>Ga0224496_10001836_pt1 | contig 12995 bp, 13 predicted proteins | sample SF_Jul11_sed_USG_2_FD_168127 | JGI IMG/M metagenome (GOLD analysis project Ga0224496, IMG submission 168127) | Sediment microbial communities from San Francisco Bay, California, United States - SF_Jul11_sed_USGS_8_1 | ecosystem: Environmental > Aquatic > Marine > Sediment | place: USA... | reverse complement strand
ATAGCCTGATGTCGGTGAAATTGTTAGCAGCAAGTTGGTTGCGCTGGAAAATTGACTAGCTCGCACGGGACGGTAAACATGAAACCCGCTCTTGTCTGCCTGCTTGCAATATTGGCATCTGTTGGTTGCGCAACTCCGCAGCAGCATGGAAACCCGGCGCTGCTTGATTTCATCAATGACGGAGAGACGAGCCGCACGAATGTCATTTTGAGCCTCGGGCAGCCTTCCGCCACGTTCGAGGATGAGCATATCCTGACCTACCGAATTGGCGGCAGCCGAGAGAAGGGGTATTTCGTTCGGGATGCTCCAGGAACCTGGTATGAGACGAGTTTCAGTCTCGTGCTCGTATTCGATGCCGACGGTACTCTTCAGTCCCATTCGATGGTCAAAGTACGATGAGACCAGAGCGACGGCTGAAGCATCTTGGACTCTTCGCCCTGCTACTCTGGGTAAGCACAGGTTGTTACGTACCCATCAAGCAGGTTCCGCCCGAATCACGCGAGCACTTTCCGGCCCGGTACGATGAATTCGCTCCAGGACAAGTATCTCGCGCTGATGTGATGCTAGCGATGGGCGAGCCCGACTCGGTATCCACTGATGAGTCGACGTTGACATACAGGTGGCTCTCGATTGACGGCATCATCGTGGTTACACAGTGCACGCCTCCGCTTGAACTGACTTCCGAGACCACACTTACTTTCTTCTTTGACGAAGACGGCGTTCTGCAAGACGTCAATATCACCTCAAGCTAGACCCCGATGAGCCATGGATGAGCCCCGAGAAACTCGAAGATGGCTGGGCTGCCGGGATACTCGCAAAGGCTTAGCGATGACGCTCTTGCTGTTCACATTTAGTTCCGGTTGCGTCATCGTAGACCAAGACCCGTACCCTGAGAACTGGTCACCTATCTTGATTGACGCTGGAGAATGCCCGGATATAGCTGGCATCTATGAAAACGCCGGTCGAGGAAATGATGGCGTTCAATTTTGCGCCGAGTGCGGTGACCGACCAGATCTCAATCAGTGCTATTCCAACTGTATCTATTCGCCGGTCAGACACCTCTCCACAATCTTCTTCAATACAGCACTTCCTGGTGACGACAGCATTTCTCTCGAGCAGCCTGGTGAGGGGATACTGCAGGTTCACTTTGATGGTCTCAATCCGATCCACCAATCTCGCACACTCTCCCTCGATGACCGTGATTACCAGTGCGTAGACGGAATGATATGGGTACAGATAAGAACAACCATGGATACTGATTTTGGCGCCGTCATTGTCGCCTCACGAAAAGTAGGACTTGGGAAAGCTGAGGATGGCTCATTGGTCGGTGAGTACCGTGAAAAAAATCGAGGTGTTGTCTTTATTGGGATTCCTGCCTACGGTTCAGAAAGGAAATACATCCGTTGGCTGGCTGTTGAAAACGAGTCTCGTTGATCCAACTTGAGCGGCTCTTGGTCGGCCGAGTGTCCGGTTCTGGCCGGACTGAGCCGGTGGCCGGGAAGTAGATCGACCGACCGCTATCTGCTTGAGAGTGGGAGTTTTCGGACCGGCATTACTGCGTCTGAGCAATTCATTGAGCGCGTCGAGTCGAAACCTTGGCTACGTAAGTTGTTGTGGCTACAGGGCGCCGTCTACACACGTGATCCGGTTGCCATGGCGCTGAACAACGTTGTTGCCGCAAACCTCGAACTCAGACAGCTTGACGATGCCAAGCAGGCTTTTGCAAAGGCCATATCTCCAGACTCGGACTACGCCGTACCGCATTTCAACTTCGCGATGATAGCCAGTCTGGAGAAGGACGATACCGAAGAAGAACATCGGCTAGAACGTCCGGCGGCCCTCGGATACTCGCAGTCCGCGATCGACAATTTCTTGAAGAACGCTGGATCTATTTTGGCGAGATTCGAGGGTGCGTCCGGAGGCTGATCTGATGCTGCAATAGCGCAATTTCAGTGGCTGGTAATGGCCGTGAGCGAGCGGTCACCACGAAGCAACGCGAACGGCCGGTTTACTTCTGCATAGCAGCCAGTCGTGCAACTTGAGGTAAAATGTCGGCTACCGACCGGAAGCAGTCGGTCGAATACAGGCGTATTTCTAGTTGTGCTGTCCAGCAATGAGGAGGGCGTTGTGTGGAACCAAACTGGTTTGGAATGGCCCTTGTTCCCGGCGCCATTTTTTGGTTCGCGCGTCTACTGGTCGGGCATGGCCATCGTCGTACGGTCAGAATTTATCTGGAAATGACAACGACGCCGATGACCGCCTATGCCCGAAAGAAAAAGGGTGAGAAATGAAAGTGAGAAGCGCAGAGCTAGCCGATGCGAGTTGTGTCGCAGATATTTACAATCATTATATTGCGAACACTACCACTACTTTCGAAGAAGACGTTCTTGACGCGAGTGTAATTCAAGAGCGTATTGCCGAGAGCCAAGAACTGAAGCTGCCGTGGTGTGTTGCCGAGAACGAAGCCGGCCAGGTCGTGGGGTACGCCTACGCAAGCAAATGGAAAGGTCGTTGCGCCTATCGTTTTTCGGTGGAGGTAACCGTTTATCTTCACCCGGAAAATGAAGGAAGGGGAATTGGCACGCGCCTATACGAGGTGCTTTTTCGGGAGTTGAGGGCTCAAGGTTTTCATGTCGTTATCGGCGGAATATCACTGCCAAATCCAGCGAGTATCGCATTGCACGAAAAATTCGGGCTCCGAAAATGTGGGCATTTTGAGAAAGTCGGCTACAAGTTTGGCTCATGGATCGATGTCGGATACTGGCAAGGTTTTCTTGTTCACATCGCATAGCAGCCGCTCGAAAAAGTTGAGGTAATATAACGGCTTGTGACTTTGCGGTCGCTCAAAGCAATCACCAGTTTCAAGGGCCATCGGTAAGTGGACTACGACCAATTTCTCGAAGCACTCAGATCGAACAACTGGTCTGTGCCGAACCGCTCGTTCGCTTGTAAAAAGCTTGATGGTGTCTGGCAGATCTCCTTCATACGTTTGCAATTACGTGAATGCCGGCTTGCTATGCGACACCATAATTCAACAGTTACCAGTTAGGTGTCTATCCCAGTGCCCAAGAGTCTTATCTATTCTTCAATCCCGGTTTTTGGCCTAACAAGCATTGTTTGGATAGCAGGGGTTTCAAACCATACGTTTCTCGCGAGTGAATTCTGGTTCTACGTTGGAATATTCTTCGTGCCGGCGTCAGCCGTTTGTGCCTGTGCCTGGTTGATGTTCCGCGACCCGCTCTGGCATCGCATCACCGGGCTAATATTCCTTTTGCCAAGTTTGGCAATTTGGACCGTATCGTTAGTACTTGTTCTCAATGGCTTTAAAATTCATTAGCGGTGCCGCGGTTCAGGGTCGTCTCTGTGTCATGCCGGGCGCCATAACGCACGAGTTTGTCACGGAGTTCGGGGAACCCGGATCAGCAGCAGTTGAACGCTGCTCACCATATGCAAATGCGCTCGCGCTGCAACATCGACGCTACTTGACTACGACGAACCAGTGAGTCCGCGCGTCAATCAAGAGGCGTTTCGAAATCCGGTGAGAACGCGATCGGAATGACATACCTGCTGTTGATCTGCGTATAGCGATCGTCCAGCGGGGCGGCTTCCTCAGTCGCGTTCGGATTCCAGACCACTTCGATGTGACGCAGTCCCGGTTCGAGTCCCGCCAGGGGCACGAGACCGATCAGCCCTCGCATTCCCAGGTCGCCGCGCTCGGCAGGCTCGAAACCAGCCATCGAGACCGGCCTGCCTTCGATGCCGACGGTCCATAGCTGGCGCAGGCAGTCGACCCGGTCCGGTGCTTCCTCCGCACTGCGGCAAAGTTGATCGAGCACAAGGTTGTCGCGCAGCGGCTGATACGGCAAGAACAAACGAACGAAGTGGCCACTTTGAGTGAAGCTGTCGATCCGGGGCCAGCCACGCAAGCGATCCAGCGAACTGGGCATGTCCTCGTAGTACGTGCTACGGAAACCTTCCCGCACTTGCGTCGTATCGAGATAGGTGAACTCTCCCGAGAGCGTGAAACTTCGCCACGCCGCGGCACGCGTATTGCCGACGGCGACGATGACAATTACGCTGATCGTCAGCGCGACAAAGAAAGCGACCGGGCGTGTATTGCTTTGCAGCGTCAGCTGCACCGGCAGCACGAGACGCTGCGGGTAGGCGAACCCGGCGATGCGCCTGAAAAACCGGACGAGACCCACAAAGAAACGGTTGTCGCGCAGGCGCGGTACGCGCGCGGCGAGCTGCCGGTCCAGCAGGTACACAAGTACCGGTACGCCAAGGAACACCACGAGCAGCACGATTATGCCGATACCCATGGCCGTGTTGGTGAGACCGAAACGGGCGCCGACCACCCCGGATGCGACGAGGATGGCGATCAGAATAGTGCCGAACCAGAGCACGCTCAGCGTCAGCATGCTGATCACCGCAAACAGTGACGATGCAAGCCGATCGGTGTTCTGGATGACGGTATCGAGATCGGGCAGCGTGTCCCGGTAGAACTGCCGGCTCAGCGGCCCCAGACCCGGCGTCTTGCTCCAGTTGATCCCGTCCGGGAAAACCGTACGCAAACCGATGAGACCAACCCAGTAGGCGCGCGCCATCAAATGCACCACGAAACACGCGGCCAATCCGTAACTCGTGCCAGCCAGTAGTGCGGTGCCCACGGTACTGGCGATGACCATGCTCGTCGACAGGTGCGTGTAAATGTCGGCAATCTTGTCGAACAGCCAGCCGGGGATCGAGAACAAAGCAAAGATCGTCAAGCTGGAGATGATCAGCTCCAGCTCGTCTGTTCGATCGCGCAGCCGTTCCATCGCCGCGGATTCAGCCTTGAGAGGATCTTCGAATTCTTTTTCTTCCACTGGCGGCTATTGCCTCCGCGTTTGCGAGGCAATAGTACACCTGATTGCATCAGTCTTCATTCGCACCCAGGTCCTGCATGATGCTCCAGCCGTCCGCCTCGCTTTCGGCAACGGCAAAATCGCGGATGGAAATTCCCGCCTCGTGCACGCTGTTTGTGTCACCCGTCAACAGCGGATGCCAGCTCGGCAAGTCCTGTCCTCTGGACAGGCGCCGGTAGGCGCAACTGGCCGGCAGCCATGCAAATGCCTCTGGCCGTTCCGCCACCAGCACCAGGCACTCGGACACCTCCTTGGCGCGGTTTGCATAGTCCGTGCAGCGACAGGTGTCTAGATCGAGCAACCGACAAGCCACGTCGGTGTAGAAGACCTCGTCCGTATCTTCGTCCTGCACCTTGTGCAAACAGCACAGCGCGCAGCCATCGCAGAGTGAATCCCACTCCTCGCGATTCATCTCCGCCAACGATTTGCGTTTCCAGAAAGGTTCGGTCATCGTCCCGTACTTTGCGACACCATGGACCGAATATCCACATGAAGGCTGTTTTACTCGATTGGGGGACCATGGGTCCGGACCTCGATGTCAGTGAGCTGCGGGCGCTGTTGCCGGATCTCGAGATCTACGACGACACGGCCGACGGCCAGGTCGCCGCACGTATCGCCGGCGCAGAGATCGTGCTCGGCAACAAGGTCCTGATCTCCGACACGCTGTTCGCCAATGCCCCTGAGATGCGCTTCATCGGCCTTACCGCGACAGGCACCGACAACGTCGACCTCGTCGCCGCGAAGAAGCATGGCGTCGCTGTTGCAAACATACGCGCATACTGTTCGCAGTCAGTCGCTGAACATGTGTTCGGTTGCCTCCTGAGCCTGGCGCACAACTTCGATTCCTATGCGGCAGATGTGCGCGCCGGCGAGTGGCAGAAGGCGAAGAATTTCTGCCTGTTGACGTACCCGATCAGGGAGCTGTCCGCGATGACGCTCGGCATCGTCGGTTACGGCGAGCTCGGTAAGCGTGTCGCAACCATCGCCAGGGCCTTCGGTATGGACGTTATTGTCGCTGCGCGTCCCGGGACCGACGAGGTTCCGGAAGGCCGGGTGCCCATGAGCGACCTTCTCGCGCGTGCCGACGCCATTACGCTGCATTGCCCGCTCAACGACGCTACGCGCGGACTCTTCGGTGCTGACGAATTCAAGGCAATGAAGAACACCGCTATCCTGATCAATACCGCGCGCGGCGGACTGGTTGATTCCGCAGCACTGGTCAGCGCCTTGCGCAGCGGCGAAATCGCAGCGGCGGCCATTGACGTTCTGCCGAAGGAGCCGCCCGCCGATGGCGACCCACTGCTCGACTACCGGGGCAACAACCTGGTTGTGACCCCGCACATCGCGTGGGGGACGCTGACCGCTCGCCAGAACGCCATCGATGAACTTACCGCCAACATTGCCGCGTTTCTCAGGGGCGAGGAACGCTGTCGCGTCGTTTGACCTGGCCCGGTCTCAGGCGCCGACAATCTGCCGCGCCCATTGCACGATGGACCGCACGCGCGGCGAACCCAGGTCGTAGGCCTCATCGAACGATACCCAGCGCCACTCGTGGTGTTCCGGCTCGCCGGTTTCCGGCGAAGGGCCCATGACAACGTCTTCCTGCTCCGTCGTCGCGATGAAGTAGCGCGCAATCTTGCCGCGACTGTAGGGTCCTGTCTCGAAGTAGCGGTCGCCCCACTCGAACGACAGGTCGATCACGCCGGTCTCTTCACCGACCTCGCGTACCGCGGCCACCATGGGCGCTTCATCGCGCTCGCGGATGCCCTTGGGAAAATCCCAGTGATGAAAGGCCCGCAGCATGAGCGCCCGCCAGTCACTGTCCGCGCGCCTCACGACGACCACCCCGCAGGAGAGCCTGACATCATTCATCCCGTGGCCCCCCGGAGCACGTCGACGGGCGCGGCGTTGACGGCACCGCGTGCCGCGAAGAAGCCGCTGATGCACACCACGAGAATGCCCGCACCGACACCGGCTATCCAGATCAGCGGATTGAACTCATACGGCAGATTGAACAGCTCGACAGCGACGATGGCCGCGAGGACCGAGGCTCCGGCCGATGCAAGAATGCCGGCGGCCGCGCCCAGCGCCGCAAATTCCGCCATGACGCCGGCAAATACCGTGCGGCGGCGCGCGCCCAGCGCGCGCAGCATCGCACTTTCGAAACGACGTTCATCGATCGTCGACTGCACGGCTGCGAACAACACGGCGATCCCCGCGGCCAGCGTAAATACGAAGACGGCCTGCACCGCGAGACTCGCCTTCTCGATGATGCCGCGCACCTGCTCCAGGATAGCGCCGAGATCGATGACCGAGATGCTCGGATGCGCGCGCATCAGGTCGATGAGCATCGCCTGCTTGCCGTCCGGAATGCGCATGCTCGATATGTAGGTCGTCGGCATGTCATCCAGCGAACCCGGGGACAGCACGATAAAGAAATTGGGCTCGAACGAATCCCAGTTCACGTTGCGGATACTCGCGATCTCCGCCTCGATGTTCCTGCCCGCCACGAAGAAGTTGAGGCGATCGCCGATCGCGAGCCCTGCGTTTGTCGCCGATTCCTCCTCGATGGACACGAGCGGCGGTCCGGCATAACCGGCGGGCCACCAGGTACCTGCCACAAGCTCGTTGCTCGAGCTGAGTTCGGCGGCCCATGAGAGATTTGCCTCGCGATTTGCGAGCCACTCGCCGTCGCGATTCGGGTACTCGCGGTCCTTCACCGACTCACCGTTGATGGTCGTCATGCGCGCCCGCACGAGCGGCGTAAAGACAGGCATGTCCATGTCACTGGCCGCAAATCTCTCGCCAACCGCGTCGAGTTCGTGCGGCTGGATGTTGATCAGGAAATGATTCGGGGCGTTCTCGCCCAGCGTCTGCCGCCAGCCTTCCAGCAGGTCCGTCCTTACGATCGTGAGGAGCAGGAGCACGGTAATGCCAAGACCGAACGCGACGACCTGCACCGCGCTGTCGCGACCACGGCGGGCCACGTTTGCCAGGCCGTAACGCCAGGCAACACCTACGCCCGAGCGTGCCCTGCCGATGACGGCAACGAGCCCGCGACCCACGAGGTACAGCGCGCCCGCGATGATCACGATGCCGCCGATCAGGATGACCAGCATGCGGGCATCGCCGACCGAGCGATACAGCAACGCGGCAACCGCGGCCAGGGACAGACCCACTACGAGCGTCCGCGAAGGAGCCGGTGGCATCTCGTCATGGCGGAGTACGCGCAGCGGCGGGGTATTTCTCAGCTGGATCATGGACGGCAACGCGAAGCCCAGCATCAATACCAGCGCGCTCCCGCTTGCGAGTATGACGGGTCGCAACCCGGTGTCCGGCAACGAGCCCGCGAGCAGATCGGACAGGACGCTCGCCAGCAACTCCTCGGCAACATAACCGGCAACGCTGCCCGCGGCGACACCGAGGATACCGAGCAACAGGAGTTGCACCAAAGCGACCGTGATGACGAAACCCTGGGTTGCGCCGAGGCTCTTCATCAACGCAACCGTATCCATGCGCCGATGCGCAAACCGGCGTGCCGACATGGCGACGGCGACGGCGCTCAGCAACAGGCTGATCACGGCTGTCAGCGACAGGAAGCGTTGTGCCCTGTCGGCGGCGTTGTAGGCGCGTTCGCTACTCTCTTCCTGGCTGCGTATGCGGATCTCGTCGGGCAGGATATCCTGGATGGCGTCATTGAAGCTGGCCACGTCCTGCTCATCGCCTGCCACGAGCAGTGCATAGGCAACCCGACTGCCTTCGCCGACAAGCCCGCTCGACTCGATGTCCGCAATGTTCATAATGACGGTGGGCGCCAGCGAGGCGAAGCCGATGGACTGGTCCGGACGATAGGTCAGTACCGCCGTGACGGTGAGTTGCAGCTCGCCGATGTCGAGCACATCGCCGACGTCGGCGCCGACCCGCGCGAGCAGCGCGCCGTCTGCCCAAACCTCGCCCGGGGCAGGAATATCGTCAACCGCTCGCTGCTCACCGAACAACTCGTCCGCAACCCGCACTGCGCCGCGTAACGGGTACAGGTCGCTGACGACCTTGATCGACGACAGGGCGTTGTCGTCACCATGAAAGACGACGGACGGGAACGACATCGTATCGGCGGTCTCAAGGTTGTATTCGGCCGCCAGCGCGCGCCACTCATCCGGTACGGGCGCCTGGGATCGCAACCGCAAGTCCGCCGCCAGCACTTCGTTGGCCTGGCGCGCTACCGCCTTGCCGATCCTGTCGGTGAGAAAACCGACGGCCGTGAGCGCAGCGACGGCGAGGCTGACAGCTGCGAGCAGCACCAGCACCTCGCCCGAGCGCAGCTCGCGGCCAAAGCTCCGCAATGCGAAGACAACGGCTTTCATGCAGCTGTCCTGACGTCGCTTACAAGCCTGCCGATATCCAGCGAGATCACGCGATCGCAACGTTCGGCGAGACCGTTGTCGTGGGTGACCAGCACCAGCGTCGTCGATGAATTGCGATTCAGCTCGAACATGAGCGCCATGATGTTGGCGCCCGTGCGGGCATCCAGGTTGCCCGTGGGCTCGTCCGCGAACAGGACGGCCGGCTCTGTCGCGAACGCCCGGGCGATCGCGACACGCTGCTTTTCTCCCCCGGACAGTTGTGCCGGGTAATGACTCCACCGGTCCGCGAGCCCGACCTTGTCGATGATGGCCCGCGCCGCCTGCCGCGCATCGCCATGACCCGCGAGCTCCAGCGGCAACATGACGTTCTCGAGCGCATTGAGCGAGGGCACCAGGTGAAACGACTGAAACACGAAGCCGACACTTTCGGCCCGGACGAGCGCTCTGCCGTCCTCATCGAGCTCCGAGAGATTCGAGCCGTTGAGGTCGACATGGCCGCGCGTGGGCAGGTCAAGACCCGCCAACAGGGCCAGCAGGGTGGACTTGCCCGCCCCGGAAGGCCCGACCACGGCAACCGACTCACCGGCACCAATGCTGAAACTGACGTCCCTGAGAATGGTCAGAGTCCCTTCCGGGCTGCTAACCTCCTTACTTAACTGGTGTGCATTGAGCACGTTGTCGATCGATTTTTCCGCCATGCGAATCTTGCTTTCTCTTGTTGCCTTGTTAATGACGGCCAACATACAGGCTGCCGACGCCCCGACCATCCTGGTCTTCGGCGACAGTCTCAGTGCTGGCTACGGTATTGACGTTGACCAATCCTGGGTCGCTTTGTTGCAAAAGCGGCTCGAGGAAACAGGGTACGAACATCGCGTGGTGAACGCCAGTATCACCGGCGAGACGACCGCCGGCGGGGCCACGCGCATCGATCAGGCCATCGGCACGTTTTCGCCGGAGCTTGTCATCCTGGAGCTTGGGGCCAACGATGGATTGCGGGGCTTTCCGACCGCCAGCATCAAGAGCAATATCGAGCTCATAGCACGTCGCGCGCGCGCTTCCGGTGCGGAGGTCGTGCTGCTGGGCATTCGCATTCCAACCAACTACGGTGCGCGCTATTCGCGGGCCTTCGAAGCGGTCTTCAGCGACGTGGCGTCCGACCTCGACATCCGATGGATAGAGTTCTTCATGGAAGGCATCGCACTGAACGATGAGCTCCTGCAGGACGACCGCATTCATCCGAACGCTGAAGCACAGCCGCTGCTCCTGGATAACGCCTGGCCCATAATCCGCGCTACACTTGACGCGCGCTGAATAAAGAGAGGGTTTCGTGGAAAAAGTCTGGCTTAAATCCTATCCGGAGGGCATTCCGGCGGAAATACCTGCGCCACCATGGCGCTCCGTGCGAGACCTGTTCGAGCACAGCTTCGCGGCGTACCCGAACAGCCCCGCGTACACCAACATGGGCCGCACGCTCACTTACGCCGATCTCAACGAGAAGTCCATGCAGTTCGCCTGCTTCCTGCAGCAGGAACTGAAGCTCATGCGCGGCGAGCGCGTCGCCATCATGCTGCCCAATATCCTGCAGTACCCCGTGGCGATGTGCGGCATATTCCGGGCCGGGCTGGTTGTCGTGAACGTCAATCCGCTCTATACCGCCCGCGAGCTGCGGCACCAGCTGAAGGACTCCGGCGCCCGCAGCATCATCATTCTCGAGAATTTCGCACACATCCTGGAGGATGTCATCGCCGATACCGATGTCGACCATGTCATCACGACCGGCGTCGGCGACCTGCTCAGCTGGCCGCGCGGCACGGTCACCAATTTCCTGCTGCGCTACGTCAAGCGCGGTGTGCCGAAATACCGTTTCGCCCACCAGACACGCTTCAACAAGGCGCTCAGGATAGGCTCGGGGCGCAAACTCAAGGACGTCGATCTTGGCTTCGCCGACATCGCCTTTCTGCAATACACGGGTGGTACGACCGGCGTGTCCAAGGGTGCGATGCTCAGTCACCGCAACATGGTGAGCAACGTACAGCAGACCATCATCTGGCAGGACGATGCGTACGAAGGCGTCGACCAGGTCGTTGCGATCACGGCGCTGCCGCTGTACCACATCTTCTCGCTCGAAGGGAACTGCCTGACGGTCACGGCGCTCGGGGGCGAAAATATTCTCATCACGAACCCACGCGACTTCGAAGGCTTTGCAAAGGAGATCGCCAACCACAAGTTCAACCTGTTTACGGGCGTCAACACGATGTTCGCCGCGCTTATGAACACAGAGAACTTCGGCAAGATCGATTTTTCGCACCTGCGCATTGCGATCGGTGGCGGCATGGCCGTGCAACCGGCCGTTGCCAAAGAGTGGAAACAGAAGACGGGCACTTCGATTCTGCAGGGTTACGGCCTGACCGAGACGTCGCCCGTGGCCATTTGCTGCACCGTGCACAGCGACTTCACAGGGACGATCGGCCTGCCCGTCCCTTCGACCGACGTGTGCATCGTCGGTGAGGACGGCAACCGCCTTGCCCTGGGTGAAATTGGCGAGATCTGCATCAAGGGTCCACAGGTCATGGAGGGCTATTGGCAGCGTCCCAAGGAAACGGCCGATGTGATGCTGCCGGGCGGCTGGCTTCGTACCGGCGATATCGGGCGCATGGATGACGACGGCTTCGTCTGGATCGAAGACCGCAAGAAGGACATGATTCTCGTATCGGGCTTCAATGTTTACCCGAACGAGATCGAGAATGTGGTTGTGGAGCTCGATGGCATCCTGGAGGCGGCCGCCATCGGCATCCCCGACGAGCGCTCCGGAGAGATCGTGAAGATATTCGCGGTGCGCAAGGACGAATCGGTTACCGAGCAGGACATCCTCGACCATTGCCGGGAAAACCTGACCGGCTACAAGCGGCCGAAGCTCGTCGAGTTCCGCGACGAACTACCGAAGACCAACGTGGGCAAGATCCTGCGACGCGCGCTGCGCGACGAGTAATCAGTTCCCGTGGTACTGTGGGCTCAGCTCGTGTACCGCATCGACCAGTACGCCGAGACTTTCGGGATCGATGTCCGGCGTAATGCCATGGCCGAGGTTGAAGACGTGCCCCGGCCCGTTCCCATAGCTCGCCAGCGTCCTTGCGACGCCCTCTCGAATCACTTCGTGGCTCTCCCTGAGCGTGGCCGGATCGAGATTGCCCTGTAAGGCGACCTTGTCCTGCACGAACTCACGCGCGTCCGCGAGATCGGTGGTCCAGTCCACCCCGAGCGCATCGCATCCCGTGTCGGCGAGGTCCCTGAGCAACGGACCCGCGCCCTTCGTGAAGAGAATGACCGGGATCCTGCGGCCGTCTCTTTCGCGCGTCAGGCCATCCACGATTTTTTGCATGGGCGCCAGTGAGAAGCGGCGAAACGCGTCCGGCTCCAGTGCGGCACCCCAGGTATCGAAGATCTGTACCGCCTGGGCGCCGGCTTCGATCTGGGCATTCAGGTACTCGGTCGTCGTTTCGGCGACCTTTTCCATCAGTTCGTCGAGCACTTCGGGTGCTTCGGCCGCGAGGCCCTTGATCGTCGGGAACTCCCTGCTGGACCCGCCCTCGACCATGTACGTACCGCAGGTAAAGGGGCTGCCGGCGAAACCGATGAGTGGCACCTTGCCGTCGAGTTCGCGGCGAATCGTGCGCACCGCGTCGAAGACATAGCCCAGCTCTTTCTCGACATCGGGCACACGCAG
>Ga0224496_10001834_pt1 | contig 13000 bp, 12 predicted proteins | sample SF_Jul11_sed_USG_2_FD_168127 | JGI IMG/M metagenome (GOLD analysis project Ga0224496, IMG submission 168127) | Sediment microbial communities from San Francisco Bay, California, United States - SF_Jul11_sed_USGS_8_1 | ecosystem: Environmental > Aquatic > Marine > Sediment | place: USA... | reverse complement strand
TGAACTTATTGAATATTATTAGCTTTTCAAGAGAATCTTCGATTACAAAAAGCCCATCCCAGTGATTAAAATATCAAAGATTACTATGCAGCGTTCCGGGATTAAAACTACCAGCGAATGGCAAATCCGAGGATATGCCTGCGGTCAGGCCGCTGGCCGGCATATGCGCCCATCTCCTCAGCATAGGTATTATAGGAGAAGTTGAGGAGCGCAAGTCTCAGGTCAGCCCCGAAGGTGCCGTAACCCTGGTAAAGCCCTCCCCGTACCGCCAGCGTCACCCATGTATTATCGACCGCCACGATCTCTGCGCCCATCCTGAGCCTTTTTACGATATCATTGTCCTCCTCGTACCGGCCGGTCACATCAACCATGTCCAGGCCCATGAGAACATTACCAAGGACCGGGACATCCTTCCTTGCGCTTACGCCGATATTAAGGGTCATAGGCACCTTCCCTGCCTCACCAAAATCCAGGTCTCCAATGTTAAGGACAGACAGGCCGAAGGCGGGGTTCATATTCACATCCTTCATCTCGTAGATAAAGCCCGCGTCAAAGCCGAAGGCCGTACCCTCCACAACCACCTCGTCGGTCAGATAGTCGTCCAGGTTATCCTCATGCTCGACTATCTCCCTTGCGCTGAAAGAATGGTCCACTGAGTCACGGTTGATGAACTTGAGCGAAAATCCGGGATGAAAGGACTCGGACCGGTTAAAGGAGGCGCCTATCATATAACCGTAATCAGCCGCTGAATGTACCTCCAGGAGCCCGTCCGTGCCGAAACCCTCATGCGGAACAATGTTCATCCTGAAGGCGCCCAGGGCCCCGAATCCCCACGAGACGCCCTCGCCTCCCCTTGCCATTGAGATCAGAAGGGAACTGTCCAGGTACATGTTCTGACCCTTATACCTGTCAAGCACTTCATTGACAGCCCTCAGTTCGTCATCGTCCGTATCCCCGTCGCCATTGAGGTCGCCCACGTCTGTCGCCTCGTCTATATCGTCGATAAAATCCTTTACGTTCTCGCCATAGCCGACGGAAAAGCCAAGCAGGTCGACCTGCCAGTCCCCAGAGGGCATGTCAGTGAGGTTCGCGGGATTGATCAGTAATGCATCGAACCTCCCCCCTATAGCGACACCGGCTCCACCCATTCCCATGGAACGGGGAGATTTGTAAAGGTACGGGTATTCAAGAGTGGCCGCACCAGCGATCATGGGAATAAGCGCCAGGAGGAGGATAACGGGCAGGACCAGCCCCGCCCTGGGCGCCCGGCATGCCAGCATTGAGGTCAAGTGTATCATTGCGCCAGCTGGCTCTGGAGGTATGCCTGCAGCTGGGCCTCTGTACAGACACCTCCACCGCAGGCCTCTGTTGATATGGAATCCACAGCAGCGTAGACATCGGAGGTCGAATTAAAACCGAGCGCGTTCATGGTGTCCAGGGAGTTCAGTATTGCCTCGTTGAACACGGAGAGCATGTCCACGGACGAGCCAAGGGAGTCCTCATAGGGACAGTTCCACTGGATCAAGGGGAACGAAGGGTCCACGCACTTCTCAAGCGAGGTAACCGCAACAGAACTTGATGCGTAAAGGAGCTGATAGTAGGTGCTCTGCGGGCAGGAAGCGTTAGTTACGCCGGAGTAGTCCATGACCAGGCCGTTATACACAGAGGAATAACCCGTAAAGCTGAGAGTCCTGTATGTGGAGTCATCAAGAGCGATGCCAAGCGATGAGCAGTCCGCAGTGCCTGAGGCTACGGTGAGCGCACAGCTGACGGCATCAACCTCGTCAGGGACGCTGTTGCCGTTTATGTCACAGGAGGATATGGCGCCGTCCCCGTCCGGGTCTATTGAGGACTTTATGAACGAGAAGCTGATGGTGGGCTGGACGAGAGCGCTCCTGAGGAACAGGGCGTCCTTCTCCATATCAGTGGAGTATCCGTTTGCGGCATTGACCATTGAATAATTCCTGGTCGAAAGGTCCAGGTTTACGATGTCCTGTGTCGAGACGTTACCCACAAGGTCCTTCATGTAAACATCCATATGGCCGCCGCCGGAATCACTCGCCTCTATCATCCTGTTGATGATCTCTATTATCCCGAACCCTGCCTTGCCAAGGTAGGCAGCGGCCTTGTCCATATGGTTGGCGCAGGGGGATGCTGTTACAGCATCAAAATTTCCCGAATCAAGGTCCATTGAGACCTGGTACCGGCAGGCCGCGGAGGAGTCTTCTCTTGAAAGGGACTTCAGGTAATTATCATCGCCGCACCCCATGGCAAGCAAAACCACTGATGCGGCAAGGATGACAATGGAAGCCTTATTCATCTGTTCCTCCGGATATTTCAATTTGCAGACTTCTTCAAAAGACTGTAACATTATATCAAATCATCAGAATACTTTATAAGTATATTCGTTTACTATGATTTTGACAAAATGTTAGAATTCAGCTTATGAAAATAGCGGTTACGGGCAAGGGAGGGGTCGGGAAGACCACTGTATCCTCCACATTATGCCATGTATATGCGTCCGAGGGCCGCAAGGTCCTTGCCGTAGACGCGGATCCTGACGCAAACCTTGCGGCCGCCTTCGGGCTGAGCGAGGAGCAGGCCGCATCTATTCGCCCCATAGCTGAGCTCCCGGACCTCATAGAGGAGCGCACGGGAGCACGGCCTGGTTCCCCGGGAGGCATTTTCAAGCTAAACCCGAGGGTGGACGACATCCCCGAGGGATTCGGCTACAGCCTTGGCAATATCACCCTGCTGATAACCGGCAAGTCCAGGGAGGCGGCCACTGGATGCTACTGCCCGGAGAACGTCCTGCTCAGAAGGCTGCTCAAGCACCTTGTAGTGGAGCGCAAGGACGTGGTGGTTCTCGACATGGAGGCAGGCATAGAACACCTCACGAGAGGGACATCCGAGTCGGTGGACGCGTTCATAGTCGTCGTGGAGCCAGGACAGAGGAGCATACAGACAGCCCACACAGTGCAGCGCATGGCCGGAGAGCTCGGCATAAAGGACGTGCTTGTGGTGGCCAACAAGGTGCGCGGGGAAGAGGACGTGGAGTACATACGCAGGAGCATCGGGGGCATGAAGCTCATCGGCACCCTGGGCTTCGACAATGCCATAGTTGAGGCGGACATCAAGGGGATACCCCCTTACGAGCATTCAGCCGCCCTGGTCAGCGCCATCACCGAGCTGAGAGATAACATTGAGAAACACATTGGATAACACTCATATGCTCAAGAAGGAGATAAGGGCACTGGCCCTCTCAAGGAGGGACGCCATCCCGCTTGAGGCCAGGGAGCTCATGGACAAGAAGGTCCTTGAGCTTATTGCCGCCATGGACGAATATATCGAGGCTGACAGGATCCTGCTGTACGCATCATACCGCAGCGAGGCAGGCACCATGATGATAATCGAGCACGCCCTTTCCGCCGGCAAGGAAGTCGTTCTTCCCAGGGTCGATGAGGATAAAGGCTGCCTGACCAAACACGTGATCAGCAGCCTTAGCGACATTGGCGAGGGCTTCAAGGGGATACCCGAGCCTGTAACGGATGTCTGTGTTAGAGTAGAGGACGTGGACCTCATCATAGTGCCCGGAGTGGCCTTCAGCCCCCAGGGCGCGAGAATAGGTTACGGCGGCGGATATTACGACAGGCTACTGCCCAGGGTCAAGGGCACAAGGCCCATTGTTGCCCTTGCATACGAGGAGCAGATATTCCCCGAAATCCCCGCCGAGGGGCACGACATAGGGATGGACACGATAGTGACGCCTGAGAGGATTATCTCCTGCAATGGATAAGGAAAAGATACGACAGGGAGTCAAGCTCATACTTGAGGGCATAGGGGAGGACCTCAAGAGACCGGGCATAAAGGATACCCCGAAACGGGTGGCAGATATGTACGAGGAGGTATTCTCCGGGCTTGAGGGCGGCGCAGAGACGGAGATCCTAAGCCCCATAGCCGGGGAATCCCATGACGAGATGATATTGATAAAGGACATCCCCTTCTACTCCGTATGCGAGCACCACCTGCTGCCCTTTATTGGGAAAGCCCATATAGCATACATACCCTCAGGAGACATCGTGGGGCTCAGCGAACTGGCAAAGGCTCTCGAGTATTTCGCCAAGAGGCCACAGGTTCAGGAAAGGCTCACCACGCAGCTTGCGGACCTTATCATGGAGAGGGTAAAACCCAAGGGCACCATGGTGGTAATAGACGCGGAGCACCTCTGCATGAGCATGAGGGGCATCAAGAAACCGGGGTCGAGAACTGTAACCTCGGCTGTAAGGGGCATATTCAGGACCAAGACTAACACGCGAGAAGAAATGCTTTCATTAATAAAGAAAAATGATTGATCTGGAGGGCAATTATGGCGGCAGAACTGATTGACGGAAAGAAGGTTGCGGAGGACATCAAGGAAGACCTGAAAAAGGACATCGAGAAGCTGAAGGCCAAGGGAGTGAAGCCCGGGCTTGCGGTAGTCCTTGTTGGGCAGGACCCAGCCTCAAAAAAATATGTATCGAGCAAAGAGAAGACATGCGAGGCGCTGGGCATAGAGAGCCTCGGACACAAGCTTCCCGCTGATGCGTCCCAGGAAACCCTCATGAGGCTCATAGACGACCTCAACAAAGACCCAAAGGTGCACGGCATCCTCGTGCAGCTCCCGCTCCCCAAGGGCCTTAACGAGAAAGAGGTAATGGACCGCATATCCCCGAAGAAGGATGTTGACGGTTTCGGCCCTGACGCGCTGGGGCGCCTTGTGCTAGACGAGCCGGGATTCCTTCCCTGCACGCCGCACGGGGCAATCAAGATGCTGGAGGCATACAACATAGACCTCTCGGGCAAGCATGCCGTTGTGGTAGGAAGGAGCATCATAGTTGGCAAGCCCCTTGCGATGCTCCTTCTCAGGAAGAACGCCACAGTGACCATCTGCCACAGCAAGACCCCCAACCTGAAAGAGGAGTGCCTCAAGGCGGACGTCCTCTGCGTGGCTGTAGGAAGGGCGAAGATGGTCACAGGAGACATGGTCAAGCAGGGAGCTGCCGTGATCGACGTGGGCATTAACGTGACAGACGAAGGCAAGCTGGTGGGTGACGTGGACTTTGACAGCGCGCTGGGACGTGCTGCCTACATAACCCCGGTCCCCGGCGGCGCCGGCCCCATGACCATCGCCATGCTCATGTACAACACGGTACAGGCCGCCAAGATGGCCGCAGGCATGTAGATACAGGGAAAAGACCTAAAGAATAAAACCACTACACAGGAGTTTTAAATGTCAGAAGTGGAAGCTGAGGAGAAGAACAACGAGGTATGCGTTCCCGAAAAAACGCATTTCCCCCCTTGCAGGGACGCGTGCCCTGTCAATACCGACATACAGAGCTATGTCTGGCTCATAGGCGAGGGAAGATACGAAGAGGCACTGGACGTGATCCGCTCGGTCAACCCCATAGCTTCGGCCTGTTCGCTCATCTGCCATCACCCATGCGAGCAACAGTGCAGGAGGTGCGATGTTGACCAGCCAGTGTCCATAAGGCCGCTGAAGCGCTTCGCGCTTGAACAGGCCACCGAGTACAGAAGGAAGAAGCGCAGGGCGGTCCCAAAGACCCGAGACAAGAGCATCGCAGTCATTGGTTCGGGCCCCTCAGGACTGACCGCGGCAAACGACCTTGCCGACCTGGGCTACGGGGTGACCATATACGAGAAGAACCCCGACCTGGGCGGGATGCTATCCTCCGCCATACCCACATACCGGCTCTCAAGGGAGGCGCTGAAGGAAGACATCGACGATGTACTCTCAAAAGGCGTGGAGTCAGTCACGGACTGCAACATTGGACATGACATCACCCTGGAGGAGCTCAAGGAAAAACACGACGCCGTGCTTATAGCGGTCGGACTTGCAGAGAGCCGCTCGCTCCCGATTCCAGGGGTCGAGGGACCCGGTGTCCTTCTGGCGATACCATTCCTGTTTAACGCGGCCTACAACAAGCCCACGGGCATGGGGAAGAACGTACTTGTCATCGGAGGCGGCAACGTAGCTGTTGACGTGGCAAGGACAGCGCTTCGCCTTGGCGCGGACAAGGTGGAGATGGTCTGCCTGGAGTCCGAGGAGGAGATGCCGGCATGGGACTGGGAGGTGGAAGAGGCCGATGACGAGGGAGTCAAGGTACACCACCGCTGGGGTCCGAAGGCCGTGCGCCGCGACGGAGACAGCGTAAAGGGCCTTGACGTTGTAAAGGTCACCTCCGTATTCGACGAGAACGGCCGATTCAGTCCCAGTTTCGACGAGGAAAACAAGCAGCTAATGGAAGCCGACACCATTATAATAACCATCGGCCAGATGTCCAACTATGATTTCCTCAAAGGCAGCAATGTTGAGAGGGACGAGCGCGGCCTTATAAAATGGGACCGCGAGACGCAGATGAGCACGGAGCGGGGAATCTTCGTCTCCGGAGAGGTAGTGACCGGACCAGGCTCCGCCATCGCCGCCGCTGCAAGCGGGCACCGCTCGGCAAGGGCGATCCATCTCTATCTTGAGGGGCAGGACATTGCCCAGGGGCTCCATGCTGTTGAGAAGGCAAGGATAGACAAGCTCCCGCAGGACGTTGCCGAGAAAGTGCACCGCGTCTCCCGCAATGAGACAGAGCTCCTGGACCCCAAGACGCGCTGCAGGGAGTTCGTGCAGATAGAGATAGGCTACGACGAGCTCACCGCGCTAAAAGAGGCAAGAAGGTGCCGCTCATGCGGCGGCGGCGCCATAGTCGACCAGAACAAATGCATGGCATGCCTTACATGCCTTCGTGTATGCCCGTATGACGCGCCCGTGGTCACTAACGTCTCTTACATCTCACCAGACCGCTGCCAGGCCTGCGGGCTATGCGCCCCGGAGTGCCCCGGCAGGGCCATAAGCATGTTCGGTTACGATATCAACAGCATACGCAGGGAAATGCCCTCCACTGTGGGCAAGGCCGAACCGTCGCGCAAGGATCCGGTCGTCGTGGCCTTCATGTGCTCCAGGTACGCTCTTGACAAGACGGTATCCATCCCAGCCAATATCAGGAAAGTCCAGGTCCATTGCGCAAGCCGCATTGACATACTGGACATACTCAAGGCCTTCGAGAGCGGCGCGGACGGCATCTCGGTTGTCATGTGCGACTCCGAGGGCTGCCGGCATCCCGGAGTAGCGGGGATAGTGGCAAAACGGCTTAAACAGGCGCAGGGGCTCATAGGCCCGCTGGGCATAGGCAGCGAGGCCATATCGTACATCAGGGCGGCAGAGGGACAGGACTGGGGCAAGAGCCTGACTGAGTCAGCCTCCAAGGTCTCTGTACGCAATAAATAGACATGAATGAAAAAAACGATATTAAGGAGTAAGAGGAAATGATCGTAGGATCTCAAAAACCGCTCGACGAGATATGGGAGATGGCAAAGGGCTTCAAGAAGGTCCTTGTCTTCGGTTGCAATACCTGCGTGGCCATATGCCACGCAGGCGGCGACAAGGAGGCTCAGACCCTGGCCTCCCTTCTGAGGACAAGGGCAGTCCAGGAGGGGCTGGATATGACAGTGGACAGCATGGCGGTGCAGCGCCACTGCGAACCCGAGTACTTCGAGCCGGTCATGGACAAGGTGCGCAAGTACGACATGGTGCTCTCCACGGCATGCGGGGTCGGTGTCAACTTTCTCTCTGGGCGTATAGGGAACGTGCACGTATACCCAGGGATAAACACCTCGTTCTACGGGGCAGTGGAGGCCCCCGGGGTCTTCACGGAACTGTGCGCAGGCTGCGGGGACTGCATCCTGCATATGACAGGTGGCATCTGCCCTGTTGCCCGCTGCTCCAAGACTCTCATGAACGGACCATGCGGAGGCACGGACAAGGGCAAGTGCGAAATAGGCAAGGAAGTGGATTGCGCGTGGTACCTGATAGTGGAGCGAATGAAGGCACTCGGAACGCTGGAGCAGCTCGCGGAGGTCCGCCCTCCCCGCAACTGGTCTCCGGGCACCGCAGGCGGGCCCCGAAGGCTCACTATCGAGCACTTAATGGACATGGAAGAATCGGAGGAATAGACAGAAATGAAAAGCGGAAGCAACCTGGAAAAAGTACTTGCAAGCGGCAACCCGGCCGTAACTGCGGAGCTGGGTCCGCCCATGAGCGCCTCCCCCGAGGAGGTCATACACAAGGCAAAGCTCCTGAAGGGCTTTTGCGACGCAGCCAACATAACGGACTGCCAGACCGCCGTGGTCAGGATATCCAGCATCGCAGCGGCCAAGATAGCCCTTGACCAGGGCCTTGAGCCCGTAATGCAGATGACCTGCCGGGACCGTAACAGGATAGCCATGCAGGCCGACCTGTTGGGGGCCGCCGCCCTCGGCCTCAAGAACTGCCTCTGCATCGCAGGGGACCACCAGTCATTCAGCGCCGCCGGAAGGCTCAAGGGCCACCCAGGGGCCAAGAACGTCTATGACGTGGATTCCATACAGCTTGCGGGCATACTCAAGAAGATGCGCGACGAGGGACTCCAGGAAGGCGGGGACAAGATAGAGGAGGCTCCCAGGTTCTTCATCGGTTCGGCATGGACCCCGGGGGGCGACCCCATGGACTACAGGCCCTACCGCCTGAAGAAGAAGGTTGACGCTGGCTCGGACTTCATACAGACCCAGGGCATCTACGATGTGGAGATATTCAGGCGTCAGATGAAGAAGGCTGTGGAGCTGGGAGTCACCGAGCGCACAGCCGTTCTGGGCGGCATCATCGTCCCGCGCAGCGCCATGATGCTCAAGTACATGGACAACGCCGTGGCTGGGGTCAGCGTTCCAAAGGAGTTGATAGAGCGCATGGCAAAGGCCAAGGAAGCCGCGGGAGACGACAAGAAAAAGGCCAGGGAACTCCAGGAGGCAGAGGGAATAAAGATAACAGTCGAGCTTATCAAACAGGTGCTTGATATCCCCGGCGTAAAGGGCGTTCACATTCAGGCAATCGAGTGGGAGTCTGCCATAGAGGGGATAGTGAAGGAAGCGGGCCTGTACCCGAGACCCGGGGTCTAGAATTTCAGTTATCCGTATTTATCTCGAATGTTTCATGCAATGGGGAGGAAATGACCTTGAGGCGCGCATGTATAGCATACGCTGCTTCAGGTTTATTTCCCATTGGAGGCAGATAAAATGCATATAGTAGTGATAGGTGGCGGCCCCGGAGGCAACGGGGCGGCAGTAAGGGCCAGAAAACTCGGTGCGGATGTAACTGTAATAGAGGATATGGAAGTTGGAGGAACCTGCCTGAACCGGGGCTGCATTCCCACCAAGGCGCTCCTGTATTCAAGCGCAATGTATGCAAGGGCTCAAGATCTCAACAAGTACGGAATAATTCTTGAGGGCACCGTCAGGGCCGACCTGAAGGCCATGATGGATCGCAAGGACAAGATAGTAGGCACCTCGGTCAAGGGGATAATGGCTTCATACAAGGCCGATGGCATCAAGGTTATAAAGGGCCGAGGCAGGCTTGTCAGCACCGCCACGGTAGAGGTGTCCCTGCCTGAGGGTGGCGCCCAGGCCATAGAGGCGGACAAGATCATCATAGCAACGGGCTCGCGCCCGGCAGAGGTGCCATCATTCCCCTTTGACGGGGCAAGCATACTCTCAAGCGATGATGCCCTCAGGCTGACCGAGATACCCTCGAGCATGATCATAGTAGGTGCCGGCGCAATAGGATGCGAGTTTGCAAGCATATTCCGGGACCTCGGGACAGACATAACCATGGTGGAGATGCTCCCGAGACCATTGGCGACAGAGGACACTGACGTCTCCGTGCTCCTTACAAAGGAATTCAAGAAGAAAAAGATGAAGATACTGACCTCAACAGGAGTAACGGGTGTTTCTACCTCGCCAGAGGGCGTTACCGCAGCCCTCTCGGACGGATCGGAGCTTAAGGCGGAGAAGATGCTGGTGGCCGTTGGCAGGTCATTGAATTCCAGTGAAATCGGACTGGAAGATATTGGCGTTTCAACCGGAAAACGCGGAGAGATCACAGTAGACGAGAGGATGCAGACCTCGGTAAATGGCATTTACGCCATTGGTGACGTAGCCGGCAAGTGGCTGCTGGCACATACGGCATACTTCGAGGGCCTGGTCGCGGCTGAGAACGCCTGCGGGCTTGAGACAAGGATGGATTATTCATGCGTGCCTTCGGCCGTCTTCACCACCCCTGAGATAGGCGCTGTGGGGATAAGGGACTTTCAGGCCGAGGAGCTGGAAATGAACGTGGTATCGAGCACATACCACTACAGGACGCTCGGGAAGGCCCATACAATGGGCGAGATAGCAGGGTTCTTCAAGATAATCTCCGAGGCTGAGACCGACAGGATACTGGGAGTGCATATCGCAGGGGCCCATGCCTCCGACCTTATCCATGAAGCGGTAATTGCAATCAGAAAAGGGCTCACCTCAAGGGATATAGCAGGGACCATACACGCCCACCCCACCCTCTCAGAGGGACTGATGGATACTGCCATAAACATGCACGACTAGAAATTGGGAACGTCTCTTTATCCAAGGTTATATCCAGCTACAGTTAAGATAGAGACAATAAGTGGTGCCGAGTAAAACGCATTGAACCCAATGTAGTCCATCATGAACCCAATCATTATTATTCCTATTACACTTAAGAATGCTGCAATGGCAATGCCCGTTTCATTCCACTTTCGTGCCTTATAAACAAACCGATTAAGCAGAATGATCCCGGTCAAACTCCCAAAAGGCAAAGTCAACGCCGCTCCAACTACAATATTGATACTAATATATATCTCATATTCCGCAAGATACTCATAGAAATATACAAAAGAATACATTAAAGTTACCTGCACAACTAACGCTGTGAAAAACTCAAATATACATTTCTTCATCTTAATCACTTTTCATTAATCTTGTCCATTTATATGCAAAAGCAGGGGCGAACACTTTTTCATGAGAATCGATTGCATGGACAATCCTAGCACAACCAATGCAGGTGTACTTAAATAAAGTGAATTCTGTTAATATCAATACATTATTATGAGCGGAAAGACTCTTATAAGAGGCGTCAACTGGGTTGGCGATGCGGTCATGACCATGCCGGCTGTCAGGGCGATAAAACGCGCGGCCCCGGACTCCCTCTCAAGCCTGCTCGTAAAACCCTGGGTGGCCCCTCTTTTTGAGAAGGACCCCTTTGTTGACAGGACGATAATATACGAGGATTCCCACTCGGGCATCATGGGAAAGTTCCAGCTCGCCAGGGCTCTGAGGGAAGAGCGCTTTGACAGGGCCATCCTTCTTCAGAACGCGCTCGATGCCGCTGTTACCGCATGGCTTGCCCGTATCCCCGAGCGAATAGGATACGCCCGAGACGGCCGCGGCCTCCTGCTCACCCACGCCCTGCCCCACTCTGGCGAGGACCGCAGCATGCACCATATTGATTATTATCTAAAGCTCCTGGAGAGCGTAGGCCTTCCCCCTTCGGGCACTGACACATGGATATACCTTGACCTTGCTGAGAGACTGGCGGCCAGAGAGAAAATCTCCTCCCTTAAGCGCCCCATACTCGGCATAAACCCCGGCGCCTCGTATGGCAGTGCCAAACAGTGGCTTCCCGAGAGGTTCACTGAGGTTGCACGGCGGATAATCGAAGAGCTCGATGGAAGCGTTCTCGTCTTTGGCGGTCCTGGAGAGGCGGACGTGGCGTCGGAGATAATATCGCCCATTCAGGAGCATGCCAATACAGGCAGGGCAGTTAATATGGCAGGCAAGACGGGGCTCAGGGAACTGATGTCCCTCATGTCCGAATGCGACGTTGTGCTCTCAAACGACTCAGGCCCCATGCATATAGCCGACGGGCTTGCGGTTCCGCTTGTGGCCATCTTCGGCTCGACCTCCCCTGAGCTCACAGGCCCCAGAAAGCCCTCAAGCCATGTTGTCAGGGCCGGAGTTGACTGCTCCCCCTGCTTCAGGCGCACGTGCCCGGATAAGGGGCTTGCCTGCATGGAAACCATAGGCGTCGAGGAGGTCTTCAGCGCCGTAAGGCAGGCCCTACCATCCGGCAGGGCGGTCTTGCTGGACAGGGACGGTACAATATGCCAGGACGCTGACTACCTGAACAGTTGGGACAAACTTAATGTCTTCAATGATATTTCATCGCTTAACATGCTTCTAAACATCGATTTCAATCTAATTGGAATAACAAACCAGTCCGGTATATCAAGGGGTATCGTTGAAGACGGCTTTGTGAATGATGTAAACAGGATGTTCATTGAGGAATACGGCTTTTCCGGTTTTTATTATTGCCCTCATCATCCGGACGATATGTGCACATGCAGAAAACCGGAACCTGGCCTGGCAATAAGGGCAAGAGATGAGCATGACATAGACCTGAGGCGCTCATATATGGTCGGCGACAAGGACGCGGACATGCTTTTAGGGAGGGCCATCGGTGCCAGGACCATACTTGTTACCACAGGGAAGCAGAAGTCATCGCCATATGCCGATTTCAGAGCCTCGGATCTTAAGGAAGCTGTTGAGCATATAATCTCACAGAAATAGACAGGGCCACGGGACAAGCTCATATACTGGCAACTCCTGAGAAACATGGTCATGGCATCTTCATTAAGAATGCCTCATTTGAGCATGTTATTCCCCGGCCTTCACTGAAAAGAAACCTTGAGCTGTCCCTTTATTAAGAAAACCGCAATCTGATAAAATAATCAGACAAAGCATCAAGGAGGAGAGTTACATGTTGAGGGTTATGTGCTTATTAATAGCATTTTCCTTTATAAGCTTCCCGCTTGTATCTCATGCCGGCGACGAGAGCATATTCGACAAGGCATCAAAGGACATGAACAAGATACACAAAAAAGCCTCCAAAGACATCAAGAAGGCTGACAAAAAAGCAAAGAAAGACCTGAAGAAGGCCGACAAGGAAGCCAAGAAGGATATCAAAAAAGCGGACAAGGAGGCCAAAAAAGATTTCAAGAAAGTTGAC
>Ga0224496_10001832_pt1 | contig 13004 bp, 12 predicted proteins | sample SF_Jul11_sed_USG_2_FD_168127 | JGI IMG/M metagenome (GOLD analysis project Ga0224496, IMG submission 168127) | Sediment microbial communities from San Francisco Bay, California, United States - SF_Jul11_sed_USGS_8_1 | ecosystem: Environmental > Aquatic > Marine > Sediment | place: USA... | reverse complement strand
TACGCATATGGCCGGCTTCTAATAATTGGACAGCAGAACTGTGCAGCAAGTTGACCCGTAATATGAATCGCAAAGAATGGCGCGAGTGGGTGTCAGCAGAGATTGAGTATCAAGCCCAATGTCCTCATTTGCCTGTTCCATCCGTTGATTGATAAACAAAAACCACAGAAACTATTTTGGTGTTTCCTTGCTGTTTTTTTCTGGTTGTTTTTTGTGTTGGGTGTTTTGCGACCATTTTGAATTTTCTTGAGAAATCAAGTTTTCCACAGTTTCAACCAACACATGGGTTGCGTCACTGGTATTGTATGGATGGGTTTTTGTAAGAAAGAGATATTTTTGATGCTTAAGCGATTCTGATACAGTGCGATATTGAATCCAATTTTCCTGAAATTTGTATAAAGAAATAATGCCGCCGATAACTGCAATCAAAGCACCGATGCCGGCAACCACATGCTTCATTTCTGTGGCATCTGGGGTTATAAATCCGGTAAGAAAAGGGATGCTGGCTGCCGCAACAATTTGCAAAATTTGTAATTGTTTGAACATTTGCTGATTCCAACTACTTTTTTTGTCATACCAGTTAATCTGGTCATCTACTCGATCCGTTAGATAATCATTAGTCGTCATAAAATGCCCGTGATCAGTTGTGGTTAATTACAGTTCCTTCAAAATTTTAACTGCCAGTTTTTGTTGTGTAAATCTAGTTTGGCATTATTTATAACAGAAAAAGACAGTAAACAGCAGTGAGTTCAAAATTTATAGTCTTCCTGATTCTGGTATATTGCGTATCATGATGCTCACAGTAACATATTATTAGGATAGGATTATGCCTCGTAATTTTTCAGAAAAACAAGAAACTTCAATGCTGCGCGCCGAGATGGAAATTTTGATGAATGAACGTCAAAGTTTACTGAATGTAACGGGTGCGGCCGCAGTATTTGTCGCTGAACTAGATAGTAGTATATTGCCGGATGATGTTTGTGAAGCGGCAAAAATGCTATCAAATGCCCTTAATAATTTGCCTGAAGAGACTTTGCGTGATGCATTAGAAAAAGTGCAGGCAGAGTCGGCTGTCAGTGAGTGAACAAAAAACTAACCTGAACGTTCCAAAGGTTGGACTTGTACTAACAGGGGGTGGCTCACGTGCTGCCTATCAAGTGGGTGTATTGCGAGCCATTGCTGAAATATTGCCAGATACCGCGCATAATCCCTTCCCTGTTATTTGTGGTACTTCAGCCGGCGCAATCAATGCCACCGGTCTTGCTGTTTCTGCCGATTATTTTCATGAGGGTGTGCGGCAACTGGAGGCGGTATGGACGAATTTCCACGTTAACCAGATTTATCGTTCTGATCTTATTGGCGTGGTGAATAATACCGGGCGATGTCTGTTTTCTTTGATATCAAGTGAATTCGGTAAACAGCAAGCTGTTTCATTGTTGGATAACTCCCCACTGGGAAAGTTGATTGGGCGCCGTTTTCCGTTTCGCGTTATTCAAAAACATATCCGCTCCGGTGCGCTGCATGCACTGGGTTTAACCGCATGGGGTTACACATCAGGGCAATCGGTTACATTTTACCAGGCCGCTAAAAGTGTAACGCCCTGGAAGAGAGCGCAACGTGTTGGTGTTGCATCACGCATTGGCGTGAACCACCTCATGGCTTCATCTGCCATCCCATTTATATTTCCTGCGGTGAGAATTAATCGTGAGTATTTTGGTGATGGCTCGATGCGCCAAATGACGCCGATTAGCCCAGCGCTACATTTGGGTGCGGATAAAGTAATGATTATCGGTGTGCATAAAATGGTGGATGCTTTACCCAGTCGTGTCAAAGTATCAAATTATCCTCCGTTAGCGCAGATTGCAGGGCATGCGTTGAGTAGTATTTTTATCGATAGTTTGGAAGTTGACTTGGAGCGATTGCAGCGCATAAATAAAACGCTTTCGTTAATTCCACCTAACACATTAAAAGAACATAATACATTTCTGCGTCCAATTGAATCGATGATGATCTCACCCAGTGAAGAAATCAATGAAATTGCTCAGCAGTATGCGCAAACGCTACCAACTGTGATGCGTTTTTTATATCGTGCGGTAGGCGCCATGGGGCCAAATGGATCGACATTATTGAGTTATGTGCTTTTTGAGGCGCCATTTTGTCAGGCATTAATCGAGCTGGGTCATCGTGATGCAATAAGGCAGAAAAATGAAATATTGCAGTTTATTGGGGTTAAGTAAAAAAAGTGGCAGAACTAAGGAATTGATACATGGGTTTTGATGATCCACAATTTTGGGTTGCAGTATTGCAAATCATTGCTATCGATATTGTGCTCGGTGGCGATAATGCCGTGGTTATTGCATTGGCCTGCCGACGATTACCGGAAAAGCAGCGTAATCTTGGTATTTTTTGGGGTGTTTTTGGCGCGATTGCGATGCGGGTGATACTGATTTTTTTTGCACTTAGCCTGCTAGCAATTCCTTACCTGAAAATCATTGGCGCGTTATTACTGTTGTGGATTGGTGTTAAGTTATTGCAGCCTGAACCCGAAGATAACGCGCATGAGATCGATGCAAGTACAACTCTGTTTGGGGCGATCAAGACGATCATTATCGCTGACGCCGTGATGAGTTTAGACAATGTAATTGCAATTGCCGGTGCAGCTAAGGGGAGTATCGGCCTGGTTGTTTTTGGGTTGGTGGTGAGTGTGCCCATAATCGTCTGGGGTAGTAAATTGGTTATGAAGTTGATGGATCGTTTTCCGATTACGATTGTTATTGGTGCTGGTTTGCTGGGTTGGATTGCCGGCGATATGGCGGTAACAGATGCAGTTACTAAAGAATGGGTTAATACGAATGCAAGTTTCTTGCATTGGCTAATGCCAGTTTGTACAACACTGGCCGTGGTAATGGCTGGTAAATGGTTGGCGGCAAGGATGCGGACAAAGGCTGTGCCAATCATAGACTTGGTCAATCACACTGACAAATCGACGAATCGTGACTAACTAATTGGCTGTAACCGATAAATCATAAAAGAGAATATATCATGGTAAAGATTTTGATGCCAATCGACGGTTCCGCCGCTTCAGATAAAGCGGTAGCGGATTTTATTCAATACCTCGATTGGTACAAGGAAACACCGGAAATACATTTGTTAAATGTTCAATTGCCCTTGCATGGTGATATTTCCATGTTTATTGACAAGGAAACGATTCAGCAATTTCACCAGGAGAATGGCATGAAAAAGCTGCAAAATGCACGTGATTTATTAAATCAAGCTGGGCTGTCATGTCAGTATCATATTACTGTGGGTGATCCAGCAGAAATTATTGTGCAGTTTGCAAAAGAGCGCTTCTTCGATCAGATTGTCATCGGTGCGCGAGGGTTAGGGGCGGTCACAAGCTTGTTGTTAGGCTCTGTGGCAAGTAAGTTGATTAAGCTTTCGAGTATACCGGTCCTGGTGCTCAAATAGCGCGAAATTTGGGCGAGAGTGAAAGAATGAAACTAAAAATACTGGGTTGTAGTGGTGGTATTGGAAGTGGTTCCCACACAACATCCATGTTGCTGGACGAAGATATTTTGATTGATGCTGGTACCGGTGTGGGTGAATTAGATTTCGACAAGTTAATGTATATCGATCATATTTTCATTACCCACTCACATTTGGATCATGTGGTTTCCATTCCTTTTTTGGTTGATACGGTTGGATGCATGCGTGATAAACCAATCACGATATACGCCATCCAGCCAACATTGGAAATGTTAGAAAAACATTTGTTTAACTGGGCGATATGGCCTGACTTCACTAAAATTCCGAATAGCCAATCACCTTATATGCGGTACGAATCAGTTTCTATTGGAGAAACGGTAGACTTGCAAGGACGTAAAATTACACCATTGCCAGCAAATCATACAGTACCGGCAATTGGCTTTCAGCTTGATTCCGGTCAGGCAAGTCTCGTGTTTACAGGTGATACCACCACGAATAATGCTTTATGGGAAATTCTCAATAAAATCGAAAATTTCCGTTATTTAATTATAGAGACCGCTTTTTGTAATCAGAAAAAAGATATTGCGATTCGCTCAAAGCACTTGTGTCCCAGCATGTTGGCGGAGGAGCTGGAGAAACTTGAGCAAGATGTTGAAATCTATATCACGCACTTGAAGCGGGGTGAAGCGGAATTAACGATGCGTGAGATAAAAGCGTGCGCCGGGAAATTTAATCCGCGCAGGTTAATGAATAATCAGTTATTTGAATTTTAGTGATCCTGGACGAGGTGTTGCCATGAGTACTGTAATTTCTGCACAACCAATGCAAAAAGATCTTTCCGATATGAGTCACGAACTGGATTTTTCCCAGAATCTGCAGGTTGTGACCAATAAAATACATGCTGCCAGCGATATTGATGAAATCATCTTAGAGGTAAGTAAAGATATCTGTGCATTGTTCAATGCGGATCGATTGACGATTTATTCGCTCAGTGACGATAAAGCATGTATTACCTCCAGAGTAAAAACCGGGCTCGATTCGTTCCAGGATCTAAAACTGCCGATTACTGAACATAGTGTTGCCGGCCATGTAGGACTGAATAAGAAAATTGTCAATCTCAAGGATGTCTACGATAAGAGCGAATTGAAAAAATTAAGCGAACAATTGAGTTTTTTACAGGAAGTGGACAAGCGAACTGGCTATCGCACCAAGCAGATGCTGGTGGCGCCGATATTGGATGCCGAAAATAATGAGTTGATGGGTGTGGTTCAGGTTATTAATAATAAGGAAGATAAACCTTTTTCAGATATCACCGTAGCAGGTGCTGGCAAGATTTGTCAGACCTTGGCGATTGCGTTTAAGCAGCGACAAAAACAACCACGCGTGCTCAAGTCAAAGTATGATTACCTGATTTCTGATGCCGTCTTGTCAACGGCAGAGTTTGAATTGGCGACGCGTTCAGCGCGAAAAAAAGGGTGCGATCTGGAAGAGGTGTTGATTGAGGAGTTTCAGATTAAACCGGCGACCCTAGGCAAGGCATTGGCTTCTTTTTTTGATGTCAAGTATGAGCCTTTCAAAGCTGACCGGATTAAGCCGGCAGATTTGCTCAAAAATCTCAAACGTGAATATGTTGGCAGTAATGGTTGGATACCTATTGATGACACGAAAGATGGGCTGATCATACTAGCACTTGATCCAGAGAGGATAAAATCCCAGCGCATTGTTAACAATATTTTTCCCAAGCATCAAATTATTTACACCGTTTGCACCCATCGTGAATTCAAGGAAACGTTGGATTTATTTTATGGCAGCGATGATTTGGGGGGGGGCAGTGGCAATATTGACGATATGTTGTCTGGTTTGTCGGATGATATTGAAGACAGTATGGATGAAGCGGATGAAGCTTCGGCCGCAGCTGATAATGAACTGGTTAAGCTGGTAAATAAAGTGATTATTGACGCCTACAAGATGGGCGTTTCCGATATTCATGTCGAACCCTATCCCGGTAAAGAGAAAACCAAAATCCGTTTTCGCAAGGATGGTTCGTTAATGCCTTATATCGAGATCCCTGCCAGTTATCGTAATCCACTGGTGACACGAATCAAGATTATGTGTGATCTGGATATCTCAGAAAAGCGCAAGCCTCAGGACGGCAAAATCAAGTTTAGAAAGTTCGCGCCGCTTGATATTGAGCTGCGGGTGGCAACCATTCCTTCCGCAGGCGGCATGGAGGATGTGGTGATGCGTATTCTGGCTGCTGGCGAACCCATTCCACTTGATAATATGGGTTTTACGCCACATAATCTGCAAGAGTTGAAAAGCATAATTAGTAAACCTTATGGTTTATTTTTTGTTTGTGGTCCAACTGGTTCGGGCAAGACCACTACGTTGCATTCTATCCTTAAACATATTAACCGTCCCGAAACTAAGATTTGGACCGCCGAGGATCCGGTTGAAATAACGCAAAAAGGATTGCGTCAGGTACAAATGAACGTCAAGGCAGGACTAACTTTCCCGGTGGTTATGAAGTCTTTTTTGCGAGCAGATCCCGATATCATTATGGTTGGCGAGATGCGCGACAAAGAAACTACTAGCATCGGTATTGAAGCATCGTTAACCGGCCACCTGGTGTTTGCGACACTGCATACGAATAGCGCGCCTGAATCCGTAATCCGTTTGTTGGATATGGGAATGGATCCTTTCAACTTTGCAGATGCCTTGTTGGGAATCTTGGCGCAGCGATTGGCGAAACGTTTATGTAAGTGCAAAAAACCCTATACCGCCAGTGAGACAGAAATCAAATCATTGTTAACAGAATACTGTGAAGAGCTGAAAAATATCGATCGTTTTAAAAATAATCCTGATGCGGCTTATCAAGAGATACAAGCCGGCTGGATCAAGCAATATGGCAATGATCGGGGAGAAATCACGTTATATAAACCGGCCGGGTGTGATGATTGTGCAGGTAGTGGTTTTTCTGGACGGGTCGCTTTGCACGAATTATTGACGGCAAGCGACGAAATAAAAAAGAATATCCAGGAGCACGCGCGGGTAGCAGAAATGTTGGTTACCGCATTGGGTGATGGCATGCGTACACTGAAACAGGATGGCATCGAAAAGGTACTGCAGGGAACGACCGATATACATCAGGTAAGGGTAGTATGTATCAAGTAAATGTCCCAATTGTAATGTGACGAAAAAGGGCAGTTTGTGACAAATTACGGTAATCTGCTTATCTTTTATCTTATTTGTCGGCAATTTGGCGTGCGTGTTACACAAAAAAACACCCCAAAATGGGGTGTTTTAGGGAACTAACTATTGCTTATTGTTAGCAGATTGCGCCACCAGCTCGTGCACGGCACGAGCTAGTAGGATCTAATGCCCAGGTTAGCCGACCTTGGGCATCTGGAGTTGGTATTAGTATGTACTGTTCACCAGCTAAACCTTGAGCATTCTGCGCTGTTGCCGTTATCGTGCCAGTAGGATTTACAGCTACACTGGCAAGAAGGGCGGTGGCTGTTGGTGCAGGTGGAATTAGTCCAAAAGCATTGAAAGCAACGTTTGCAACTGCGCCGCCTGCAAAGCAGTTGCCTTCTTGTACGCATACTTCGATGCCCGTCTTGATTGCGGATGTTGAGTTAACAATTTCAGTATATCTAGCTTTTAGCGTGTATTGTTGATAAGCAGGAACAGCCACTGCGGCCAAAATACCAATAATAGCCACGACGATCATCAATTCGATTAATGTGAAACCTTTTTGTGCTTGTTGCATGAGTGAATCTCCTCTGAGTTTTTTAAAAAAAACACATCAAGTGTGTGTCGTTTACTATAAGCAGGTTTTGTGCCAGAAATTGTTTGTGTGAAAATTATTTTTAAATAATCCAGAGAAGATCAGTGATCGACTTGTTCTGGCTATCAAGTGTGCCGGTGTTGTATAAATTGGCTGGAGAGAAAGTGACGTTGGTAGTAATGATCGTATCGTGCGTCATGAAATGAAACATGGTTTATGATGATCCTAGCCCTTCTTAATTTCAATGGTCTTTGCTTTGGGTTCAAGAGCTTCTTTGCGTGGGATAGTTATTTTCAGGAGCCCTTTATCCATCGTGGCATTGATTGAATTGATATCCGCATCATCGGGTACTGCGAGTACCCGTTCAAAAGCGCCGTAGCGTCTTTCGATGCGGTAATAATGTTTGTCGCTTTCTTCCTGTTCCTGTTGTTTATGACCTTTGATTACCAATACCTGGTCTTTCAATTCAATGGATAAGTCTTTTTGTTCCAGGCCTGGCGCTTCCAATGTAATGGTATATTGTTTGTTATCGCTGGCAACATCAACACTGGCCCTGAATGCTGGCATGTAATCATTGTTAAGCATTTGATCCCACAATGATGACCGCGACATGGATGGAAGACCGAAACCTCTGAAGGTATTTTCAAACAAACGGTCGATTTCACGATGAAGTTGGCTGATATTGTTTACTAATGGTGATTGTGACAATGCATAGTCACCCTCATTAATCGGGACAATTTCCTTTTTTTCTTTTTCAGGTTCTTCATGTTTAAACCAATTCCAAGGGTTAAGTTTATGCAAATCCATGGTAAAACCTCCTTGTCTATTTTTGGCTAAAAGAGTTTTCGGTTAATCGTTACAAAAAATGTGAAACGTTATTTAAGATTAGCTAATTTAAATATCATCGTGTATATAGTTATTAAATAGAATATTTCAATATATTCGGTATTGGTTATTTAAAATAGGAACAGCAAGCGTTTATATGCATATACTAAATATAACCTGATTTCAGCATGGATGTTCTGTTTAATTTTACTCGAATTTTTATATGGCTAGAATAGGTTTTATCGGTCTGGGGATTATGGGAAAACCCATGGCTGGGCATTTGATAAAGGGTGGGTATACACTATACCTGCAAACACGCAGCGGGGTGCCTGACGATCTCGTGGCGCTGGGTGGAATTGCTATTGAAACGCCTCAAGAAGTTGCGCAACATGCGGACATTATTATAACCATGCTGCCGGATACATCGGATGTTGAAAAAGTGCTGTTTGAAGCACAAGGTGTAGCAGCAGGCTTGCCGGTTGATGCTGGTAAGCGAAAAATCGTGGTGGATATGAGCTCAATTTCACCGTTAGAAACGCGAAAATTTGCCGCCAAAATTAATGCACTTGGCCATGATTATATCGACGCACCGGTTTCCGGCGGGGATGTTGGCGCGCAAAATGCTTCGCTTACGATTATGGCTGGCGCAGATTCAGCGGTATTTGATAAGGTGAACCCAATATTGGAATTAATGGGACAGAATGTGACATTGGTTGGTGAAAACGGTGCGGGGCAGGTTTGCAAGATTGCTAATCAGATCGTTGTTGCGCTTACGATTGAAGCGGTAGGTGAGGCGTTATTATTGGTATCCAAGGCTGGTGTGGATCCAGAAAAAGTACGCCAGGCCTTGATGGGTGGCTTTGCATCGTCGCGGGTGCTGGAGATTCATGGTGAACGCATGATCAATCGCCGTTTTGGTCCGGGATTTCGTGTCGAATTGCAACAAAAGGATCTGGATATCGCTTTAGCGAGTGCAGCGGCTTTGGGGGTTAGTCTACCTAATACCGCTACGGTGCATGAAATGTTTAATGCATGTATTGCCCATGGTGGCGCTAAATGGGACAATTCAGCAATTGTCAAGATGCTGGAAAAACTGGCGAATCATGAAATAAAAAAACACTCAAATTAAAACAATGTTGCCAAGCGAATTAGTTAGCCAATTACGTTCCTTTTTGCCATTAGACGCCGTATTACACGAGATTGAAGACCTGAAGCCATACGAATGCGATGGTTTGTCGGCCTATCGACAGTTGCCCATGGTGGTTGTGTTACCGCAATCCGAAGATCAAATTATCAAGGTGCTACAACTTTGCTATGCAACCAAAACACCCGTCGTGGCACGCGGTGCGGGTACTGGCTTGTCGGGTGGTGCTTTGCCCCATGAGGAAGGAATTTTGTTGTCATTGGCGAGACTCAACAAAATACTAGAAATTGATCCGTTAGCACGGACTGCGCGGGTGCAGCCAGGGGTCAGAAATCTGGCAATTAGTGAGGCGGTTGCGCCGCATGGTTTGTATTACGCGCCGGATCCATCGTCGCAGATTGCCTGCTCGATTGGCGGTAATGTGGCGGAAAATTCAGGCGGTGTGCATTGCTTAAAGTATGGGCTGACAGTGCATAATATTCTCAAATTGCGGGTATTGACTATCGCAGGGGAATGCTTGGAGATAGGCGGCGACAGTCTGGATAGTCCGGGTTATGATTTGTTGGCGCTAATGACTGGCAGTGAAGGTATGCTGGGCATTGTTACAGAAATTATTGTCAAACTGTTGCCATCGCCGGAAAAAGCACAGCTTGTCATGGCGGCGTTTGATGATATGCACAAAGCGGGTAGCGCTGTTGCCAATGTGATTGGTGCGGGGATTATACCGGCAGGTATGGAAATGATGGATAAAATCACGATTCATGCAGTAGAAGCGTTTGCGCATGTGGGGTACGACCTGGATGCGGCAGCTATACTGTTGTGCGAGTCGGACGGCACAGCTGAGGAAGTGGCGGATGAAATTGAGCGGATTAATGAAATTATGCGGAAAAGTGGCGCGACCAAAACTACTACCTCGCATGATGAAGCGGAGCGGCTGCGTTATTGGGCCGGACGTAAAGCTGCATTTCCAGCGGCGGGCAGAGTTTCGCCGGATTATTATTGCATGGATGGAACGATACCACGCAAGCATCTGGCGGAAGTATTACGTGGTATCGATAATCTTTCCCAGGCGTATGGCCTGCGTTGCATGAACGTATTTCATGCCGGTGATGGAAACTTGCATCCGCTGATTCTCTATGACGCCAACCAGCCAGGAGAATTGGAAAAAACGGAAGAATTTGGTGCAAAAATTCTGGAGATGTGTATTCGTGCCGGTGGCACCATAACGGGAGAACATGGTGTCGGAATGGAGAAAATTAACCAGATGTGTTCGCAGTTTAGGAGTGGCGAGCTAGAAATGTTTCATGCAATAAAAGCGGCTTTTGATCCGGAACGACTTCTCAATCCTGGAAAAGCAGTGCCGACCTTACGTCGTTGCGCGGAATTGGGGGCGATGCACGTGCACCAGGGTAAGGATAAATTTCCCGAGTTGCCTCGATTCTGAGGGCATGCAAATGCTTATTGATCAGTTTTCGGCCTCCATTTGCGCTGCTGCAGAAAATAAAACGCCATTACAAATTTTTGGCGGTGGTACCAAGAATTTTTATGGTAATTCATTAGCGGATCAGGATCATGATAGCCTGAATGTAACAGCTTACAGCGGGCTGATTGATTATGAACCTGCCGAACTGGTTGTGACTGCCCGTGCCGGAACACGTCTGGCTGGCCTTGAAGCAGTATTAAATAAAAATGGGCAAATGTTGGCGTTTGAGCCGCCTCATTTTGGTCGGGCAGCAACCTTGGGTGGATGTGTGGCGTCGGGACTCTCTGGGCCGCGACGGGCTTCTGCCGGTGCAGTGCGGGATTTTGTACTGGGAATACGAATGCTGGATGGTCGCGGAAACGATCTACGCTTTGGCGGGCAGGTCATGAAGAATGTAGCCGGTTATGACGTGTCGCGCCTGATGGTCGGTTCCATGGGTACATTAGGTGTGCTACTTGAAGTTTCGCTAAAAGTGTTGCCGTTGCCGCCTGCGGATCTAACCCTGCGTATGCAACTGGGTGAAGATAAAGCGATTGAGAAAATGAATGGGTGGGCAGGCAGACCATTTCCGATTTCTGCAACTTGTTATTGTGATGGGGAACTGACAGTGCGGCTTTCTGGCGCTGAATCGGCGTTACGCGCCGCTCATGCAAAAATTGGTGGTGAAGAAATCAGTGATGGGAAAGTGTTCTGGAAAACAGTGCGGGAGCAAACCCATGGTTTTTTTCAGACAAACAGACCGCTTTGGCGTTTGTCAATCAACCCAACCACGCCGCCGTTGGCGTTGCCTGGGGAGCAATTGATCGAATGGAATGGTGCATTACGTTGGTTAATCAATGATCGTTCGGTCGAGGCGGATGCTATTCGTGCGACGGCAAAAAACGCAGGGGGTCATGCTACATTGTTTCGTCGTCATCAGTCGTGTGTGAGCGTGTTCCATCCACTTGATCCAAATATGATGAAGTTGCATCGATTGTTAAAACAAAAATTTGATCCGGCAGGGATACTCAATTCTGGCAGATTGTACCCGGACTTATAAATATGCAAACTAATCTCGCCAAGTTTATCAAAGATTCCCCGGAAGGAGAGGAAGCCGACGCAATATTGCGCAGTTGCGTACATTGTGGGTTCTGTTTGGCTACATGCCCAACTTACCAGTTGTTGGGCGATGAGCTGGACAGCCCGCGTGGGCGTATTTATTTAATGAAGCAGATGTTGGAAGGGCAACCGGTCACGCAAAAAACTCAGTTGCATCTTGACCGCTGTTTGACTTGCCGTGCTTGTGAAACCACGTGTCCGTCCGGTGTGCGTTATGGCCGGTTGGTTGATATCAGTCGGGGCGTCGTAGAAAAGCAGGTTGCACGCAAAACTGGCGCAACAGCCAAGCGCTACATTTTGCGCAAGGTTTTGCCAAAAACCCGCGTTGTTAATGCGCTGTACAAACTGGGGCGAATGGTACGACCATTATTACCTAGTCGTTTTAAGAAAAGTGTGCCAGCAAAGGCAGAATTTGCTAAAAAATGGCCTGCTGCGCAGCATGAACGCAAGATGCTTGTGCTGGATGGTTGCGTTCAACCGGTGCTTGCACCCAATATTAATGCGGCTAGCGCACGGGTGTTGGATCGCTTGGGGGTATCATTGACCAAAGTGGAGCAAGCTGGCTGCTGTGGTGCCATCGCCTATCATCTTAACGCCCAGCAAGAAGGATTGGATGCGATGCGCCGAAATATCGACGCATGGTGGCCAGCAATTAACCAAAAAGAAATAGAGGCTATCGTCATTACTGCCAGTGGTTGTGGCGTAACCGTCAAAGAATATGGCCACTTGTTGCGTCATGATCCGGATTATGCGGAAAAGGCAGCGCAAGTATCCATGCTGGCAAAAGACATCAGCGAAATTCTTGATGCCGAGTTTGCCAATCTACAGCAGCTTTTAGGGCAACAATCATCTGGTATTAAAAAGGGAGTCTTGTCTTTTCATTCACCGTGTACATTGCAACATGGGTTACAGCTTCTTGGGAAAGCCGAAAAAATCCTCGTTGCCGCTGGTTTTGAATTAACTGTTGTTCAAAATGCACATCTCTGTTGTGGTTCCGCAGGGACTTATTCAATTTTTCAGCCGCAACTGTCTCAACAGTTACTGAAAAACAAAGTGGCTGCATTGGAGTCTAGCGAACCCGATCAGCTCGCCACTGCAAATATTGGTTGTCTGATCCATTTGCAAAGCGGTACATCTTTACCCGTCAGGCATTGGATTGAATTGCTGGATGAGCGATT
>Ga0224496_10001831_pt1 | contig 13007 bp, 12 predicted proteins | sample SF_Jul11_sed_USG_2_FD_168127 | JGI IMG/M metagenome (GOLD analysis project Ga0224496, IMG submission 168127) | Sediment microbial communities from San Francisco Bay, California, United States - SF_Jul11_sed_USGS_8_1 | ecosystem: Environmental > Aquatic > Marine > Sediment | place: USA... | reverse complement strand
GGAGCTTGAAGTTCATCAAGATTTCGTTGAGCAGTACGACAACCCTGAAATTACCAGTATCCTTGAGATAGGTCAGCAGATTAAGATTTTGAATTCTGATTGGCAAAAGGAATCAAAAATTTCCAACGACCATTTGCAGGGGCGGAATCTTTTAAAAATTCTGGAGAAAAGTAAAAATGTTATGCTACTCCAGTGGTATTACCTGCTGTCAGCCAAATTGCATTTTATATTTGATGATTACGATAACGCTTTAAAATTGATCATAGAATCCGATAAGAGAATCGCCGGTTATTCGCAACATGCTGTACCTGAACATTATTTTTATTATTCCATGATTATCGCCGCGAACTACAATTTATTTTCACTGGTTGAGAAAAAAAGGTATTGGGATATTCTAAAGAACAATCATCTGAAACTTAAAAAATTTTCCGAAGATTGTTCTATAAATTTCAAAGATAAATATCAACTTGTTTCAGCTCAAATGGCGGTTATATCTGGTAATTTTGTTGAGGCGTTTAACTGGTTTGATGAGGCGATCATGACGGCCTCGACCATTGGTTTGATACAAAACCTTGCAATCGCGAACGAAACCGCGGCGAAATATTTTTTATCCCGTAAAAAAATGACGGTTGCAAAGGCTTACCTGAAAGAAGCGCATCATGCTTATATCAAATGGGGAGCCAGCGCAAAGGCCAAGCAATTAGAGACGAGCTACCCAGTTTTATTGCAACCTTTAATGATGGCGGAAACTGTCGGGGGGAATCACTCCTTTGCTAGCGGCGGTACCAGCAAGCAAGATGATAGCGATTATTTTGATTATTCCCGATTTGTAACTTTATTCCAAAACATTTCCACGGAAGTTGTTTTGGATAATCTATTGGAGAAGATATTGAAATTATTCATGGAAAACGCTGGCGCTCAAAAAGGTTATTTTTTGATAGAAATGGATGGTCGATTTGATATCAGGGCCGAGGGGATCATGGAAAGGACTCCGCCCATTCGTGTTTGCGACTATGTTCTCGATGATTTTGAATCGATTGCTCAACGAATTGTCTTTTATGTTTACCGCACAAAGAAATATCTTGTATTGGATGATGCCAGTCAACAAGGGATGTTCATGTATGATCCTTATATCAATAAAAAAAAGGTAAAATCGATATTATGCATTCCGGCGATCCACCATGGTAACGTGAATGGTATCCTATATCTGGAAAACAACCTCGTCAGTGGCGCTTTTTCATCAAGAAGAGTTAAACTCTTAGACTTGTTGATATCCCAGGTCGCTTTTTTAATCGAAAACTCATTGTTGTACTCCAATCTGTCCAAAATGAACGAGGAACTCAGTTCATCTAAAGCTATTTTGGAGGATAAAATTAAGTTTTTGAAAAAGGAGTTGATGGAAAGAAAATCGAAGGAATAACCTGTTCTTTCCAATGCTGATTATAACCCCCTTTTATGTTGATTATCCTTTGACATGTTGCTATTTTCTAAATTTTAAGAAATGATTATTTTCGTCTCTGACAAGTTGAAATAAAAACTATTTTTTTAGTATCCAGGATTTATAGATCAAAATTTTAAACTGAAACTTTTTTAAGAGGAAAGCAGATGAAGCTTGAAGAACAAATCAAAAACGATGTCAGCCTTATTAACATCGTCGGTAATATCGCTCTGGAAGATACAGGTGATCTTCGCGAGGAATTGAGACCGATCATTGACCGACCTGAAACGAAAGGGATTATCTTTAATTTCCAAAAAGTACAGTTTATCGATTCATCAGGAATCGGCTTGATCGTTTCGATCTATAAAAACCTCAAGCAAAAAGATAAGAAAATGGTTTTGTCCAACCTGAGCGCAAAAAACAGGGAAATTTTTTCCTTAACCCGGCTTGATCAAATTTTAACGATCGTCGAAAATGAAGAAGAAGGATTGAGGATTTTAAAATAATTCATCTCTTGCTTGGTAAAGTTTATCCATTATCTGCCCTATATGGCTGAGATCAACCGACTTCGAAGCAAAAATAATCGAGAAAGAAGGGGATCGGGTAATATTAGGTTTTTTTAAATGGATAGATATTAAAATAAAAATGCGTTGACAAAACTTTTCTTAAAATATATAGTTGATCATGTTAGTCATCTTATAAATGGTGGTGACGGGCTAATTATTAAAGTAAATCAATATTTGGATAAGAAATATGAAGATTAAAGTAAATGGAGAAGAACAGGCGGTTGAAGGCAGTTCTATCAGTATAGCTCAGTTGTTGAAACTCAACGAAGTAGAAAACCCGGGAATGGTTACCGTTCAACTTGATGGTGAGTTTGTTGACAAGGACAATTACGAAGCAACACAAGTTAAAGAAAACAATGAGGTGGAGTTTCTATATTATATGGGTGGGGGTAGCGTTTAGATGAAGGGTTTTACGACCAAGTCGATTCATATCGAGCGCTTCAAGCCTGACGTTCATGGAGCTCTCAGGATGCCGGTGTACGATTCGGTGGCATTTGAGCATGCGAGTTCAAAGGATATTCAGTTAGCTTTCGAGGGTAAGAAACCGTCACATTCCTACTCGCGGATCAGCAACCCGACAGTGGAGGAATTTGAACAGAAAATCAGGGTCCTATCGGATGCGTTTGCTGTGCTGGCGGTGTCTTCGGGCATGGCGGCCATCTCAAATACGATTTTGACCTTGGCTGGAGCGAATACCAATATCGTTACATCCAAACATCTGTTCGGCAATACTTTTTCTTTATTCGAGCATACTTTAAAACCTTGGGGACTGGAAACGCGTTACGTTTCCATGAGCAATCCCGACGAGGTAGCCAATGCGATAGATGAAAATACGAGGGCTGTCTTTTTGGAGAACATAACCAATCCCCAAATGGAAGTAGCCGATATCGCAAAAATTTCGAAGATTACCAAAGAGAAGAAAGTTCCTTTGATTATCGATGGAACGGTAACGACACCTTACCTGTTTAAATCCAAGGATTTTGGGGTTAACATTGAGTTGATTTCCAGCACGAAATATATTTCCGGTGGAGCGACATCTGTGGGAGGGCTGATCATCGATAACGGGAATTTTGATTGGAAAAATTCCCCCAAACTGGCCGAGATGGCCAGAAAGAGAGGGCCAGGGGCTCTGATGTCGATTTTAAAGCAGGAGGTTTATAGGAATATGGGAGCCTGCCATTCCGCTCATAACGCGTATCTTCAGACTTTGGGTCTGGAAACAATGGGCATGAGGATTGACCGGAGTTGCGAAAATACCTTGGGGCTCGCTAATTACTTAAGCCAGCATGCGAAAGTTGTCGGAGTCAATTATCCCGGTTTGACCGATTCGCCTTATCACGAGGTGGCCAAAAAGCAGTTCGGCGGTAAATATGGCGGTATCCTGACAATGGATCTGGAAAGCAAGGATGCCTGCTATTGTTTTATGGACGAGTTGAAGCTGATAAAAAGAGCGACTAATATTAACGATAATAAAACGATGATAATACATCCCAACAGTACGATTTATTGTGAGTATTCCGAGGAGGAGAAGTTGGGGATGGGGATCAGACCCACGATGTTGAGAGTTGCCGTTGGCATTGAGGATCTGGAAGATTTGTTAAACGATTTTGAACAAGGACTAGATAAATTATGACTACTTTTACAGATGAACAGCTAGACCGTTACGCTCGACATATTTTATTGACAGAAATGGATCTCGATGGCCAGGAGAAGCTTGCCAATTCCAAGGTGTTAATCATTGGAGCTGGAGGCTTGGGATCACCAGCGGCTTTATATCTTGCTGGGGCCGGGATTGGGACAATCGGAATCGTGGATAATGACACCGTTGATTTATCGAACATCCACCGCCAGATCGCTCATTTCACCAAGGATGTAAATGTTTCCAAGGTCGAATCGGCTGCTGAAAAAATGCAAGCGATCAACCCCGATGTCGAGATTATCACTTATAAGGATTTTGTGACTTCTGAAAACATCGTGGAAATAATCCGAGGCTATGATTTTGTTTTGGACGGAACTGATAACTTTTCGGCGAAATTTCTCATTAACGATGCTTGTGTGATGGAAAACATTCCTTATTCCCACGGTGGTATCTTGCGTTTTACCGGCCAAGCGATGACGGTTATCCCCGGCAAATCAGCCTGTTTCCGCTGTGTCTTCCGTGAGCCACCACCACCGAATTTAATACCGACATGTCTTGAAACCGGTGTTTTAGGTCCGGTTGTGGGAATTTTGGGAACCATTCAAGCCACTGAAACTCTGAAACACCTTACAGGTGTTGGCGAAGTATTGGCGAATCAGCTCTTGTCGTTTGAAGCTAAAGGTATGGATTTTAGAAAAGTGCGGGTTAAAAAAGACAAGAACTGCCCATTGTGCGGTGAGCATCCGGTCATCAAAACACTTGTTGATAGTGAACAACCTCTTTGTGAATTGAAGGCGTAACGTAAAAGATGTTGAAGATAAAAAAAACTATTTATGACCAGCTTTTAGAGCATGCCTCCAGGGAAGACCCTATCGAGGCATGTGGCTATCTTGTCGAAAAGGATGGTGAGATCATTAAACATTATGAGATGACCAACACCGACCAGGATCGGGAGCATTTCAGTATGGACCCCAAAGAGCAGTTTCAGGTTGTTAAGGAGGTAAGGGCGGCCGGAATGAAGATCAAGGCTGTATATCATAGTCACCCTGAAACCCCGGCCAGACCTTCTGAGGAAGATATCAAACTTGCCTTTGATCCGACCATGAGTTACGTCATCATCACGCTTCTAAAAGACTCAGGCGACCGAATCAAATCCTTTTTGATCAAAAAAGGCGTTGTCGAAAACGAGATAATCGAGATAATCGAATAAATCTTATCACTGGATATTTTGGACTTGCTCACGTATTTTTTCGATTTCGCTTTTGAGTTCAATTCCGATTTCGGTCAGTTTCAGATGCCCGGACTTTGAACATATTGTGTTGGCTTCCCGGTTGAACTCCTGCATTAAAAAGTCCAGTTTCCTGCCTACCGGTCCTTCTTCTTGCAATAGATCATGAAAATGGCTCAAATGAGACCGGAATCGTTCGATTTCCTCGGTTATGTCGATGCGGTCGATCAAATGGCCGCATTCCTGAAGAATCCTTGGATCTTGCTCATCCATATTCAGCCCTAACAGACTGAAGTTTTTGTCGATTCTTTCCTTGTAGTTTTCAAGAACAGCCTCCTGAAATTCAGGAGCCCGGCTGATCAGCTCTGTCATTTTTGATAGATGAGTTTTTATTTCATGGTATAAAAGCTCACCTTCTTTTTTGCGCATCTGAATGATGTCCAGAACCGCTTTTTCAACGGCCTCGGAGAAGAGCGCTTCATACTCTTCCTGAGGTGTATCATCCTGCGTATAAGTGATCAGGTCTTTAATCGACATTAAATCACTTAGGTTAACATTGACACTCTGGCCGTAATCTTTTTTTAATATTTCAATCAGTTTGCTTATTTCCCCCCACAGTTCCGGTTTTAAGTTGATGGATCGATTGGATTTAGACTCCGAGTTTAGGCTAATATGAATATCAACCTTACCGCGGTGAAGGAAGCCTTTGACGGTTTTTTTTAGGGTATCCTCGAAATATGAAAATTCTTTGGGTAAAAATATCCTCAATTCCAGAAACCGGTGGTTGACGGATTTGATCTCAATGTTACAAGCAAGCTGATTTGATTGAACCTCTGTTTTGCTAAAACCGGTCATGGAATGTATCATGGTTTCCTTATGATTTATGATTTCATTTTTTGGATATAAAGTTCCCTTTTATTTGGGTCGATGAGGACATCGTAAGCCTCCTGGAGCCTTTTCGTCCGCCTGTCGGCTTCTTGTTTGATCCAGTCGAACTCGGATGCGTTGTGCTTGTCCGGATGATATTGTTTGATCTTTTTCTTATAAGCTTTTTTGATTTCTTCTGGAGGAGTGTAGCGGTTGACGTTTAAAATTTCGAAATAATCGGAAGCATCCTCCTCTTTTATGTGATTATTCTTTTCATGGTCTTTTGATTGTGATTGATCATCTTTATTTGTCTCCCCTTGTTTTTTTTGTTGCTCACCCTCAAAGGACTGTTTCTCTGAATTTTTCTCACTCTGTTGATGAGTGGTCTTTTTTTTCGTTGAAAGCTGTTTTAATTGCTCAATGATAGCATCCAATTCTCTGATTAAATTTGAAAAAGATGGATTTTGATATTTTGACTTTGATTCGATTTCCTTGAAACGGGAAATGATTTGTAAGTATTCGTCCTGAAAATAATAAATTTTATCAGAATCTTTAAAATTTAAGAGGGCTGCTTTTGTATCCTGGTGTTTTAAGAAAAAATCACCCCTTGAGCTTCTTTGATCCTGGTCCTTATTATTTTGGTTATGAAAATCCTGTTGGAGAGATTCTTCGCCTCGTCCGGTCGCCAGTAGTTTTATGAGGTCCACTCTTTTTTTCCAGCCAAACAAACCAATTAAGGTTAAAATCAAAAAGGTCAAAGCCGAAAAACCTATTTTTTTCCACAAGTTTTTTAAGGTCTGCTTTTGGGTGAGAGCCAGATAATTGATGGCGATCTTGTGGTCCGGATTTTTTGCGAGAATCGCTTCGAACAGAATCTTCGCTGTTTCGAAATTTCCAATTCGGTATTGTTCCTGAGCAACGCTGAGACTGTTTTTAAATTCGATTTCATTAAAGACTTTTTTCTGCAACTCTCTTGACAGGGAATATTCCGGGTCCTGAATAGTGACCTTTTTAATATAGCTTAAAGCCTGATCGTAGTTTTGGTGTTCCGCTTCGATGCTTGCGAGTTGATAAGGGGTGTTTCTGTTTGGCTGAAGTTTATTACCTGGATCTTGATCAATTAGGTCAGGAAATTTTAAAGCCGCTGGCTTTTTATTTCCTGACTTTGGCGTATTTAAATAAGGTAGGATTTCCTTTTGCCAGGGATTATCCTTGTCCAGTGCGTTATAAAGACGACCAGACTTGGTATGGATGATATTTTGATCCAAGGGTTCGGTTTTGCCCTGAATGAGGTCTATCAGGTTATATTTTTGGCCGATTTGTTTATTATCTTTTTCATATAGAACGATTAATGATTGTTTTTGTTCATCCAGGCCAACTCCGATTACTTTTGGGGAAGAGACCTCATTACCCAGGTGAATGCGGTCGGTGATTTCCTTTTTATCGAGATTCCAAACCAAGAGTTCTTTGTTCCGATCGATGGAAAAGAGAGTTTGACCCCCAGGCGATTGGGTCCCGATCACCATCGATTCATGACCTGTCAGGCTATTTGGAGAAGTGCTATTGTTTTTATTAAAGATTAAGATTTGTTTGTTATTAATCTGAGAGATGGCAAGTTGGTCGTTCTTAAGGCTGGTCAGGGAGTTGATGTCCCCCAGCTTTGTATCGGTATGCCCTATGGGTTGCTCACTATTATCTTTTAGGTCGATCGAATAAATCATGTCCTTGGTCGTCCATAGTACCTTTTCTTTTTCGACATCGAAAGTCGCACGGGTTATCACCCGCCCTTTTTCTATCCGCTTATGAAGAATTAATTCCCGCTGGTTGTCACTGATTCGGTAAACAAAGATCTGGTGATCATCCGCAATCAAAAGTTTTAATGGATCAGTGCCTGAAAACTCGACCGAATGGGCCGTAAAATTAGGTATATCCCAATTTGCGGTCTTTGATAAATGGGCAGTATTGAGTAGTTGAATCGAACAGAGGTGATCCTTTCGCGAAATCTTAACTAAGTAATTTCCCTTTGGGCTTAAAAGAACGAAGGGTTTATCGGATTGCTTGGTTTTTGTCCGAGATGGGATTTCCCCGCTTTTGACAAAGGGGCTCTCGGGGCAATCTTTTTTACAGGAAGCGATAATCTTCTGTGCGTTTGGAGCGGTTTCTTCGGCCCAAATTGGGTTGTTTGAAATGATAAACAAGATAAAAAGGACTGGAAGCGATTTCGTCATTTTGATTATTTCGACTTGATTTTGAGATAATAAACCGTCAACCCCTGATTTTTAAAAAGTAACTCGAATTCTGTCATGATATTGCTAGCTTGATAAGGTGACAGGTGCAGATTCTCGGAATATTCAGTAATTTCAAAAATATTTTGCTGCCGCAAAATATCCCTGGCCCAAAAAAAATAATCTCTGTGATCGGACTTAAAAACGATCTCTCCGTTTTTTTTTAGTACTGTCTTTAAGTCGCCCAGATAATCCAAACGAAAGAGTCGATGCTTGTGGTGCCGCTTCTTAGGCCAGGGGTCCGGAAAATTAATATGGATGAGGTCCGCGCTATTAAGTGGGACCCAACCGGTGATTTTTTCGGCGTTTTCTCTGATAAGCCGGATATTACTCAGGTTGTGCTTCTGAAATTTACGTGCTCCTTTAACCAATCTTTTATACCTAAGGTCAAAGCCGATAAAATGAGTATTAGGATTAGCCTTGGCAAAGTCCCTTAAAAAATTTCCAGCGCCACACCCGATATCCAAGATAAGATCTCTTCCAGAAGCGATAAACTCTTTGCAGTCTGATTTTTCTTCCTCCAGACTTGTCCAGATGAGATCTTTGTAATTGTGAATTTCTAGGATGTAAGGATTGATTTCTGGGGACTGCATACAGGTTAATCAAGTCTGATAATGTATTTTCAAAGTTTTGGTTTGAATAACTCAGGAATAAATGTTTTGAATGAACTGGTTGAATTGCTCAACAGGGTCATTGAACAATTCAACTATCTGAAAATAGAGTTAAATTGAATGTTTTAGTTGTTTTGCTGAGTCATTGTGGTATTTTAAAGAAACTCTATTGTCCATTCCGATTATTTAAACTTATCAGGGTCATTTTTTGTTACGAAAAATTAATTTAAAGCGCTTTCCCTTAATACTCATTTATCTTTTACTTCTTGTCTATCCCTTTTCTTCTCTACAGGCGATAGGAAAATGGGGCTGTTTGTCATCGGGGCTCCTTGAAATGTTTGTCCCTGGTTTAGGATATGCAATTTCTGGACAATGGGATAAAGCGGCGATTATCGGAGGCGGTAAGTGGATTGCGTCAAACCATCTATACAACAGTTATAATTCCAAAGATATCCAGCTCAATACGGATGAAATCTACCAATTTACTGATACTGATCAATCAAAAAGTGGTTTGGCGGAAACAAAAGTCTACCTCAATAAAGAGACCTGGAAAGCTCAATTTTATAGCAATGTTTATTCAAATCTTTTGCTGACAACCTGGGGGGATATGTACCAACATGGTTGTAAGAGTAATATTGAAACTTACGGTTATATGCTGGCGCCGCTGAGAGTGGATCATTTTTACGACAAGTGGAGCTTTTGGATTCCCATCGCTTTTGCAGGCTACCTTTACAACGAACTCCCGAAATACAGCAAGATCGAATATCATTTGGGAAACGGTTTAAAGCGGGATGAATTGAAAAGGGAATCGTTTATGATGTATTATGGCGTTGGTCTTGGGGAGGAAATGTTTTTTAGAGGAACCGTCCAAGACGCCATTTTTTATTTATATAAAGACAGTTTTGGGTTTTCCGGAGAATTCAGCAGACATCTTTCGGTTTTTTCCGCATCGGCAGTTTTCGGAGCGGCTCACAATGGATCCGGATTTACAGCCAATCCCGCCACGGCTTTTGTGTTTGGTCTCTACCTAGGGTATGTATATCACCCCTCTCTTGCGGAATTCGATTTAACCACCGCTATCGCGATTCATTCCTGGTGGGATATTATCGTTTCTTTCGCTGTTTTAAACAACGCAGAATACTTTGAGGGAGATCAAGCGGTTTCGGTTCCTCTTTTAAATATCGCTTTCCAATTTTAATCGGGTTTTTCCTCTTATCGTCGCAATTTGTCCGGGAATTCGCAGAACCTGTAAATACAGCAGCTCCCGCAGAGCCAATTTTTCGCTTTGCAGACGTATCTTCCATGCAGGATCAAAAGGTGATGCGCTTTTTTTAATGCCCAAGCAGGAACGATTTCTAAAAGTTGGTATTCTGTCTGAGCGGTGGTTTTTGCCTTGACCAGCCCCAAGCGGTTTGACAGACGAAATATATGCGTGTCAACCGGGATTTCTGGTTGGTTAAAAGCGATGTTCAAAATCACTCCCGCTGTTTTGCGTCCCACACCGGGCAAGGATTCCAAATCCCTCCTTAAAGAAGGGATTTTTGAATTGTGTTTCTGAATCAGGATTTTTGAGGTTTGAAAGAGGTAATTGGCTTTTGCGTTAAAAAGCCCCAGGGTTTTTATCAGTGAACTGATTTTTTCGACACCCAATCCATACATTTTCTCAGGGTTTGGAGCAGATTCAAAGAGAGCCGGTGTGACCTTGTTGACGGCTTTGTCGGTGGATTGTGCGCTTAAGGTAACCGCAACTAATAGCTGAAAATTATTTTCGAAAATCAGGTCCGATCTGGGTTCGGGAATGGACTTGGATAATGCCAGAAAAATTTGTTCGGCTTTTTTGGGAGTCAAAATTCTAGAGGGTGATAATAATTTAAATCATTCACTGGGATTTTATCAAACAACAATATTTATTCCAGCATTTTGTGAACTGACTGAAGCGCTTGGTCACTGTAACGATCTTCAAAAACGCAAGAAATATTGATCTCAGAGGCGCCTTGGGAAATAAGTTCGATATTGATTCCAGACTCTGCCAGACGGGAAAACATCTCTCCCGCGACCCCTACGGAATGCTTCATTCTTTGACCAACCAGACTTAAAATCGCCATATTCTTCTTGATGGATACGTCACCCAGTTTCTCGAGCTCCTTGATCGCTTTCGTCAGGTTGTGCGTATCGTCAATGGTCATTGAAATATTGACTTCCGATGTCGTGATCATATCGATGACTATTTCGTAGCGGTTCAGCACGTCAAAAACTTTCGTCATAAAACCATAAGCCATCAGCATACGGTTGGAATGAAGGTTTAAAACGGTGATGTCCCTTTTAACGGTGACGGCAGTAGCGCGGCTTTTGAATTGATTATTGTCGCTTGAGTGCTCGATGATCGTTCCGGGCAGATCAGGGTTAAAGGTGTTTTTAATTCTTAAGGGGACTTGAACCGCCGAGACTTGTTCCATAGTAAAGGGGTGGATAACCTCCGAGCCGTAATAAGAAAGCTCCAAAGCCTCGTCCGGAGAAATACTTTTTAAAACGCGAGCGGTTTTGACTTTGTGGGGATCGGCCGAAAACACCCCATCGACCTCTTTCCAGATTTGGAGCTCCTTGGCTTTTAAACCAGCGGCGATCAATGCCGCCGTAAAGTCGGTGTACCCTCTGCCGATGCTTTTTAAAATACCATTGGGTACAAAGCCGAAAAAACCCGTCACTACCGGAACACGGTTGCCACAGTTTAAAATGATACTCTTCAAACGTTTTTGCAAATACTTACAAAATATCTGGTTGATTTCATCAAAGTCCTGATCGACCAAGTTATCCAGGTTAATGAATTCTGAATCGATGCCATGACTATTGAGGATCGCCGAAAAAATTCTGGCCGATAATTTTTCTCCAGTTCCTAAAATAACATCCGATGATCTAGGAGAGATTTCACCGATAACTTGTATCGCGTCCAAAAAAGATTTCAGACGATTCAATTCAAGAGTGATTTCATCACGGACCTGACTGGCGATGGCTTTGTCGGTCACCGCCTGTTTTATGATCTCATGATGTTTCTCCTCTATCATATCGATGATTTTATAATAGGTACCACCTTCGATAGCAGCTTTTGATGCTTCCAATAGCTTGTTGGTGGTTCCCTCATTTTTGTTGGAACCGCTGGTGGCAGATAAAACAATGATCGGGTGTGTGCCTTTTTTAATTGTTTGAGCAACGATACCAACAACATTGAGCATCCTCTCTGCGTTGCCGATGCTGGTGCCGCCGAATTTTTGAATTATTTTATCCATTTGCTGATAATAATTGGGTTTTGAATGATCAAAGGGTTGATGATCTAACGATAATTAAAATAAAGCACGAAAGGAGAAAAACTGGCAATATCAATGTTACTATAGAATTGATTTGGCAACATATTGGATGAGGATTCTCAAACAAAAGGCTTCTTGAGTTTAGGCCAAGAAAATGCTAAATTGACTGCAGTTGAATCGCTTTAAAATTAAATTATAAACCAAGTGATGAAATGATTGATTGAATCGATGGCGATTTGGGGAAGGATGGTTAAATTATTAATGGGCAAACTGAATGATGATTCAAAATAAAACTGCCGGTATCTTCGTCATTGGCGATGAGATTCTCTCGGGTAGGACTGAGGATTTAAATTCCCCATTCCTTATCAAAGAATTAAACGGGAAGGGTGTGGAAGTGAAATATTGTTTTACCTTGCCAGATGATCCCAATACGATCGCTCATTTTGCTATGAATTACTCGGAGGATGTTAGTTGGGTTTTTACCTCGGGAGGCATCGGGCCAACTCCTGACGACGTGACGATGGTGGCGTTTTCTTTGGCTTTTAACGTTCCTTTGGTATCCCATACCATCCTGGCACGACAGATTAAGAAATATTATCAGGAAAAATGTACCCCAGAGCATATGAAAATGGCTATGGTGCCTGAGGGGACTAGTCTGATCCAAAATGCTAAAACGGATTTGCATGCGCTGCATTTCAAAAATATTTATTTTCTTCCGGGAGTTCCCGATTTTTTCACAAAGGTTTTTTTGGGAATCCAGGATGAATTTATTGGAGATTTGAAACCCAACAGGGAAATCGATCTCGTGACTGACGAGGGTTGGATCACTGGCAGTTTGGAGCAAACACTGGCACTGTTTCCCGAAATCAAGATCGGCTCTTATCCCAGCTTTTCAAAGGGCACTCAAAAGGTTAAGATTGTGTTGGAACATAAAGATGAGGGGTATTTGGACAAGGCTTTTAATTCACTTTACGAAAAAGTGGACGCGTTTGTCATAAAATAAGAAAGAAGAGCTTTTAGGTTCTCCTTTCTCGGGTGTGTGCGGATACAATCTGTTTTAAGCCGTGGCGA
>Ga0224496_10001830_pt1 | contig 13013 bp, 6 predicted proteins | sample SF_Jul11_sed_USG_2_FD_168127 | JGI IMG/M metagenome (GOLD analysis project Ga0224496, IMG submission 168127) | Sediment microbial communities from San Francisco Bay, California, United States - SF_Jul11_sed_USGS_8_1 | ecosystem: Environmental > Aquatic > Marine > Sediment | place: USA... | reverse complement strand
AAGAAATTCTTTTTCTACGCGAGAAATATGTGATGGATACTCTAACTCATTAGTCAGACCATATTCCTGTTTTGAATCAAGCAGTTTAAAAAAAGCAATAAGCGCCGCCTGATAGTTGTTCTGTTTGAACAGTGACCATGCATATTTGTAAAGTGCTTTGTCTTTATAAGGTGATAATTTTCGATTCCCGATTGCATGGAAAGCTTTTTCTGATTCAGCATAACGCTGCTGTGTAAAAAGAATTTCACCACGTCTGAAGTTGGCTTCTTCAAAATAAATGCTGTCAGGGTAAGACTTTGCAAGTTTGAGTAGCGTTGACAAAGCATTTTCCAGGTCACCTTTAAGCTCATAAGCCTTAGCCAAAGTATATAAAAGAAGATCGTTGCCCGGTGCGTCAGGGTAAATCTTGAGGTAGGTTTTGTGTAATTCTATAGAACGTTCTACCTGTGAAATCGCATTCTGGTGCACCTTGCTGTTGTTTGATGCGAAATTTTCTTCGGCATTTTCCAGTTCGAGTCCTGCAAGACGTTTTAACGCATTGGGATACATGGGGCTATCAGGTGCCAGGTTCAAAAATTTTCGATAATGAATAATAGCGCGGTCACGATCAATTTTACTGTTAAACTGTTTTTTAAATTCGACAGGTTTATCCGGCAGGCTTTCTATCGTTACAGGCTGGGGTGCACATGCACTAATTGATGCTATAAGGATCAGTGCAGATGATATGCGAACTATCATGGTGTTCTACCATGACGGCTATTGTTATCCGGCTTGCTTTCAGAAAAAGACCCGCTGGCTAATTTATCCAGCAAGATCGTCAAATTGTACTGAGCACGTACATGATAATCATTCATTGTGTTATAGCGTGTTTGCAGCGTGTCGCTGGCCAACTGATGTAAATAGTCAGACTGTGCATTTAACAGGGCATTCAGACGGATTTTCAGGTGTTGAATGGCGCTTTGCTTGATTTCAATTTGATTTGCATAGCGGTTAAAGTTTTTCGGCGCCTTTTGCCAGGACTGAGTGAGTTTTTCTTTGCTATTGCTGGCTTTTATAAGGGCTGATTTGAGTTGCTGAAGCTGCTTTTTCGCCTTCCAGTATCTTGGCGCATAATCGGTGTTAATTTCCCATGTTAATAAACCCCGTATAAGATTAGACTTATATTTGACATCATCAAGATTCTGATATTTTTCAAAGTTTATTATTTTTTCCTGGATTTTGTCCAGCAAAGCCAGCTGTTCTAATTCATTGTTATTAGCAAGGAGAAGGCGGGTGTCGTTGTTGTCGATAGTATTTATTTCATTGGTTAGCCGGGTCGTGCGCAAACTATATTGATTTAGAGAATGTATTCGTGAGTCGGTGCTTATGCGATTCAATTTACCCTGATAGGCGGACTTTCGTTCGCTTAGCATGGTGCGTAACACGGGCAGCTTTTGTTCCCATTGAGTTAATACAGAACGCAAATAATATAAATCACGATAGTTGCGATACGCATTCTGAAATTCACGTGTCGCAAGTAGATCATTCAGATAAATTAATGATATGGATGATTTTGAATTTTTTAATTCAAGCGGCGCAATGATCTCCAGATCCTGAGTCTGAGGATTCAGGATACTGGATATTTTATTATTTTTTATTGACTCAATACTGTCTTTCAGTTTTTTCTTTTCTTTGGCCAGGATATTAATGGTTATTTCATATTCCGTCAGTGCTTCCTCGATAGCGCCAGCTTTTTCCATTACCCAGGGGGTTGCCAGTAACGCTTCCTGTACAGAAGGATCAATGGCATTACGTGTAGTGAGTTCTTTCAATGGAGTGAGTGCAAGCTGATAGGCATTGTTCTGGATATACGCCCAGCCCATGCCCAGGAGTGCCTTATTCGATATTGGCCCTTTAAGGCGTATTTTTTTAAATTGTTTTATTGCTTCGGCATGTTCATTTTGTTGTATATATGCAAAACCTCTGGCGAGATAACAGCGATCACGTAACCCGGCAGATTCATTATCCCCTGGATTTATATCACAGGCATCCTCAAGAAATGCAAGGCCCTTATTTATTTCACCGGTTTTAATAAGGCTGACGCCAAGATTATATTGCGTGTAGTTTTTCCAGATTGAGCCGGAATCAATATCGTCAAGTACGCGGTTTACATCATTGTATTTCCCTTTATACATAAGCACGTTTGAAAGTAGATGCAGACGTTCATTATTCTGTTCGGGTGGCAGGCTGGAGCCAATCTGGTTTAATGTGTAAAGTGACTTGTCGGCCTGATTGTCCATGTACCAGGATTTCCCAAGGTAGTACCAGGCCTGATCTTTTGTTTGCGGATCTATGTCTGTTTTGGCCTCCAGTAAGGCATGAAATATTTTGTTGGCTTCATCACGTAATCCATAATTAATAAATAGTCCGCCAAGTAGTAGTTCAGGTGTGTCCCTCTGTTTTGTGACCGGATTGAATTTTTTTGCCTGCATTAAGCGGGTAATAGAAGAAAAATATTTTTCCTGATAAAAATAGTAAAGTGCCTCGCCATAGCGCAGGTCTTTTATTGTGTCAGGTGCGCTTTCTGCATATGACCGTGACAACAATAAAAGTGGCAGTAACAGGATAAGGACAAATAGCAGATAGGCATGCCTGTATCGCATGATAAAAGATATAGTTATATTAGTGTAGAACTGTCTGGACATCTTACCTGACTGTGAACCTGTGTTATGACTAATCCCAAACTTTTATTTTAAATTCGGGTTGTTGTTGTTTACTGTCATCAGCTATTTTTAGTTCAATAAACTGTGTCTCAGTGCCTTTCGTCAACTTTATAGTGCTGCCTCGTTTATAATCCCGGCCCTTGGGGCCAATACCGGTAAAGTAAGCAACAATTTCATGTTCGCCAGAGGCCAGGTTACCCGTGTAGATCCGTTGTGTACCACCTCGTTTAAGAGCACTGACTTCTCTGTCTGTATACAGATGATTGGCGACAACTTTGTTGTCCAGTCGTATTTGAACTGAATCAAGTGCGAAAAAGGTGCCTGCTTCAAATGACACAAAAATACTGAATTGAGTGTTGGCTGGAAACAGTAGTTCTTCTTCCAGCTGAAAAAGATCACGATTGAGCTCGAGGATCTGTTTTTTTAAATCTTCAATTCTTGTATCCAGGGCCTGTGTCTTGTTATCTGCGGCATAGGCGGAACAATAAGCAAGAAGCAGTGCCAATATTATAAATTTTAATTTCAGGATCATAATCATGTTACATAGCTTTGTTATGGTTAATGTTTATGATTATTTATGCACATACATTAAATAATCGTATTGTAATCATCTTGGGCAAGTCAGGCGAGTTCTTTAAAAATTAAACTTTGACGGCGAATATTAAAGTTGTCTTATATTGTTTCTATCAATGCATCATCGATCATTTTGTACTAAGTCCAGAATGTCCGGCATACCATATATATAAGGCGTATCACTCATGGTGGTAGTAGTCCGGAGGAATAGTGGAGCTTGCCCTGCTCATCAATAATAATGGCATCGTAATCGGGGATGGATTCAATCAGTTCGATGCCTTTAGGATAACCAAGTATAAAAATCGTGGTTGAAAGAGCATCACAGGTGGTGCTTTCGGGGCCGATTATGGTCGCACTTTGACTGTTTTGTGCAGATTTTCCATTTTTCGGGCTAATGATATGGTGAAAACGTGTTCCGTTTTTGATAAAAAAACGTTCATAGTCACCCGAAGTGGACACGGCTGTTGACGATATGGGCAGTACGACACTGGATTTATCGGATATTCGCGGATGTTTAATACCGACCATCCAGGGGCGGCCCAGGCGGTCGCTGATGATTCGGCTATCACCACCTGCGCTGACCATGGCCATTTTAATGCCCAGTTTTTCGAGTATCCGGATGGCATTGTCAACGGCATGGCCCTTGGCAATTCCGCCGAGATCGATACTCATATCTTTTCTTTTAAAGTATATAGTGGAGGCGTGATGGTCGAGAATAATATTTTTGTAGTTGATCGCGCCAAGGCGTTGCTGAATCGTACCCGCATCCGGATTTATCTGCCTGCGGTAATCATAGAGATTGCCAATGCTGGCGAAACTGATATCAAAGACACCTTTTGATAAAACTGATATTTCAATCGAGCGCCTGATCAATTCAAGCATCTCATGGCTGGCTCTGGCGGGTTGTTTAATCGCGGTTGTGTTGATATAGCTTAGTTCGCTGTCTTTTTTAAACGGACTCATTAGTGCATCAATACGGTGCATTTCACTCATCACTGCTGATATGGCCTGTTGTGCCTGTACGGGTGATTCACTCCAGAGTTCAACCTGGACAAGCGTGCCCATGATGGCCTGTTTGTCCTGGTACCATTGGGCATAAGCATGAGTATTAAAGGAAACCATTACTACCAGGATGGGGATAATGCAGGTCAATAACAGGCTTCTGTTTAAAAAGGGCGGGATCATTTTATGGTCTCAGTTTACTGTTTATAACGATACGCTTTGATCTTTCGGGTTGAATTCTCCACTGCTCGCCGCGATGTCGATCCTGTAGGTCGGCCTTCAGGCGTACAAAATAGATGACTCTAAAGTACACCAGAAGGCGCACCTACATAATTAATGCCTTGTCAGTGCAGACTTTGGTTTCATTTAACATCTTCAATGTAACCGTAAAATTTAGATAGTCCCGCTGACTATCGGGTTAAAGGCTGTATAGGTATCAAGATTACTGCCGAGGCTATTCCCGAACATGCCGGTAAAATTGCCTTGTTCACCGTGTAACGCCATATAATTTAATATCAGCATTTCAGTCAGCAGGTTGACATTGTTTGCCGCAGGACTGGAAGTGGTGGCAACAGAAGCATCGGCACTCATATATCCTAACTGCTGATGACGCGCCTGTTCAGTGGCGGTTCCACCAAGCAGGGCCGCTCGCCCTGACGGGTTATATACCAGAAAGAAAGACGCGGCAGTGGAACCATTGTCCCCGGTCCATACCCCTTTGCCCCGGCCATTGACTGATTCATCGGTCGTACCATTACTGGATACCGAGCCGTCACTGAATACATATAGCATGAGCGGAACACCGACTAATGCGGCATATTCTAAACAGGCCCCCATACACTGGCCTGCACGAAAGTCACGTACTTCGCCGGTAGAACGGTTGCTGGTATGGTAATCAAAGCCGCCCATCTGGATAGTACCGGCGCCTGCGTAGCCATTAATGACCATTTTCATTACCGATGCGGTTTTGCGAAACTCGCTATCGCTATCAAACTCCGCTTGTGGAAATATCGTGGCTATATTGGCATCGCCATCGGGGTAAGCGGTGCTGCGCGGTCTTGGATCCAGCGCGGAAGGATCACCGTAGCGATCGACAAGATCGGCGCTTTTTACATAGGCACATTCAAGCTTGTTTTTTATGTCCGCATCCGCACTTAAACCGCTGCTGACTTTGTCCAGTTTCTTACGGGTGATACGTGAGATAGACTCCATGACCTTGACGGCATCCGCCTGGTTCATCTGACCTACCAGATTACCTGTATCAATCATCCCTGTCACATCACCGGGTCGATCAACTTTTGTCGGGCGGACATTGATGTCAATCATATTTGCCGGGGCAACGGAGTTACCACCTGAATCGGAATTCTGTGAACCGATTAATGACAGCAGTTCACCGTTGGCTCCCGCTTTATATATTCCATACATGGGGTTAAGGGGGTTATTGGCCGTGTCATTCGCCGAACGTGCCGGGATAACTGCGCCATTGATTCTGCTTCTTGTGCCCGTGGATGTTTTGCTCAGGATCCCTCGAAGAAAGGCACTGTCTGAATGAAAGGCCAGTCCCAGTTCGGTGTTAATAAAACCTGCCTGTGGAAGCATGTCGCCGGGCAAGCCCAGTTTGCTGAAACCCGCAGTAGCAAGAAAATCCGTTTGTCCGCCAGCCTGTCCTACCAGCACATTGGAACCGGCAATGTTGGCACCGCCGGCGAGATCAAAACATATAAACGGGATCTTGCCTGCTCCTGCGGAGGCAATCCCGCAGGCCGTTTTTAACGTTTCCATATCATTTGATAAGGCGGCATGGGCAATTTTTGGATTCAACAAAAAGGGCAGTGAACCACCGAGCAATAGCCCGCTTCCGGCAAGAAAACTTTGCGCCAGGAAATCGCGCCGAGTGATCGGGCGCGGATGGTCCTTGTGATAAAGCGGTGCATCGGGCGAAAGTGGACGTGATTTTTTTGCCATGGTTAAAGTCCTGTGTATTACTGAATTAACATGGCCGCACTGCCTAATACAGCGGTGCACATGGCTTTGACAATGATCCGGGTGCGTGCAGCAGTGCAATTACTGCTGGTGCAGCCATTTGAAAGTTGTTCAAACAGGCCGTCACCGATGCCATTGCTGTCAGCATCACTTTCATTACCCAGTTCATTGCGTATTTCGGCATAAGTGGGTGCGGTAGACAGGCCGGTGGTGATCATGTTGTTATACAACTGCGTTGTCAGGTTATTTAAGGCCAGTGTTTTGGCTGCACTATCAGCAGTCGAGAAAGCCGTGACAACATTGGAGTTAAAATCAAAGCCGCTGAAAAAAGTTGAACGTAAACTGGCGCTGTCCACCAGGGCGCTACAGTATTCAAACGCCAGTTGGGTAATGGCCACCTGATTAGAGGAGATAAAACCTTCTATGTTTTCGATGGCAGGTAACTGCTGTTCAATTGTCGTATAAGTCGTTCTTACATTACCGGTCTGCGGACTAACTCCGGTCACGGCGGACATGGATGCGTTAATTTCAGAAAATATTCGCACTGCAATATCTGAACTGGCATCGGGATCGGGAACCGGTGTGGCTGTAAAGGTGGTTGTGCGACTCATGGCATTGGTATGTTCACCAATAATATCAAAGGTCAGGAAAAACTCATCCGCCAGTTCACCTTTTTCCAGCGGAAGGATCGTTCCGATGTTAGAAAGTATGATGCCGCTGCTGGTATAGTCCTGTTCACGTAGCCGGGTATCAATTTTGTAATAGCCTTGCCCGATAGTCGCTTCCTTGCCATTGATCCCGATACGGATGCCTTTTAGAGCGATATTATTCGGGCGACTGCTGGCATCAAGTGAAATAAAGGTGGGTTTGTTAAAGAGGTAGCTATAACTGTCCAGTTGGCTGACTTCAAACATAATATAACTTCTGGGTAAATTAACCAGATCAGTCACACTGAAAAGCAGGAACAGTTTTTTGCCGATACCAACATCAAAGTTCTGTTGTATTTGTGAGGCAGTCATTGCGCGGTTATGAATCGCAAGCATACGAATACTGCCTTTCCATTGGCGATTATTAGACGCTTCGTTACCCAGTATCAGTGCAAAGCTGTCATCCCAGTCATTGATATTTCCGGCACTGGACGGATCAACATCACCGGTGAATTTACCGTTGACATAAATGCGGCGGCCATTGATGGGATCAAATGTCATCACGACATGCTGTAATGTCGCCTGCAATACTTCATCGGCATCTGCCGTTGACAGATCAGGCTCGCCATTTGTGTCAGTAGTTGTGCTGCGGTGTAAGTAATTGTAGTTATAAAGGGTCTGCCCCAGCGTGAAGTTTCTTTCATTCGCATTGGCAGAATAACTGATGATGCGAGCCGGGCCTTCCTGCGTCACATTGGCAGGAACCAGCCAGGCCTCAACAGAATATTCACCGGTGGCCTTGATCAGATCATGCAGTTTTTTGCTTGGTTGGGTATGGCCCTGCGCCTTGCCAGAAATAATTTCAATGCCATAGTTAGGCAGCCAGTTAATATTACCGCTCAGGTTAAGATTAAGAGCAGGCTCAATACCGCTGGTGTCATAGGCGATATTATCGGCTCCCAGATGCTGAAATTCATATAAGGCAATCACATTGGTTTCATGTCGTTGTCCGCCACTGGCAATGATGCCATCCCCTATAAACAGGGACTTGCTGGGAACAAGATCAGGATTAACCGTAGTGACAGAAATAGTATCGGAGAAACCGGTAATCGCCGTTAACATATCACTGGCATCGTCCGGACAATTTCCGCTCCAGCAGTTATGAAATTCATCACGTAAGCGTACTACCAGACGCGAGTTGGCCGGTGTATCCAGGTCGATCTTGCTTTGAGAAGCGGCATAGGCGGTATCAATATTGGCATTAGCGAAATAGGGTGCCTGTGGCGTGGGTGATGATTCAGTATGGCAATTTATACAGTGTGAAGTCAGCAAAGTATGGATCGCCGCAAACCCGGCTGATGCAGAAGGAAAACTTTTACTGTTACCTGGTTCCCGAATAACGGGATCATTGAGTACGATAGCGCGGGCACTGTCAGTGGTATTACCTGCCCAGTTACGAATATAGGCGGTGAGTAATTCACGACAGACTTCGGCAGCATCCCAGCAGTTATGTCCACCGGCTACTTTGGTTACCATTAAGGATTCTTCAGGCGCACCCAGTGTCACGATCTGCCGGGCCGCACTGTAAGCAAGATTGATATCATCAGTACGCACAAACATGGGCGCCTGACCACCGGCATAATGGCAACCGCCACAACGGCTATTGCTCTTCAGGTTTTCCCATAGAGCAATTCGAAATGACTGGACATCGGTTGATGCCGGTGGTGGTCCGGAATATTCAACACTGGCCGGATTGTTTTCTTCCCTGGTTTCTGTGCTGGCCCCGCCACCACAGGCAGCCAGTGTCATGGATAAAAAGAGAAGGACAAGTCCGTATTTAGCCGTGTGTATGGATTTCTGATTTGCAAACATAGGTTAATGACCCATACAGTATTGCACTGTGCTGGCAAAAATATTCTTGATGTTGTAATCCACTTCGAAGACCGCTTCTAGCTGATCTATTTGAGTCGATGTCGGTGTTTTGAGGCAAACTGCCTGGAAGACTTTTTTGACCTGACACCGTGCAAAAGCGCTGCTGTGTGCCAGTTCCATACCCATTGATTTGGCACCATTACCATAACCGGGTAAGGCGCTGTCCCAGCCCAGTAATGAATTGATGCCTTCACGCCAGTAATTGTCCCAGCGATCATTCGGGGTGACATAACCATTCGGGAAGTTAGTGGCGTTGATAAGATATTTTCCCTGCACACGGCTGTTAGTGTCCGGATCAATCGTGCCTGCAGCATTGTATTCCAGCGAAGCCGTGTCTTCATTCCAGTCATAATAAGCAAAAGCCTGCGTCAGTGGTTCCATGCCGGTATGACAGCCACTGCATGAATTCAGGTAAATGCGACTATCACCACCGGGGCTGCGAGTCACATCCTGGCGTATGCGATCAGTTGACAGGCTATTGTCCTTGATCTGCTCAAGATCAACACATAAATGATTGAGCATGGTAAAGCGATACATGGCCCGGTTGGTGCCGGCGATGAAAAATGCTTCAGCCGCCGCGCGGGTTGTCATTACACCGGCTGTTGCATCAGCAGGCAGGTTCGTCATGGCCGATTGCGTTGTCCGGACAAGAGCGGTTTTTAGATTATGTCCCTGTGCTTCCAGTGTCTCATAGTGATTATTGTTTGACATGGAATAGGCGGGCAGGCCATATGCGTTGTCAGCAACATAAAGAATATCACCATAAAGGATTTCTCTAAAATCGATACTGTCAGTATCACTGTCCCTGACCATGCCAATGACTGTTGCCGTGTAATCATTAAGCGGAGCGAATCGGGTTTGTGCTTCATTCGTCCACGGCGTAATGAAGTTTTTCAGGGTTACATTATAAAAGCTGTTGTTCTCCATCGCCCGGTATGCGGCGGCTCTAATATGCTCAATGGTCAGACCTGCATCCAGATCGGCAGTCATTTGATCTAATACGGTTTGATCGGGGGGGACACCGGCAAGCCGATCATGAATTCGACGTGCCTGTTCACGAGTGCCTGCAAAACTTGTTGTAGTCAGAAAGAATAGTGATAGAGCAAGCAGAATATACCTGAATAGTATGCAATCTTTTTTTGCGACTAGTATCATCCTGATTCCATGAATGTCAGGTAAATAAATTAAATTAAAGGTTAAAGCCGAGCAAACAAGACTATGACCTTAGTGATAGGCTGTATCTTTCAGTCTGATCTGAATGGTTCAGGTGTTTAATTACAGAAGCAGACTGACCTGATTATCAGCTTAATCGCAACTCGCTAAATGTTTCGTGACCACCTCCACAGAACTTTAAACTCATTCCAATACATAATATGAATTCGTGAAGTGCGTACACCCAATTGTCCTGCCATGAACTGTAATAAGTATGCGTTGTAAGAAAGGCGCATAGATAGATAACAGTCATCCTGTCTGTTTAGCTGACGGCTAAAGTGGTGTATCTGTATCTGGCACTTAATAAGGAAGGTTAAATAGTGAAGTATCGATTGCGTACCCGTTATAGACATCAGGGCCAAATAATCATTTTATGAATTATATTTTAAATATAAGCCATCCTTTTAGGCAAAAATGTCTGCGGACTGTTTTTGTGTTGTTGCTTAGCGGATTGTTACCGGCCTGTGGTGGCGGTGGCGGTGAAGATGCGACGGCCGAAGAAGATGCGGCAGGAATCGATGACTTTGGTGTTGCTTATGTAAAACGTCCACTGCCGTTTGATGAACGTGGTGCATTAGCTACGTATGATGCACGTGATCCCCTGCCTTATCATGCAGGCGGTGATCTTTATTATCGAAAATATCCCCTGCCCAGTGCGATTGAGCGTTCGCTTACAAATAGCATCACCAATGGCACCGGTGATGTAAAAGATGTGGAAGCCTCATACGATGGCAGCAAACTGGTATTTGCCCTGCGGCTTGGTGATGTGGAAGGGCGCAATGCAGACGAACAGCCCACCTGGAATATCTGGGAGTACGATATTTCAGGCAAAGTATTACGACGTGTGATTGGTTCAGATATTCAGGCAGAAGCCGGTCAGGATGTTGCACCGCACTACTTACCGGATGGGCGCATTATTTTTTCATCGACACGTCAACGTCGCAGCAAGGCCATTTTGCTGGATGAAAATAAACCTCAATTTACCCAGTTAAATGAGGATCGATCAGGCCCCTCATTTTCTATTCACGTTATGAATGCTGATGGTTCAGATATACAGCAATTAACCTTTAATCGAAGTAATGATCTTGATCCGGCTGTATTGAGTAACGGGCAGGTCATGTTTAGCCGTTGGGACAACTCAGGTGCACGGGATCAGATAACACTTTATAAAATGAACCCTGACGGCAGTAATCTTCAACTTTACTATGGCGCACATAGTGAAAATACCGGAACAGCCAGTGCGACAATACAGTTTATGCAGCCCCGTGAAATGGCCGACGGGCGTATTGTAACATTGTTGCGTCCGCAGACTGGCACATATCAGGGTAGCGATATTGTTGCGATTGATGTTGATAATTATACAGACAACAATCAGCCAACTGCGATCAATCAGGGGCGGCTATCTGGAACTGCACAACAATCGCTGACTCCGGATAATGTCAGAAACGATACACAGATATCGGCAGGGGGACGATACAGGGCGGCTTATCCTTTGATGGACGGAACCCAACGACTGCTGGTGAGCTGGAGTCCCTGTCGACTGGCTGATTCGAATAATCAGATTATGCCCTGTACCTCAGATCGTTTATTGAATAGCAGTTTACATGAAGCCGATCCGTTATATGGTTTGTATGTTTATGATTACCAAAACAATACCCAAACTCCAATAATACGTCCGCAGGAAGGTGTGGTGTATATGGATGTGGTTGCAACGTATACGCACACGATACCTTCAATCAATAACTGGAAATTAAAAAGAGATTATGAACAGGCGCTGGTGACAGAAGGCGTGGGCATCTTAAATATTCGCAGTGTTTATGATCTTGATGGACACTTCACCAGTCTGGGGTCATCGGCCAGTGTTGCATCCCCCGCTGATATGGCGAATGTTTCGATAACAACATCGGCGCAGCGTCCGGCACGCTTTGTTCGCGTGATTAAAGATGCGGCGATCCCGGAAGGTGTTCGCAGTACGACATACGGTCGTTCCAGTGCTCAGGGAATGAAAGAGATTGTCGCCTATGCACCGGTTGAACCCGATGGTTCTGTTCGCTTAAAAGTGCCGGCTGATGTGCCGCTGATGATCAGTGTATTAGATAGCGCAGGCCGACGTATTAGCGCCCGTCATCAGAACTGGATCCAGGTGCGGCCCGGAGATGTTCTGACGTGCAACGGCTGCCATGACCACAGCAGCGGTATTGCGCACGGGCGGACCGATGCAACTAACTCATTAATCAGCGGGCAGACTATGGCAGAGCGTCATGCTGCAATAGAACCTTTATTTGTTAATCCCTCAGTGGACCTCAAATATGAGGACTTCTGGTTTTCTATAGATGCCGGTTTTACTTATCAATATAGTGATTTAACTACAACGGCACCTGTCAGCAGTGCCTGCCGGAATCAGTGGTCAGGCAGTTGCCGGATAATTATCAATTATGAAACGCACATTCATCCTTTATGGAGTGTTGATCGCAGGATACTGGATGTGGATGGTACGACCGTATTATACGATAACACCTGTACCAACTGTCATGCCGAAACTTTTGCGGGTGTGGTACAGGTTCCTGCCGGTCAACTTGATTTGACAGATGGCGCGTCTCCCGATCAACCCTTGCACTATAAATCATATCGTGAACTCTTTTATGGTGACACGGAACAGGAGATAGTTGGCGGGGCGGTCATTGAACGGCGTGTGCGTAGAGAGGATGCGGATGGCAATCCTGTCCTGGATATTAATGGCAATGAAATATTTGATACTTTTTATGTTGCTCCATCCATGTCAACAACTTCGGCGCGTGCCAGTTACTTCAGCGAAAAAATGAATGAGCAGGAACTGAATGCAGGTCGCCGATTGACAACGGCAACAGTAGATCATCGTGGCATGTTAAGTGATGCAGAATTGCGCTTAATCTCTGAATGGCTGGATATCGGCGGGCAGTATTACAATAACAGTTATGATTTA
>Ga0224496_10001827_pt1 | contig 13025 bp, 2 predicted proteins | sample SF_Jul11_sed_USG_2_FD_168127 | JGI IMG/M metagenome (GOLD analysis project Ga0224496, IMG submission 168127) | Sediment microbial communities from San Francisco Bay, California, United States - SF_Jul11_sed_USGS_8_1 | ecosystem: Environmental > Aquatic > Marine > Sediment | place: USA... | reverse complement strand
AGCTTTAGAGGACGAAGTTAACCGCTTCGAATACAAAACCGAAACAATTGTCGGTGAGAAAGGGATTATGTTGTCTGGTGGTCAAAAACAACGCATTAGCCTTGCGCGAGCCTTGGTAGAGCCTTGCGAGCTTTTGATTTTAGATAATGTTTTATCAGCGGTGGATTATGAAACCGAGCGGTTTTTACTTGATACGATCCACCAAAACAAAAACGCCAAAAGCCTTTTAATCGTTTCTCATCGAGTTCAAGCACTAGAAAAAGCCGACCTTATAATCGTGCTTGAAGATGGCCGTATCGTCGAGCGTGGAACACATCTTGAGCTAATCAATAGACCCGGTCATTATTTCGATACCTGGAACTTACAAAACCATAACCATGAAGATTAAAAGTAATTCCTTTTCGTTTGACGTCAAGCTGATACGAGGTTTCATTCCGTACATCAGACCCTATTGGAAGCTTTTGGTCATAAGTTTTTCCGCGATACCCCTCGCCACAGGAGCCACGCTTCTTATACCATGGTTGATCATCGTTATCATTGATCGATACCTCATTAAATCGAATCTTCAGGGCCTTTTTTTAATGACTGGTCTACTCGCTCTAACGGTCGTTTTCGGGTTTTTCGCTGATGGAATCTATACCTACACCCTTCAAAGAGCCGGTCAAAAAGCCGTAGCTTTGTTGCGAAAGGAGCTTTTTGCGCATTGTCTCGCTCTTCCAAGAAATTATTACGACAAGCACCCCATTGGCTTTACTTTAAGCCGCCTCACAAGTGACATGGAGGCCATTGGTGAATCTGTAGCCATCGGTGTCCTGGCACTTTTTACGGATTTCATCAAGACGGTCGCCTTGTTGATTTTCCTGTTTTATTTAAGCTGGAAACTGACGCTGGTGGTTTTAGTGACTTTGCCCGTTATCTTATTTGTGGTTACTTTCCTAAGAAAGAAACTTAGGCTATATTACAACTCTTCCAGAGAATCACTTGCCAGGACTACAGCCTATCTTCAGGAATGTTTAAACGGTATGAAAACCATCCAACTATACGCTTCTGAAAAAAAGACCTTGAATAGGTTTATGGAAAAAAATCGCGAGTTTCTAGAGGCTCAAACCAAATCAAATCTCTACGACGCATCCTTGTTTTCCATCATTGAGGGACTGACAACGGTCGCAATGGTTTTGATGATCTGGTATGGAACCAGTCTAATCTTATCAGGAGTCATTACCATTGGTGTCTTAATCGGATTCATTAACACATTGAGTAAAATTTTCATTCCCATCAGGGAATTTGCGCAACAAATCGCTTTGATTCAAAGAGCCCTTTCTGCCCTGGAACATATCCAGGGGCTATTTCTTGAAAAAACTGATCATTCTTACGAATCGGAGGCCAAAAGGGATTCGAGTCCCAACTTGAGGACTTTTCAGGATCTGAGTTTTGAAAATGTTTCTTTTAGTTACGACTCGTCTCCCTTAAAAGTTTTAGATCAAGTGACTTTTTCATTAAAAAAAGGCGAGCGAATCGCGATTGTCGGCACGACAGGATCTGGCAAATCAACCCTATTAAAGCTACTGATCAAAGCATACTCAGGTTATCAAGGATCAATCAAACTCAACGGCATTGAGTTGAACCAAATTTCAAGGGAAGAACTAAGAAATCTGGTCACCATCATGCTTCAGGATGTTTTTTTATTTAACGAGTCGATCAATTTTAACATCTCTTTAAACAGACCCGAAATTAATCAGGAAAACATCAATAAAGCAGTTGAGTATGTCTATGCTCATGAATTTATCGAACAGCTTCCAGATAAATTTGAGTTTCAATTGATCGATAACGGCAGGAACCTTTCGTCTGGTCAAGCGCAATTGATATCCTTTGCCAGGGCCATTGCTGGGGGCTGCGAACTGATCCTTCTTGATGAGGCAACCAGTTCAGTGGACTCGGTCACCGAAAACCTGATCCAAAAAGCAATTGAAAAAATCTTTAAGGAAAAAACAGTCATCGCTGTCGCTCACCGTCTCAGCACCATCATTAATTCCGATTTAATCTTGGTGATGAAACAAGGAAAGATCGTCGAAACGGGTAACCATAACAGCTTAAAGGAGAAAAAAGGCTATTATGTTAAACTGCTCAACCAAATCGAGTCGATGGATAAAAATAAACAAATTGATGACTACTCATTGAGCAAATGATTGACTTAAAGTAATTTAATTTGAATTTGTGGTATTGTATTTATTTTCAATCCATGTACAAATTTAAATTTAAGACAATGAAAAGATAATTGATTATCGTGTGGTTTGTTAGTATCTTTTCATCAAAAAACGAGACGAATATTTTGTAATTGTATGATGACAAAAACCTCTGGAGTAAGGATGGCATCAAAAAAGACCATGAAAGACAGTGAGATTCAATCAAGTTTGCAAAAAACGCCGATAGCCATTATCGGGATGTCATCCATCTTTCCGAAGTCTAAAAACATAAGAGAGTATTGGGACAATATCCTTCACGAAGCCGACTGTATTAGCGAAGTTCCAGCAAACAGGTGGAGTGTTGACGAATATTACGATCCCGATTCAAAAACCCCCGATAAAACTTATTGCAAGAAAGGGGGATTTATTCCTGAGATCGATTTCGATCCGATGGAATTCGGATTGCCGCCTAACATCCTGGAAGTAACCGATGTTTCTCAGCTTTTGAGTCTGGTTTTGGCCAAGGAAGTCTTAAATAACGGTGGTTATGGAGGGACAAAGGAATTCAATCGTGAGACGACCGGAGTTATTTTAGGCGTAGGTGGGGGCCAAAAGATGATGAACCCCTTGATTTCAAGACTTCAATACCCAATCTGGGACAAGGTCTTAAAAAGTAGCGGGATAAAAAAATCAGACCGTGAGATTCTAATCGAGAAGATGAAAAAAGCCTATGTCCGCTGGGAGGAAAACTCTTTCCCGGGGACCCTAGGGAATGTCATATCAGGAAGGATCACCAACCGCCTTGACTTGGGCGGAACCAACTGTGTCGTTGACGCAGCCTGCGCCAGTTCCTTAAGTGGAGTCCGTATGGCGGTCGCGGAATTACTTGAGAGACGTTGCGACATGATGATCACCGGTGGAGTTGATACTGACAATTCGATTTACATGTACATGTGTTTCAGTAAAACCCCTGCATTTACCAAGAATGAAAAGGTTCAGCCTTTTGACGGTAATTCTGCCGGCATCATGATCGGTGAAGGGATCGGCATGCTGCTTTTAAAGCGGCTCGAAGACGCGGAAAGAGACAATGACCGGATTTACGCGGTCATCAAAGGCATTGGCTCATCGAGTGACGGCAAGTTCAAAAGTATATACGCGCCCAGATCTTACGGTCAGGGACTTGCGTTGAACAGGGCCTACAATGACGCGGGCATTGATAAGCAGACCATCGGTCTCATTGAGGCTCATGGAACAGGAACCATCGCTGGGGATTTGGCTGAATTCAATGCCTTAAATGAAGTTTTTAGCGAAAACAACGCTACAAAACAAAATATCGCGCTTGGTAGTGTCAAATCCCAAATCGGTCACACAAAGAACGCGGCGGGTGCAGCCAGCCTTGTTAAAATCGCTTTATCACTTTACCACAAGGTTCTACCGGCTACGATCAACGTGGATAATCCCAATCCAGAGTTTAAGGTTGAGGATTCTCCCTTTTACATCAATCGTCACACCCAACCATGGATCAAGGCAATTACCGACCCACCAAGAAGAGCCGGGGTCAGCGCTTTCGGGTTTGGTGGAACCAACTTTCATTTCGTGTTGGAAGAATACCCCAAAAAAGACGATGAAGCGTTTCGGTTGCATAAGGTAACCCAAGCCCTTACATTTTCTGCTGAGACACCTCAAACGCTTTTAAGACAATTAAAGGAAATAAGAGTCAAACTAACGGGTGATGATGCCTTGAATGGTTTTTATGAACTCGCGAAACAGTCGAAAGAAACGATTCTCTCCCAAAATAGCGCAAGACTCGGTTTTGTGGCAGATCATCCTGATGAAGCTGTAAGTCTATTGGATAAGGCCATTGAAACTTTAAACGAAAAGCTGGATCAGGAGTCCTTTGATCTAAATGAGGGAATTCACTACCAAAGACACGGAATCGATCCTAAAGGGAAAGTGGTGGCTTTGTTTTCTGGGCAGGGCTCGCCCTACCTAAATATGGGGAAGGAATTGGTCTGGAATTTTCCGCCTTTGATGGAATCCTACGCGGGTATGGATGAATTGATGAACAAGTCAAAGCGCAAACCCATTTCCAGGATCGTATATACTCCGCACGCCTTTAACGATGAAACACTCAAGAGACAAACAGAGCAGCTTCAATTGACCGAAAACGCTCAACCAGCAATTGGTGTTTTTAGCATGGGACTTTATAAAATCCTAAAACAAGCCGGATTCAAACCTGATTTTACAGCGGGACATAGTTTCGGTGAGCTTACCGCTCTCTGGGCCGCCGAGTCCATTAGCGATGAAGATTACCTGATGCTCGCCAAAGCCCGTGGAGAGGCGATGGCCGCTCCTGATGATCCAGACTTTGACGCCGGTTCAATGATGGCAGTGCTTGGAAAGGTGGGCAATCTAGAAAAAGACCTCAAAGATTTCAAGTCGATTAAGATCGCAAACTATAACTCTAATAAACAGGTGGTAATCGCCGGGCCCAAAGAGGAAATTCTTAAAGCGCAGGATGAGTTAAAGAAAAAACGCTACTCGACAGTCCTTTTGCAAGTCTCGGCGGCCTTTCATACCCCTTTGGTGGGACACGCGCAGAAACCTTTCGCAAAGGCGATCAAATCGACTAAATTTTCCAAACCGAGTTGTCCGGTCTACTCCAATGCGTCAGGAAAGCCTTATCCCAATAAACCTGCTGAGATGCAGGAGATTTTAAAAGATCATATCTTAAATTCGGTCAATTTCACACAAGAGATCGAAAATCTCCACCAGGCTGGTGGCTATTTTTTTATTGAATTTGGACCACAAAATATTCTAACCAAGTTGACCGCTAACATACTTAAGGGAAAGCCCCACATCGCTGTCGCCTTAAACGGTGATCAGAAACAAAATTCAGATCGCCAGTTCCGCTCGGCTTTGACGCAACTGAAGATTGCGGGAATTCAAATAGACGACTTCGATCCATTTGAGGCAACTCCGATTATCGGAAATCCAAATAAATCAGCCCTAAGCATTAAGCTGGACGGAAGTAATTATGTTAGTCAGGCCACAAAAAAAGCTTTTGAGGATGCCTTAAATGACGGTTTTCAAGTTCAAATTGAGGGCCAGTCACAAAATAATAAAAACTTGGCAGTAGATTCACCCTCAGCTGGTTTCACAACCCAGACCCAAAATCAACAATCCAATTCTAATCATGTAAATATGAGTTCTTCCAGCGATACTGATAAAAATAAAACCATTGATACAAGTGATATCCCATCGGCCATTAAAGGTGTCCAGAATGGCTTGTCGCAATTTCACCAGCACCAGAGTGAAAGCTTGAGTGTTCATGAAAAATTCTTGAGCTTTCAATCTGATTACGCTCAACAGTTTTTCAATCTCATGAACAACCAGATTCAATTTAACCAGAGATCCCCTGAATCAAAGGGTTTCTCCAACGAAATGTCAGCGAATATCAAGTTATTTCAATCATACCAGGATGATACCCTGCGAGTGCATGAAAACTATCTGAAGCATCAGGCCGATTACGCCAGAGCTTCGTTTGAACTTATTCAGCAGCAGCATGCGCTTCTAGCAGGCAGTGCTTCTCTTAAACCGGTATCTTTACCAAGTAGCTATCAACCAGAACCCTTTCCCGTAGATGTTCCCGAAAAGCAGGTATTCCCTGCAAAAGTGCCTACAAGAGCCGAACCTCCAATCGAGACAAAACAACCCGAATTGGCGGAAACCATTTCCATTCCGGAGCCTGTCACCAGCGAGTCTCCATCTATCAAAAAGCCGGCTATCACCGATAAGACGATCATTCAAGCCCTGTTTGAAATCGTGAGCGACAAGACCGGTTACATGCAAGACATGCTGGAACTCGATATGGACATGGAAGCGGATCTCGGGATCGATTCGATCAAACGGGTCGAAATCCTCTATGGTATTCAAGAAAAACTCAAGGGACTGCCTGAAATCAATCCTGAAGAATTGGCTGATTTAAGGACTCTCAAACAAATTGCCGACTATATGATCGGTAAGGCTTCAGAAAATATGGATACTCAATCACTCGCGGTATCCAATCTTACTCCAGTATCCGTTAAATCAACCCAATCCAGTGGCTATAATTCAGACGCTATCACCCAAGGACTAATGGAAGTGGTCAGCGATAAAACTGGTTATCCCGTCAATATGCTTAATGGATCAATGGATATGGAAGCGGATCTAGGGATTGATTCGATCAAACGGGTTGAGATCCTCTATGGTATTCAAGAAAAACTCAAGGGACTGCCTGAAATCAATCCTGAGGATTTAGCCGAGCTTAGAACACTGAGTGAAATAATTGTTTATTTAGCAGGTATCGCCGGCGCGTCTCAAGGTGTTGTCGAGAGCAAAACGTCTATCAGCTCAAGCATAAGCGATGATGCCACACTATCGATCGATAACGATATAATTCAAGCAGGACTGATGGAAGTGGTCAGTGACAAAACTGGTTATCCCGTGAGTATGTTGAACGTCCAAATGGATATGGAGGCTGACCTTGGGATCGACTCGATCAAGAGGGTCGAGATTCTCTATGGTATCCAGGAAAAACTACCGGGACTTCCCGAAATAAACCCTGAGGATTTAGCTGAGCTTAGGACTTTAGGGCAAATCATTGAATATCTTTTCGGACTTGGAGTACAAACAGCTAAGGTTTCGACACCCAATGAGTCGGTGGCACAAACCGTTTCATCAAATAATAAAACAAGTTCTGATGGCGAGATAACCGAAGCGTTATATGAGATTATAAGTGATAAGACCGGCTATATGGTCGATATGCTGGAAAGGGATATGGATTTGGAAGCTGATCTAGGTATTGATTCGATTAAACGGGTCGAGATCCTTTATGCCCTTCAGGAAAGCCTGAGGGACCTACCGACGATCGATCCTGATGATTTGGCCGATCTGAGAACTTTGGGTCAAATCATTGATAAAATGGTTGCTTTTTCAGGCGCTTCTTTGGAACCGGATATATCCGATAGCAAAAAAAAAAAAGCTGAATTAGCTCGAACAGTCTACCGCAAGCCAGCCAGACTGATCCAATTGCCGCCCCCAGACCGCATGGATGTTGAGGCTGAAGCAGATGAATCGGTATTGATTACCAACGATGGAACCAAAACCACAAGTATCCTCGTCGAATCATTGCTTTCACTCGGATTTAAAAAGATTGCCGTCTTAAACCCGCCAAAATCTTATCTAAAAAGCAAAACTCGTTTTCCGGAAAGTGTTTTTCAAACCGAGCTGAATGATTTTTCAGAGAAGACCATAAGCGAGACCCTAGCTCTAATTAAAACTAGATTCGGTTTGATAACCAGCTTCATTCATCTGCACCCGATCTTTCCCATAAACTTTAAGAAGCCGGATTTTTTCGATTTTAAGGAAAAGGCGATTTTAAAATTCGTATTTTTTATGGCCAAACATTTAAAAGTTGAACTGACAGGGATTGATAATGTTTTTAATAATCGCTTCCTCTGTTTTTTGAGACTGGATGGCAAGCTCGGTTTGGGTGATGAGCCTGGTTTTAGTACCGTTTCAGGTGGCTTTTTCGGACTATTAAAGACTTTAAACGTAGAATGGGGCCGTGTTTTTATCAAGGCTCTTGATGTCCATCCTAAATTATCACCTGCCACCGCCGCAGAAAAGATAATTGACGAATTTTTCAACCCGGATCATTCGCTGGTTGAAGTCGGTTATCATCCAGATGGAAGGTATGGTTTATCTGCAAGAAAGGATAAGAAACCGGTTATTAAACCTATGAAGGCTGAATTGACACCAGAGGATGTCTTTATTGTCAGCGGTGGGGCCAGAGGAGTTACATCCAGTTGCGTTAAAGGTCTATCTTCGGTCTATCCCTTGACCTATGTTTTGTTAGGAAGGTCGCCACTTGTAGAAGATGAGCCCGAGTGGACTCAAGGTTGCTGTGATGAGGTCGAGCTTAAGCAATTGGCAATGAATGACATGCAGAGTAAAGGAGTAAAGCCCACCCCCAAGGAAATTATGAGGCGAATCGGATCGGTTTTCGCTAACCGTGAGATCAAAAAAACCCTTGATGATATTGAAATATCAGGTGCGAAAGCATATTATGTTCAATTGGACATAACCGATCCCAATGACTGCGAAAAGAAGTTAAAGCAAGTTGAGAAGGAGCACGGTAAAATTACCGGACTTATCCATGGGGCTGGTGTGATCGCGGACAAACTGATCGAAAAAAAGACCGAGGAGGATTTTGAGAACGTTTTTAATACCAAAATCTTAGGGCTTCATAATATTTTACGTTGCATAAATCAAGATCGACTAAAATCCCTGATCTTATTCTCCTCGGCGGCGGGTTTCTACGGCAATATGGCCCAGTCAGACTACGCTTTATCTAACGAAATCCTCAACAAAACTGGCCATCTATTTAAGCTCAAATACCCTCACTGTAATGTCTCATCCATTAATTGGGGTCCCTGGGATGGTGGAATGGTCACAGATCATCTAAAGGCTCTTTTTCAGCAAAGGGGTATCGATATCATACCAGTTGACGAGGGTAGCCGGATTCTTGTTGAGGAAATCAGCCCTGATTTCGCGTCCGAATCCCTGATAGTAGTAGGCAGTTCCATGGTCGAGCCCACAATTCTCTCCAGCAAACTGGAAAATTTTAGTCTGCTAAAGAAAATTTCTCCCAAGCTGTTGCCTTTTGTATTTGATCACAAGATTGGAGGAGTCGCCGTAATACCGATGACTCAGGCCGCCCATTGGATGGTCGAATGCGCCGAGAGGCTTTACCCTGGTTATTACTTTTATGAGATAAGAGATTTAAAAGTATTGAAAGGGATCATCTTAGACAAAGAACAGCAACTTAAATTCGAGCTTAAGGAGCAAACCAAATCAGAAGCCCAGGGAATAGAAATTATTATTAAAATATCCTCAGGAGGAGATGGCTCACCTCTTCTATATCATTATAACGGCATAGTTCATTTGAAAAAAGATCAAGCCAGACCCCCAAAACACTATCAATGCGATTTAATGGAAGATAATCCGATCAGTGGCCAGGAGTTCTATAACAAGGCTGTTCTTTTTCATGGTCCCTCATTTAAGGGAATCGATAAACAGCTCAGTATCAGCAGGGTGCATTTAACACTATCATGCCAACTTCAGATGCCAACCAAAGGCACTATTGCTTCAAAATGTAATTTCAATCCCTTCACTAGTGATTTACTACTTCAAGCCATGCTTATTTGGGCCAGACATTTTCATAATGCGGCCAGTCTTCCCCTAAAAGTCGATAAGATCTGTCACTACAAAGCGATCCCCTTTAGTGAGCCCTTTTTCATTTCCTTAAAAGTAAAATCCGATTCACCGGGGAAAATGACGGCTACCATCACGGCTTTTGACATTAATGGCGACGTTTTCTCTGAATTTGATGGCGCGGAAGTCACCATCAGCGATAAGTTGAACCAAAAATTCGTACCGCACGGATCTTAAATCAGAATGATTTTTTATCATACCCAACATGACGACAAGGCAAATTAATGTTTAAAAAGATCGCGGTTATTGGTTTATCCTGTCTCTTCCCTGACGCTAAAAATCCAGAGGAATTCTTTGAAAACCTTCTTAATTATAAGGAATCGACTCGTTTTGCTACCGAAAAGCAAATGGGAGTCGATCCCAAGGTTTTTTTTCATCCTTCAAAAGGCAAACCTGATAAATATTATAATACCCGAGGTGGTTACATAGACGATTTTAGTTTCGATCCAACCGGATACGATTTGCCTCCCGAGACACTCGATAACCTGGATGATCTTTATAAATGGTCTCTTTACGTCAGCCGTGAAGCCTTGAATGATAGCGGGTATTTAAATCATCAGTCGGCTTTGAAGGAATGTGGGGTTGTGCTTGGAAACCTATCGTTTCCGACCAAAAGCTCAAACCAGATTTATATTCCCTTTTATCATAAACCTTTGGAAGAAGTTTTACAAAAACTGCTTAATAACAATAAGATAAGTCTGGTTGATGATGAGAAGTTGGATAATATTTCCACCTCTAACAGTCGAATTTCTGGGTTTCCATCTTCTTTGATCTCACAGGCTTTGTCCCTTTCGGGCACCCACCTTTCCCTGGACGCGGCTTGCGCCTCCTCTCTTTACTCAGTTAAGATCGCCTGTGACTATATCTCCTCCGGTAGAGCCAAAATGATGCTGGCCGGAGCTGTCAGCGCAGCGGACCCATTTTTCGTCAGTATGGGTTTTTCTACCTTCCAGGCTTATCCCCAGAACTCAGATAGCAGTCCCTTGGACCAATCCTCAAAGGGACTTTTCGCGGGTGAAGGCGCGGGAATGTTCGTATTAAAAGAGTTGAGCGAAGCCGTCAAGGACAAGGATAAAATCTACGCTGTGATTTCAGGGGTTGGGTTGTCAAATGACGGTAGGGGAAAATTCGTCCTAAGTCCAAAAAAGGAAGGTCAGCAGAAGGCCTACGAAAGGGCATATCAAAATTCAGAAATTAAGCCAGATGAAATCAAGTATATAGAATGCCACGCAACGGGAACCCCACTAGGAGATGTGACCGAGCTTGAATCCCTTGACCAGTTTTTCGGACAATATCATAAGCAAATGTATGTGGGTTCCGTTAAGTCTAATTTTGGTCATCTATTGACTGCGGCCGGCATGGCCAGTATGTTGAAAGTAATCTTAAGCATGAACAAGGGTATTATCCCTGCCACCATCAAGATCGAAAACCCGCTTCAATCCCCAAACGCTGTCGTTTCACAAGACTCGGTGGTTTCTAAAAACCATCCTTGGCCAAGTGGTATAAAAAAGGTAGCCGGAGTCAATGCCTTTGGATTCGGTGGGACAAACGCTCATCTCATCTTTGAGGAGATTAATTCCGCTACTTCGGCGTTGAAAACTAAAATCAAACCACATGAAAATGCCCAGTTATCCATCATCGGGATGGACGCGATTTTTGGCAAGATCAATGGTCTAAAAGCCTTTAACTCCCTTATTTATTCCGGTGACGATTGCTTGATTCCTTTACCGAAAAACAGGTGGTCTGGCATTGCCACGAAAAACGCCTTTAGCCTTGCTGAGGGATTCGGTATAGATTTGGATCACTTGCCAGAGGGTGGTTATATCGAGCATTTCGATTTCGATTATCTGCGCTTCAGAATCCCCCCGAACCCTGCTGATCCTTTAATCCCTCAGCAGTTATTGATGTTAAAGGCGGCCGATAACGCCATTAGAGATGCAGGCCTTTCGGCCGGAGGAAACGTAGGGGTGATCATTGCCATGGAAACCGAGGTGAACCTCCATCAATTCAGAGGTCGGGTCGAGCTAGACTATAAAATAAAAGAGGCTCTTGAAGCCCAGGGTTTATCTTTGAGCGATCAAGAACTATCAGATCTCGAAGTAATGGCCAAGGACGCTTTGTTAAATCCTGTCGGCGTTAATCAGTACACCAGTTTTATCGGCAATATTATGGCCTGCAGGGTGTCTTCGCTTTGGGATTTCAGCGGACCGGCCTATACTGTATCCTCTGATGAATCATCGGTTTTCAAGGCGATCGAAACAGCCATGATGATGCTTGAGTCCGGTGAGGTCGAGGCCGTCATCGTTGGCGCGGTCGATCTTTCTGGTAGTCCTGAGGAAGTCTTTATTAAGAGCGTAATTACCCCAAAGGCCGGCAACGAAGCGAAAGTGATGGGGTTTGAGAAGGGGTCTAAAGGCTGGACGGTCGGAGAGGGTGCCGGAGCGATTGTTTTAAAGAGAACTGATTTGGCTATAAAAGATCAGGACCGGATTTACGCCAATATCGACGCTCTTGGGTCCGGATATTTAGAATCAAAGGAATCCAGAGGAAAAACCGCTCAAAAGGCCCTTAAAATCGCCGATATCTCTCCGGAAAGCGTCTCAATGATTGAGGTAGAGGCCAGTGGTGATTTATGGAAAGCGAAAAGTGAAATCGAGAGCCTAAAAACCGCTTATGATCTTAAATCCCATCAAAAAATTGCTCTTGGTTCACATAAAGCCAATATCGGTCATTGCTTCGCCGCGTCCGGTATCGCCAGTGTCATCAAAACAGCGCTTTGTGTCTATCATCGCTATATCCCCGCCAACCCTGGCTGGAATGAACCCAAGGAAGAATTGGAGATAGAGCTAACCTCATTTTATTTCCCATATGAATCCAAAAGCTGGCTTTTAGAATCCCATCAGAAAAAAAGAATCGCTGCGGTCAATAACATCGCGCAGGACGGTACCTTGAGTCATTTAATTCTCTCTGAATCGACAAAACCTCAGCCTCGTTCCTTGGAAATTATCAATGAACTACCATTTTATTTTTTACCTTTCAGCTCAGAAACATCAGAAGAGTTGATAACAATTCTTGCCAATAGCCTTAAACTGATTGAGAATACTGATGAGCTAAAGTCTTTAGTGGTTGATTTAAGGAGAAAAACGCTTGCCAAGCCTCAGCAGAGTTATTCGATTGCTATACTGGGGCATGACAAGAAGGAATTATCAGAAGAAATTAAATCGGCGATCCTTGCGGTACCAAAAGCGATCCATTCAAAAAGCGAGTGGATGACACCACTCGGTAGTTATTTCACCGGCAATCCACTTGGTCAAAAAGGGAAGATGGTTTTTGTTTATCCTGGTGGTTTTAATTCCTATATCGGGATGCAAAAAGACCTGCTGGTTTTGTTTCCGGAACTCATGGATTTTATACCTAGTTACACCAATAATCCGCATCTGACCTTCAGAGACGGACTGATCAATCCAAAAACCGTCAAGAAGACCGAAAACTCCGATATAAAACGTTTCCAGAATAGTCTTATCG
>Ga0224496_10001825_pt1 | contig 13040 bp, 11 predicted proteins | sample SF_Jul11_sed_USG_2_FD_168127 | JGI IMG/M metagenome (GOLD analysis project Ga0224496, IMG submission 168127) | Sediment microbial communities from San Francisco Bay, California, United States - SF_Jul11_sed_USGS_8_1 | ecosystem: Environmental > Aquatic > Marine > Sediment | place: USA... | reverse complement strand
TCGACTCGAGCTTGTCCACCGTGCCGTAAGGCGGAACGTCCATGGGAATCGGCAGCACGCTCAGATCCACCGTGCCCTTGAAATCCGTCAACAGCAGCGCCGGACCGCCGCCGAGGTAGGGATGCACGCGTCCGAGCGGAAATTCGTCATCTTTGAGCAGCGGCACACGGAACATGAACAAGGCCGCGAGCGGGATGGCCTTCACCTCCGCGCCGCGTGTGAAGTTCTTCGAATCGAGATCGGTCGAGAAATAGGACGCATCGAGCGCCAACCCGAACCACTGACCGAACCAATAGCCACCCCGCACCCCCATGCTGACGGAGTCGTCGAAGGTGGTGCGCGTTCCGGTGCTCGATGCGATGGTATTCTGCTTCGAATCGATGAGGCAGGACGTCGGATCTTGGGGGTTGCAGACGATGGGACCCTGGAGGTACACGCCCGGAACGGAAACGCCGGCGTTCGCGGTGTCGGTGAAGTTGTAACCGCCGTAGAAGTTCACGAAGCCCTCCGCCCGAGCACCGGTCCCCGCGAGGAGACTGGCCAGCACGAAGAGCTGAGCGATGGACGACCGTTTCATGCGGTTCCCGTTCCTCCGTGAGCGACTGATTGATGGCAACGAGGCATTGCACGGCCGTCGAGACCCCACCGATGCGTGGTGCGACCGCCTCAGCGCGAGTAGGGGCGAGATCCTAGACGTCTGGCCCGCGACGCGTCAACTGCCCGGAGTTTCACCTTCTTAGCCGCGTCCCACCGCTGTGGCGGACCCGCGCGGATGTTTGCCCTCTCGTATTGGATTGACGAAGCTGAGATTAACGCGTGTCTCGGGCAACTGCCCAGGGCTCCGCGAGCTAGCGCCCCGCCCGGGGCTCCGTCCGCGCGGCAGGACGCGTCCCGGTCCCGCGTCTCCTCGCCGCTCCGCTCCGGCTCGGCGCCCAGGCCTCTCGCGAAGCGCCTCCAGGCCCGGCCACAGCGTCCCGCGCGAGACGGCAGCCACGACCGCGCGGCCCCGCTGGATCCTCGAGGGCGCCCGCCCGAGCGCGGAAATCGCTCCCGGTCGCCGAGCGCGCCCTCAGCGTCCCCCGGCCTTCGCACGCCCGGAGCCCGAGCCCTGCGCAGAGTCGCGCCCCGCTACATTCGGCGCGTGACCGCTGCCGACTCGCGCTGGCCCTTCCGCTTCCGCTGCCGCCGCTCGGGCAATTGCTGCGCGCGGCCCGAGGGCATCGTGCGCGTCGATGCGGCGGACGTCGAGCGCATCGCCGCATACCTCGGCTTGCGCGAGGAGACCTTCCGGACGCGCTACGTCGCGAGGCGCGGAGACCGCCTGAAGGACGCGCAGGGTTCCCGTTGCGTCTTCCTCGAAGACGGAGGCACGACGTCCTGCCACATCTATCCGGTGCGGCCGAAGCGCTGCCGCTCGTGGCCCTTCTGGGACGAGCTGCGCGATTCACCCGACGCGCTGCGCGACGCCGTGCGCACGTGCCCCGGACTCGAGCCGATTGCAGGCGACGAGGCTTGAACTGCTACGCGAGCCCCAGCATCTGCCGCGCCTGCAGCCCGGCGCGGGCGTAGTCGGCCTTGCCGTTCGGCGCGCGCAATGAGCGATCCGCGGCGAGAATGCGCTTGGGAACCTTGAAGCGCGCGAGCTCCACCCCGACGTGCCGGCGCAGCGCCGCCTCGTCGAAGCGGGCGCCGGCGCGCAGCGAGACCATGGCGGTCACGACCTGCCCCCAGGCCTCGTCCGGGAGTCCGAAGACCAGCGCATCCTCGACGTCCGGATGGCGCTTGAGCGATTCCTCGACCTCCTCCGGGTACACCTTCTCGCCGCCCGTATTGATGCACAAGCTGCCGCGGCCGAGAAGCGTGAGCGATCCGTCGGATTCGACCGTGCACCAATCGCCCGGCACGACGTAACGCACTCCGTCGATGCAGGGAAATGTCTCCGCGGTCTTCTCGGGGTCCTTGTAGTAGCCGAGGGGAATCGGCCCGCGACACGCGATGAAGCCCCGCTCGCCGCTGCCGGGTACGACCGGTCGATGCTCTTCGTTGAACACCGCGCAGTCCTGACCGATGGCGAAGCGCGCGGTCGCCGCGCCGCCCGCGGACGACGTCACGGACGCCCCGATGCCGAGCGCCTCGGAGGAGCCGTACAGGTCGGCGAGCGCCATGCGGGCGTGATGCCGCAGCAGCCCGCGCTTGACCGGCTCGCTCCACATCGCACCGGAGGAGATGATGATCTTGAGGGAGCGCAGATCCCAGCGGCCTGGATTCGCGTCGAGCGCCTTCAGCATCGGAACGGCGAACGGGTCCCCCACGATCACGACCGAATCGACGCGATGTCGCTCGATCGCGACGAACAGCTCCTCCGGCTGGAATTGCGGGCGCGTGAGCGTGACGGTGCAGCCGCCGGCCACGAGGTTGAGGATGCTGGTGAGCAGCCCCGAGCCGTGCATGAGGGGGCAGGCCGGAACTTGCACCGGCCCCGGCCCGAAGCGCCCGACGTTCTCGACGAGTTCGGCCACCGACGCGGGGATCCCGCCGGCGTTCGCCTGCAGCGTCCCGCCCGAGCCGAGGGCGCGCCAGAGATCCTCCATGCGCCACATCACGCCCTTGGGCCGACCGGTGGTCCCGCCGGTGTACACGAACAGCAGATCATCCCCCGCGCGCTCGATGCCGAGCGGGACTGCGACGCCTTCGCGGTACACCGCGTCCAGCGGCTCCGCCGAGCCGGCGCGCCGTCCGCCGACTTCGATCCAGTGCTCGACCTTTGGAAGACGCGGAGCGAGCGCCTCAACAGACTCGGCGAACTCGGAATCGAAGAGCACGCAACGCGCGTCGGATTCGTCGAGCACGCCGCGCAGCTCGTCGGCCAGATATCGATAGTTCACATTCACGTGCACCAGGCGCGCCTTGAAGCAGGCCGACAGTCCGACGAGATATTCGCTCCGATTGCGCAGATAGAAGGCGAGCTTGTCGCCCGGACCCATGCCGCGGCTGCGCAGCGCGGACGCCAGCCGATTGGAGCGCTGCGCGAACTCTCCCCACGTGATGCGCCGCTCCCCGTGGATCAGCGCGGGAGCCTCCGGCGGCATCGCGGCTTCGATGCCATCCAGCATGTCTCCGAAATTCCAGCCCATGGTTCGGGTCGCCTCTCCGCCGTCTGCGCCGAGCGAATCCCCGTCGGACTCAGCGCAGGAAGAGCCGATACGCTTCGTTTCCGGTCTCGTCGACCCAGGGATAGCCGAGCTCGTCGAGCGCTTTCAAGAACGAGCCCTGCTGCTCCGGCGGGACCTGGATTCCGGCCAGCACCCAGCCCCGCGCGGCGCCCTTCCGGTAGTGGAAGAGCGTGAGATTCCAGCTCGGGCTGATCAAATCGATGAAGCGGCGCAGCGCTCCGGGCCGCTGCGGAAACTCGAAGCGCAGCAGGCGCTCGTGGCGCAGATCCGGCACGCGGCCGCCGACCATGTGTCGCGCGTGGACCAGGGCCATGTCGTTCCCGGTCATGTCGACCACCTCGTAGCCCTGCTCCTTCAGCTGCAGCGCAATCGCCGCCCGCTCCGACGCGCCGCCGCTGACCTCCACACCGAGAAAGATGTGCGCCTCGTCGTCTGCGTTTGCGTAGCGATAGCTGAACTCGATGATGTCGTGGTCGCCCAGCGCGGAACACAGGTTTCTGCACGCACCCGGTCGCTCGGGCATCTTCACCGCGAAGATCGCCTCGCGTTCCTCGCCGAGAGAGACGCGCTCGAGGATCTGGGGCAATCCGTGGAAGTTGATGTTGGCGCCGCTTTGGATGACGACATACGTCCGCTGTTGCGCGCGCGCGGAGCTCTGGGCGATCCATCGCTTCATCCCTGCGAGCGCCAACGCCCCGGCCGGCTCGGCCACGACGCGCGTGTCGTGGAAGAGATCGCGGATGGCCGCGCAGATTTCGTCGGCGCTTACACTGACGTGATCGTCCAGATGGCCCCGCAGAATCCGAAAGACCTCGGCACCCACCTCGCCCACAGCGGCGCCATCCGCGAAGATGCCCACGTGATCGAGGCGCACGGGGCGATCGGCGCGCAGCGCGGCCTCGAGACTCGCGGCATCGTCGGGCTCCACCGCGACGATCGCCGTTTCGGGATGGTGGATCTTCGCGTAGGCGAGAATCCCGGCGATCAAACCGCCGCCGCCCACCGGGACGAAGATCGCATCGATGGGATCCGGATGTTGCTGAAAGATCTCGACCGCGATTGTTCCCTGACCGGCGATGACCTCGGGATCGTCGTACCCGTGCACGAACACCGCGCGGCTCTTCTCTGCGCAGCGCAACGCTTCCGCCAGCGCTTCGTCGAACGATTCGCCGTGAAGCACGACGCCGCCGCCAAGCGCCGCGACCGCATCCACCTTGATGCGAGGCGTGACCCGGGGCATGTAGATCGTTGCGCGGGTTCCGAAGTGGGCCGCCGCGAGGGCAACGCCCTGCGCGTGATTGCCCGCAGAAGCCGCCACCAGGCCGCGCTCCGCCTGCTCGCGCGGCAGCGAGACGATCTTGTTGCACGCGCCGCGCACCTTGAACGAGAAGATGGGCTGCAGGTCCTCGCGCTTGATCAGCACCCGGGAGCCGAGGCGTGCCGAGAGGCGCCGCGCCTCCTGCAGCGGCGTCTCGCGCGCCAGGTCGTAGACGCGGGCGCGCTCGATCCGCTCGACGGTCGCTGCCAGCAGCGCGGCGTCACCCTCCCGGCCCCTCACGCGCGCACCAGCGACGCCGGCTCAACCGGAGCGGATGCGCACTCCCACGGTGGACTCGGCTGAAAGCGCTCCGTCAAGAACTCGACGAAGACCCGGACCTTGGGTGCCAGATTCCGGTTGTGCGGATACATGGCGAAGACCTTCTGATTGGACTGCACCCACGCGTCGAGGGCCGTCACCAGCCGGCCCTCGAGCAGATCGCGACCCACGATGAAGGTGGGCATGTAGGCCAAACCGAGGCCATCCACCACCGCCTGGCGCAGCGACTCACCGTGGTTGACCGCAAGAGAACCCTTCACGCGCACCGACTTGCCGCGCTGGAAACGCCACAGTCGCGGCATGGGCAGGCTGCTGTAGACGAGACAGTTGTGACTGCGGAGATCTTCCGGGGCGCTGGGTATGCCCCGCCGCGCGAAGTAGTCCGGCGCCCCACACACGACGTGGCGACTCTCCGCGAGGCAGCGCGAGACGAGCGCGGCGTCGGCGCGGGGCGCGATGCGCACCGCGAGATCGAATCCCTCCTCCACGATGTCGGTGGGCGCGTCCCGCAGGCAGAGATCGATCGTCACATCTGGGTGTCGCGCGACGAAGGGCGCCACGAGGGGCGCCAGGTAGCGCCGCCCGAAGGTTACGGGCGCCGCGATGCGCAAGGCCCCCCGCGGAGCGCCCTGCAGGCTCGCCACGGCCCGCTCCGCTTCCTCCGTTTCCTCGGCAACGCGCGCGCAGCGCGCGTAGAACTCGGCGCCGATCTCCGTCAGGTGCATGGTGCGCGTCGTGCGGTTGAGGAGCTGCGCGCCGATGCGCTCCTCGAGCGATCCGATCTGCTTGCTCACCGCCGCCCGCGTCTGGCCGAGCGTCTTCGCGGCGGCCGCGAAGCTGCCCGCTTCCACCACGCGCGCAAAGAGGACCATCTGGCCAGCGTGGAGCATGTGCCCTCCAACGAGAATCTGATTGTCAATCCAGACGCGCCAGATTGGAGCGTGGATGACCGATTGTCAATCCAGAATGACCCTCGGATCATGCGCACTGGCCCCCGCGGCCGGCAGGACGAAATTCGGAGAGACCGCCGGAGCACGCCCGCATCGAGGCTCGCCGGCGACATCGGTTACCCTGACCTCAGCGCGTCGCGCCACAGCGCCCTGCGCGCGGACGGGAGCTGCGCGGGCGAGAACGAGACGCCCCGGAGCGACACGGAGTTCGCAGGCCATCGCGTCGATTGCGCTCGTCCTGCAGCTCCTGACCCTGCAGGGATGCGTCACCTATCGACCGGGCTCGCTGGAGGAAGCCGCCTTCCACGAACGGATCGAATCCGGATTCGAAGACGAGGTCCGGGTGAGCACCGCGGCGCTGAGCCGGAAGGAAAGCGAGGTGCTCTTCGGCGTCCCCATCGCGCGCAACGGCATCCAACCCGTCTGGATCGAGATCTCGAATGCGGATCAGCGGCGCTACCTGTTCTTTCAGCAGACAGTGGACCCGCAATATTTTTCTCCCCGCGAGGCAGCGTACAAGAGCCACTATTCGCCCGGAAAGCGCTTCCTCGCCTACGGAGCATTCGGAGTGCTGATCTGGCCCCTCTTGCTCGTCGCGCCGGTGCAGTACTTCTCGGCGCGTCACGCCAACACGAAGATGGACGCGCTCTTCGCCGAACGAAGCCTCGGAAACCGCATCGTCGATCCGGGAGACGAGGTTTCCGGATTCGTCTTCACGCACCTCGACGAGGGCACCAAGAAGATCCGCGTGAAGCTGCTCAGCCCCGGTGCAGCCAAACAGTTCTCGCTCTTCGTCCAGGTTCCCGGTCTCCGCGTCGACCATACGCGCACGCGCTTCGACGAGCTCTACGGACCCGACGGCGTCACCGACCTGAAGGCAGCGAGCCTGCCCGAAGAGCTCGCTGCACTGCCCTGCTGCACGTCCAATGCTCGAGGCAGCCGAAACGGCGATCCGATCAATCTCGCCATGTGGGAACCTTCGAGCAGCTGCTGGAAGTCTTCACGCGTGCAGGTTGGGACGAAACCGAGGTAATCGACGTCGGAACGAGCTTCAAGACCGCCGTCTCCTTCCTCTTCGGGTCCTCCTATCGCTACTCGCCGGTGAGCAACCTGTATCTCTTCGGTCGCAAGCAGGACGTTGCATTTCAGAAGGCTCGCGAGACGAACCACGAACGCAATCACCTGCGGCTGTGGCTCGCCCCCGACCGTCTCGAGGGCCTCCCTGTCTGGGTGGGCCAGGTGAGCCGCGATATCGGCGTGCGCTTCACGACGAAGACCTGGAATCTGACCACCCACAAGATCGATCCCGATGTCGATGACTCCCGTGAAAACGTCATGTCCGACTTGTTGCAAACGCAGCGTGTGGCGCGCATGGGCTACGCGAGCTGCTCCGCTTCGCGAACGCCCAAGAAACCGGGGCGGAATCTGACAGGCGACCCGTATTTCACCGACGGATCCTGCGCGGTCGCAGAGCTCTCGGATGAGCCCACCGAGCCGACCTATTTCGAGTGGGGCGACGCGGATCCCATGAAACCACCCGCGCTGGCCGCGGAAATCGGAGCCCCCGCCGCCTGCGCAGCAACACGCGTCTGCGATTGAATTCGCAGCGCGAGGCCTCGCCCGGATTCTGCGTGTTTCCAATCGCGCGGTGCACGGGTAGAATCCACCCCCCGGCTCCATGCGAGACGAGAGCGGGAAGCGGGGCGAGCAGATGACGACCGCGGATCAGGGCTTCGCCGAGTGGAACATCGCTGTCGCGCGCATGATCGATGCGCTGGACAGCGAAGACCTCCCACGACTTCTGGTCGCCTCGCTCGAGACGCGCGTTGCCTTCGACGCAGCGCTGGTGATCGCATACCGCCTCGGCCGGAAGCCCTTGGTGCTCTACGACGATCTGAGCAGCGAAGAGCACAGCGTCCACGTCGATGGCTACCTGGCGGGCGCGTACCTCCTCGACCCCTTCTATCGAGCGAGCATTGAGGGCAGACCCTCCGGAATCTACCGCCTTTCGGACGTCGCTCCTGAGGGCTTCCGACAGAGCGAGTACTACCGGAGCTACTACATTCGAACGCTGCAGACCGATGAGATCTGCTTTCTCACGCAGCTAGAAGATGGCTGGGTCGCCAATGTCTCGCTCGGACGAGAACACCCAGCTGCCTCGTTCCGCCGGAAGGAAATCGAACGGCTGCGCGCCGCAGCGCCCGTCGTGCATGCGGCCCTCGCGCGGCACTGGTCCTCCGGAGAGCAGCCGGAGCCGGAAGCCGACGCCGCCACCAGCCTTCACGCCCATGTGGAGACGGCCCTCGCGAACTTCGGCCGCTCGCTGCTCACGAAGCGCGAGTATCAGGTCGTCCAGCTCCTGCTCCGGGGACACTCCACCCGATCCTCTGCGCGCGAGCTCGGCATTGCGCCGGAAACGGTGCGCCTCCACCGCAAGAACCTCTACGCGAAGCTCGACGTGGCCTCGCAATCCGAACTCTTCGTGCTCTTCATCGAGACACTCGCCCAGATTTCAGAGGATCCCACGCGAGATCCGCTCCTGCATGATTCGCGAGAGAGCTGATCCCGCACCCGCGCCGGCAGACCTACCCGCGCCAGAAGCCCTCGCGCACCAGACAATCGGCCGTCTCCAGGATGCTCTCGCGAAGCACGTCCACGCAGAAATCGATCTGATCCCGATCCAGGATCAGCGGCGGTGACAGAATGTTGAGGTGGCCGATCGGCCGCACGAGCAGGCCGCGCGCCTCGCACGCATCGGAGATGCGCTTGCCCACATTCACCTCGTTCGGGAGCATCTCCTTCGTCGCCTTGTCCGCAACGTTTTCCACGCACATCATGAAGTGGCTGCCGCGCACGTCTCCGACGAGGGGCAGCTCGAGCAGACCCGCGAGCTTCTTTTCGAAATAGGGTCCGACCTCGCGCACGTTCTCCAGGATGCCGTCGCGTCCGAGGATCTCGATGCTCTTGAGCGCGGCGGCGCAGCTCACTGGGTGTCCCGAGTACGTAAATCCGTGACTCAGCGGCGACGCCAGGTCCGGAACGCTCACCACTTCGTACATCTCTTCCGAGATGAGCGTGGCTCCGAGCGGAGCGTAGCCGGAGGTGAGCCCCTTCGCGCAGGTGATCACATCAGGCGTGATCCCGAACACTTCCCGAGATGCAAAATAGTGTCCGAGCCGTCCGAAGGCCGTGACCACCTCGTCCGAGACGTACAACACGTCGTACTTTCGACAGACGTCGAACGCGCGCTTGTGGTAGCCGGGCGGCGGAACGTTGACGCCGCCCGCACCCTGGATGGGCTCCGCGAAGAAGCACGCGACGCGCTCCGGTCCGACCTCGAGGATCTTCGCCTCGAGCTCCGCGATGAGCAGATCGCAAAACTCCTCGAGCGTCGTTCCCTCCGGTCGGCGGTATCGGTTCGGGCACGAAACCCTGTGCACGATGTCATCGATGTAGCAGAACGCACTCCGATCATCCGCCTTGCCATCGAGTGACATGGCCAGGAAGGTGCTGCCGTGATAGGCCTCGTCGAGGCAGATGATGTGCGCCTTCTCGGGCTTGCCGCGACGATGGTTGTAATAGTGGATGAGTCGAACGGCTGTATCGTTCGCCGTCGAGCCACCGGTCGAGAAGAACACGCGGTTCAGGCTGCCGGGCGCCAGATCCGCGAGCTTGGCGGCGAGCTCCGCGCCGGGAGGCGTCGTCGTATCGACGAACGGCGAGTAGTACGCGAGTCGGCGCGCCTGATCGGCGATCGCCTGGACCATCTCCTCGTTCGCGTAGCCGACGTTCACGCACCACATGCCGCCGATGCCATCCAGGTAGCGCTTCCCGTCCGCGTCGAAGACGTAGGCGCCATCCGATTCGGCGATCACCAGGCATCCGCCCTCTGGCGACTCGAAGTCGTGCCAGGGGTGGATGTAGTGGTTCTTGTCCTTCCTCCAGATCTCTTTCGTGTCGTATCTCTCGAACGCTCCCGGATTTGGCCGGCTCATGACTGATCTCACTCCGCGCGAAATGCGCTTCGCATCAATCCTAAGTGTAGGAGGTACCCAAAGCCATACCCCGATCGGGTAGGTCTATCGGCACGTCGGCGCACATCGCGCATACCCCAATCGGGTAGGTACCCCCGGATCCACGCGCCATTGCGCATGAATCGGCCGAATCCCGCGCTTTCTAAAGCGCCAGATACCGCGACTGTTGCCGGTGTCAGACGCGATCCTGCAATGCTTTGCGCATGCGTTCGAGCACTTCGGAGAGAATGGCGCGCGAAGTGGCGAAATTGATGCGCGCGAAACCCCTGCCCGGGGATCCGAAACCGGCACCATTCGAGAGGACCACGCGCGCGCGTTCCAGAAAGAAGCGGTGCGGGTCGCAATCGAGCGAGAGCTCGCGGCAGTCGAGCCAGCCGAGGTAGGTAGCCTGGGGCGGGTGGAACCGCACACCGGGCAGTGATTCGAGCACGAAACCTTCCAGATAATCTCGGTTTGCTTCGAGATACGCGAGCACCTGATCCAGCCACGGTTGCCCGTGCCGCCACGCCGCGCGAAGCGCTTCGATGCCGAGCACACCGATCCCCCCGCGCAGGTGGCGCGGCAGCTCACAGAAACGCCGCTTCAGGGGCTCACTGCCAAAGATCGCCACCGCGCAGCGCAGCCCCGCGATGTTGAATGCCTTCGACGCGGAGGTCAGGGTGATGGTGCGCGCTTCGACTTCGCGAGATAGCGAAGCAAAGGGAATGTGCCGGTGTCCGGAGTAGACGAGATCTCCGTGAATCTCGTCACTCACCACCACCAGCTCGTGTGCGAGAACCACCTCCGCGATGGTGTCGAGCTCTTCGCGGCGGAATACGCGGCCGCTCGGATTGTGTGGATTGCAGAGCAACAGCATGCGGGCGCCCTGCGCTGCCGCTGCGCGCAGGCCATCCACATCGATCCCATAGCCAGTCGGCTCGAGAGCCAATGGGTTTTCGAGCAGCCGGCGCTTCGTGCTGCGCACACTGCCCAGAAAGGGCGGATAGATCGGTGTCTGGATCACGACGCCATCACCCGGCTTCGAGAACTGATGCAGCGCGACGACGATGCCCTGCACCACGTCCGTGAGGATCTCGACGCACGCGGGATCGGGGCGCCAGTCGAAGCGCTGCTCCATGCGCGCAACGCTGAGCTCCGGCACGTCGGTCGGAGCCGGGTGGATCGGGTAGCCGAGATCGGAACGCTCGACCGCCGTGCGCAGCACGCGCCGGATCGGCTCCGCGATCGGAAAATCCATGTCCGCCACCCAGGCCGGGAGGGCATCCTCGGGGTAGGTCATCCACTTTTCGCCGAGGCTCGGGCGGCGCATCTCGGGGCGGATCGCGTCGAGATCGAGCGGAGGATTCCGCATCGCCTGCTCGACCCGGTCGAGCACAGCCACCACCCGATCCGCCGCGAGCGGCGGCTTGGGGGTGAATCCAGCTCGAACGAGGTAGCCGTTCAGATCCGCGCGAAGCGCCGAGATCACCCACTCGATGGAATCGACGCCGTCGCGCAGTGGCGTCACCAGATCGCGGCCATCCGGATCGAGGTGCCAGTGCGCGCCGCGATCGAAACAATCGAAGCGCAGCAGCTCCCGATTCTCCGGCGCCTCCGCGTACACCTGCAGCGTGGGACCCGTGGCACGTCCCGCGCTTCGGTGTTCGACGGCGAATCGAACGGAGTCGAGCAGAAACACAGTCATATCGGCCGGCAGTGTAGCGTTCCACCGGTAGAAGCCGGGCCCTCGCGCGCGCTCGCTCTCAGGCGCCCCGACTGTCGCGCGGCGGCGTGCACGGTGCCGCGCGGCCGAGGATCTCGAACAGCCAGGCGCGTGGGCGCGAGAACGCGAGTGGCAGCAACAGCGCCACGACGAGCACCGCCGTGGCCTGCAGCAGTCGATCGAAGTCGCCCGCGAGCAGGCTGCTGCCAAAGAAGGCGAACATGGCCGAACGAATCGAGCTGCCCAGGAACACCGCCACCGCGAAGAACAGCACCGGCATGGCCGTCAGGCCACCGATCATGTGGTACATCGTGATCGGACCGAGCGGATAGCCGGTTCCGACCGCCATGAAGACGGCACCGAGCCGCGAGCCCGCGATGGTGAGAAGCGGGCGAAGGCGCGCGGGCACGCGCGCCTCGACCCAGTCCCGCCCCGCCCAGCGGGACGCAGCGAAGAGCACCAGCGCAGAGAGGGTCAAGCCGAGCGCACCGTAGAGCGTGGCCGCGCTCGTTCCGAACACCAATCCGCCGCCGACCAGCACGAGCTGCGAGGGCAGACCGAGCGGAACGCGGAAGGCGACGACGCCGACGTACACGAGCGGCGCCCACACGCCCATGTTCGCAACCACCTCGCGCACCGAATTCGGAGCGAAATCCAGGCCCAGCACGCGCCGCAACCCGAGAAAAGCGGCGCAGAGCACGGTGCTCGCCGCGAGCACGGCGAGCGGGCGCCCGCGATGGACGGAGCTCTCGGCGTCCGCGTCTTGGAATGCGCTCATCGTCTTCGTGGCGGCAGCTCATGTGGGAGAGCCGTGTGCGGCGGCCGACGCATCCAGCGCCGCGTGCGCTGGATCCGCGGCTTCGGATCCATCCTCTCCCTCTCCCCGCTGCGACGGCAGCACGATGCTGCGACGCTCGCGGTCGGTCGCGGGGCGGTACAAGATCGCCAGCTGCCCAATCGATCCCGCCAGCGCGCTCCCCGTCGCTCGCGCAATCTGCTGCGCGGCGCCCTTGCGCAGCGCGCGCTCAGCTGCGATGCGCACCTTGATGAGCTCGTGATCCGAGAGGGCGGTTTCCACCGCCTCGAGCAGACGCTCGCTCACCCCACTCGCTCCGACCTGCACCACGGGGTGCAGCCCGTGGGCGAGCCGGCGCAGATAGCGTCGATCCGCTCCGCTGAGCGGCTCCTGCTCCCGGCGGCTTTCCATCCCGCCACGGTTAGCGCAGCCCGCGAAGAAGGGCCGCTGGCGCAAGCAGGTGGGGCCCACTCGCTGCTGTAGAACGAGTGGGCCCCGCGGTGCAATCAGCTCGGAAGGGATGCGGACCTAGGTTATTGGAATGATCGCACCACCTCGGCAGAGCAGCGGGGGGCGCATCCGGGGTGGTGGAAGGCAGGCAGGCGAAGTGTCCTGCGCGACCCATCGACGGACTCGAAGCGGTTCCCCATGGCACCCTCAGCAACTCTGTCCGCAAGCTAGGAAACCAGTACCGGCGGGTACGCGCGCCATCCATTTCAGGCAGAATCGGGGAAGCGCATCTCACCCATTTGGGGGGGGCAACCACGCAAATCGGTCACCTCGGGGGA
>Ga0224496_10001824_pt1 | contig 13043 bp, 14 predicted proteins | sample SF_Jul11_sed_USG_2_FD_168127 | JGI IMG/M metagenome (GOLD analysis project Ga0224496, IMG submission 168127) | Sediment microbial communities from San Francisco Bay, California, United States - SF_Jul11_sed_USGS_8_1 | ecosystem: Environmental > Aquatic > Marine > Sediment | place: USA... | reverse complement strand
GGTCATAGGGACCTGGCGGGACTCGATCCAGGTTGATCAAGTAGCCGCGAAGCAATGGATCAAGGATAACGGGATGGACACCCTGGTCAATCAGGTGATTTCCCTCTGTCCGACCAAGGCCATTACCTTAGAAGGAGAGGACCTGAAGATCGAGGACAAGGATTGCGTGCGGTGCATGCACTGCATCAACGTGATGACCAAGGCTTTATCTCCGGGAAAGGAGAAAGGGGTCACTCTGCTTCTAGGAGGAAAGAGCCACTTGAAAGTCGGCAGCATGCTAGGATCATTGATAGTCCCTTTTATGAAAATGGAGACAGAGGAGGATATCGAAGCCTTTATCGAGTTTAGCGAATCCATCATCGACTGGTGGGATGACAATGCCTTTGACCATGAAAGAGTGGGTGAGACGATCGAACGCGTTGGTATGAAACAGTTTCTGGAAGGCGTCGGGATTGAAGTAGATCCGAACATGGTCAGGACTCCGAGAGACAACCCTTTTTTCAAGACCGAATACTAAAATTAATGGTAGCAATTTTCACTTAAAGAGGATCGAAACGGGAGAAATCGATGAGCATTAAAGCAAAAAGAGAATGGAAAACAATCGAGTCGGGACCTTATGACTATCGTAACGACACCTTGCATCCGGTGGTAAAAAAGAACTACGGTAAATGGAAATATCATGACCGTCCCAGACCGGGCGTGCTTCGGCATGTCGGGGAGAGCGGGGATGAGCTTTTCACCGTCAGGGCCGGCACCCCTAGGCAGGACACGGTCGATATGGTTCGCAGACTCTGCGATATCGCTGATAAGTACGCCGATGGTTATTTGCGCTTCACGGTCAGGAGCAACGCCGAATTTATGACTTCAAACTGGGATAATGTCGAGCCTATGATCCAGGAATTGGAAAAGGCCGGGTTTCCAGTAGGTGGAACTGGAAATTCGATATCCAACATTCATCACACCCAAGGCTGGCTGCACTGTGATATTCCCGCGACAGACGCGTCAGGGGTGGTTAAAAGCATGATGGACGAGCTGATCCACGAGTTCAGGTCCGAAGAAATGCCCAACCGGGTCCGGCTTTCTACCAGTTGTTGCGCGATCAACTGCGGAGGGCAGGCCGACCTCGCTGTGGTCATCAAACATACCCGACCACCCAGGATCAATCACGACACCCTTTCCAAAACATGCGAGTTGCCCAAAATCGTGGCCAGATGCCCTGTCGCCGCCATTCGTCCCACCACGGTTAACAGTCGCCCATCGGTAATGGTCGTTGAAGACAAATGCATTTATTGCGGTGCTTGTTTCGGCGCCTGCCCGTCGATGGAAATCAACCATCCTGAGTATTCCAAGATTGGAATCTGGGTCGGAGGAAAGAATTCCAACGCCAGGACGAAACCCGAGACCATGAAACTGGTCGCGCATGGACTGCCCAACAATCCGCCCAGATGGCCTGAAGTCAATGAAGCGGTCAAAAAGATTTTGATGGCTTACAAAGAGGGTGGAAAGCCTTGGGAGCGGATGGGAGAGTGGATCGATAGGATCGGCTGGAAACGCTTTTATGATGAGACAGGACTGACTTTCGACCTCGACATGATCGACAGTTACCGTTTTGCGAGAACGACCTTTAATCAATCGGCGCATGTCCGGTTTTAAACGATAATCCACAAGGAAGCGTTAATTAAAATGGGGAGTTTTTAAAATGAGTCAAAAACAAAACCAATCCAACCCGATCTTGGATTTTGCTTTAAGTTATGAATATCCAACCTATGGGGTCGAGGAGGGCATGAAAAGGGTGGTGGCCTTCGGTGATCACAGTCACAAATGCCCCACCTACGTTCAAAAAACCCCTCCCTGCTCGGTTGGGTGTCCAGCTAACGAAGATATCCGCGGGATTCAAAACATCCTCAGGGGAGTTGAGAAGAGTGATAACAAATGGGAGACCGCCTGGAGAAGATTGGTGGAGAAGAACCCTTTTCCAGCCATTATGGGTCGGGTCTGTCCGCATCCCTGTGAAACCAAATGCAACCGGGAAAAGCACGATGAGAGCGTATCCATCAACGCGGTGGAACACGCTCTGGGTGAATACGGCATTAAGGAAAACCTTCAGTTTATCAAACCCACCCATAGCAGCGGTAAAAATGTCGCCGTTATCGGGGGGGGGCCGGCTGGTTTGTCGGCGGCATATCAATTGCGTCTGATGGGCCATAAGGTGACCCTTTTTGACGCGCAGGAAAAGCTGGGTGGTATGGTTCGCTATGGAATTATGGACTACAGGGTTAACCGAAAGATCATGGAAGCCGAAATTCAGCGGATCTTGAATCTGGAAATTGAGCTAAAACTCAATACGCGAATCGGAAAAGACATCAGCCTGGATGATTTAAAAAAGAAGTATGATGCCGTCTTTATAGGGATCGGAGCGCAAAAAGGGCGGGGACTTCCTATTAAAGGTTTTGATGAAGCTGAGAGTGCCACCAACGCTATCGATTTTTTGATGGATTATGAAAAAAACGGCAAGTCCATGCGGATCGGCAAGAAGGTTTTGGTGGTCGGAGACGGCAACGTCGCTATGGACGTTGCGAGACTCGCCATCAGGCTTGGCTCTGAAGCGGTGATCATCTCAGGGGTACCCAAAGAGGATATGGGTTGCTTTCCAGAGGAATTTGACGATGCCATAAATGAGGGCGCGGAAATCAAGTTCCTGACGGGAACCAGTGAAGTTCAAAGTGAGGCTGGAAAGATCAAAGCTGTCAAATGCATCCAGATGAAATTGAAGGAAAAGGGAGAAGAAGGCTTTAACTCGCCGATTCCCTTCTTCCGTTATAAACCGGTCGAACAAAGCGATTTCGAAATCTCATGCGATATGATCGTTGCCTCCATTGGTCAGTCGACCGACATGGCCGGTTTTGAAAGCGTCACGAATCAGGCTCCCTGGCTTAAAGTCAATCAGCACTATCTCGTTCAAGGTGAAGAAAAGGTTTTTGGCGGAGGTGACGCGCTGAAGGTCGATCTGATCACGACGGCGGTAGGTCACGGCAGAAAAGCCGCCGAAGCGATCGACCGCTACCTTCAGGGAAAAGCTCAACCAGCCTCTGAATATCAGGATGTTATTCAATATGAAAGGCTATATCCTTATTATTTTTTAAATAGCGCCCAGACAAAGAGAAGTCACCTTAAACTAAAAAAAGTAGAGGGTAACTTCGAGGAGATTTTAATTTCCCTTGGCGATGAAGCTATCATCAAGGAGTCAGAGAGGTGCATGAGCTGTGGACTTTGTATCGAATGCAAGCAGTGCACGCATTTTTGTCCGCAGGAAGCGATTAGTTATTATAAGGACAACCCGGTGGGTGAGGTCATGTTTACCGACTACACCAAATGCGTCGGCTGTCATATCTGCGCACAGGTTTGCCCCACGGGCTATATCCATATGGGCATGGGCGAAGACCTTTAATTCGATTGCCCATTTTTATTTCTTTCACACCCAACTGAGTTTTTAACGATGAAGCAAGAAATAAAGCAAGAAATAGCTGAAAGTTTAAAAAAAGCTACAAACTGGACCCAGGAAGGCTGGAAGACGACTTTCGGACCCAAGAACATCGAGGTAAATTCGCTCAAACAGGCTCAAGACCTGCCTAAGCAGTTTGCCTACAAGCTGGAAGCGGTCGATTATTGGAAGACGGTGGGAATCATCGCCAAAGAAGTGACGCTCTGGCTTGAAAAGGCTTTGGTTTCTTTTGACAAAGGGGATTTCAAAGCGGTGGAAGACCAAGTTTATTTCGCCAAATACGTAGAAAAACCCTACGAGAGAGTCGCCAATACCTGTAAGCCCTTGCTGGATAAAATCAGGCAGGCGAAATAACTTTTAAAGCTATTTAAACCAAGCAGAATGGAACTCAATTGATGGGCCTTAAAGAGCTGATTCTTAATCACCGCTCCCAGGTCACCACTCGCTGGTACCACAGACTCGTGGAAGAAATACCGGCTGAGGCCAAAAAGAAGATCCTGGGAACCAGTGACCGTTTTTCAAATCCGATCGGTTTTGCGCTTTCTGAGGGTACACAGGATATTTTCGATTGTTTCTTTAACGAAAGACCGAACGCTGACTTAGAAAAAGCGCTTGATAAAATTGTAAAAATAAAAGCGATTCAAGCAATAACTCCATCGGAAGCGGTCCACTTTGTTTTTTTGTTAAAGGAAGTTTTGCTTGAGGTTTTAGAGGGCGCTATAAAAGCGAGCGAGGCATTGGAGGAGTGGCTTGAGATTGAGCGCGAAATTGACCGGTTGGTCCTGATAGTTTTTGATCTTTATTCCAAAGCGAGAGAAAAGCTCTACGAAATCAAGGTTAATGAAATGAAAGCGAAAACCCATATGCTCAGAAGAATTTCTGGCGATATTTCATGAATCATCGCATGACGCCATCAATTTCCTGAAGGTTAACGTTAATGAAAATCCTATCACCATTGATATTGCTGATTATACTGATACTGATTGCCTGGGTGGGTACTGCCCTGGCTGGGTTGGAAACTTTATTCGGTCTGGTTATCCCTTATGTTGCCTTGATCCTGTTTATCGCCGGATTTTTGTACCGTATTTATTATTGGAGTCGCTCCCCCGTACCGTTTCGGATACCTACCACCTGCGGTCAGGCTAAATCACTGGACTGGATTAAACGAGACCGATTTGAATCGCCATCGAATCTATTTGAGACCCTCATCAGAATGGCGATGGAAATCCTTTTATTCCGTTCGCTATTTCGCAATACCAAGGCAGAACTCAAACCAGGTCCGAACCTTCATTATGGATCGAATAAGTGGCTGTGGCTCGGTGGAATGGTCTTTCACTGGACTTTTTTAGTCATTATCCTCCGCCATTACCGCTTCTTTTTGGAACCGATTCCTTTTGTGATCAGCTTGACTGAGAAAATAGACAGCTTTTTTCAGGTTGCCCTGCCGATTTTATATTTAAGCGATATTTTAATTCTGGCGGCCTTGACTTTCTTGATCTTAAGAAGAATCTTCGGCGGGCCGGTGCGCTACATGTCCCTGTTTCAGGATTACTTCCCGCTTTATCTCATTTCGGGAATCGTTCTCTCGGGCATGATGATGCGCTACCTGACCAAGACCGACATCATCAAGGTAAAGCAACTGAGCCAGTCTTTGATTCATTTTGATTTTACTGTTCCAAGCGGCATTGGAGCCATCTTTTACATCCACCTGTTTCTAGTGTGTGTGCTGGTGAGTTATTTTCCCTACAGCAAGCTGATGCATATGGGCGGGATCTTTTTTAGCCCCACTCGAAATCTGGCGAACAATTCCAGAGAAAAAAGGCACATCAACCCTTGGAACCCGGATGTAAAAATCAGAACATATCATGATTACGAAGAGGATTTCCGCGACAAGATGATCGCGAGCGGCATTCCCTTGGATAAAGACTAAAGCAGAATTAATATAAAGGATAACAATCAAATGGCAGACGGAAATCCAAAAAAAGCGGATCTAGCCAAAAGCATCGAGACCGAGAGTCTGTTTCTAGGCGGTATCAAGCCGGATAAAGAATGGACCGAACTGCCCGTTGAATTCAAGCCTGGGAATTTCAACTACCCGACCAAGCCCGATATCATAGAAAAACTCGGTTTCCCCAATCCCAGAAAATGGACTCCCCTGGATGAAGATTGGAAACTGCCTGAGAACTGGAAGGAGATCATTCTTCAGGCGTTAAAGGATCGCCTGGAGAAAAACCGGGCCTTAAAGCTTTTCATGGACACTTGCGTGCGCTGCGGCGCTTGCGCGGACAAATGCCACTTCTTCTTGGGATCGGGTGACCCCAAAAACATGCCGGTCATCAGGGCGGAGCTGCTACGCTCGGTCTATCGTGGGGAATTCACCAGGGCGGGCAAAATTCTGGGGAAAATGGTCGGTGGGAGAAAACTGACAAAGGAAGTGATCAAGGAATGGTTCATGTACTTCTATCAGTGCACTGAATGCAGGCGTTGTTCAGTCTTTTGCCCCTACGGCATTGATACCGCTGAAATCACCATGCTGGGGCGGGAACTCCTGCATCTTTTAGGGGTCAACATCAACTGGATTTTAGAGCCGGTTGTCAACTGCGACCGCACGGGAAATCATCTCGGGATTGAGCCTCACACTTTTAAGCAGGTCGTAGAGTCTCTGGTTGACGACGTCAAGGAGATCACCGGTGTCAAAGTCAATCCGACCTTTAACCGAAAGGGAGCCGAAATCCTGTTTATCACCCCGTCAGGCGATGTTTTCGCGGATCCGGGCATCTATACCATGATGGGCTATATGCTTCTTTTCGAGCACATCGGCCTGGACTATACGATCAGCACCTACTCTTCCGAAGGAGGCAATTTTGGTTCCTTCACCACTCCTGAGATGATGAAGAAACTCAACGCCAAGATGTACATGGAGGCCGAGAGACTGGGAGTTAAGTGGATTTTAGGCGGGGAATGCGGTCATATGTGGCGTGTGGTTCATCAGTACATGAACACCATGAACGGACCCGCGGACTTTCTGGAGGTACCCGTGTCGCCGATTACCGGAACGCCTTTTTCAAACGCCAAATCGACCAAGATGGTTCACATCGCCGAGTTCACGGCCGATTTATTGAAAAACGAAAAGCTCAAGTTTGACGCCAGACGAAACAATCATATCCGGACGACTTTCCATGACTCCTGCAATCCAGCGAGAGCCATGGGATTGCTTGAGGAACCCCGTTATATTCTAAAAAGGGTCGTTAATAATTTTCATGAGATGCCGGAAAACACCATCCGTGAAAAGACGTTTTGCTGTGGTTCGGGAAGCGGCCTTAATACGGGGGAGTACATGGAAACCCGTATGCGGGGTGGGTTCGCCAGAGCTAACGCCGTTCAACACGTCCATGACAAACATGACGTGAATACGTTGACCACCATCTGTGCCATCGACAGGGTCACCTTGAAGGCCGCCATGGACTACTGGGTTCCGGATGTTCAGGTCGCCGGACTGCACGAGTTGGTCGGAAACGCCTTGATCATGGAGGGTGAATCTGAGAGAACCGAGGATTTAAGGGAAGATGAGTTGGAAGACTTTGAGCAGGGAGAAGGAAAAGATGAATGATCTTTTCAAAATCGTTATTGGACTGGTCTTGTTTTTCGGGCTGTTTTCCATTCCTTTTTGGGCTGGATCAAGCAGCGGGGGGAATGGACCCGAGATTGTCGTGAAAGAGGGTACTGAAGCTTGTGTGGAGTCCAAGGAATTCATGAGACCCAATCACATGCACCTGCTTGATCAATGGCGGGATTCGGTCGTCAGGGATAATGACCGGGTCTATACGAACGCCAGTGGAAAGCATTTTGAGAAGAGCCTGACGAAAACCTGTCTGAATTGCCATTCCAACAAGGAAGAGTTTTGTGACCGCTGTCATGATTATATGGGAGTCAAACCCTATTGTTGGAGTTGTCATCTTTCTTCTGAGGAGCAGATTTGATGCGTAAAGACCGTAGAAATTTCCTTAAAAAACTGGGCGTTGCTTCGCTGTTTGGTATCGGATCGGCAGGGGCGCTGGATCAATATTTCAAAAAGACGGTCTACGCGGAGCTTTTTAAAGAAGACGGCTTAAAGGAAAACACGACTCGCTGGGGAATGGTGATCGATATGACCAAGTGCGAGGAGGGCTGTACCGCCTGCATCGATGCCTGTCACTTTCAGCATAACGTACCTGAGATCAGCGGCAAGAAGGAGGAGGTCAAGTGGATTTGGAAAGAGGCTTACAAAAACGCTTTTCCCAGCAAAAGTCATCCCTTTACCAAGGAGGAAACCCAAAAGGATCCCGTCTTGACTCTTTGTAACCATTGCAAGAACCCGCCTTGTGTCCGGGTTTGTCCTACCAAGGCGACCTTTAAGCGGGAAGATGGCATCGTTATGATGGATTTTCACCGCTGTATCGGTTGCCGGTTCTGTATGGCGGGCTGTCCTTACGGCTCAAGAAGCTTCAACTTTAAAGACCCCAGGCCCTTTATCAAGAAGATCAACCCTGATTTTCCCACCCGGGAGAAAGGTGTGGTCGAGAAATGTAATTTCTGCGCGGAAAGGCTCGCCAAGGGGCAAGCTCCGGCCTGTCAAAGCGCCTGTAATAACCGCTCGATCGTTTTTGGAAATCTGGGAGACCCCAATTCGGAAATAAGGCGGGTATTAATGACACAAAATACGCTGCAGAGAAAAACGGAACTTGGAACCGATCCGTCGGTTTTTTATATCTTTTAAAAGCGAGCCATGATTGAAAAAGCCTTTGTCGGAAATCGAAACTACTGGGTCTGGATCTTTTTTCTTTTGATTTTGATCACGGTCGGTTTCGTCAGCTACATGATCCAGCTTGATATCGGCCTGAGTGTCACCGGCATGAGCAGAGACGTCACCTGGGGTGTCTATATCGCTCAATTCACTTTTTTGGTTGGGGTGGCCGCCTCAGCGGTCATGCTGGTCATTCCCTACTATCTTCACAATTACAAGAAATTCGGAAAAATCGTTATTCTGGGTGAGTTTCTAGCTGTCTCGGCAGTTTTGATGTGCATGCTGTTTGTTTTCGTGGATATGGGAAAGCCGATGAGGGTTTTAAACGTGATCTTGTACCCGACCCCCAATTCCATCTTGTTTTGGGACATGACGGTTCTATCCGGTTACCTGGTTTTAAACGTTTTATGCGGCTGGGTGGTCTTAAGCGCCGAACACAAAGGCGTCCAACCACCCAAATGGATCAAACCCTTTATTTACCTCTCGATTCCCTGGGCTGTCAGTATCCATACGGTGACGGCTTTTTTATACGCAGGTCTGCCGGGAAGGCATCTCTGGCTTACCGCCATTTTAGCTCCTCGGTTTTTGGCCTCGGCCTTTGCCGCGGGTCCGGCGCTTTTGGTGCTGCTAAGTTTGTTGCTCAAAAAACTGGTTGGTTTCGACGCGGGGAAAGAGGCGATCGAAAAATTAACCACCATCATCCTTTACGCGGCGATCATCAATTTCTTTTTTGTCGCCATGGAATTCTTTACCGCCTTTTATAGTAACATTCCCGGCCATGAACACGGACTCGCCTATCTGTTTTTCGGATTGGAGGGACACCATAACCTTGTACCCTGGATGTGGTTTTCTCTCATTATCGGGATCGGCTCGGTTGTGATCTTCTTAATCCCCAAGCTCAGGCAAAATCAGTCCCTTTTAATTGTGGCCTGTTTATCGATCTTCTTATCGCTATGGATCGATAAAGGAATCGGGCTGGTACTGGGTGGATTCGTTCCATCTCCCCTTGAAAGCGTTACGGAATATTCTCCCTCTTTAATCGAGATACTGATCACCCTCGGTATCTGGGCTATCGGTGCTTTTGTTCTGACGGTTCTTTACAAAATCGCCATAAGCGTTAAAAATCAAAACACTTAAATTTAATAATCCTTTTTCCGCATTATCCCGTTTTCTTTCCTACTTGGTTGTTTTACTCTTTTGTAAAAAGAGAGGTTTGTTTCCGGATCAAATAATGTATGACCCCCCTCTGTTGATTAACCATTTGAATCTGACTCATCAAACGTAATCCACATGGAATATCTGCCCATTTTCATCAAAGTCAAAGCCCAGTCCTGCCTAGTGGTGGGCTGTACCGAAAAAGCCTTATCGAAGATAGCTCTTTTGCTAAAGGCTGATGCCGAAATCACCGTCATTTCACCTGACCTTTGTCAAAAGGCGAAAGAACTCGCCATACTAAATAAAATTACCCATTTGGCCCGCGACTTTAAGGAGGAGGATTTAAAAGGATATAAGCTGGTCATTTCGGCCGAAGATGAAGACGATTTAAACCAAAAGGTCTATCTTGCCGCCAAGGCTCAAAATATTCCGATCAACGTTGTGGACCGACCCGAGCTTTGCGATTTTATCTTTCCATCGATCATCGACCGTTCACCCCTGATCGCAGCTGTCTCGACCGGTGGAGCTTCCCCCACGCTGGCACGAGTGATCCGCTCCAGAATCGAGTTGATGCTTCCGCATTCCTACGGCAAGCTGGCTCAGTTGATCAAGCAATTTAGAGAGCCGGTTAGAAAACACCTGCCCGGTCTTGATGACCGCAAACGGTTTTGGGATAAGGTCTTTTCCAGCTCAATCATCGAGATGTTCTTATCGGGAAAGGAGACTGAAGCCATCGAAACCCTAAAAAAAGCCATCGGCCCAGATACTCAATCGGTGTTAAAGGACGGCTTCGTCTGTTTGGTCGGCGCGGGCCCTGGCGACTCGGGACTCTTGACCCTTAGTGCCCTCAGACAGATCCAAAATGCCGATGCCATTGTCTATGATCGATTGATCGGAAACGAGATCCTTGATTTCGCCAGAAGGGAGGCTGAACTGATTTACGCGGGCAAACAAAGCTCAAACCATACGATGCCCCAGGATCAGATCAATCAAACGCTGGTCAGGCTCGCGAGGGAAGGGAAAAAGGTCGTTCGTTTAAAAGGGGGTGATCCCTTTATTTTCGGGAGAGGTGGCGAAGAGGTGGATTGCCTCATTCAAGAGGGGATCAATTTTCAGATCATCCCCGGGGTCACTGCGGCTTCGGGTTGCGGAGCTTATTTTGGTATTCCCCTGACTCATAGGGATTACGCTAGAACCTGTATTTTCGCGACAGGACATCTCAAGGGCGGCGACCTTGAACTCAACTGGGAGTCTCTCGCCCAACCGATGCAGACACTGGTTTTTTATATGGGGCTATCTAATATCAAGGAGGTTTCAGACCAGTTAATCACGCATGGAATGGATAAGACTACGCCTTCAGCCATCATCGAAAATGGAACCAGACCCAATCAGAGGATTGTTACCTGCGAGCTATCAAGTCTTAGCGACACCGCTACCAGCAATGATTTAAAGCCGCCTTCACTGGTCATTGTCGGGGATGTGGTCAAACTGCATCATCAGTCCAGGATATACCGGACTCCGATTCAGCGTGACGCTCAATTCTAATAGGCCGTCAATCAAGCATTAGCATGGGTTTCATGCTAAAACCAGGTATTAACCTGGTGCTTTTCCACCAAATCCACAAACCCCTCATAATCGATCAACTGAACATCCTTGATGGTGTTTTTAATGCCTCTGGCATTAATATCATGCGATATGGCATACACCGGGTTGGTCTTTAAAAGAGTTTCGATAGTTTGCTTGAAAGTATTGTTGTCCTGAACCGAATAAACACCATCTTCTAAAAACAAAACCGGGTCATCCGGCAGGATGAAGCGGATGGAAGTCTTTAAAGAGTTGCAGCGAAAAGGGGACTGGTTAATCGTATGTAGCATATCCTTCCTGTTTGAATGTCGTTTGTTGTTCCTACTGATGAATCACCACATCTTGCTCTTTCATAAGCTTACCAATGGCCGCCGAGTCTAAAACCTCAACATCGACGATCAAATCTTCCGGCTTTAATCCTCTTTCTTCCAGAGATACTTTATCCACATAGAGCTTCTCGACATCATAACCGTCCAAGGCCTTAAAGGTTTTGGCAAACCCCTTGATTTCCAGCCCCGCAGTGTCCTGATCCTTCAATAGGGCATAAACTCCGTCGTCGATAAAGGAAATGCTGATGTCCTGATCATAAGCCGACATAATTAAAACCATTTCCAACCCTTCATAGGTATAGATCGTCCCATGAGGAGCTCTTCTCATAACATGCATGATTTTCTTGACGATTTCACCGTCTTCATCTTCGGTCATTGCCTCTCCTAATCTCCAAAGGTTACCAGTTTGTCCACCCGAATCGCGATATCGGTCAAGGTACCCAGACCGGTAATCGATGAATGGTTTACTAAAACATCATCGCTGATTCCGCGCCTCTTGGAAGCCGCGATACAAGCTAAAATTTCGACCCCTTGCTCACCCAGTTTTGACCACCTTTCAAACAGGTTCCGATCATCCTGTGGAGGTTCGGCTTTATTGCTGACATTGATAACGCCGTCGTTATACAAAAAAACCGATTCCACTTCATGACCCTTTTTAAGTGCCGCCTTGGCAAACTGATAAGCCGAATCGGCCGCCTGATGATTGTAGGGACCTTCTTTCAACAATATTCCAATTTTCATAATGCCTCTTTTTCCCGTTTATCCATAACTTATCTATACACAACAGCTTATATGTATAAAAAAGCAATTTCATTAGTAAGTCAACATATTTATTCGTATAATCGAATAAACTTATAATTAATTGATGACAAGGTAATGGGTCGCAGTTATAACTTAGAACAATTTTTTTATTTCATCAACGATTTCATCGATGGAAGTCTTAAAGCGCAGTTTGTTTTTAAGAACGCCCTGTTTATCGATAAGAAATGTCGAGCTGGTATGCCCAACGAGGTAACCGCTGGCAGAACCATCATCTCTTTTCTTGAAACGGACTTTAAACAAGTCGGTGACTTTTCTGATCTTATCGAGATCCTCCCTTAGGCCAAGGATTCTTGAATCATGAAACCCCAGAAATTCCTTCATAATTTTCTGGGTATCCCTTTGGGGATCAACGGTGATGAAAAGCATCCGCACTTTTTCGGCTTCTTTCCCAAGCTGATTTAGAACATTCTTCATTTCGATGATGGTCGTGGGGCAGATATCAGGGCAGGAGGTATAACCAAAAAAAAGAACGATGACCTTCCCCCTGAAATCCGACAATGAGCGACTCTTACCATTAAAATCGGTGAGTGTGAAATCCAGGGCCGACTCGGGCTTCTGCTCTTGAGCGGCGGACAGGTTCCCCAAAAACAAAACCATAGCAAAAACACAGAAGAATAGGACTGTTTTATTAATAAAGCTTGTTTCCCGTAGAGTCATTTTTATTATCATATGGTGGGTTCAATAAAGCAGGGCAAGGCGATATAATCCTTGCCCATGAAAGTTAAGTTCCAAAAACCTAATGTTTCATACCGCCTTGAACCGGGGGTTGCATAGGCATAGAGTTTCCATGCGGAGAAGGATGTTTCATCTGCATCTGAATCTGCATTTCCTTTACAGGTGCATTAAGACTGACCTCTCCTCCGTTTTT
>Ga0224496_10001823_pt1 | contig 13044 bp, 24 predicted proteins | sample SF_Jul11_sed_USG_2_FD_168127 | JGI IMG/M metagenome (GOLD analysis project Ga0224496, IMG submission 168127) | Sediment microbial communities from San Francisco Bay, California, United States - SF_Jul11_sed_USGS_8_1 | ecosystem: Environmental > Aquatic > Marine > Sediment | place: USA... | reverse complement strand
TCAGCTCCGCTTTTGTACAATTGAGTTCAGAGTTTATACTTTTCTTCTTTTAATGGTCTTTTGAAGTAATATTTTTCGTGGTGCGAACTGGTTTGCACAAAAATCAATTCCCATTCAAGTATCCCAACTGCGTTTAACGCCGCAATTCTAGCTTCTTCAGAGAATTCATCAGAGAATTCATCAGTAGGAACAAGCACAGTTGTATACTCCCATCGAGACATATTTTCTCCTTTAAAAAGTAGCCTTATTCCCACCGAAACCCTAATATGTGGGCCTTAGCTCTAAAATATCCATGTAGTAATAATTTTTCCGGTCTGCATAATTGATCTCTGGCCAATTGTATAAACTTACAAGCAACTGCTAATTGATCAAGAGTAATACAACTGCTTAATACTTTTTCACATTTAAGATACATTTCATCTCCTTGTTATCGGCGTTTTATCTGCATAGAATCGAATCCCTTTCGCCTTCGCGCCATCTTTATTTGATTTGGCGTAAGCGTTCGCCATATCTTGGTCAAATACTTTCTTAACGAATCTTGGGTCAACGTCATCAATGCTTTGGGCGGTCATTTCCGCTTTCCATGTTTCACGGTAGGACAGACCTTGAATCTTTGGTTTTTCGGCAATTGGGGCAACCGTGGCAGGCGCGACCCTTACAGGCTGATTAAGGACGGCTTCGGCTTCCTCCGGCATTCCATGTTGCTCAAATAGAATCGCCGTATCAATCTTTTCTTCTTCGGCTTTTTTCTTCGCCTCTGCCTCTGCTTTTACTCGCTCCTGCTCAAGCCTGACACGCTCCGCTTGTCGCTCCCGCTCAAGCTTGTTGTCATAGGCAATGAGCAACTTGTTGAGCATTGACACGGACTGTTCCGCTGGCGCAATCAATGCCTTGAGATCCGCAAGCAAGCTCTTGTGTAAATCCTGGGCCTGCTTGATTCTTGGCGCACATTTTCCATCAGCCTCTTTGATAAAAGCTTTGGCTTCTTTGAGAAGCCCCGCCACATTTTCATATTGTTCATTGGTCTCGATCGGCGCAGTCTCACCAGCTACGGTCAGGAAGCCGTATGAACTGCTTTCGATTTTGTCTCGATCATCAAACCGCTCTATTGTAATGCCCTTAAATTCACTCATAATTTCTCCTTTTGGTTTTAATTCAATTTCAAGTAGGGCTTAGCATGCAAGCCTAGAGAATTTTCTTTTTGGCTCTGCTTGCTTTCCTGCGCTTAGCCTTTTCTTCTTTTTTTATGATGTCTAAAACAGCGACGTAGAAAGCTTCGTATTCATCTTCCCCCTCTCCAGAAAACCATCCAACAGATTCTTTCCTAGAACCGATATCGCACGCCACTGTTCCATTCATGTATGTGAAAAAGCTGAAGTCAATCCAATCCCCCTCCTTCATTTTCCCCATGACAGAAAAGAACCCGTTCGGCGAATAGAAAAACTTAACCAGATTCTTTACTTTCAGCTCTCCGCAGTAAAGCGTTTTAGCAAGGATCTCCGCTGTAAGTTCTCTTTTCTCCATAGCTTTCTCCTTTTACTTTTGTGGAGCATGGAAACTCCGCAAACATTGTTGTGTAGCGTGGGTTATGTTTTACGCTCCACAATGATTAAACTGCTTACATGGTCACTTCCTTGACCGCCGGGTATTTGCTGATTACTTCCAGCAAAAAACCACCGTGCTGATGCCACAAATCTTTCTCTGCTTCTGTAAGTGGCACCACTCCCTGTTTCCAGTCTGAGATTAATCCTCTCCTGAGACCGACCCAAAGCCGATCCCAAGTGTAAACGACATAAGACAAGCCAATTTGCATGGATTTAATTTCCGCTCCGTTGCCAACGGCCCAGGACAGAGTAGCCCCGCGCAGGTTAGCCCCGGACAGATTAGACCCATAAAGATTTGCCCCACAAAGATTTGCCCTAGACAGATTAGACCCAGTAAGATTGGCTCCGGTAAGATTCGCCTGATACAGAGTGGCTCCGGCCAAATTTGCCCCGGACAGATTAGCCCCAGCTAAATCAACCAAGCTTAGATTAGCCCCAGACAGGTCGGCCCTCGTGAAATCGACAAAGCTGAAATCAATTGGGACTTCGGGATGTCTGCGCCTAAATTCGTTCCACGCCTCAACGTCAGTTGTAAGCTCCAGTAACTTTTCTTTATCCACGGCTATTTCCCCCCCGGCAAAATTGATAAAAACACGTTATATTCTCCGTCATCCGTATATCGCTCAAGCTGATACCTTCCGTTTTTATTCAGATACAAGCTGAACCGCTCCCGACAATACCGCTCATCAAGTGTGTATCCGGCAATCTGGATGCCGTGCCAATAAGCTTTGCATCCGGTCTTGATATCAACCACTGCCCTACACCGCTTCCCCGCCCACATGATTGACCCCACACGGTCACGAGTCCCACAGTACTTGTACTTGGCATTAAAGAAACTCTGCTCAATGCCGTCGATGTCCCATATTGGAGCACACATTTTTATAAATGTGCGGTAAGCTTTAAAGTAGCCACTATATAGGTTGGCAACATCTTTGTCAATGGGCAAGTGGAGATCGTACTTTTCAGTGAGCTTGTGGACTGCGACCCCTCGTTTGGCATCTTCTGGATTGTAAAATTTAGCGTTTGGATCAAGGCCAGCGCGCTTGATTAATTGCGTGACGCTGGGGTATTTTACGCCGTTAACTTTATAGCCGTGTGATTTGGTGATCGTGATCGTGATTTGACTCATAATCCCCCAGCCTCCTTTTTCCGTCGCTTGATTTGGTGTTGTCGGTGGTACTCACGGCGACAATCCGGAGCCTTGCAGTATTGCGGATTTTTTTGGTTCGAGCTGAACAATTGCCTGCAATGGACACAGGCCCGCAACCGCAAGCCCCTATTAATTCCGCTCTCCACGTTAGGCTGGCGTGCCTTGATGTCTGCCTCCTCATATAACCGCTTGATAAGCACTTCAGACTCCACTGTCTTTATCAGCTTCCCTTTCGCATTATACACTTTGACGTCGTAGATCATAGTTACACCTGGTTTGAAAGGTTTTACGCTAGCCTCTAAAAAGGCTAAACAGCAAGCGATTATTACATTTTCGTTGATCCCGATAACTTCTCTGACTAATGCGTCATCCCAGAAATAAAAGTCAGGGTCTGTGTAATGCCAGCTAGTCCATCCCATTCCTTTCATTTTCTCAATGATAAGCCCAAATGTGGGCCAGTCGTAAAATAACACAAGATCATCTTCACTATTTAAACAACAGACATCGCCTGTAGTGGGGACAAACCAAATCTTTATTTCATCCGAAAACCAGTCGTTCCCTAATTCCTTCGCCACCGTCTTTGCAAGCCGTTCTAAATCCTTGTCTGAAAGTTTCATAGCTCATCCTTGTTTCAATTTGGATAATTGTCTTCTACGCCCGGGTAATTATTTTCCACACCCAAGTAATTTTCTTTGTCTACATAAATAGCGCCAATCTTATCACTTGATACTGGAGGAGGGAAAATCAATTTCCCTCCGCAGAATCTGCAATATTGTTGTTGCCTGGCAGTGCCAATTGGCGTAGGGGATAAGAATAAAATGATATCACTGGAATTGCATTTAGGGCACTCTGCTTTAACCATCATTCCACCTCCCCCATTAATAATGCTTTCAGGCTTGCCCGCAGGTAGAATATATCTAATTCTGGCCCGCTCATTTCATCAATATTGAGTTTTGCTATCTCATCACTTGTCATAGATGCCTTTCCTCCTCAAAATCTTCCTCGGTGTCTGGGAGCCTATTAATCAACTTAGCGAGTAATGCTTTTAGGTGGACTATACTAAGCTGAAAGTGAAAATCTTCAAGATTTGGGCCGTGAACCGCTATAGGGATCGCATCATCCAACAAATCTTCTAGTTCGTCCTTTGTCATATTCCCCTCCTTTTTGCTTCTTTGATTAATTTCATGTACGGTGTTTCTTTCTCCAGCCATTTTTTTGGGGAGATAGCAATGGCAGCTTCACAATGCCAATTGTCAGAGATAAAGAATTCGTTCTTGGTGCTGATCTTTTCTAAGCGTCGTATCGTGCTTAAAATGTGCTGATCTTTCATTTTCTTGACATCAAATTTGCGCCCATCAATTGTCACCCATTGCGTCATATTCTCCCCTCCTCAATTTTCAAGCCAGTAAATGAATATTTGAGTAAACAGATGAAAATAGACAACTATAAAAACAGCTATTGCCATAGCCGGTATTAAGACCTTTATAACATTGTATGCTTCGTCAGGTTCTCCTTTAATCAATTCGTTAAAAACAAAGATTGCCATTAGCATCACTCCGGCAGAAACTCCTATCGCAAAAGAGCCTGTACTCCATATTTCATAGGTCATAATTCCTCCTCTACTCCAGCATACAGCTTGTAGCTGTCTGTGACGACTTTAAATGTATATTCATACTGTGGGCTATCAGATGCCCATCTGTTTAGACGAGAAACAATTAATCCGGCATAATTAGGATTAACATTTTCAGCAATAAGAATATCTCTTACATCTTCAAGATTTTCTTCACTTTTAGCGATGATTTTCATACCTGCCTCCTTTTCTCACTTTCATACAAGAAGGCTTCGGCTAGATTAAAAGCCTGCTCTACAAGCACAGAGTTTAGCCTCCTCAAAGCTTCGTCGTTTTGATCGCCATACCACTCTGCTGTAACCACTCCCTGCAACAGGGCAAGGGCGACTTGCTCTATTGTCATATAGTGTTCAGTTGATTCGTGTTTAAATTCATTGTTCATAGTTTTCACTCCCTCCCGTTACAGGTTTTACATACTGCTACCGCGGTTTCATCTGAGAATTCACTGTCTGGTGGCTCCAGCCGGTATACTGCCTTGCCTGACGCTATATCTCTGAAAGATACGAACCTTCCGCAAATAGTGCATTTTATATAATGTGGTGCATCCAAGCCTTTAGACTTCTTCATAGCTAATCCTCCTTTTAAAAAACTCCCAACAAGGCAGGGTCCTAGAGTTTGGGACTTATCCAAGTCTTAGGAGCCGCTCGGTTTCCTGCCTTGCTGAGAGATTAGTTTACTTTTCAGTCCTCTTACTAAGTTTGCTGTGCCATGCACGGTTAAAATCCATCACGGCATCTAGCGGAGAATCTCCAAAGCCAGCTACACCAGATTGTAAATTCTCCCCATATAAGATACACCACATATTTCCTTCAATAAAAATCTTGGGCTGTAGAAAAGCCACTAGATTAAATTCTTGTCTCGCAACAATAACTTCCATTTCCGCTGCATGGCGCATGAATCCCATCTCGTCATAGTAGCTTGCCATGATCGATTTCCCTTCTCGTTAGACAATTATTGACTTATGAATCAAGCATACTTTATGCTAATATAGTAATCTCCGTGAAGATCAAAGCCCAAGCACTCGGGGACGCCGTGGGTGACCTTAAATACCCCATCTTCAATGGTAAGCAGGCAATAAGCTTTATCCTCCCCACTTCTTTGTGCCATTAAGTTAATTGCGTTCCCGCACAATTCGAGGGAGATGGCGACTTGGGGGATTGTTTCCTGTCCAGCTATTACGTGTTTTACTTTTTTCATATTTTCTCCTTAATGAGAATGTTTGACTTATTACTCAATCATACTTCACGACAACCTGTCCATCTCCATTAAGAGGAAAGCCCAACCTTCTGGGGACGCTAGAGATGGCCTTAAATGCCCCGTCTTCTTTTAGCGCAAAGAGGGTAAAAGATGATGCGTCCCCCACTTTTTGGGCCATTAGGCTTATTCCCCCTCCACGATTTTCGAGGGAAAGTGCTACAATGCCCTCTGTTTCTCGCCCCTCTGTTTCTCGCCCCGCTATTACGTATTCCATAGATTTCTCCTTTAAAAGTTAAGCCCACTGTCACGGCTGTAATAGATCAGTGCCACCCGGCCTATTTGCCGTGACAGCAGGCAGGTTTGTTATTCCGGGATGTCCTGAGGTTCGATTGCTTGCAGAAGCATATTTGCTTCGGCAACTGTAAGCTCAGACCCCTTCTCCTTTTTGAACACAGACTTTATGTGCTGGCTCACATCCTCGTTAGTCCAGCCCACACGCTTCGCCGTTTGCAAAATGCGTGTAAGCTGATCTTTGGTTACAAGGTCAGTGTCTGCCTGCTTCTGCTGGTTGACGGGCTTGTCGACTTCCGGCTTTGTCTTAACCGGCGGGTCGATGTCATAAACGCCTTCCTCGATGTCCTGCGTGAATATATCAGAACATGCCGTTGCCGTTATCACGGCATCGACAAAAGCCCGTTTCTTCGCCATTTTCAAGATTGTGTTATAGTACTCAGCAGGGTCTGGATGCTCGACCTTTGCGCCCTTAATGGCGATCATCCACTTGCCATCCTCGTTCTTTTGCGTCGCCAAAGGCAGGCCCTCAAGTGACGGATCAACCGCCCTCAATACGTCAATGCTTCGATGCGTCCAAAACTCCTTTGGGACTGCGAACTCTGTGAGTTCGTTAACGCCCGAACGATACTTCCATTTTGGTTCAAGAGTCGTCGCACACCCCACGCCCTGCCCGATCTCCTGCCCGCTGGTCTTGTTATAGATCCGACAGACAACCTTTTCCTCCCTGTGCCCGTTGCCGTGGTCGATGGTTTCAACCACAAATTCAGGACGCAGGTTAAAGCCAAACATAAGCTTTTCAGCCCCGCTTTTAAACAGACAGTCCTTTGCCCCGCACCCCGGAGTCTTACCGTAATGCTCGTCGGGGATCAGGATGTCTTTCATGTAGCCGTGGATCAGTGCAATCTGCTCTTTCATCGCCTGCACAGACAAGGCCCCCGCCACCGCACTATTGTTGCTAACCACCTCTAATGCTTCGCTCATACCGTACCCTCCTAGATAATGTTATACTTCCAGCTATTATATAGCATAAAAAATATATGTCAAATATTATTTTAAAATTATTTGTGCCATCCTACGCCGATTGCAGATATCGCCAGTATGCCCAGTACGAAAGCGGCGATAAAGCCCTTGATTAGCCCTGACTGTACTGTGTCGAAGATATCAAGCAAACGGTCAAGCCGCTTGTGTGACTGATAATGCTCCTCCGGCTCCACCCAAAACCCTCCCTTTTTAGCGACTATTTCCTCAGCAAGTTTTTTGATTTCTTCGTCTGTCACAATCGCTCCAAGGCTAAGGGGTTAATATCGCAACCTTTCATGTTATTGAGGTTTGCTCGCTCTTAATAACTTTTTCTGATTATAACGGGCTTGCAAGTTTGCGTTTGCAGATATCCCGCCATGATCGGATTCGATATGATCTTCAATCCATCTCGGGATATTTACAACGTCGCTATTGGCCATTTTTCTTTTCCACAATTCCATCGCAGTAGGTTCTGCGGGCGGCACTGGGATATTTCCAAGCCCGATCCAGCCCCTTACGTTTTCGGCGTGTACATTATTTGCCGTAACAGGCACTGTGTACTCCGTGGCATCGCCCTCATAATAGACATGCCAGTGCCCGTCTTTGCCGATATCAACCTTTGTGATATTCATAATTTAAATCCTTATTTAAATGCGATATATTGTAAGCCGATTGTGCCAGTTGGCGACCCTGTCTTTGTCCATGATATTGTAAACCCGTCCGCATCAAACGTGCTTAGTGCGCCAATATATACGTTGCCTGAAGATACGTCGACCCGGATGAGTGAGTTCCAGAACTCAAAAGCCCCAGCCGAAACGCCACTATAATCGTTCGTACAGACCTCTGTAAGGTCAGAACCAGCCATACCCCACGATGCGAGGTTAGCCCCACCGCCAGCGGCGAAGACTATCAACGCCGTAGGCTGAAATCCAACACCAGTTATGGCCTGTGTACCCGTTGCCGTTGAAATATCACGGGTGAAAGCGCCGACTTGGGACGAAAGCCCGCTCGCCGCAACAACCGCCGTTCCATCGGCCTTTGTGTAATTCAAAGCCCTGACAGTATTCGCCGCGGTGGAATAGCATAGCATTTCATCGCCTGCCGCCGTGGTGATATTAGCCGCACCGGGGAGGTTCAAAGATGCGCCATGCGTCAACGTCAACGCTCCGTCAAACTGGACGGCGAATAAAATTCCAGCCGCTACAGTAAAAGCCGAAAATCCGGTTGTGCCCGTAATGTCGAAATAGTTGCCGTCCGTTCCCAATACGCAAGGGCTTGCGCTGGCAACGTCTGCGCCTTTGCTCCACCCGATATAATTACTGTTTGGATTTAGTGCCCCCGACAACTTCGGCGTCGTATCGTTTAAAAGCGATAACGCGTTAAGTTGGAACCGTGTACCGTCATAGGTGACTGTTATCAACGCCCCGCTCGGTATATCGCCCGCAACCAATGCCGTTGTACCGTTCTTAGTGACATCCTTTGCCCCGACAGAATTGAGGTTTAACGTAACAGCCGTCGTGTTTGCCCCTGCGGAAATGAATTTGTAGCTTTGCCCCGTTGCGTATGCGGTGATAGCAGGAGTCAACGCCCCTGTTATTGTATCTACCCCGGAAACCGAGCCTATCAAAAGAAACCCGGAATTTTGCGCCTGCCCCAGCGTCAAGGAATCCGTGTTTGCAGACCCCACGCCCAAGCCAGTGAATTTATACGTCCCCATAGGTAAATTACCCGTGGGTACTGTTTCGCCGTTCTTCGCCAGACTCCCCGATAACGCCGTTGCGATATCGGAAAAGTTGGAGTTGACTGCTGTCTCGTCAATGACCGTGTCATATGTAAAAGCCGCTTGAGGTAATGAGTAATTCCCTGATCCGTCTCGTGCCATCCTGATCTCCTTCCGTGGGGTTTTTCTTTCGCTTAATTGTTTGTGACAGTTGTCCCAATAAGCCCCTGCGTTAACCGCCCGGGCTTGATAAGCCCGTATTTTTTGACCAGCGACGGCCCGGACATTTCCGCAAGCGGGGCTATATCCCGACCCATGAGTCTCCTTGCCAATTCGCCGGATACGCCCTGCGGTATGTTATACCGTGACTTCGTGGCATCCCACATATGCTTAATCCCGCTCAGCCACTGACCTGGATTGTTTGAGCTTAACGCCTTAATTGCCTCAAGTCCAGCACCTGGATCAATACCGCCATCCTCTAGCGACATTTGCCTTTCAGCCGTCTCTGAACCGCCCAGCACTTTGCCCTTTGTGCGGAACATACGTTCCTCGGCCTGTAGCATTTTTATATAATCTGAGAATAGCTTTCTGTCCCCAAATGCCAAGTCTATTTTACGCTCAAGTTCCTCCATCCCCATCATTTTTTTAATCGCATCATGACTGTAGCGCGTATCGTTTAACCTTGTCTTTAAAGCATCAGCCGCCCCAACGCGGAAAGCGTGCCTCTGCTCTGTGTTCATTTCTGCAAGCCGCTTTTCAATCTCGCGCGAGTTCATGTTTTTTGTCATAAACTTAACGCCCATATCCAAGGCGTCTTCTTTTGTGAAATCCTCTTGCGCTACTTTGCGGGCCTGCGCGTATGCTCCGCCTTCGGGTTTGAGCGAGTTAGGGCCAGCCTGTGCCGTCTTGTCAAGCTCGTCAAGCCTACGCGTAAACGCCTTCCTGTTTTCAGAAACAAATGCCGCCCTTGATTTTGCAGTTGCATCGGTTGTATTACGCCTCAACCCCTGCTCTATATTGCCCAAATGCTTTTTTATCGAGTCAAGAAATTCCAACGTCAACCCATCACCGACACCCTTCCCCGTGGTTATACCTTCTTCCTTAGCCAAGGCTGTCAATTCAGGATCGGCGACCGAAACCAGTTTCCCCCTGCTTTGCATATCACGCAATGCCAGCTTGAACGCTGTTTTCCCCTCAGGGGTTTTGATGATACGGTTGATAGTAGTATCTTCAATGTTTTTATTAGCTTTGTACGCTTGCCCGTATAAGTCTTCCTTTAATGCCCGATTGGCCTGAATTGCGCGCTCGATATCGTCGCTAGTTTCTGGGATCTTCTCATCTAAGAAGTTCTCAATCCTTGCAGTCTGTCCACCTTTGTGCAAACCGTCGGCTGTTCTAACGCCCTCTTGCCGACTAGTCAATAAATCCCTAATAATAGGCTTCCCCTCTCCCGGCCTTGCGTATGTCTGGAACGTTAGAGCATTAAGATTTTCGCCTAAGTCCGCAATCGTTGCTTCCGGGCCAAGTTCTTTAAGCCGTGCCGCAACATCATCCAAACTCTCGTAACCGTCCCGCTTCAACGCCTCCAGAATTTTTCTATCGGCAAATCTGGGGTTTACAGATTTTAGTATACCCAGCATATCACCAGCTTGCGCCGCCCCCTTCTTGACACCGTCGACAAGTGCCTTAGCCAATGGCCCGACCACTTTCCCGGCTATTGGCATACCGCCGCCGATAACGGCCCCACCTACTGCATCCTGTGCCCCCTCGCCTAGCCGCTTTGACAACGGCCCCTGACTTTCCCCAGCCCCTTGAAGAAACCCCATGCCTGCACCGCCAGCCGCCCCACGCAAAACATTATTGACCGTTGTAGGGCCACTAGTCATCCAGTTAGCAATTTTAGAAGCCCCAGGATTCGCCATTGCCCCAACCATACTAGCGGTAAAAGCCCCCTTTGGGTTTTCATTGCGGAACATCATCCTATCCGCTTGCTGTTTCGCGACATAATCATCCCATTTCTTAACACCAGTAGGGCTTGCGATAAAATCAGCCGCCATTTGACCAGCGGCTTTAACGCGGTCTCCCATCCCAAAACTGCCAGTATTGGCGACCTCATCAGCTAACCCGCTAAGATAATCAATCGGGCCTTGCGTAGCCTTCTCTTGACCACCGCCCAAGTGCGCCTTTATCGCCGCCTCAACTTGCGGGATAGGCATGTCATCGGGGAATTGTGCTATTTTGCCATCAGGCAACTGAACCTTCATTATTGCACCCTCCTATCGGGGACCAACTTCCCGGATTTACTATCCCATATCATGATATCAGATCCGCCTTGGCTGGGGGCATCCCCGGCACGTTTGCCACGCGGTTTTTCATCGTTGCCAGATTCAAGCGCGTTATAAAAATCAGCCATGCTAAACTCAACTTGTCCTTTATACCCCGCCAAGGTGCCGTTGTGCTTTTCAAAATATTCAGCCGCCTTTTGTTTTCCCTCCAATGCGGACCGCATAGACTTAACAAGCCTGTTAACGCGCTTTAAGTTTTCGGCCTCATCCAATGCGGGGTTAAACGCTCTGGCAATCAAATTCTCCCCTTCTTTCGCTGTAAATTGCGCGCCAAGGATAATACGCAAATTTCTCTGTACAACTTCCTCAACGGTCTGCCTAACGGCTACCGCCTTCGGGTTTGTCATCGAAGTCACCCAGTCCGGCATCCTGCCTAAAACCGGGCCTGTTATATTGTCCTTACTTTTCCCGTCAACAACGCCTTGCAAATCTGCGACAACCGAATCAAGTTGGTTTAGATTTTTCATCGAGTCAGATATTAGCCCGCTTGCGTAGTATTCGGCGTAATCTTTACCAAACGCTGTGTCAACGGCTTTCTGCCCTGCCGATATTGAAGGCGGCGGCATCGGCTTTCTTTCACCCGTAACCGTGTTGACCTGTACGGGGTTGCCAGAAGAATCCTTCTGCACCTCCCATTTAGGCGCACCCGCAAGAGCTATATTCACCTTCTGCTCGTAAACATCTTCGGGATATGGGATATTACTCCCCGGTTGTGGCGTGGTCATACCCTTAAGGGTTTGGGCGTTTTCACGGTTCAATTGGTTCTGTTGCGCATCAAACCCCTGCCCCTGTAGCATTTTGAAAATTTCCCATTCCTTAACCTTATTCCACTTCGCCTGCTCCGCATCCAAGCCCGCCCTACGGTCCATGTTCATCATAGATAGTTGCTGGGCTATGGGGTTATTTGGGATTTGCGACAACGCCTCCTGAGTCATATCATAGCGCGACATTTCAGGACGTAAATCGTTGGTGCCGGGAAGGTTCACAAACATTTTAGGATTCTCGCCCGCCATTTTCTGCTGGACCGGATCGGGTTGCGTCCGCATTGACATATCCATAGAAATAGGGCGTCCAGCCATAGCGTTTTGCGCCTGCATCTTCGCCATTTGATCGGTCAAGCCAGGGAACAGGTCGGGGTCATTCATTCCCAGCGCATAGCGTTCGCGGGTTGTATCCATATCGGACATGGAAGGCTTGCCTTCACGCACTTGGACATTCGCAAACTTTGGCATCGTTTCCATATCTTGGCTATTTTCACGCCAATACTTGTTTAACACATTTGCTTCTTTTGCCGGATCATCCACAAACTTTTCAGGGTTTGCGTAACGGCTCATAGCGTCCCCCTGTTCGCCCCTGAGTTTATTCTGGATGTAAGCACCTGCTAGCGTTTGGGCAAGCCTACCCAACCCCTGCGCCCAATGGCCTACCGGGGCTGATGACATCCCCTCCTCCATTAGCTGTTGAGCCATGCGTGACCGCGGGTCAATATACTGGCCTCCGGGTAAATTTAAACCAAATTGTGGCATAACGGTTTCCTCAATTATTCAAAACAAAATTTATGGGCTTCTTAACCAAAGTACGCACCGATACCAGCACTTCCAAGCCCGAACAGCCCACCCATCATAGCGTTATTGGTGGCATTGGCCCTGTTTGCCCCAGCATTGTAATTATTCGATGCCGTGTTGTATCCGGCATAAGTTGCGCCCATGATATCGGCTGGGTTGACCTGCGATTGTGGCGTGCCAATAAATGACGGCCCCTGTACCTGCGACCCGCTTAACATAGCCGCTAGCTCGTTCAGTGGCTGTGTGCGCTGTTGCATCATCTCGTTAATGGCCTTGTCCCGCGCCGATGCCTGTTGCCCGTACAAGCTCATTGCTTGCCCCAAGCCAGCGTTGTCAGCCGCCATCCTGAAATCGTTGACCGCCGCTGAATTACGTCGCATCTCATCATTCCACGCTTCAGACCCCATGTTAATGCCTTGATTCGATAAACGATGCTCAAGGCTAGCCAAATCCTTGTCTATATACGGCTGATTGCGTGAAATAATACCCTGAGTGGCTCTATCCCATGCGCCCTGATCT
>Ga0224496_10001821_pt1 | contig 13056 bp, 8 predicted proteins | sample SF_Jul11_sed_USG_2_FD_168127 | JGI IMG/M metagenome (GOLD analysis project Ga0224496, IMG submission 168127) | Sediment microbial communities from San Francisco Bay, California, United States - SF_Jul11_sed_USGS_8_1 | ecosystem: Environmental > Aquatic > Marine > Sediment | place: USA... | reverse complement strand
CTCCCGTCTCGGCATCATCCGTGAACAGAAACTCCATTTCATCCAGAAACCATACGGTGTTGTCGACCTGGAGAAAGCCCTCCGGGAAACATTGCAGCGCTGACCTCGCCCTTGCAATGCCGGAGGCAGGGAAACGCCGTTTCCGCCCCCCCTCTGCAGGCTTCCCGGAAACGGCGCCATCTGATCCGGCTTATTTTTCAACGGGGAAAGGAAACTCCGGCTCGTCGATCAGCTTGATCAACCGCTGTTTCTTGGCAGTCTTTGCATCGTGAAAATCCACCAGCCGGCCGATACCATCCAGCACTTCCTCCTCGCCGACATCACGCAGCACCCGGCGACCAACTTTTGGATACGGACCGCCCTTGCCCCCGACATAGAGATCGTAGCCGTTACGGGTGGTAACCACGCCGATATCGGCAAGCAACGCCCCGGAACAAGAAAGTGTGCAGCCGGAAATGGCGATCTTGAACTTGGGCTTGACGTTGGTCCGCTCTCCGAACCGCTCAAGAATACGGCCCGAAAGCACGGCCGGGTCGACAATCCCCATATTGCAGGAGGGCTTGCCAATGCAAACCTTGGGCAGCGGGAACTTGCCCGGCCCCTTGAACCTGGCGCCCAACGGGGCGAGTTCCGCCTTGATGCTCTCCATGTCCTCCTCGTTGACCCCGAGAAGCCGCAGGTTCTGGGCGGTGGAGAGATAAACGCCCAGGCCGTACCGCTCGGCAAGCTCCCGGGCCTTCGCCATCACCGGCAGAGGCAACCGGCCGGCCGGCAGCACAATGGTCAATGATTTCTCATGATCTTGGATGGTGGTCGCACTTTTACTCATGGTATTATTTCCCTCTCTTATCAACTGATTGACAAATCTGCACCAACAGTGCCGGCAGGGAGTATTTATCCTTTCCCTTTCCGCTGTTTTCCTGTATCTATCGAAAAGGTAACCATCCTGCAGCACCGCATCTGCTTCGGAGTCTGCGCTTACCAGCCATCGGCCTGCCCGCATACCCGGTGTAGAGCTCACAGGCCTCTTTCGCGGATCCGGAGTCTCGCAGGCTCGCTTACCTGCAGCACCGCTGAACAATTACAGCGCCGGGGCGATTGGAGCGCTTTTCGTCCCAAGCTGGAGAGTTACTCGAAAAGAAAATCTCATCAAAAACGCCGCGTGCGACGAGTATATTAGGGGGAGAGAAAATGGGTCACCAGGGCAGTTATTCAAACACCGCAGCCGACCGGGCCATTCGGGCCATTGACCGCAAGCGCGAACAGGAGCGCAAACACATGCTGCAGACTGCCTACCAGCATGCCGATGATCTCGCCATCCAATTGGTCCAGAAGCTGCTCGACGAGCATATCATCGAAACCAGCTCGGACAAAGCTCTCAAGGAACTCATCTCCGAACGGCTCAAGAAACTCTCCGATATGGAAGAGTTCGACATCCAGTTCAAGACCGCGCCCTTGCGCGGCCTGGTCAACGACCCCAACTTCATGAGCCTCTACTTCACCCAGTACGTCATCGAAGATCTCCTCGACCACCCAAAGGTCCAGGACGTGTTTGGTGATGACGCCACAATTTACCGGGCAGTGGACTCGGTTTTCAGCAAAATCCGGCCACGCTGACCCCCCCCCAACCAGGGCAGGACTCTCCGGGGACCGCAACGGTCCCCCCTACAGATCCAAATAGGTATACCCCTTCAACCCTTTCTCATACTCCTTCAGTAATCGCATGCCCTCATTGGGCTTGAGTCGATCGCTCTTGATGGCCTTGTCGATCTTGGTCTTCATTCGGCGTGTCAGATCGTTGTCGGTGTACTGCACCAACGACAACACCTTCCGCATCGTCGTCCCCTCGATGGTTTCCTCAATATAATAGCCGCTCTCCTCGTCCTCATCGAGAAAGACATGCGCCTCATTGACCCGCCCGAAAAGATTGTGCAGGTCGCCCATGATATCCTGATAGGCGCCGGTCATAAAAATACCGATGAAGTACGGCGAACCGTTCAAGGCATGGAGCGGCAGGGTGTCCACTCCCTCTTCGTACAGATTGATGAACTTGGCCACCTTGCCATCGGAGTCGCAGGTGATATCGGCCAGGGTTCCTCGCCGCGTCGGCTCCTCGGCCAACCGGTGCAGGGGCATGATCGGGAAAAGCTGCCCAAACCCCCAGTGGTCGAGCAGTGACTGAAAAACGCTGAAATTGCAAAGATACTGATCGCTCAGCTTGCTCTCCAGCTCGACGATCTCCTCGGGCACGTACTCGGCGGCCCGAAACAACTCGATGATCTTCATGCTGGTGAGCCAGAACATCCGCTCCACGTCGGCCTTCACCTCCAGACCGATGAGGCCGAGGCCGAAATGGGTCTGCGCCTCCTCCTTGAGATGGAGTGCCTCATGGTAGGCCTCCATGGGGTTGCCGGTGTTGATCTCCTGATAGTTTTCCCACGCCTCTTCGGCGAGCTTGTGCCGGGACGTGGGTCGGGTCGGCTCCACATCGCGAGCCATCTTCTTGATGTCGCCGAATGTTTCAACCACCAGCACCGAGTGGTGGGCCACCACCGCCCGCCCGCTTTCGTTGATCACCACCGGGTGCGGCACCTGTTCGGAATCGCAGACATCCATGACGTTATAAATGATGTCCCGGGCGTACTCGTTCAACGAATAGTTGACCGAGGAATGAAAGGTGGTGCGGCTGCCGTCATAATCGACGCCAAGCCCCCCGCCCACGTCGATGTATTCGAGGTCGTGACCGATTTTACGCAGCTTGGCATAAAACATGGCACCCTCGCGTACCGCCTTCTTGATGGTGAGAATGTCCGGAATCTGCGACCCGACATGAAAATGCACCAGCTTCAGGCAGTGGGCCATGCCGGCCTCCTTGAGGAGCCGCGAGGCATCAAGGATCTCGCCGGTGGTCAGGCCGAACTTGGCGTCCTCGCCGGCGCTCTTCTCCCACTTGCCCTGCCCCTTGCTCATCAACCGCACCCGCAGACCGATGAACGGCTCCACCCCCATTTCCTGCGCAAGCTCGATGATGTGCCGCACCTCTTCGACCTTCTCAACCACCAGGAAAACCTTTTTCCCCAGCATCACCCCCATCAGGGCGGTGCGGATGAAACGGCGATCCTTGTACCCGTTGCAGACGATCAGGCTCTCGGGGTCTTCATGGATGGCGAGGGCGGCATAGAGTTCGGGCTTGGAACCCGCCTCAAGGCCGTAGTGGAAAGGCTCGCCGGCGTCGACGATCTCCTCGACCACCTCGCGCAGCTGATTGACCTTGATGGGATAAACGCCCCGGTAGCCCCCCTGGTAGCCGAACTCGCCCATGGCGCTGATAAAGGCGCGATTGATGGTTTCCACCCGGTTGCGCAACAAATCCTGGAAACGGATGAGCATGGGGAAATGCAGCCCCTTGTCCACCGCCTCCTCGATCACGTCGACGATGGAGATGGCGGGCCCCTGGTCGCGGAGGGGGGAAACCACCACTTCCCCCCCTTCACTGACGTCGAAATATTTGAGTCCCCAACGGCTGACCCCGTAAAGTTCCCGAGCCTGTTCGATATTCCAGGATGGAGTTTCACTCATGGCCGCGGCCCCCGTCTTGCCCATAGAAAAAAGTACGAATTAAGGTAACGCGTCAGCAGCATGGCTGAACAGTTACCGTGCCGGGACGGTTCAAATTCGTCCCTGGCAGGAGAGTTACGAATTGGTAAATATCTTCACCCAGCTGACCGGCCGGAGGGAAAAGACCGGCTACAATACAAAATTATGCCACCAATGCAAAGAATCTTTTACCCTTTCTTTTACGTTCAATACGAGTAAAATATGCCGACTCGAATCAAACTGCCAATTCTTCCCGGATCCCCCTGGCCCCCATGACCCTCCCCCCCCTGCACCCCAGCCGGTTGCCCAGCTTGGTTTACGCCAACCAGGCGGGCGAGATCAAGGATTTCCCGGAGCTCACCATGGCCGGGCGCAGCGGCCACAACTTCCAGCAGCCGGCCCTGGAAGACCTGATCCCACTGCCCGAGGGAAGCGAACTCTTTGTGCTGCCCGGCCGCAACCCGGTGGGATTTGAGTCGGCCACCGGGGAGCCGGCCATGCTGGCCGAGGATCCGGACCAGCCGGGCGAAGAGATTCAGGCAGTGGCGGCCTTCATGGCTCCGGCGCACACCGCCGTTCACACCACCGCCTTTGAAAAACGCACCGACGACCTTCCGCCTCTTCCGCTCTTCGCCTATACGGCGGTGGGCTGGCTCGACGGCCAGTTCTGGGTAAGCGGCTTCCGCAGTGACAGCGACCAGCGTCAGGAACCGGCGGGATTCGATCTGAAAAAAATTCGCAAAAACACCCAGAAACGGTTGCGGGCCATGCCCCACAACCGTCTTGTCCAGCACCTGGGCATCTGCAGCCTTACCTATGGCTGCCCGGCCGCCAAGAACTATTTTCTCAACCGCCACGAGGCCCCGCTGCCAACCTCACCGGTCTGCAACGCCCGCTGCGTGGGCTGCATTTCCCTGCAGCCCTCGGGCTGCTGCCCCTCCACCCAGGAACGGATCCGCTTCGTACCCTCGCCGGCGGAAATCGCCGAAGTGGCGGTTCCCCATCTGCAGGGGACAAAGAATGCGGTGGCAAGCTTCGGCCAGGGCTGCGAGGGCGAGCCGCTGCTACAGGCCGACACCATCGAGAAGGCGATCCGCCTGATCCGCAAGGCCACCGACCAAGGCACCGTCAACCTCAACACCAACGCCAGCCTGCCGGCGGCGGTGGCGCGACTCGCCGCCGCCGGCCTCGACAGCATGCGGGTGAGCATGAACAGCGCCCGGCCGGAATACCACTCCCGCTATTACCGGCCCAAAGGGTTTTCCTTTGCCGACGTCCGGCAATCCATTGCCGCGATGAAAGGGGCGGGCAAATTCGTCTCCCTCAACTACTTTGTCCTGCCCGGCTTCACCGACGACCCGGAAGAATTCGCCGCCCTCTGCGACCTGATTGACAGCGAACGGCCCGACTTCATTCAGCTCCGCAACCTCAACATGGATCCGGACTGGTACATGGAGGCGGTCGCCCATGCTCCGGACCGTCCCCCCCTGGGCATCCGAGAATGGCTGCGGCAACTGAAGAACAGCTTCCCGAGTCTTCGCTTCGGCTACTACAATCCACCCTTACGCTAACCGCGGCAGACCGGTATGAGAACCACCCAACAACAAACCGCGCATTACCCAGCGACTCTTTTCACGCCCCGCGCCGCCAAATACTTCCTGGCCATCTTCACCCCCCTGCTGCTTCTGCTGGCGGCAACCCTCTGGCAATTTTACCAGGTGGAACGGGGCAAACTGCTCTTCGAACTGAAAACCCACGATTCCCAACTGGTTCAGACCACCGGCGAAACCATCGCCAACGAACTTGACACCGTATTCGGCGATCTGCTCTTTGTGGCCGGCAGCGGTGAGCTGCTGGCATTTCTCGAAAACGACGACCTTAACTTCCTGCAGGAACTGGCGGACGAATACCTCCTGTTCAACAAAACCAAGCGCGTCTACGACCAGATTCGGTTCATCGATCAAACCGGCATGGAACGGATCAGGGTCGACTCCAACAACGGCTCTCCCACCATTATTCCGCCGGGTCGGCTCCAGGACAAATCGTCCCGCTACTATTTTCAGGCGACCATGGCACTGCCACCGGAACGCATATTCATGTCGCCCCTGGACCTCAACATCGAAAACGGTCACCTTGAGCGGCCGCTCAAGCCGACGATCCGCTTCGCCATCCCTCTCTTCGATTCACACCACAACCAGCGGGGAATAGTGGTGCTCAACTATCTGGCCCGCTTCCTCCTCGCCAAACTGTCGGACGCTTCGCACATGCCGTACGGCCAGATGATGATGCTGAACGACGCGGGGTACTGGCTGCACAGTACCAACCCCGACGACGAGTGGGGATTCATGTTCGCCGACCGGCATGAACGCACCTTTGCCAAAGCCTTTCCCGGGGCATGGCAACTCCTTTACCAAAGCCACCAGGGACAATTTACCAACCCCGACGGCCTTTTCACCTTCCTGCATGTTCAGCCGCTCGCCCTGGGTACCGCCTCCCGCCCGGCCCCTGCGGTCGCCAACGGCCAGGTGACGGTGCAGCAGCCTTCCCCCCGCTGGACCATTGTCTCCCATATCTCCCCGCAGCGGCTGCGGGACCTGACCACACCGCTCACCAACCACTTCTGGCGCCTTTTCAGCCTTCTCCTGCTGCTCACGTGGTTCTGCGCTCTGCTGGCCACATGGGCGCTGGCCAAAAGAGCGGCGGCGGAAGAAACCACTCGCCGCGCGCTGGCGGAAATGTCTCAGGTGTTTGCGACCGTGGAAGACGGCATCGTGGTCGTGGACCAGGATCAGACCATCCGCAGGGTCAACGAAAAGTTCCTGGAGCTATGGGAGGTCACCGAACACGAGGTGGTGGGCATGAAGTGGTTTGACCTGCTGCCCCTCCCGCCCGGAGAGAACGGAAAACTGCCCCCGGATCCGGCGACCACATCACCGGTCCACTTCGAGATTGAACGACGGCAGCGGAACGGCCGGACCATCTTCTGCGAATACAGCGCCGCACCACTCCGACAGCCGGACGGGAAGTGCCTCGGCCTCGTCGGCTGCCTCCACGACGTCACCGCCCACAAACGGACCGCTCTGGCGCTCAAGGAAAGCAATGACCGATTCTCCCTGGTGGTCGCCGGAACCAGCGACGGCATCTGGGACTGGAACATCGCCAACGATACCGTCTACTTCTCCCCGCAATGGCTGGCGCAATCCGGCCACACGGCGGGCGAACTTTCCGGCCGTTTTGAAGAATGGAAAAAGCTGTTGCATCCCGCCGACCGCGACGCTCTGATCACCGCCCTCCGCGATTACCTGGCCGCCGGAGACGCGTCCCCCTTTGCCTGGGAATATCGCCTGCAGCACCAAAACGGCGACTACCGCTGGTTTCAAGTCAGGGGCAACGCCCTGCACGATGACACCGGCGCCCCCTGCCGCATGGCCGGCTCCCAGACCGACATCACCGCCAGCAAGGAGGCCGCGGAACGGGCCCAATGGCAAAGGGAGGTGGACACAGCGATGGCAGGACTTTCCAGCGGCCTGCTCTCCTCCCATACACTGGAGGAAACCGCCGCCTCGGTTATCGCCCGGGCCCAGATGCTGACCGACAGCCCCCTCGCCTTCGCCGGCTATATCGATACCGACACCGGCAATCTTGTTTGCCCCGGCCTGGAGAAAAGCGCCTGGCACGAGCACGAAAGCTGCAACGACCTCTGGGAGCGGGTACTGCAAAACCGCCAACCCCTGTTACTCAACGATCACGATTCCAGCGACACCGGAGGAGTGCAGAAAGGCCATATCCCCAGCCACCGATTCCTGGCCGTTCCCGCCATGATCACCGATTCCCTGGTGGGGATCATAGCCCTGGCCAACAGCGACCGGGACTATACCGACCGGGACCTTGCCGCGCTGCGGCAGATCTCGACCCTGTTTGCCCTCGCCATCCAACGCCGGCGCAACGAAGACGCAATGCATCGCCTTCTGGTCGGCACGGCTGCGGTCACCGGGGAGCGATTCTTCGCCACCATGGTGGAACAACTGGCAAAATGCCTCGGTACCAGATATGTGCTGCTCGGTGAAATCCACCCCGAGACTCCGGACCAGGTGCATGGCATGGCTTTCTGGAACGGCGATGGCCAGGGGAAACCATTTGACTATTCCCTGCCCGGAACTCCCTGCGCCGAAGCCCACCGGAAAGGGTTCTGCCTCTATGAACGCGGGGTCGCACAACAGTTTCCCGACGACCTGGCGCTGGCCGACTGGGGGGTGCAATTTTATGCCGGCATCCCCCTCCGCAACCAGGCCGGCACAACCCTGGGCATTCTCTGCGCCATGCACGATCAACCGTTGGAGGACGTCCCCCACATCCACGAAATCTTCCAGATATTTTCCAACCGGACCTCGGCAGAAATTGAGCGCAAACGGGTCGAAGATGCCCTGGCGCTGGCCAAGGAAACCGCAGAAAAGGCCAACCGGGCAAAAAACAAATTTCTGGCCACCATGAGCCATGAATTGCGCACACCGCTCAATGCCATCATCGGCTTCGCCGGGGTTCTCCTGGAACAACACTTTGGCCAGCTCAACGAAAAACAACTCGGCTACACCGCGGAAATCCGCAAAAGCGGCAATCACCTCCTGACCGTGATCAACGACATCCTCGACCTCTCAAAAATCGAATCCGGCAAGATGCGCTTCCACCCGATGCCGGTCTGCCTTGCCGACCTCCTCGCGCACTGCCTCCGCATGGCCACCCCGGAAGCTGCGGAACGAAACATCTCCATAACCTTGAACATCGCGCCGGAAATAAGAAACCTGGTGCTGGAGATCGACGAACGCAAGCTGCGGCAGGCGCTGTTCAAAATCGTGGACAACGCCACAAAGTTCACTCCAGCCGGCGGACGAATCACCATTACCGTACGCCGCAGGGAGGAGATCTGCACCATTGCCGTAGCCGACACCGGCATCGGGATTGCCGCAGAAAATTTCGCCGAAATTTTCGAACCTTTTTCACAGCTCAACAACGAATACCAGGACAAATCTCCCGGTATCGGCCTTGGCCTGGCGTTGAGCAAGACACTGATAGGAATGCATGACGGCACGGTAACGGTCGAAAGTGACGGCATGGGCAAGGGAAGCCGCTTCACCATCGCCCTCCCCATCCGCGAATCATCGTTTACGGCGGGAAAAGGCTCTCCATCGGGCTGAACTTTTCCCTTCCGCCGCCCACCCGGCAAAAGGTAAAAAAATTCTTTGGCGAATGGCCGTCGCCCTGTAAAATACATCATTTGAGTTGATCGGCCGCCTTACGGTCACCCCGTCGCACCGGGGGAGTGACGGACCAACGCCCGAGAGAGACGGCACAACTCTTCCCTGCTATTCGATAACAACGTATCGCGAATAATTCTTCACACCCGCGCCGACGATTACACTCCCGGCCGGGGCAAAGATAACCGTGCTCCACGGTCAATCCTGCCAGCGGCAGAAGACCGCGAGAAAACGCCGTACCGATTTCTTCCGACGACGAAGGAAACTTGCAATGAACAGAAACGTTCCACCACCCACAGGCACCATCCTGGCCGTCGACGACCAGAGTTTCAACCTCCGCCTCCTCGAAGCATTGCTCACGCCACTCGGCCACTCGGTACGCTTCGCCACCGATGGCATGGATTGCCTGGAAAAAGTCCAGGAGGAAAAACCGGACCTGATCCTGCTCGACATCATGATGCCACGGATGGACGGCTTTGAAACCGTTGCCCACTTGAAAGGCAACCCCGACACCCGTGCGATTCCGGTGGTAATGGTGACCTCCCTCACCGAGGTGGACGAACGGGTCAAGGCGCTGGAATGCGGAGCCGACGACTTCCTCTCCAAGCCGGTCAACGAGTTGGAGTTGCGGGCCAGGGTAAACTCGCTGCTGTCGGTGAAAGCCTACTACGATCACATGAAGGATTATCAGAAAAAGCTGGAATCCGAGGTGGAACATCGTACCGAAGAGCTGCGCCAGGCATTTGCCACCATCCAGCGCGCCTCCCTGGAAACCATCTACCGCTTGGCCCGGGCCGCTGAATTTCGTGATGACGATACCGGTGAGCACATTGTCCGCATCGGTCATTTCTCCGCCGCCATTGCCAAACAGATGGGGCTGACGGAACACGAAGCGGAAACGATCTTCTACGCCGCCCCCATGCACGACATCGGCAAGATCGCCACCCCTGACGCCATTTTACAAAAACCAGGCAAGCTGGACGCTGAAGAATGGGCGATCATGAAACAGCATGCCCTCCAGGGCGCCCAGATCCTGGAGGGCTCCGAGTCGGAACTGTTGCGAATGGCCGAAATAATTGCCTTGACCCACCATGAGAAGTGGGACGGTTCTGGATATCCCCAAGGCCTCAAAGGCGAAGCCATCCCTATTTCGGGCCGCATCACCGCCATCGCCGACGTTTTTGACGCACTCACCTCAAAACGGCCATACAAGGATCCTTTCCCGCTTGAGAAGGCTTTTACCATCATTCGGGAAAGCCGCGGCAGCCATTTCGATCCAGCGGTGGTTGACGCCTTCTTTGCCATTGAGGACGAAATCCTGCGAATCAAGCAGGAGTATAAAAACAAGTAACCGCGGCCCCCGACGAAAGGCTCCACCCGGCACCGCACAGTCACAACAAGGCTGCACAGCCCCCCCCTCCAGGCCGTGTTTCCTGTCTTTCACCCTTGACAAGCCATCGCCGGTCGAAGATAATTGTCCGCGTCGATTTACAAGTTAAGCACACAAATATCGAAATATCACGGTGATACAATGAAAAAAATGCCGATCCGCCCCCAGGATTGCTTCAAACACTACACCCTTGACCAGGACAAAGTCTGCTCGCCAGTTGAGACCGTCAACCGGTTCATGGCCCGCCTCAAGGAAGTAAACCTGGACATCCTCAAGGACGTCACCCGCATTGACAACGGCAGACTGGACATTCCAGTCTACTTCAGCGTTTGCGGCAAGGATGCCTTTGAAACCATCGGCAACAAAAAACAGATGGGCAAGGGCAGCACCCCGGAACAATCCCGGGCCAGCGCTTGCATGGAGCTGGCGGAGCGATTCAGTTTCTTCAGTTTCAAAAAAAACCCGGACAACTTCATCACCGACACCTACGCCAACCTCAAGGCGGCCGGCGAGCCGTTACTGCCCTTGGGGCGGTTGCTGCAGTCGGTTCACGACGAAACCACCAGTGCCGACACCCTGGAAAAACTCATCGCCGACATTCCCATCCAATGGGTCTGGGCCAGCAACCTTACCCGCAGCGAAGAGGTGCTGGTCCCCTTCAGTTGGTTTTACGCCATCAACGAATTCAACGGTCCCTCGGCCGGCAACACTTACGAAGAAGCGATTCTGCAGGGCATCAGCGAAATCGTCGAACGCCACGTATGTGCGGTTGTCAACCACAACCATCTCCGCACCCCAGCCATTGATCCGGACAGTGTCAAGGACCCCATTGCCAAGGAGTTGATCGAAAAATTCCGCAACAACGGCATCGAGCTCTACCTCAACGACTTCACCCTGGACACCGGCATCCCCACCGTCGCGGCGCTGGCCATGGATCCGTCCACATTTCCGGAGCTGAGCGAAATCGTTTACACCGCTGGCACCACCCCGGACCCGGAGAAATCCTTGATCCGCGCCATCACCGAGGTGGCACAGCTGGCCGGCGACTTTAACAGCAAAGCCAACTACGTAGCCAGTGGACTGCCAAAGCCATTGCACATGGATGAGGTACGCTACCTCACCGAGGTCGAAACCACCCTCCCCATTGATGCCATGCCAAATCTGAGCGATAACAACATGCGGGTCGAAATCGACAACTGCCTGGCAGCGCTCAAGAAACTCGACATGGACGTTCTGGTGGTCAACACCATGCATGCGGATCTCCAAGTGCCCACCATCTACACTATTGTGCCGGGTGCCCATTTTCGGGAACGGTCGATGATTCAAAACGTCGGCCTTTTTGCCGCCAAGCTGGTAACGGAACGGGTCACCGATCCGGTTGAGGCATGGCAACGCCTTACCGGGATGCAGAAAATCATCCCCGACGCCTACTACCTTGAATTCTACCTGGGGAAAAACCTGCTGGATCGGGGACAACACGACGAAGCCCTGCCGCGGCTGGAGCGGGCGCTCACCCTTCATCCCGAGGAGGAGGATATCCCCTATATCTATTCCTACCTGGGGAACTGTCTCAAGGATATGGGCCGGTACAAGGAGGCCATCGACGTCCTCCACAAGGGCACCGCCCTTGACGACGAGCGGCCCGATCTCCACAATATGCTCGGGTTCTGCCACTTCAAACTTCAAGATTACGAAGCCGCCATCCACCATTTCAGTCGCACCGTGGAGCTTCATCCTGCTTCGGCCATCGACCACGCCAACCTCGGGGTAAACTACAGCAAGGTCGGGAAAAACAAGGAAGCAATGGACGCTCTGCAAATCGCCCTGGCCTTGGATCCGACCATTGACTTTGCCCGCGACCACCTCAAACAGTTGAGCAATGCGTAAACTGAAACCCGGCGCCTCTCCTGCGGCCGGGATAGGGAGAGGACGCCCCGAGATACGAAAACCAGGTTGTTTATTGCGCCATGCCCCTCCCGCAGGCGGCAAACATGCTTGCTCCGACAGCCGCTTCTGTGGCACGCGGACGACCTCATCAACCACGATTAGTTGACATCAAGCCCCATTCCGCATTAAAGTAGGATGAGGGGAAGAAAAAATTTCCCTTTACCTCACCACGAGTCCCCACTTCCGTACCGAGGAGGGACAACGATGACTGCCATAACCGCCAGCCCCCCCCAATCTCCTCCTGTAGCTGTAATCGCTAAAGTTTCGAGCCGGGAAAGTGAAAGCCGAAACGTCCAGGTCACCCGCCAGACACGCCGGGAAGCGAATACCCAAGTCGATATCACCATCAGGGAAACCACGACCCGCACCAGGGAAACCACCGAAGAGCGACGCGCCCTTGAGGAAGAAAGGCAAAAGGCAGCAACCACCCGCCCCACTGAACAGCAGGCCGCGGAAACATCAAAGAACGCGACGTCCCAAGTGACCGACACCACGCAAGGGATTACGCTCGGCGCGGCGCAAAATTATCTGGAGGCCCAGAAAACAGCAAACACCTCCTCCGGACGTAGCGGCAGCCTGCTCAACCGGATTGTCTGAAATCTCTCACCACCACTGCCGCGCCCCTCTTTGCGGCAAAACTGGTCTTTCCGCCCGCAGACGCTCCCTTCGCCCCCCTCCTAGTCAGACCTCCGCGCCCCCCCCTTTGACTCCCTGATTGCCGTTCCAAAACTTCCCCTCTCCATCCGTGGCCTATCTTCATCGACAATGGTTGGTCGGCACAGGGGGAATGGCAAATTTTACCGAGAAAGGGTCTGCGATTACCGAAGGTAAAAAAAACCGAAACAATCGAGGCAAAGAGGATGGCAACAG
>Ga0224496_10001820_pt1 | contig 13057 bp, 25 predicted proteins | sample SF_Jul11_sed_USG_2_FD_168127 | JGI IMG/M metagenome (GOLD analysis project Ga0224496, IMG submission 168127) | Sediment microbial communities from San Francisco Bay, California, United States - SF_Jul11_sed_USGS_8_1 | ecosystem: Environmental > Aquatic > Marine > Sediment | place: USA... | reverse complement strand
TTATGCCAGGTGACAACGTCAAGATGACAGTAAGTTTAATAGCACCGATTGCGATGGAAGAAGGTCTACGTTTCGCGATTCGCGAAGGTGGTCGTACTGTCGGCGCAGGTGTTGTAAGTAAGGTTATCGAGTAAATAATATGGCAACAGCTAATCAGAAAATTCGTATTCGTCTGAAATCGTTCGATCACCGTCTGGTTGATGGTTCATGTTCAGAAATCGTTGAAACAGCGAAAAGAACCGGTGCTCGCGTACTGGGTCCTATTCCGCTGCCAACCAAGAAAGAGCGCTTCACAATACTGATTTCTCCGCATGTTAATAAAGATGCGCGTGACCAGTATGAGTTACGTACTCATAAGCGTTTACTTGATATCGTTGATCCGACTGACAAAACGGTTGATGCTTTAATGAAGCTTGACCTGGCGGCCGGTGTGGATGTTCAAATCAAGTTAAATTAAGTAAAACCCGAATCTTTCGAGATTTAGGTAAATTCATCGCAACATTAAGTAGTGATGTTGAAAAAAACGTGGTAGAATTCGCGCCTCTTTTAGCCCAGCCAGTGGTTGGGCTAAATTTATATAGAAGCGTAAATTAAGTCAAATCAATGATTTAGCTACGATTTAAACGATTTTAGCTCCTTAATATATTTGGAATGCAGACATGACTATCGGTTTAGTCGGTAAAAAAGCGGGAATGACTCGAATCTTCACTGAAGATGGTGTTTCTATTCCAGTAACGGTTGTAGAAGTGCAGCCAAATCGTGTGACACAGGTTAAAACCCTGGAGTCTGACGGTTATAGCGCGATTCAGGTTACAACGGGTGCGCGTCGTGCCTCTCGTGTAAACAAGTCGTCAGCAGGTCACTATGCGAAAGCAGGTGTGGAAGCTGGGCGTGGTCTGTGGGAATTTAGACTGGACGGCTCTGAAGATTCAGGTTTTGAACTGGGTTCTGAGTTAGGTGTAAACCTGTTCGAAGCAGGTCAGAAAGTAGATGTAACCGGTCGTAGCATAGGTAAGGGTTTTGCGGGTGCTATTAAGCGTCACAACTTCTCTATGCAGGATGCGACGCACGGTAATTCGCTTTCTCATCGTGCGCCGGGTTCTATCGGTCAGTGTCAGACACCTGGTCGTGTATTTAAAGGCAAGAAAATGTCGGGTCACATGGGTGACAAGCGTAGAACTGTACAGACACTTGAGCTGGTTCGTGTAGATGAAGAGCGCGGCTTGTTGTTGATTAAAGGTTCTGTTCCTGGCTCAAAGGGTAGTGACGTTGTTGTTCGTCCTGCTACAAAAGCATAAGTAAAGGTAAAGAGGTTTAGATTCAAATGGATCTGCAATTATATAAAGCAAAAGACAAAGTTGCAGTTTCTGATGTGGTATTCGGCCGTGATTTTAACGAAGGCTTAGTGCATCAGGCTGTAGTTTCTTACCTTGCTGGTGCGCGAGCAGGTACTCGTGCGCAGAAAAGTCGTTCAGATGTCAGTGGTGGCGGTGCCAAGCCATGGCGTCAGAAAGGAACGGGTAGAGCACGTGCGGGAACAATACGAAGCCCACTGTGGAGAAGCGGTGGTAAAACATTTGCTTCAGCACCACAGGATCATTCTGTAAAGTTGAACAAGAAGATGTACCGTGCTGCGGTATCGTCAATGCTTTCAGAATTGGTTCGTCAGGAACGTTTACTGGTTGTAGAAGATATAACCGTTGATGCGCCCAAAACGAAACAGCTGGCTGACAAGTTGAATGGTCTTGATCTGAATAAGGTTCTGATCGTAACTGAAACTGGCGATGAAAATTTATATTTATCTGCGCGCAATCTGCCATTTGTTGAAATTACAGATGTTGTTGGTTTGACGCCGGTAGATCTGGTAGCTGCAGAGAAGGTTCTTATGACAGTTGGCGCAATCCGTAGTATTGAGGAGTGGTTAGCATGAGTCAGGAACGTTTAATGCAGGTTTTGTTAGCGCCGCATATTTCAGAGAAAACAGCGGTACTGGCAGATAGTGATCGTCAGCATGTATTTAAAGTGTTGCCGAGTGCTACAAAAACAGAAATCAAACAGGCTGTAGAAAGCTTGTTTAATGTGAAAGTTGATCAGGTACGTGTAGTTAACGTTAAGGGTAAAACCAAACGCTTTGGTCAACGTAATGGTAAACGTTCAGATTGGCGAAAAGCCTATGTAAAACTGGTTGAAGGCCAGGACATAGATTTCGCTGGTGCTAACTAGGCTATAAGGCAAGACGATGGCAATTGTAAAAACCAAGCCAACATCAGCAGGCCGCCGCTTTGTAGTAAAAGTGGTGAATCCTGACTTACATAAGGGTGAACCTTATAGAAGTCTGGTGGAAAAGAAATCGAAAAATGGTGGTCGTAATAATGCGGGCCGTATCACTACACGTCATGTGGGCGGTGGTCATAAGCAGCGTTATCGCGTAATTGATTTTAAACGTGATAAAGATAGCATTCCTGCTGTCATTGAGCGTCTGGAATACGATCCAAATAGAACAGCATTTATTGCATTGCTTAAATATGCAGATGGTGAGCGTCGTTACATTATCGCACCAAAAGGTGTTTCAGCGGGTGATACTATCGCCTCTGGTGGTGATGCGGCTATTAAAACAGGTAATAGTTTGCCGATTCGTAATATTCCGGTCGGTACACAGATTCATTGTCTTGAAATGAAGCCTGGTAAAGGTGCACAGATTGCAAGAAGTGCAGGTGCATCGGCTCAGCTGGTAGCACGTGAAGGTGGTTATGCAACAGTTCGCTTACGTTCAGGCGAGATGCGCAAGATTCATGTTGACTGTCGAGCAACAATTGGTGAAGTAAGCAATAGTGAACATAGCTTACGTTCATTAGGTAAGGCTGGTGCTAAACGCTGGCGTGGTGTACGTCCAACGGTTCGTGGTGTTGCTATGAATCCTGTCGACCATCCGCATGGTGGTGGTGAAGGTCGTACTTCAGGTGGTCGTCATCCTGTTACACCATGGGGCGTACCAACTAAAGGCAAGAAAACACGTAGCAATAAGCGTACAGATAACATGATCGTACGCCATCGTAACCGGAAATAATTGAGGGTAATAGCGTGCCACGTTCATTAAAGAAAGGCCCATTTATTGATCATCATTTGATGAATAAAGTGGAAGAAGCAGTTGAGAAGAATGATCGTCGACCCATTAAAACATGGTCACGTCGCTCAACAATTTTTCCGGAAATGGTTGGTTTAACAATAGCTGTTCATAATGGTCGTCAACATGTACCCGTACTTGTTAACGAAAATATGGTTGGTCATAAATTGGGTGAGTTTGCATTGACTCGTACCTTTAAAGGCCATGTAGCAGATAAGAAGTCCAAGTAGGAGCGTTTGATGGAAGTCGCAGCTAAACATACATTTGCTCGCATTTCTCCTCAGAAATGTCGCTTGGTTGTAGATCAGATTCGTGGTCTGCCAGTTGAAAAAGCATTACAAACATTAATGTTCAGTGACAAGAAAGGTGCACATTTAGTACGTAAGGTACTGGAGTCTGCCATTGCTAATGCAGAACATAATGAAGGTGCGGATATTGATGACTTAAAAGTCTCACGTACTTTTGTAGATGAAGGCCCGACAATGAAGCGCATTAGACCACGTGCTAAAGGTCGTGCAAACCGTATTTTGAAGCGTAGCAGTCATATTACTGTTATGGTTTCGGATCGATAAAGAGAGAGCAGCGGAATGGGACAAAAAGTACATCCTGTTGGTATTCGATTAGGTATTTCTACTGACTGGAATTCGAAATGGTATGCCAGTTCAAAAGATTACCCGAACTTACTGAATGCCGATATTAAAGTTCGTGAATTTCTGAAAAAGAAATTGGCCAGTGCAAATGTGAGTCGCATTCAGATTGAGCGTCCGACACGTGCATTGTCAGTTACAATACACACAGCCCGTCCTGGTGTGGTTATTGGTAAGAAAGGTGCTGATATTGAACATCTTCGTATGGATGTGGCCAAGATTGCCGGTCTTCATATGAATAATGTGAAAATTAACATCGAAGAAATTCGTAAGCCTGAACTTGATGCTCAGCTAGTAGCTGAAAGTATCGCTCAGCAGCTGGAACGTCGTGTTATGTTCCGTCGCGCAATGAAGCGCGCCATGCAAAATACAATGCGCATGGGTGGTCAGGGTATCAAGATTAATGTTGCAGGTCGTTTAAACGGTGCTGAAATTGCGCGAAGTGAATGCTATCGTGAAGGCCGTGTCCCGCTGCATACACTGCGAGCAGATATTGATTACGGTTTTGCTGAAGCCTTAACAACTTACGGCATATTAGGAATCAAGGTCTGGATTTATAAAGGTGAAGTTTTTGATCTTGAGCAAAAGAAAACCGCTCAGGCAGAAACTAAGAGCAAGAGCAAAAGCAGTAAGTAGAGGATAACCATGCTCCAGCCAAAACGTACAAAATTTAGAAAAATGCAGAAAAGCCGCAATCGTGGCCTCGCTCAAAATGGTAATAAAGTGAGCTTTGGTGAATACGGTTTGAAGGCAGTTGCTCGTGGCCGCATTACAGCGCGTCAGATAGAGGCTGCTCGTCGTGCTATGACTCGTCATATCAAACGTGGTGGTAAAATCTGGATTCGTATTTTCCCTGATGCCCCTATTTCTACCAAGCCTCTCGAGGTTCGTATGGGTAAGGGTAAAGGTAATGTTGATTACTGGGTTGCAAAAGTGCAGCCAGGTTCAATGCTGTATGAAATGGAAGGCGTAGCTGAAGAAATTGCACGTGAAGCATTCAAGCTTGCAGCAGCTAAATTGCCTATTAAAACAACATTTGTTACTCGTGCGGTGATGTAATGGCTAGTACAAAAGATTACAAAGTTAAGTCAGCAACAGAATTGAAAGAAGAATTGCTCAATTTACGTAAAGAACAGTTTAATTTACGTATGCAGCGTGGTGCTGGCCAGATGTCTAAACCACATTTATTTAAGGCAGTGCGTCGTGATATTGCACGCATTAAAACTGTGCTGACTGAAAAGGCGGGTAACGCGTAATGACTACAGCAGAAAAATTACAACGTTCACTAACAGGTACTGTTACCAGTGACAAGATGGATAAGTCTGCCACTGTTGTTGTAGAGCGACGTGTTAAACACCCGCTATATGGTAAATTCATCAAACGTTCAACCAAGTTGCACATTCATGATGAAAACAACGAGTGTGGAACAGGTGATACTGTTGTTATAGAACAATGTCGTCCTGTTTCAAAAACCAAGTCCTGGAGACTTGTTAAAGTGGTTGAAAAAGCCAGTTAGGCTTTAACCTGTAAATAACTAGATATTGGTAAATCGTCATGATTCAGATGCAAACCGTTCTAAATGCAGCAGATAACAGCGGCGCCAAAAAGGTACAGTGTATTAAGGTGCTTGGTGGCTCACATCGCCGTTACGCTTCTGTTGGTGACGTTATTAAAGTAAGTGTTAAAGATGCGATACCAAGAGGTAAGGTAAAGAAAGGTGAGGTATACAATGCAGTTGTTGTTCGTACTGCTAAAGGTATACGTCGTCCAGACGGGTCATCAATCCGTTTTGATACCAATGCAGCAGTTCTTTTAAATAACAACCTGCAGCCAATCGGTACACGTATTTTTGGTCCTGTAACCCGTGAACTGCGTACAGAGAAATTTATGAAAATAATTTCACTGGCGCCAGAAGTACTGTAAACGGAGAGTCGAGATGAACAGGATAAAAAAAGGTGATGAAGTAATTGTAACTGCGGGTAAAGATAAAGGCCGTCGTGGTTCAGTTCTGAAAATATTTAAAGATGACCGTGTAATGGTTGAAAGCATTAACATGGTTAAGAAGCACACTAAGCCGAACCCAATGCAGGGTATGGAAGGTGGCATTGTAGAAAAAGAAATGCCTATGCATATTTCTAATGTAATGCTATTTAATCCGGCGACTAATAAAGGCGACCGTGTTGGGATTAAGATTCTGGAAGACGGAAAGAAAGTTCGTTATTTCAAATCTAATGGCGAAGTAATAGACGTTTAATTATAGGCGACCGTTAAAATGGCAAGGTTACAAGAAGTATATAGAGACACAATCATCAAGAAATTGATGGAAGAACAGGGTTATAAAAATCCTATGGAAGTGCCTCGTATTGAAAAAATTACACTTAATATGGGTGTTGGCGAAGCGATAGCTGATAAAAAAGTTATTGAAAGCGCAAGATCAGACATGGAAACGATTTCGGGTCAAAAGCCTATAACAACTTTGGCGCGTAAGAGTGTTGCGTCTTTTAAAGTTCGTGATGGCTACCCAATCGGTTGTAAAGTTACCTTACGTCGTGAGCGTATGTACGAATTTCTTGATCGTCTTATTAATATCGCAATCCCACGTGTTCGTGACTTCCGTGGTTTGAATGGTAAATCATTTGATGGTCGTGGCAATTACAGCATGGGCGTAAAAGAACAGATTATCTTTCCTGAAATCGATTATGAAAAGATCGATAAGATTCGCGGAATGGATATAACTATTACTACTAGTGCAAAATCAGATGAAGAAGCAAAAGCATTGTTAACTGCATTTAGCTTCCCATTTAAGAATTAAGCCGTAAAGTTAAGGGTAAATCATGGCAAAAACTTCGATGTTAGAACGTGAAAAAAGACGTGCAAAATTGATAGAAAGAGATTTTGAAAAACGCGTTAAATTACGCGCAGTTTTAAAAGATGCAAATGTCAGTTTTGAAGAAAAAATGGAAGCTCAGCGTGTAATGCAGACGCTTCCAAGAGATTCTAGTCCATCACGTCGTCGTAACCGTTGTCGTGTAACTGGTCGTCCACATGGGTATTATCGTAAATTTGGTTTATCAAGAAACAAATTACGTGAAGCTATGATGCGCGGCGATGTACCAGGTCTGGTTAAGGCCAGCTGGTAATTTAGTAACAATTTTATTTATATATTAAGAGTAAGGTATTAAAGATTATGAGCATGTCAGATCCAATTGCAGATATGCTGACACGAATCAGAAATGGGCAATCAGCTGGTAAGGTTGATGTCGCTATGCCTGCATCTAATATGAAACAGGCGATTGCAAAAGTTCTTAAAGATGAAGGTTATATCAAAGACTTTTCTGTTTCTTCAGATGCTAAAGCTGAAATGACCGTGTCACTAAAGTATTTCGAAGGTCGCCCTGTTATTGACAGCATTAAACGTGTTAGTCGTCCAGGTTTGCGTATTTATAAAAACAAAGACGAACTTCCTAAAGTGTTAAACGGTTTAGGAATTGCGATTGTTTCAACATCTAGCGGTGTTATGACTGATCGTGAAGCGCGCGCAGCCGGTCACGGTGGCGAAGTCATATGTCTTGTATCTTAAGGGTGGATGAGACATGTCACGTATAGCTAAAAAACAAATTGAAATACCAGCGGGTACAGATGTTACTATTAACGGGCAAACTGTATCTGTAAAAGGTAAAAACGGCACCATTAGCATGGATCTGCATGATGCAGTTACTATTGCGCAGGAAGGCAATCAGATTAATTTGTCGCCCAAAAAAGATGGTGCAATGGCAATGACTGGTACTATGCGTTCATTAGTGAATAACATGGTTATCGGTGTAAGTCAGGGATTTGAAAAGAAACTTGAGCTGATTGGCGTTGGTTATCGTGCGCAAGCTCAGGGCAAAATATTGAATTTAACATTAGGTTTTTCACATCCCGTGAATTACGAAGTTCCTGAAGGGATTACAATAGAAACTCCAACACAGACTGAAATACTTGTAAAAGGTATTGATAAACAGAAAGTGGGTCAGGTTTCTGCTGAAATTCGTGCCTATCGTCCACCAGAGCCATATAAAGGCAAGGGTGTTCGTTACAGCAACGAATATGTAATCCGTAAAGAAGCTAAAAAGAAATAGGGTATAAGAGATGAACTCTAAAAAAGCGACTCGCATACGCCGTGCAAAACGTGTACGTATGAAAATACGTGAACTTGGCGCAAATCGTTTATGCATTCATCGTACACCTCGACATATTTATGCCCAGGTTATTAGTGCTGACGGTGCAAAAGTTTTAGCATCTGCATCAACATTGGATGCAAATGTAAAATCTTCTATTAAAGGCACAGGCAATATCGATGCTGCAGCTGCAGTAGGTAAGTTAATTGCAGAAAAATCAAAAGCAGCTGGTGTTAGTAATGTTGCATTTGATCGTTCAGGTTTTAAATATCACGGCAGAGTAAAAGCATTAGCAGATGCTGCTCGTGAAGGCGGATTGGAATTCTAAAGGCACAGTTATGGCAACAAACGTAGATGTCCCAGCAAGTCGCGATGATTATATTGAAAAGTTAATCACTGTTAATCGTGTGGCTAAAGTAGTAAAAGGTGGTCGCCAGTTTGGTTTTACTGCACTAACTGTTGTTGGTGATGGCGATGGTGGTATTGGAATCGGTTACGGTAAGGCGAAAGAAGTGCCTGCTGCAATTCAGAAAGCCATGGATAAAGCACGTAAAAACATGAAAAAAGTTTACCTGAATGGCGATACTTTACAGCACGCTGTTAATGGTGAACACGGTGCAGCCAGTGTTTATATGCAGCCTGCATCTGAAGGTACAGGTATTATTGCCGGCGGCGCAATGCGCGCGGTTTTTGAAGCTGTTGGTGTTAAAAACGTTTTAGCAAAAATCAATGGCACGCGTAATCCAATTAATGTTGTTAGAGCAACAGTGAATGGATTGCAGAATATGCACTCACCAGAATTGATTGCTGCGAAACGTGGCAAGAAAATCGAAGAGATATTGGGTTAAGTCATGGCTCAGAAAAAACTAAAAGTCACACTATTTAAAAGTGCGAATGGTCGACTCGAATCACATAAAGCATGTGTTCGTGGATTAGGTTTGCGTCGTACAAACCATTCGGTAGAAGTAATCGATACACCAGAAAATCGTGGCATGATTAACAAAGTGTCATACATGGTGAAGGTTGAGGAAGCCTAAGATGCAGCTGAATAATCTTAAGCCTGCGGCAGGTAGTCGTAAATCAGGTAAACGCGTAGGCCGTGGTATTGGCAGCGGTTTGGGTAAGACTTGTGGTCGCGGCCATAAAGGTCAGAAATCACGTTCAGGCGGATTTCATAAAGTAGGTTTCGAAGGCGGACAGATGCCTTTGCAGCGTCGTTTGCCAAAAGTTGGTTTTAATTCACGCTCAGCTAAACATAGTGCAGAACTGCGTTTACAGGAACTTGAAAAAGCAGGTTCAGATATAGTTGATCTTGAAAAACTGATAGCTGCAAACCTGGTTCCAGCGATCACCAAAAAAGTGAAAGTAATCGCGTCTGGTGAAATTACCAAGGCAATAACTCTTAAAGGCATTTCTGCAACTAAAGGTGCTAAAGCGGCGATTGAAGCTGCTGGCGGCAAAGTTGAAGATTAGTATACAAGCAAGCTAATGGCTGTTGATCTGACTAAATTACAGGAACTCAGACAGCGCATCCTCTTTGTAGTGGGTGCGCTTGTTGTTTATCGTATTGGAACATTTATACCCGTACCCGGTATAAATCCCGATATTATGTCGGCTATTTTCCAGCAGCAGCAAGGAACAATACTAGACGTTTTTAATATGTTTTCAGGTGGCGCTCTCGAGCGTATGTCACTTTTTGCATTAGGTGTTATGCCTTATATTTCGGCATCTATCATTATGCAGTTGTTATCGGTGACAGTGCCCACACTTGAGCAATTGAAAAAAGAAGGTGAATCGGGTCGTCGTAAGATAACCATGTATACACGCTACTTCACGGTAGTACTGGCAACGTTCCAGTCTATCGGTGTCGCTAAAATGTTACTGACGCAGACGCATGCGGGTTCATCACTGGTTTATATCGATTCTGCTATGTCATTCTATGTGATTGCAGTGACATCGCTAGTAACCGGTACCATTTTTCTGATGTGGCTGGGTGAGCAAATATCAGAGCGTGGTATAGGAAATGGTATATCTGTGATTATATTTGCAGGTATCGTGGCGGGCTTACCTTCAGCTATTGGCGGCACCCTTGAGCTGGTCCGCACAGGTGAGTTGCATACATTAACAGCCATAGTGTTATTTATACTGGCGTTAGCGGTAACCGCATTTGTTATTTTTGTTGAACGTGGTCAGCGTAGAATTACAGTTAATTACGCCAAGCGTCAGCAGGGTCGGAAGATGTATGCTGCTCAGAGCAGCCATCTGCCTTTGAAATTGAATATGGCAGGTGTCATTCCACCGATTTTTGCATCAAGTATTATCCTGTTCCCTGCCACATTGGGTGGCTGGTTTGGTCAATCACAGGGAATGGAGTGGCTGCAGGACTTGTCATCAACATTGTCACCAGGACAACCGATTTATGTGTTGATGTATGCGGCTGCAATTATATTTTTCTGCTTTTTCTATACGGCGCTTGTGTTTAACTCCCGTGAAACAGCAGATAACTTGAAGAAATCCGGGGCTTTTATCCCTGGAATTCGTCCAGGCGAACAGACGGCAAATTATATTGATAGTGTAATGACGCGATTAACTCTAGTTGGTGCGTTTTATATCACGGCGGTGTGTTTGTTGCCTGAATTCCTGATTTTGTACTGGAATGTGCCTTTTTACTTTGGTGGTACATCGTTGCTGATTATTGTGGTTGTGGTCATGGATTTCATGGCTCAGATGCAGTCGCATATGATGTCGCATCAATATGAAGGTCTGATGAAAAAGGCGAATTTGAAGGGTTTTGGCAAAAAAACTGTCTAAATCCTTAAATACATGAGTGAGAGCAACAATGAAAGTTCGTGCATCTGTAAAGAAATTGTGTAGAAATTGTAAGGTAATCAAGCGAAATGGTGTAGTTCGTGTGATTTGTAAAGATCCACGACATAAGCAGCGTCAAGGTTGATTTACTAGCGATTTATAGTTAAAATTCCGCGCTTTGCGCGATTCTGGAGACAGATTGAATGGCCCGTATTGCAGGTATTAATGTACCCGATCAAAAACATGCAGTCATAGGTTTAACCTATATCTATGGCATTGGTAGCACACGTGCGAAAAGCATATGTGAGGCGTCTGGTATTGCGCCATCGACAAAAATCAGGGAACTGAGCGAAGAACAGCTTGAAACTCTGCGTACAGAAGTCGGTAAATTTGCTGTTGAAGGCGATCTACGCCGTGAAGTATCAATGAATATTAAGCGATTGATGGACATGGGTTGTTACCGTGGTATCCGTCATCGTCGTAGTCTGCCATTACGCGGACAACGTACACAAACTAATGCGCGTACTCGTAAGGGTCCACGTCGTCCAATTCGTAAATAAGCTGTTTTATTGGGATAACAGATATGGCTAAGCCAGCTGCAAAGAAAAAAGTTAAACGTACAGTCACCGATGGTGTTGCGCACATATTTGCGTCATTTAACAACACCATCGTAACAATCTCTGATCGTCAGGGTAATACCCTTTCATGGGCGACAGCAGGTGGTTCAGGTTTCCGTGGTTCACGTAAAAGTACACCATTTGCTGCTCAGGTAGCCGCAGAACGAGCGGGTACAAAAGCAAAAGATTATGGTCTGAAAAACCTTGATGTTCTGGTTAAAGGTCCTGGTCCTGGTCGTGAATCAGCTGTTAGAGCTTTAAATAATGTAGGTTTCAAAATCACTAATATTAGTGATGTAACCCCAATTCCACACAATGGTTGTCGTCCACCAAAACGACGCCGCGTGTAATACTGGAGTATTGTTGTGGCTAGATATATTGGTCCAAAATGCAAATTAAGTAGACGTGAAGGCGTTGATCTTGAATTGAAATCAGGCATTCGTGCCCTTGATACAAAATGTAAACTTGAGCAAATTCCTGGGCAGCACGGTACACGCCGTACACGCTTGTCAGATTATGCTTTACAGTTACGTGAAAAGCAGAAAGTACGTCGTATATATGGTGTGCTTGAGCGTCAATTCCGTAATTACTACAAAAAAGCAGCGGCTAAGAAAGGCTCAACAGGTGAAAACCTGCTGCAATTGCTTGAAACACGTCTGGATAACGTTGTTTATCGTAGTGGTTTTGGCACAACAAGATCAGAAGCTCGTCAATTAATTAGCCATAAGGCGATTCTGGTAAATGATCAGATCGTTAATATTCCTTCTTATGCTGTTAAGCCTGATGACAAGATTTCTGTTCGTGAGAAAGCGAAAAAGCAAACACGAATTCAGGACTCAATAAATCTGAATAAGCAGAATGGAATTGCTGAATGGATCAGTCTTGATGAAGCAAAAATGGAAGCCGTGTTTAAAAATATACCTGAGCGTGGTGATTTGTCTGCAGATATCAATGAATCACTGATCGTGGAATTGTACTCCAAATAAGGGAGACCTGAACGAATGTCAGGAACAGCTGAAGAATTACTTACACCCCGTAATATTGATGTTCAAACATATAGCCCGACTCGTGCCAAGGTTACACTTGAGCCATTAGAGCGCGGTTTTGGACATACTCTGGGTAATGCGTTACGTCGTATTCTGTTATCTTCTATTGAGGGCTCAGCCATTGTAGAAGCTGAAATAGAAGGTGTATTGCATGAGTACAGTGCTATTGAAGGCGTACAGGAAGATGTACTTGAGATTCTATTGAATCTTAAAGGTATTGCTATTCAGATGCATAATAAGCATGAAGCAACCATTACATTAAATAAAAAAGGTATTGGCCCAGTAACAGCAGGTGATATTACAACTGATCACGATATTGAAATCATAAATCCTGATCATGTTATTGCAAATTTGACATCAAATGTTGCATTAAATATGACCTTAAAAGTTGCAAAAGGACGTGGTTACCAGCCTGCTTCTGTTCGTAAAGCTAATGCTTTAGAAAGTGGTACTACAATTGGTGCATTAAGTCTTGATGCTTCATTTAGCCCTATTTTACGCATTGCGTATAATGTGGAAAGTGCTCGTGTTGAACAGCGTACCAATCTAGATAAGTTAATTATTGATCTGGAGACAAATGGTACTGTTGATCCAGAAGAAACAATACGCAATGCAGCAACTATACTGCAACAACAATTAGCTGCCTTTGTTAATC
>Ga0224496_10001819_pt1 | contig 13061 bp, 9 predicted proteins | sample SF_Jul11_sed_USG_2_FD_168127 | JGI IMG/M metagenome (GOLD analysis project Ga0224496, IMG submission 168127) | Sediment microbial communities from San Francisco Bay, California, United States - SF_Jul11_sed_USGS_8_1 | ecosystem: Environmental > Aquatic > Marine > Sediment | place: USA... | reverse complement strand
AGCTGTAGGCTTCTACAGCATGTCAAACCTTACCCTGATTAACCGTCACCTGAATATTATTTCAGGCGATTACCAGACAAAAATTTTTCTTACCGCAACCATGCGTCGCGCTGCAGGCCAAAGAACCGTTAACCTGTTACACATGATTGTTCTCGATGACCCATTTGAACAGGACAGCGAATGGATAAAATTTAATAGTAATGGTGCGGAATTTGCTAATGCAAGACTTACTTTACTCGAGATGTCATTTGACAATATTGAGCAAAGCCTGCTTAACAGGCAAAGACGTATAACACAACAAAATTCAGAGATCCAGAAACAGGTTGCCGAACTGGCATTGAATAATAAAAAAGATGAAGCAACCAAACTGCTTAGAAGCAAGGCTATCCCTCTACAGACACAGGTATTTAAAATACTAAATGACCTTTATTATCATTATGAAAACACCTTAAAACTAAAGAAAAGGGATTCAGAACACTCGTATAGGCGAATTAGCATCATTAACTGGATCATAGGTTCCATAGCGTTGATTATAGGCATATTCATTTCAGTACTAACTGTCAGGAATGTCTCTAAAACAAGGGCCCGGTTAATCAAAAACCAGCAACAACTACAACTAAGCCAGCAACAACTTGAAATGGCACTGGAGGCAACAAGCGACGGCTTATGGGACTGGGATATAAGCAACAACACTATCTACTACAGTCCGCAATGGCTGCGCATGCTGGAATACACCAACACCGACATCGATAACAACTTTTTTTTCTGGGAGCAACTTATTCATCCCGATGATAAAGAACGGATTAATCAATGTTTACGGGACAACCTGGATGCAAAAAAAGATTCATATTCGAATGAGTACAGGATCAGGAAGGCCAATGGTGACTGGCTATGGATAATGGACAGGGGCAAGGTAACATTACGCGATGATAATAACAGGCCTCTACGTGCGGTTGGTATCCACACTGATATATCACAACGCAAACAAATGGAAAATGATCTTGAAAACAAACAACGATTCGTTAACGCTGTTTTAAATGACCTGCAAACATCCATCGCCATACTGGACAACAAGGGCATTATCACGTTCATCAATGACTCACCACTAAATGATATTGGCCTAAACGAAGACCTCATAGGACAACAATTTTCTGATTGCCCACTATGGTCCAGTAATACGACAACACAAAAGCAGGTAGAGAAACAGATACAGGATGCCTGCAATGGCATTAGCAGTATAGACGATATAAAAATTCACTCTACGTGGGGAAACATCTGGATAAACATCGCCATACACCCTGTATTTGATAAGCAGGGCAGTGTTGAATACCTTATACCTGAAATTCGTGATATCACTGACCGGATAGATGCCGAGGAGGCATTGAGACGCTCACAGAAGATGGAGGCTATAGGCCAGTTATCGGGTGGTATTGCGCATGACTTCAATAACCAGCTGGGTATTGTTATTGGTTATCTTGATATGCTTTCTGATTACCGGAACAACCCACCTGAAACTATAACAAAATGGCTTAATTCAGCCTACAGTGCAAGCTTGCGCTGCATCGACCTGACGCGGCAATTACTCACATTTTCCAGGCACCAGTCTACCGACCAGACACTAACAAATATCAATGAATCCATTGATAACATGAACACCTTAATTTCTCGTTCGGTAACACCTGAAATCAATGTCCAGTATTTACTGGCCGATCACCTGTGGGATACAGTACTAAATCAGGGCGAACTCCAGGACGCAATACTTAACCTGATCATTAATGCACGCGATGCAATGCCAGATGGTGGCCAGCTATCTATTCAAAGCAAGAATATTCACCTGGACACTGGCCACTCCAGTTATGAGCCGCACATTAAAGTTGGTGACTATATAGAGCTCATTGTAAGCGATAGCGGCTCTGGCATATCAAAACAGGATCTCGAACATATCTTTGAACCTTTCTTTTCCACCAAGCCAGCCGGCCAGGGAACTGGCCTTGGCCTGGCCATGATCTATGCCTTTGTAAAACGGAGTAAAGGCTATATCAATGTGATTTCCGATAAAAATAAGGGCACTGCATTCCACCTTTACTTCCCGAGAGAAACAGACAATATCAGTACGAAAATCTCCACCACACAGCAGGAGGAACTACCTGTTGGCACTGAAACGATCCTTATAGTCGATGACGAACCCGAGCTTACCAGGCTTGCTAGCAGATATCTCAAAGGGCTTGGCTACAAAATACTCGAGGCAATCGATTCAGCGAGTGCAATACAGATACTTGAAACACACAAGGATATAGATCTGATATTCAGTGACATTGTCATGCCAGGTGAAGTCAATGGCTATCAACTGGTTACAATAGCACAGGAACTTCAGCCAGGTATAAAAGCCTTACTGACTTCCGGCTTTAATGAACACACAAGGAACGTCGATAAAATAAAACAACTTAATAATACTTTATTAGCAAAGCCATACTTTAAGGCAGATCTAGCCAAAGCAATAAGAAACGCACTTGATAATTGAAATTAAAAAAGATGTAGCTAGCAGATAAATCTTTTGCAGGGATTGCTATTTGCTAACTACATCAAGGGCTATGAAAAAACATGACAGCAGGGTTTGCATATACAAACCCTGCTTAAAGAAAAACTCAGGCAACCTTGATCTGGTCACGACCGCCTTCTTTGGCACTGTACAGGGCATCATCTGCACGATTAAAGATGGATTCAGGTGTATCTGTACGGTTCAAACAGGCAAGACCAATGCTTACCGATACGGATATTTCATGCTGCTGATAAACCACCTTTTCCTGCCGGATAGTTTCCAGCATTCTATCGGCGATAACGTGGGACGTTTCGCAGTCTGAATTACTCAGGAACACAACAAATTCTTCACCACCATAACGGAACAACATGTCAGAAGTACGAATACTCTGTTTAATTTTATCCGCAACGATTTTTAAAACTTCATCACCTGCACTATGACCGTAGTTATCATTCACCTTCTTAAAGTGGTCAATATCAATCACCATCACCGAAAAATTATTGGCATGACGCTGTGCCAGGCTAACTTCACGATCTAGCGCCTGGTCAAAAGTAGATCGATTTTTCACGCCGGTTAAGGCATCGCTATGTGCCAGTAGTGAGGCCTGGAGGTAAAGCACTGCATTACGCAAGGGGTAAAGCAAACTGCATAACATATTTTCCAGCAGCACTAACTCCGACTCTGCAAACTTGCGGCCGCGAAAAACATTAATCTGTCCCAGTTTATGATTTTCAATATTTAATGCATAGGAACAGGTATGCCCCTTCTCACGTCCCTGCACCAGTTCAATGTCATGCTCAGGTAACTCATATCTGAAACCATCAAACATAAAATGCGAATGTATGTATTCCATGAACTGGTTAATAATCCAGTCCACTTCCAGTGACATCTGCAAACGCATAGAGAGATCCAGTAGCACCTGTTGATTTAGCGCTGCTCCGGTCTTCTTCGCCCTGGATTTCTGCTCATGGGCATGAAATATACCCCTGACCTCTTTCCTGTCTTTGATCATTTCAATGGTTGAGATCTGACTCTGCATTGTGATTCATCCGATTTAGTATTAATCACAGAGCTTGCTATATTCATGCCAACTTATATATTCATTCTAAAACAAGGACTTATAATCACTTATTAAGATGATTGCCAATATTTTGCCGGCATACGGTTGCCGCAATCAGGGGTTAAAGTGTGATGGATGACAAAAAAATGACGTACTGGATGGGGTATCCGTTTATATGGCGTGCTTAAAGATGAATGAGTGAGATAAGGAATGTTTGAAATATTTATGCGGGTGATTACTCTTTTGGGATACCGTTTCACTCACTGGCGAAATAGCACCCAAACAAACAACGCCTAAAAACATCAACACGCCACTACTCCCCCAACAAACAGCCACCCAGCGAACCCGGTAGACATTGCGCCCCATTCACCCAGATAGCATGATCAAAGCGCACATTCTCCAGCCTGGTTGATTGAAGATTCGCACCTTCAAGTTCGGCATAGGACAAATTCGCACCCTGTAAATTGGCGCCCTGCAAATTGGCCTGGCGCAGATTAGCCCCTACGAGGGCAGCACCCTGTAGTGATGCCTGCTGTAAATCTGCCTGCGACAGATTGGCATAAGACAGTTCCGCGTTATCCAGCTTACTGCCATTAAAACTCGCAGCCTCGAAACGGGTACTTTTAAATTGTGATGCAGTCAAATCCATATTGGCAAGTTTTACACCCTGTTTGTTACAGGATGACCAGTTAACACCGGCAATGGCGGTTGCAGAACAGTCGGCACCAATTTGCTGTGAGGGCGGTTGCAGCACAACCGCGGTAATCATGATGATGACAAACACGAGCAGGGCAATTGAAATGGTCTGTTTATTGATGATGGGTTTGTTGTGGTATTTTTTTAAAATATCATCGCGCAACTGGCGATGTAGTTTTATGATCTGGTCCTCGTCTACCCTGCGCTCATCGCCAGGTTCTGTGGCGGCTTTTGCCCGTGCGGCACGTTCATCTTCACGCACCCTGGCCAGCATTAATGCCTTGGCACCCTCCGGGGTATGGGCTTCACGTACCACATCCGGCACCAGTGCATTGTATTCTTTCACTGCAACCCAGTGCTCCTGGTCCTGTGAGACTTCAGTGTCGAGGGTGATACGACCCAGGATAAGCGAACTACTGATGGTGCGATTGGGGAATGGCCCAAGGATTTTATCGGCCTTTTTGACATACCAGCGGCCTTTATTATTATGTGTAGAAGCCATGTTGCTACTCTATAGATTATTTATGGACATTTAAAAACTAAAAACCATCAAGCCTGTCAATCAGGAATGACCGTGTCTATTCTGTCCATGAATGTTATTAAACCCTGTTTAATCTAGTGAGTGTAGCAATTCCAGCACACTATGGCTGTAATTTGGTCACCCCACCCATATAGGGCTGCAGGACCTCAGGCACCAGGATACTGCCATCAGCCTGCTGGTAATTTTCCAGCACCGCGACCAGGGTACGGCCTATGGCCAGGCCTGAACCATTGATAGTATGTAACAGTTCCGGCTTACCGGTTTCCGGGTTACGCCAGCGTGCACTCATGCGACGCGCCTGGAAGTCGAGGAAATTACTGCAGGATGAAATCTCACGATAGGCCTGCTGGCCCGGTAACCAGACTTCAAGGTCATAGGTTTTTGCCGCAGAAAAACCGGTGTCACCGGCACAGAGAGTTAACAGGCGATAAGGCAGATTAAGTTTCTGCAAGACCTTTTCCGCATGACCGACAAGCTCTTCTAATGCAGCCCAGGAATCATCGGGTTTGACCAGCTGTACCATTTCGACTTTTTCAAACTGGTGCTGGCGAATCATGCCGCGCGTATCCTTGCCATAGGAACCGGCCTCGGAACGGAAACAGGGACTGTGGCAGGTGAAACGCTGTGGCATTTTATCGGCTTCGATTATGCTGTCGCGGGCGGTATTGGTGACCGGCACCTCGGCGGTGGGAATCAGGTAGTAACCGCTCTCGCCGGTTAAGCCAAATAAATCTTCTTCGAACTTGGGTAACTGGCCGGTGCCCTTGAGGCTATCGGCATTCACCATGTAGGGCACATAAATTTCCTGGTAACCGTGCTCCGAGGTATGCAAATCAAGCATAAACTGGATCAGTGCGCGGTGCAGCCGTGCCATCTCGCCACGCATCACGACAAATCGCGAACCGGTCAGTTTAGCGGCGGTTTCAAAATCCAGCCAGTCATTGGGGGCACCCAGTTCGACATGATCTTTGGCTTCAAAATCTAAACTAACTGGCTCACCCCAGCGACGCACTTCGATGTTATCGTCTTCACTCTTACCATCGGGTACCGAGGCATCGAGTATATTGGGCATGCCCATGAGAATGCTGTTAATGGATTGCTGCACCTCATCCAGTTGCGACTTGGCTGCAGTCAGTTCATCGCCAAGGTGGGCCACCGCATCCATCAGCGGCTGGACATCTTCACCGGCAGCCTTCGCCTTGCCTATGCCCCTGGATTTGGTATTGCGTTCGTTCTGCAATTCCTGTGTCTTTACCTGCAATTCTTTACGCTGGGCCTCCAGTGCATTAAAGGCATCAACATCCAGTAGATAATTGCGGCGTGCCAGTTGTTTGGCAACCTGGTCAATATCGTTTCTTAATAGTTTTGAATCTAGCATTGTTTTTTCTTTTTTAAATTGAATACTGGGGCGCAGGGAAAATTATTGATAATAAAAACCCGGTGTCTCCATGTCATTTTTTAAACCATCGATCGAGCCCACTGTGTCCCCGCATAGGCCGCAGCGATACACACTACCACATTCAGCAACACATTCAACAGGGCACGTTCCAGCAGTCCCTGCTCGATCAAGTCGAGGGTGTCCCATGAAAAGGTCGAGAAGGTGGTCAGTGCACCGAGCACACCGACGACCAGTCCCAGGCGTATTTCGTGGGGCACATCAAATTTCTCGACCAGTAAAATGGACAGCAGGCCAATCGCAAAAGAACCGATGACATTCACCACCAGGGTGCCATAGGGAAAGGCGCGGCCAAACCCATTATAAATACCCGATGAGATACCGTAACGCAGTACCGCACCGAGCGCGCCACCCATGGCGATGAAGAGCAGGTTCTTCATGAATTATGCAGCAACGATGGGAATGACCTTGTCAGCCACTGCCTTGTATTCCGCAATTTCATGGAAATTGAGGTAGCGGTAAATCTCGGCCGACATGGGCTCGATACCTTTTACCTTATCCATGTATTCGGCAACACTGGGCAGGTGACCCAGGATCGCGGCCACGGCACTCAATTCAGCCGAGGCCAGGTAGACATCGGCACCGTTGCCCAGACGATTCGGGAAGTTACGGGTAGAGGTCGAGACCACGGTCGAATTATCGGCGACACGGGCCTGGTTACCCATGCACAGTGAACAACCTGGCATCTCGGTACGTGCCCCGGCCTTGCCGAAGGTGCTGTAATAGCCTTCTTCGATTAACTGGCGTTCGTCCATTTTCGTTGGCGGTGCAATCCACATGCGTGTCGGTATGTTGCTGATACCCTCCAGCACTTTACCCGCGGCACGGTAGTGACCGATATTGGTCATACAGGAGCCAATAAAAACCTCATCGATGTGAGTGCCGGCGACCTCAGACAGCAACTTCACATCATCCGGATCATTCGGACAGGCCAGGATGGGTTCCCTGATTTCATTCAGGTCGATCTCGATAATTTCGGCATATTCTGCATCGGCATCGGGCTCCAGTAACTGCGGATCCTTGAGCCAGTCTTCCATCGCCGTAATACGACGCTGCAGGGTACGCTGGTCTTCATAACCACTGGCGATCATCCACTTCAGCAGGGTGATATTGGATTGCAGGAATTCAATAATCGGTTCCTTGCCCAGGCGCACTGAACAGCCATTGGCAGAACGCTCCGCCGAGGCATCGGACAATTCAAATGCCTGCTCGACCTTGAGGTTCGGCAGGCCTTCAATTTCCAGCACACGACCATTGAAGACATTTTTCTTGCCCTTCTTCTCTACCGTGAGCAGGCCTTTCTGGATCGCCACATAGGGAATCGCGTTGACCAGGTCACGTAGCGTGATACCTGGTTGCATCTCACCCTTAAAACGTACCAGTACCGACTCGGGCATATCCAGTGGCATCACGCCCAGTGCCGCACCAAAGGCCACCAGGCCGGAACCCGCAGGGAAGCTGATGCCAATCGGGAAACGGGTATGGGAATCACCGCCGGTACCCACGGTATCCGGCAGGATCATGCGGTTCAGCCAGGAGTGGATGACACCATCGCCGGGGCGCAGTGCGACACCGGCACGGGTCTGCATAAAATCGGGCAGCTCATGTTGTAGCTTGATGTCCACCGGCTTGGGATAGGCCGCGGTATGGCAGAATGACTGCATCACCAGGTCAGCGGAGAAGCCGAGACAGGCCAGCTCTTTTAATTCATCACGGGTCATTGCACCGGTGGTGTCCTGTGAGCCCACGGTGGCCATTTTCGGCTCGCAGTAGGTACTGGGGCGTACACCGGCCACACCGCAGGCACGACCAACAATTTTCTGCGCCTGGGTAAAGCCCTTGCCACTGTCGGCGGGTATGACGGGCCTCAGGAAGACATCCGAGGCCGCCAGGCCCAGCTCGGTACGGGCACGGTCAGTCAGGCCACGGCCTATAATCAACGGGATACGGCCATTGGCACGCACTTCATCGGCCATGGTAGTAGGGCGCAAATCAAATTTACACAGCTCATCGCCCGCCTCGTTCAGGATCACGCCGTCTTTGGGGCGAATACGAATCACATCACCCATGTTCAGGCTGTTGACATCACATTCAATAGGTAGCGCACCGGAGTCTTCTGCAGTATTGAAAAAGATCGGCGCAATCTTGCCACCGAGGACAACACCACCCTCACGCTTGTTGGGCACGAAGGGAATATCATTGCCCATGTGCCAGAGCACGGAATTGATCGCTGATTTACGCGATGAACCGGTACCAACCACGTCGCCGACATAGGCCAGTGGATACCCCTTCTTTTTTAACTCTTCGATAGTCTGCAGTGGATTATCCATGGTGTTAATCAGCATGGATTTGGCGTGCAGCGGGATATCGGGGCGACTCCATGCCTCGGTAGCCGGCGACAGGTCGTCGGTATTGGTCTCGCCGGGTACCTTGAATACGGTCACGGTAATTTCATCCGCCAGTTCCGGCTTACTGCTAAACCACTCGGCATCGGCCCAGGACTGCACAATCTGTTTGGCAAAATCGTTGCTTTTGGCCTTCTCTGCCACATCGTGGAAGGCATCGTAAATTAGTAGCGTGTGGGACAGTGCCTTAACTGCTGTCGGTGCCGTCACCGCATCATCCAGCAATGTAATCAATGGCTGGATGTTATAACCACCGAGCATGGTGCCCAGTAGCTCCGTCGCATATTCACGGGAAATCAACGTACAGGTAGTGCCACCCTTGGCCACATCCGTGAGGAAGGCAGCTTTAACATAGGCCGCCTGGTCCACACCCGGCGGTACACGATTCACCAGCAGGTCCATGATGTAATCACTATCCTCACCGGCAGGTGATTTAATAATTTCAATCAAATCAGCAACCTGCTGTGCATCCAGGGGTAATGGTGGCAGGCCCTCGAGGGCGCGTTCTTCAACATGTTTACGGTAGGCTACGAGCACTGTTGATTCCTTAATCTCAGGTTAATTCGTCATTCCTGCATCGGCAGGGCTTCCCTTCACGTACGGACGGGCTGGATCGCGAGGCGTTACCCCTATGACGAAGTTTATAAATTAGCCGGCTATTATACATGCCAAACCCTTGAATTTCTTCTGCTTATTGGGGGAACTTCAGGATTAAACCGACAAAACAACCGGCTGGGGACAGCGATATAAAAAAAGCCCGCAGGAGCGGGCTTAGAAAGTACATAATCTCCCGGGGGGAGAGAATTATGCGTCTTTTTTCTTCATGTAATCGTCTACTGCTGCACTGATAGCGTCCTCTGCCAGTACCGAGCAGTGAACCTTTACCGGGGGCAGAGCCAGCTCATTGGCTATGTCCATGTTCTTGATCAGCTTCGCTTCATCCAGTGTTTTACCCTTCATCCATTCCGTCACCAGCGAACTGGAAGCAATGGCCGAACCACAACCGTAGGTTTTGAACACGGCGTTTTCAATAATACCGTCATCGCTCACCTGGATCTGCAGGCGCATCACATCGCCACAGGCCGGTGCACCGACCATGCCGGTGCCGACATTTTTTGCATCTTTATCAAGCGTACCGACATTACGGGGGTTCTCGTAATGGTCCATGACTTTTTCACTATAAGCCATTTCATTTCTCCTGTTACTTCAGTGCCCCTGATACCAAAGGCTCAGGGGCACTAAATATGTCAATTGTAGAATGTATCCGCGATATCAGGTAATTGAGCGCGCCTGCTGCTGTAATACTTCGGCCTGGCGACGAGCCAGGATAAAGCGTCCATTGATCTTGTCACGCTGGATGGCCAGCTCGTGAATACCGGGACGATTGGCAAACTGGTCAAGTGAGATACCGGAGAGGAACTCATATAAGCGATTACTTAGCTCCATCCAGAGATCGTGTGTGAGACAACGCTCACCACCCTGGCAGTTACCTTCCTTACTGCAGCGAGTGACATCCACTTTCTCATCCACAGCACTGATGATTTCAGCAATATTGATCTCGGAAGAGGGTCGTGACAGGCGATAACCGCCACCGGGGCCACGTACACCCTCGACCAGGCCGGCCTTACGTAATTTGGAAAACAACTGTTCCAGATAGGACAGGGAGATCCCCTGACACTGTGAAATATCTGCCAGGGTAACAGGGCCGGCATTATCATGTATTGCCAGATCCATCATTGCTGTAACACCGTAACGGCCTTTTGTTGATAGTCTCATAATTGCACCTGTTTAATTCCTGAGTAATTTAGTAGGAAATTATATTAACCCAGTAAAATAGTCAACAATTATTTGGTTACAATTTTGTCACGAAAAATAGGGGTTTTTGATAGTAGAAAATGTGTGGGTATTAAAGACTGCTTAAACAACAACTTAACCCAGCTCAGCCATCTCCCTGTGCATTTCATCCGGGTTGGCCATGTTGAGCTCAAGCAATCGCCTGAGGTGAGTAAGCCCTTCAAGGTCAATATTTTCCCAGCGCATGCCCCAGTGCGAGTCATTGGCATGGGTAATTTCAGCTTCCATATGGATGGTTGCACCCTCGCCCAGCACTAGCTCAATAATATAAAGCGAACCCATTTCCGGCGCCAGATCTGACGGTGGATCAATCAGCATACCCTTTAGAGAGATATCGAGCAGGATCGAACTCCACTGGTTGCCATCCTTCTCCATCAGGACTTCGGCAATGAAAGGGATACGTTGGTATTGGCGTCTTTCAGATTCTGAATGCGGCATGCTCACAGTAGCTCCTGTGGTGTATGAAATGCAATACCCTGAGTATAGACAGGTAACAGTCGGGAACAAGCTTAAATTATCATTTTTATGAGGTAGCCAGCCTACCCTAAAGCATCGCTGCCTCGATCAGGGTTTTGGTATAGTCATGGCCCGGTTGATTAAAGACCTGCTCGGTCAATCCCTGCTCAACAATCCGGCCCTGCTGCATCACCATAACCCGATGCGAGATGGCCCGGATGACTTTAAGATCATGACTAATAAACAGGTAACTCATGCCATAATTTTCCTGCAATTTAGCAAGCAGCTGCAGCACCTGCTTCTGCACCGAAACATCCAGTGCACTGGTCGGCTCATCCAGCAGGATTAATTTCGGCTCAAGCACGACCACGCGCGCAATCGCGATACGTTGTCGCTGACCACCAGAAAACTCGTGTGGGTAACGCCAGACAACAGCCTCATCCAGCCCTACTTCTTTAAGTACCTTAAAAATTCTTTGCTGGCGCTGCTGCTTTGTTAATCCGGGGTAATGCAGGCTCAGGCCCTCTTCGATAATCTGCCCTACCGTCATACGCGGCGAGAGGGATGAAAAGGGATCCTGGAATACCACCTGGAATTCTTTTCGCAACGGCCGTATTGCGGATACCGGAAGCTCATGCAGGGCGTGTCCCGAAAAATAGATTTCGCCGGTGGACTGTTCGAGTTTCAATAATGACATACCCAGGGTTGTTTTGCCCGAACCCGACTCACCGACTATGCCCAGGGTTTCACCCGGCATGAGCTGCAGGCTAACCTGGTCCACGGCCCTGACTTCATCAATCTTGCGTTTAAAAAATCCTTTGGTGACCGGGAAATAAACCCGTATGTCATTTGCCTCCAGCAGTGGCTCGCCCGACGTCTCTGCGCGAAGCCCAACCGGCTCTGGCTGTGCGCTTAGCAACTGCTGCGTGTATTCGTGTTGCGGATTATTAAATAAATCCTGGGTGTTTTTTTGCTCAACAATTTCACCCTGCCTCATCACACAAACGTATTCGGAATAATGCCTGACCAGGTTTAGGTCATGGGTAATCAGCAGGATCGACATATTAAATTCCTGCTGTATTTCCGCGAGTAGTTCAAGGATCTGTTTTTGAATAGTGACATCGAGCGCGGTTGTCGGCTCATCGGCAATCAATAATTTAGGCTCGCAGGCCAGGGCCATGGCAATCATCACACGCTGGCGCTGACCACCGGACAACATATGGGGAAAGCTGTCGATCTGCCGTTGTGGATCAGGAATACCGACACGATCAAGTAATTGAACGGCACGCTGCCTTGCCTGGGTTTTATCCACGGCCTGGTGCAACATAATACTTTCTACGATCTGCTGACCTACCGGAAAGACTGGATTTAATGAGGTCATGGGTTCCTGGAATATCATCGCAATATCCCGCCCACGCACCGCGCGAATATCGGCCTCGGCACAGGCCAGTAAATCATTACCCGCAAACATAATTTTACCGGATGCATAATCGGTTATGTTGGCATCATGCAGGCGCAACAGGGATAAGGCCGTTACAGATTTACCCGAACCGGATTCACCCACCAGTGCGATATTCTGCCCCGGCATAATATTAAAACTAATATTATTTACAGCCTCCACACGCTGCTGCTGCGATTTAAAATGCACACTGAGATTATCGATCTGGACCAGGGGTTTATTCATTACTAACCTTTTCTCGTGTCCATGGCTTCGCGTAGTGCTTCACCTATAAAGATCAGCAGCATCAGCGTACCCACCAGTACCATAAAGGTACTGATCGATAACCACCAGGCGGTAATATTTTCCTTACCCTGCGATAACAACTCGCCCAGGCTGGGTGTCGAGGGCGGCACGCCCAGCCCCAGGTAATCCAGGCTGGTGAGCGCGAGTATGGCACCGGAAATTCGGAAGGGTAAAAAGGTAATCACCGGTGTCAGGCTATTGGGTAACAAATGGCGAAACATAATGGCGCGATTATTCAAACCCAGTGCCCGCGCTGCCTTAACGTAATCCAGGTTACGCCCCCTGAGAAACTCGGCACGCACATAATCGG
>Ga0224496_10001818_pt1 | contig 13065 bp, 14 predicted proteins | sample SF_Jul11_sed_USG_2_FD_168127 | JGI IMG/M metagenome (GOLD analysis project Ga0224496, IMG submission 168127) | Sediment microbial communities from San Francisco Bay, California, United States - SF_Jul11_sed_USGS_8_1 | ecosystem: Environmental > Aquatic > Marine > Sediment | place: USA... | reverse complement strand
GACGAACACCCCCCTCACAGCGGCCCCTCCAGCCGGTTGGAGATGCAAAGGGTTTGACCGCTGGTGGCGGGCATGCGCGACAGGTTCACGATAAACGCGGCCACCGTGGTCACTTCGTTGAACACCGGCAGGGCCCCGGCCACCTTTAGTGCCGCCTGGGCGTGAGGTGCCAGGGCGTGCCACATGGATGTCTCCAGTGGACCCGGCAACACCGTATTGATGCGCACCCCGCGCACGCCGAACTCCCGCGCCAGCGCCTCCCCCAACGCCGCCACGCCGCTCTTGGCCGCCGCATAGGCCGCCTGCCCCTTTCGCCCGTGGGTGGCGCCGGAGCCGATCAGGGTGACAAACCCGCCATCCGCCACCGGCAGGTGTTTTACCAGGTGCACCGCCGCGTGCAGGTGCACCCCCAGCACCCGGTCCCAGTCCGCTTCCGTGAGGGATACCAGCGGCGCATCCCGCGTGCCTCCGGCCGCATGCACCATACCCCCCACCGGACCTCCGGCCCAATCCGCCACCCGCAGGGCCAGCCCGCGGGCCTCCTCGGCTCGGGACAGATCGGCGGGGAATACCCGGCATTCCCCACCCCCTGCGGTGATGTCCATGGCCAGTTCGCCCACCCGCTGGTGCCCCAGATGGGCGTGCAGCGCCACCGGCCTTCCGTCGGCGGCAAAGGCTCGCGCCACGGCGCCCCCCAGCCCGCCGCTGGCGCCGGTAATCAACACCGCGTCAGGATGCGTCACGACACCCCTCCAGCGCGGCCAGCAAGTGGTCGATCTGAGCCGCCGTATGCGTGGCCATCACCGTAATCCGCAGCCGGCTGGTGCCCTCTGGCACCGTGGGTGGACGCACCGCAGGGGCCAGCACCCCGGCGGCCAACATGCGTTTGGATATGGCCACCGCGCGCGCCGCATCCCCGACCACCACCGGCAGGATCGGCGTACCCCCATCGGGCACCGCATACCCCAGCTGACCAATTCCCGCCGCCAGGCGTGCCCGGTTCTCGGCCAGTTGCCCGCGCAGGACAGCCCCCTCGTCCGACTCCACAATATCCAGCGCCGCCAGTGCCCCGCACGCCAGCGCCGGGGGCATGGCCGTGGTAAAAATGAATCCCCGCGCCGTATTGACCAGCCAGTCAATCTGCTCCCGGCTGCCCGCCACAAACGCCCCGGAGCCACCCAACGCCTTGCCCAGGGTGCCCATCTGCACCGGCACGTCGCTCGCCGACAGCCCCGCCGCGTGCACGCTGCCGCGTCCGTCCCCCAGCACCCCTGTGCCGTGGGCGTCGTCCACGATAAGCAGCGCATGGTGCTCCCGCGCCAGTTTTGAAAGTTCCGCCAGGGGCGCCAGATCCCCATCCATGGAGAACACCCCGTCCGTGGCAATGGTCAACGGAGTTCTATAGCGCCCCATCATCCCGGCCAGGTGCCCCATATCTCCATGCCGATACACCTTCAGGGAGGCTCCTGCCAGCCGGGCGCCGTCGATGAGGCTGGCGTGGTTGAGGCGGTCGCACAGGATGGTTCCCTCGGGCGCCAGCGCCTGCATCAGGGCCAGGTTGGCCTGATAGCCGGAATTGAACAGCACCGCCGCCTGCGCTCCCTTGAGTGCCGCCAGCCGCTCCTCCAGCCGGTGGAACACCCGCGCATCGCCACAGATCAGGCGCGCCGCCCCGGCGCCGAAGCCCCATTCGTCCAACCCCCGGTGCACTGCTTCCACCACCCGGGGATGCGCTGCCAACCCCAGATAGTTGTTGCTTGCGAAGTTGAGCACCGGCTGGCCACCAAAGACGATCTCCGCCCCCTGCGCCCCATCCACGGGGGTCAACGAACGGTACCGTCCCTGCGCCTTGAGCGCGTCCAGTTGCGCCGAGAAATCCATGAGGCGATACGGTAGAGCCCCCCCGCCACCGAGTCAACGCCGGAGGGCGGATCGGATGGCCCGAAACCTTGACACCCCGGCCCCAAAGCACCCACCATCCCGCATGAAAAACCCGGCAACGGGCAACGCGAGCGTGGCGAAACTGGTAGACGCACTGGATTTAGGATCCAGCGCCGCAAGGCGTGGGGGTTCGACTCCCCCCGCTCGCATTCGTTTTTGATCCGAACGGATTACCGGCAATGGAGGGCTGATGAGCCTCCACCCTGCGCATGCCGGTGACCGGTTCGGAAACGGGAATGCGCCCGGCGCAAAAAGGCCGGAGGCGCTTCCCGTGTGGGGAAACGGCCTCCGGCCTTGAGGATCGTCCTGCGTTACGTCAGATCAACGAACCAGGATGTTGTCTCCGCGGCCCATGGCGGGATCGGCATCGTCGCTGAACACGATGACGGCGATGGCGCCGGTGAGGGCCTGCTTCAGCGAGTGGGTAACGATGGCGTTACCGCCCGGCACCGGGCTGATCAGATCGAAGGTGGCCGCGTCGCCGGGGCCGACCACCATGGTCTGCATGCCGTACATGATGTTGGCCGGGTTGCCCGACGGGTAGGCCCGCTCCCAGATGCCGGCGATCGGGTGGAACGCCGAGAACTCGTGGGGGCCCGCGTTCACGAAGAACACCCGCACCAGCTCGCCCGGCTTGGCCACCAGGGTCTTGGTGGCGGCCGGATCATGCACCGGGTCGTACTTGAGCACGCCGCCGTTGAACACCACGTTGGACCACTTGCCGGCCATGATCGCGTCCACGTCGTCCACGTTCGGATACAGCTCCGACTGGATCAGCACGTACTCACGATCGGCCTTCGGGTAGTCCTTGTTGTTCTTCTTGGGGTCCACGATGATCACGCCGAACATGCCGCGCGCGATGTGCTGCGCCATGTTGGGGGCACCGCAATGGTAGAAGAACACGCCCGGCTTGGTGGCCACGAAGGTGAACTTCTTGGTTTCACCCGGCTTGATGGGGGCGAACTCGTTGAGCACGTTCACGCGGGCGGCGTGAAAGTCGATGGAGTGCGAGTTCTTGTTCTTGGCGTCGTTGATCAGGGTGAAGTTGACCGTGCCACCTTCATCCACGCGCACCACCGGGCCCGGAACGTCGCCGTCAAAGGTCCACGACAACTGGGTGGTGCCCTTGTTGTCGATCACCGTCGGGGTTTCCTTGGCAGTCAGCGTCACGTCCACCGATTTGGCCGCCTGGGCCGCCGGAACCAGCGCCAGGGCGGCAAACATGCCCATCGCCAGCGCACCTGTAAACACATTCCGTTTCATTGCTTCACTCCCTTACTACGGCAGGAAAAAGAAAACACCCGGCGGCCTGCCCACCGCCCGGCGCACACCCCACTCTCAACCCCTTCCCTCACAGGCACACAGCACGCGCAAATGGCGCACCAGCCCGTGAACCTCCTCATCCGTCAGCACCCCGGCCCAAGGCGGCATGAGCACGCTCTTGGTGACCGCCGGGCCGCCTTCCTTGATGGCCTTGAACAACCGGTCGTCGGAAAGGCCAACCATGCCCGCCGCATCCGTGTGATCGCGGGGCTGAACCGACATGTCGCGTACGTTGATGCCGTTGCCCTTGCCGGTGGCGCCGTGGCACTGCACGCAATAGGTCTTGTAAAGCAGCTCCGCGTTCGCTGCGTCCCCTTCGGCGGCCCATACGGGGGCACCCTCCGCCCAGGCAATTCCAAGCCCCAGAACCGCCCACAATCCGAACAGCGTATGCTGTGCTCTGCGCATCACTCCTCCTCCGCAATCATTTGCAGGTAGCGCACCAGCTTATTCAGATCGGCGGCGGCCAGATTCATGTTCGGCATCCAGATTTTCGGGTCCCACGCCTGCGGGTTCTGCATGTAGCTGTAGATGAAGCGCGGGTTCAGCCGGTCGGCGGCGGTATACAGTTCCGGGCCGGAAAACCCGCCGTAGTCCTTGCCGCTCTGGTGGCAGGCGATGCACCCCTTGAACTTGTCGAACAGCATGTCGCCCATGAAAATCGGCAGGCTCACCGGCTCCACGGTGACGGTGGCAATACGCTCCGCATATGGCGTGTTGGCCATCAATGCGGCGCTCACGGCGCGGGCATCGGGGGCGCTCAAGGCCGGGTGATCCGGAAGGGACGCGGTGTCAATCTGGTCCCATTTGTCGGTGGCCTGAGACGGCACGATGTGATCACCGTAGAATGCCCCGCCGGGACGGATGCGGGTAGGCTTTTGCAGCCATTCGGTGAGCCATTCGGCGCGGTATTTGTCGCCCGCGTAAAACAGGTCCGGCCCCTTGCGGGCGCGAACGGCCTGCACGGTGTCCGGGGCCGGACCGGTCAGGTTGTGGCATCCGGCGCACTGTTCCGCAAGCAGGGCGCTGCCAGCCGCGTCCCCGGCGGCGTTGGCCACCATCGGGGGAACGGCCCACAGCGCTGCCAGCAGCAGTCCGCAGCCAATGGAGATTGCAGCACGCACGCCCTAGTTGCCTCCCCGGCGGCGGCCCTTCTTCTCGGCCGGCTCCCCGGCAAATCCAGGCTGCATGTGCATGCCGTGTGGCTTTTTGAGCGACTCGGTGTAGAAGTAGTCCGGATTGAACGACACATCCTTCCACGCATACCAGTCGTCGGTGGGAATGCCGTTGTACTCGAACACGGTGACGATGCCGCCCGGATATTTCCCGGCGTTGGTCACGTGGGTGTCCATGTGGTCGTGGAAGATGAACCGCCCCGGGTTATTGGCCTCCACAATCAGGTCGTAGCGCTCGCCGGGGCCGACCATGACGGTATCGGCGCGGTACGGCTCCGGCAGGGCGTGGCCGTCCTTGTGGGTGACCAGGAAGGTGTGCCCGTGGGTATGCATGTTGTGGACCCCGCCCCCGGCACCGATCAGGCGGATGCGCAGCACGTCGCCCTCGTCCACGCGAATCGGCTGGGTGAGCGGGAAGGCGCGGGCATTGAGGCCGAAATAGTCCATGTTGCCCTCCTCGGTGGGCATGCCGCCCTTACCGGGCTGCATGGCATACACCGAGTCCCAGGTGCTCATCATCATGATGATGTCGCGTGTGACCTTCTTTTCGATCTTCTCCGGCTTTTTCGGGTCGACGATCATCGGTCCCCACATGCCGCGCAGGGCCACGTGCTCGTTGACGTTCACGTGGCAGTGGTACCACATGGTGCCGGACGGCTCGGCAATGAACTTGTAGGTGAAGTCTTCTCCCGGCTCGACCGCCATCTGGGTGATGGAGGGCACGCCGTCCATCTTCCAGGTGCCCTTCTGGTCCATGCCATGCCAGTGGATGGTGTGCGGAAGGGAGGTCATGTTGACCACATGCACCTCCACCTCATCGCCCTCCTGCACGTGGATCAACGGACCCGGCACCTGGCCGTTAAAGGCGAAGGTGTGATACTTGAGGCCCTGGGCCACCTCGACGATCACGTCGTCGATGGTCATTTCGAAGTGGTGGCTGGCGGCCAGCACCGGAGTCCCCCACAGCAACAGCGCAGACAGGGTAACGAGCGAGAACAGCGAACGGGTCCGGGTCATGGCACACCTCCTTGACCAAAAATTGTGGGCACGGACTATTTTTAACAAACAGCCGCCGACTTGATCCTTGATCTAAATCAAAATTCCGGGCCATTTCAACATTTTTTTGAAAAAGATGCATCAAAAATACTTATTTTGATTAAAAATGGGGCAACTGGTTGAAAAAACCGGAAATGTGTCCTTACCGGGAGACAGGGAGATTGGCTACGGGGTGACCAGGTGCGACTGCGAGATGGAGGGGTGACGCCAAACCCCGCCCGAGATTGAGGCGGTTATTTTCGGGCCGGGCGAACTACCCGCGCCGTGCCAGCTCAGCCCAGCTGACTTTCACCCCGGGACAGGGCGGACAACGCCTCCCGATCGGTCACCACGAAGTCGCGGCCGTCCACCGAGATCAGGCCGTGAGCCTGCAGGGTGGACAGGGTACGTGACAGGGTTTCCGGGGTCAGCCCCAATTGGGCCGCCAGAGTGCGGCGGGGGATGTCCAGGCGGCCATCCCCCCCGGAACCCTCCATGCCCGCCAAATAGCCGGCCAGTCGTCCGGCCGCGTCGCGCAGGGTGAGGGATTCCAGCTTCATCACCAACTGGTGCATGCGCACCGACAGGGAGGCGATCATGCCGAACAGGCAGTGGGGGCGCTCCTCCAGATAGTGCAAGAACGGCGCTTTGGGGAAAAACAGCAGGTGGCTGGCCTCCAGGGGTTCCGCATAGACCGGAAACGGCGTGCCCGCGAACACCGCCGCCTCGGCAAAGGTCTGCCCCTTGCGGATCACCTCCACCACATGCTCCCGCCCGTCCGCCGCGCATTTGTAAAGGCGAACGATGCCGTCCAGCACCACAAAAAAACCGGTGCACGGATCGCCCTGGCGGAACAGCACCTGCTCCCGTCCCGGGCGGGAGGCCTCAGCAAGCGCCAGCAGCGCCGCCAGGTCCGCATCGCCCAGCCGCTCGAAGAGGCGATGCCGACGCAACTCGGGCAGCAACGCGCTGGATTCATCCGACAATGGCATTGGATTTCCCGGGTTGGGACCGGTCACGGTTCCGGGCCCGCGGGCTACATCACCGACGGGGTGATCACGCCGCCGACGGCGCCGCTCTTGTGTACCCGCTTCAGCCGGGACGGATCAAGAATCACCAGATGGCCCTCATCATCGGTGAGCATGCCGTCCTTTTTGAGGGCGCTCACCAGCCGGATGGTGGTTTCCAGTGTGGCCCCGATCACCTCCGCGATTTCCTCGCGGGTCAGCCGCAATCGGATGCGCACCGCGCCGTTGTCGCCATAGGGCTCGCCTTCGGCGTCGGCCACCTCCACCAGAAATTCCGCCAGCCGCATGCGGGCATCCTTGGTGGCCAGGCTTTCCACCCGCTGCTCCGCCTTGAACAGGGCGTCGGACAGCCGGTGCACCAGTTCCATGATCATGCCGGGCTGGGTTTTCAGATAGTCCATCAGGGTCGGGCGCGGCAGGTAACAGACCACGGTTTCTTCCATTGCCTGCGCGGTCACGCTGTGACGGCCGTCCTCTCGGAAGAGATCGATCTCGGCCAGGGTTTTGCCGGAACCGGAAATGCGCACGATGGTCTGGCGCCCCACGCGCCCGGTACGCACCAGTTTCACCTTGCCGGTGCACACGTTGTACAGCCCGGAACAGGGGGAACCCTCGTGAAAAATCACGTCCCCTTTCTGGTAGCGCGATGCCACCCGCTGGTCGGCAAGATCCGCCAGGGAATCCTCCGACAGGGTGGACCACACCGTGCGATCACAGATGCGGCACCCGTTACACTGGGGCATGGTGGTTTTGGCCATTCGGTACCACTCTTCTATGCCCCCCTGACCTGTTCCGGGGGGTGCGTCGTCATGACTAATTTACACCATTTGTCATCCCCTTTCCATGACGGCCAACTGGGGCAACTCGCCACATAGCGGGGCGTTTTGCCCCGGTCATTCCGCCCCGGGGAATCCCTCCTTTCGGCTGGACCGCTGTTAAACTCAAGCATATAAAGAAAAAAACTTTTTTCAGATGGAGTCCCGGCGCGGCACGCATCTGGAATTATTCTCCGGGCAGAGGGAAGGAAGGAACCATGTCTGACCCAACGGAACATACGGAAAATGCCGTATCTGTCTTGGTAGTGGACGATGATTCGGAAATGACCGACCTGCTGACCACGGTCCTGGGTGACGCCGGTTATCAGGTGACTGCGGCTTCCGGGCCGGAGGAGGCGATGGATCTGATCCGCGCCCATCCGCCGGAGCTGGTGGTCACCGACCTGTCCATGCCCACAGCCAGCGGCCTGGATCTGGTGCAGGCCGCGCGGGACGACATGCCCGCGCTGCATTTCATCGTCCTGACCGCCTTCGGAGACTGGCCCAGTTTCTGCCGGGCCCAGGACCTGAAGGTGGATCGCTATCTGAGCAAACCGGTAGCCATGGATCGGCTGCTCGACGAGGTGGCCGCCGTGCTGGCCACCCCGGTCCCTTCTCCCTCCTCACTGAACCCCCCGAAGGAGGAAAATCCATGTTGATCGTAAAAGATGTCCTGACCCGCCACGTGATCACCGCGCACTTCGAAACTACCGTGCGCGAGTTGGCAGAGATCATGAAGGAAAAGAAAATCGGCAGCGTGTTCATTACCGACGACGACGGACTAAAGGTGGGCATCGTCACCGAGAGCGACATCGTGCGCAAGGTGGTCGGCGGCGATATCGTCCCGTACACCACGCAAGCCCGTCAGATCATGTCCAGCCCGCTGATCACCATCGATCTGCACGCCAATATTTATCAGGCGCAGGAATTGATGGACCAACGCCGTGTACTGCATCTGGCGGTCACCGACGGTGATGAATTTGCGGGCATGATCTCGATTCGCGACCTGATTCATCCTTACGAACACTTTGAACGGGGCACCTCCTGGGTATAGGATTGTGCCTCTTATTTTTGTTCGTTGGGAGGAGATCACAATGAAGCGTGTCCTTGCCCTGGTCGCCCTGCCGCTGTTGCTGGCGGGAACACCGGGCCCCGCCTCTGCCACCGAGACCGATCCGGTGAAGCTGGGGGCCAGTCTGGTGGAACATCTGGGGTGCCTTTATTGCCACGGCCTGGGCGGGCGCGAAGGGTTGGAAAACCCCAACGCCCAGCGCAAGTACGTTCCGGCCTGGGACGAAGCGGCATTCATCAAGAAGTACCCGAACCCGGAAGGGGTGCGGGAGGTGATCCGGGAAGGGCGCTTTCCGCGCAAGGACCCCAAGGCGGAGGGGAACCCGATTCCCATGCCGCCCTGGGGCAACCGGGTGACTGAGGCGGAGATGGACGCCATCGTGGCCTATATCTGGAGCCTGCGCGACACCCCGGCCAGTTCCCACGCCCAGGGCGGACGCGGACGCGACGTGGGCAGCGACGGCGACGAGCGCCTGTCCCTGCTCGAACGCCTGCGCGGACGCAAGGGCCCCGAGGAGCCCACCATCCCCACCCCCGGTGACAACCGTACTGTGGCGGTCGGCAAAGGGCTGGTGGAGCATCTTGGGTGCCTTCACTGCCACGGGCTGGGTGGACGCCAGGGGCTGGACAATCCGAACGCGGTGCGCAAGCACGTGCCGTCCTGGGATTCCCCCGAGTTCGCCCGCCGTTATCCGGTGGACGACGGGGTGCGCTGGGTAATCACCAAAGGCCGGCTCCCCGCGCCGGACCCCGGGGCGGAAAGCAACCCGATTCCCATGCCGCCGTGGGGCAATCGCCTCAGCCAGGAAGAACTGGACGCCATCGTCTCGTACATCTGGAGCCTGCGGGATACCCCGGTCAGCACCCACGACAAGGGTGGCCGGGGCCGCGAGGACTGACGTGAAATCCGGTCCCGGCGCATGACTCGCTGCGCCGGGACCGGGATTTCCACCAACCCCATCCGTTTCCCAAAAGGGATCCCATGCTGCGCCTGAAGGACATCATGGCACCCAACGTGTTCCGCGTGGATGCCAACACCCCGATCCGCGAGGCCGCCCGCCTGATGGCGGAGAAACGCCTCGGCAGCGTGGCGGTCACCCGTGACCACCAGATTGCCGGCATCGTCACCGAAAGCGACATGGTCAGCCGGGTGCTCGCCCGCGACCTGGACCCGGACAGCCACGCGGTTCACGAAGTCATGTCGTCCCCGCTGATCACCATGGAGGGCGATACCTCCCTGGACACCGCCCGCGAACGGATGGACCGGGAAGGAATCCGCCACCTGCTGATCACCGTTGAAGGCGAAATATGCGGCATCGTGTCGATCCGGGACCTGATCCATACCCCCAACCCCGGACGGCGCTGACCGACTTTCGGGGCACTTCGCCCCACTTTCCCTGAACATTTTTCCGCCGCTGGTTTACACTCCCAGCATGCGGGTCGGCACCAAACTTACCCTGGCGGTGGGCGCCGTGCTGGTGCTGGTGGGCATCGGTTACGGCACCTATTATCTGTTTGAGCAGCGGCGCTATGTGCCCGCCGCTCTGGAGCGCCACGCGCAGGAACTGGCTTTGTTGCTGGCTTCCGCCCATCAGGGGGGACTTCCCGCCGAGCGGATTCCCGACGTGGCTGCACGTACCGCCCACGCCACCGTAATGTGGCTGGAGGTGACCGGCGCGGACGGGGCCGCTCTGGCCCAGTGGCACAGCGGGATCGGGTCCCTTCCGAAGCTGCCGGAGGTCCCGCCGTCGGACCAGCCCGTGTTCCGCATGCTCCCGGGTGATCGCCCGCCCGCCGCCTGGTACCGCTTCCCCCTTGCCGCGGGCGGCGCACTGACCCTGGTGGTGAGCGCACGGGGTGACGAGGCGGCTCTGTTCAACACGCGCAACGTGGACATCGCCGTGGTGGCGCTGGTCACCCTGACCCTGCTGCTGATCGTCTCGCAGTTGTCGCGCGCCAACGTGGCCCGCCCGCTGGCGCGCCTCACCCGTAGCGTGCAGCGGCTGGGGGAGGGCGAACTGAACGCCCGCCACCCGCCGGGGGAGCCGGGCGAGATCGGCCAGTTGGCGACCCGCTTCAACGACATGGCGGCCACCATCGAAAATCAGACCACCGCGCTGCTGCGCGAACGAGCTTACGAGCGCGGCATCGTGCAAAACATTTCCAGTGGAGTGATCGGCCTGGATGCCGATGGGGTGGTCACCACTTGGAACGCCGCCATGACCCACCACATGGCGGTGCGCGCGGAGGAGGCGCTGGGGCTGCCCCTGGAGGCCCTGTTTCCGCTGGCGTTGCCGGAACCGGCCGTGTCCGCGGCGCGCCACCTGCTGGAAGGGCGCGACACCACGTTTGCCCTGCACCGGCACCGACACACCGCCCCGCGGGTGGGCGAGCGGGTGCTCGACATTCGCGGACGCGCCCTAAAAGATCCAGCCGGACACATCTACGGCGCGGTCTTGGCGGTGGACGATCGCAGCGAACAGGTGCGTCTGACCGAACAACTGCAGCATGCGGAAAAGCTGGCCACCGTGGGCCAGTTGGCGGCGGGTCTGGCCCATGAGATCGGCACCCCCCTGAACGTAATCAGCGGGCGCGCCGAGTTCGTGCTCAAAAAGCTGCCGGAGGAGGACGACCTGCGCCGCCACCTGGAGCGCATCGTGGCACAGATCGACCGCATCTCCGGCATCGTTCAGCAGATGCTGGTGTTTGCACGCAAGCGCCCGCCGGAGCGGCGTCCGGTGGCGCTGGCCGAACTGGTCTCCGGAGTGGCCGAACTGGTACGCCATCAGTTCGATCAGGCCGGCATCCGGCTGGACATCGAAATTCCCGAAGCGCTGGTGGTGGAAGCGGATCCGGATCAGATTCAGCAGGTGGCCATGAACCTGGTGCTCAATGCCCGCCACGCGCTGGTAAGCGGCGGATCGGTCACCGTCACCGCCACGGAAATCTGCGTCCCGGAACGCGGACAGAACTCGTTCGTGCGCCTGTCGGTGGCCGACACCGGGCCGGGCATGAACGACGCGGTGCGGGCCCGCATTTTCGACCCGTTCTTCACCACCAAGGAGCCGGGCAAGGGAACCGGAATGGGACTCACCGTGTGCCACGGCATCGTCACCGCCCACGAAGGATGGATGGAGGTGGAGAGTGCCCCCGGCAAGGGAGCGGTGTTCCTGGTCTACCTGCCGCAGGAGGCGCCCCCCGGGGGTCCCGGCACCGAAACGGAGGAAAGCCCGTGAATGATTCCGGCCCCATGCGCGTGCTGGTGGTGGACGACGATCCGGAGATGGCCGAGTTGCTGGCTGAAATCCTCACCGACGAGGGATACGCCGCGCGCACCGCCGTCGGCGGATCGGAGGCCCTGTGGATGATGCAGTCGGTGGATTTTCCGCTGGTCATCACCGACTTGCGCATGCACGGCATGAGCGGCATGCACCTGCTGGACGAGATTCGCCAGCAACACCCGGATACCGAGGTGGTGATGATTACCGCCTTCGGCTCCATCGACACCGCCATCGACGCCATGCGGCGCGGCGCCTACGATTACATTACCAAACCGTTCAAAACCGATGCGATTCTGGCGGCGGTGCGGCGGGCGGCGGAAAAGATCGGCCTGGGCGACCAACTCAGACGCCTGACCGGCAGCGGCAGCGTGCGCTTTCACGGCATGATCGGCGCCTCGCCGCCCATGCGCCGGGTGTTCGATCACATCCGTCAGGTAGCCGCCAGCCCCGCCGGGGTGTTGCTCACCGGCGAGTCCGGTACCGGCAAGGAAGTGGCGGCGCGGGCCATTCACGCGGAATCGGGCCGCACCGGGCCGCTGGTGCCGGTCAACTGCGCCGCCATTCCCGAATCGCTTATGGAGGGGGAGCTGTTCGGTGCCCGTAAAGGCGCCTATACGGACGCCCGCGAAGACCGCAAGGGGCTGTTCGAGCACGCGGCCGGCGGCACCCTGTTCCTGGACGAGGTGGGGGAGATTCCCCTGCCCCTGCAAAGCAAGCTGCTGCGCGCCCTGCAGGAGCGGATCATCCGGCGCCTGGGCGATACCCGCGAAATTCCCATCGACGTGCGTGTGATCGCCGCCACCAATGCGGACCTGACCCGTGCGGTGGCCGAGGGCCGGTTTCGGGAGGATCTGTTCTGGCGCCTGAACGTGATCCCCATCCATCTGCCGCCCCTGCGCGACCGGCGCGACGACATTCCGCTGCTGGCCCAGGACCTGGTGGCGCGCTTTGCCACCGAAAACCGCAAACCGGTGCGCGGACTGACCGCCGCCGCCCTGGAACGGCTGTCCGCGCACCATTGGCCGGGCAACATCCGCGAACTGGCCAACGCCCTGGAACGGGCGGTGATTCTGGCCCAGGGCCCCGCCATCGACGGGGCCGACCTGCCGCCGGGGCTGGGCACCAGGGGCCCGGTGACGGCCAACGGGGCGGCCCCGCACGCCGTCCCGTCCAACCTGCCGCCGGAGGCCGCCGGGGAACCCACCCTGGAGGAACTGGAGCGGCGCTACATCCTGCACGTGCTGGACACCTGCCACGGCAACCGCACCGCCGCCGCCCGCCGCCTGGGCATCGACCGCAAAACCTTGTATCGAAAGCTGAGCCAATACGACCACCGGGAGGGCGGGAACGCCTGACCCGCACCCCCCCCGGTTTGCCCCGAACCCCCGCCCCCCGT
>Ga0224496_10001817_pt1 | contig 13066 bp, 15 predicted proteins | sample SF_Jul11_sed_USG_2_FD_168127 | JGI IMG/M metagenome (GOLD analysis project Ga0224496, IMG submission 168127) | Sediment microbial communities from San Francisco Bay, California, United States - SF_Jul11_sed_USGS_8_1 | ecosystem: Environmental > Aquatic > Marine > Sediment | place: USA... | reverse complement strand
TAGGTAGAAATCCTATACCATCTTTAAATATGGAATTAACTCAACTTTTGTATTGCACAAATTTGCGTTATTACTTTCAATTATCGCTGTTTTTACAATCCCGGTAATTCTTCCTAATGCTTTTGCTCACGGACTTGGAGGTGATCAGGCTGAACCTCTAAGTTTCGGTGACATGGAGGTAACTGTTCGTACACAACTGAGTCCTTCTGATATTACTGTTGGCGAACTTGATTCTGCCAACATGCAAATTCGTTTCTTTGATACGTTGACTGATACAAATCTGGACAAAGTCACATACAGAGTAGAAGTTTGGCAAAGTGGCGAACTTTTAGCTAGAAATCTATTTTATGATATGGATGGAAGGCTGGATGTAAAAATCAAACCTCAACCTAACTGCAATAAGAATATTCTCGAAGAATGTTCTATCTATGGTGGCTCTGAACATGTTAGTGCACCAGGAGCACTATTTGTTCAAGGTGCAGAATGCACTGATGACAATTTAGATATATGTGCAAGGCCATCAATTACTGGTCCAATTTTTGTAAAGGGTGGATTATACAAAATTAGAGTTGACATAGAGGCTGCTACTAGCCCCAGAACTGTTCTAGCTAACTTGCTAAGTTATGAAACTTTTGTTAGTGTTGCTCAAGAGCAAGACTTTCTTATCAAAACTGCAAATGCTGAAGAAATACCGGTAATTGTAAAAACATACTATGATGAAGTTGACAATTTTAAATTTGATACATCTGATAATTCGATTTCATTTGACATGCCATTTGATTGGAGTCCTTCTTATGTTGATTTAGTACAAGTAGTGCATGAAGAAGTCAGAGTTCCAAAAACATTTGCTCCTTATGCAGAAGGAAAACAATTCCAAGGATTTGTCAATGGTGTGGAAATTGATCAGAGAGCGTTACTAAATGATCCTTATTCATATGATGATACAAACATTGTACATTTTCTAATTACAAAAAATGAGTTGCAAAAAATCAATGAAAAACTAGGAGCAGATAATTATGACAATCTTAAGATGGACTTGAAGCTTGTTCCATTATCTGAGGCTTCAAGAAGCTCTACAGAATTTTATCTTGTTGATACTACAAATTATGAACAAGTACCAACCACTGTAAATATTTCATGGGATGGAAAATATGGTGCTAATCAAGAAATTCCATTTGAGTTTACATTCTTCAATGAAAACAGAGAATTGATCAAAGATGTCAAATATGCATACTTTGTTTTTGATGAATTTGATAACGAAATAGCTAGTAATGTTGGTGATGACAATTCAAGTCTTGGAATTGACTCTACTGAAGGAATTGACGTTCAAAGAATTTTTGTGCCATCTCAAGGGCAAATTAGAGTAGATGTCAAAGTTTTAGGAACTGGCTTGGATTATGATCCAAAATATGCAGGAATTGGTTCTGCCCTTATTGAAATAGGTCCTGGTGCTCCTGTATCCACTACACCATCTGTACCTGAGAAAGCACCAATACCTGACTGGATTAAAAATAATGCAGAGTGGTGGGCAGCAGGACAAATCGATGACAATTCTTTCATTCAAGGAATTCAATATTTGATTAAAGAAGATGTTTTAAAAATTCCTCCAACAACACAGGGTTCTAGCTCAGGTTCAAATGAAATTCCAGTATGGATTAAAAATAATGCAGAGTGGTGGGCAGCAGGACAAATCGATGACAATTCTTTCATTCAAGGAATTCAATATTTGATTAAAGAAGGAATTATGAGAATTCAATCATAGGTTTTTAAATAAATTCTGTTTAGTGATAGTATTATGAAGGACATCAATGACATAATGCCTAAAGTTCCAAATATGAAATGGGGAGCTTTGATGAATACTCCTCCGACAAATGACAAAGTTGAAGAAATGAACAAAATTTTCCCAAGTAACGGTAAATGGCATACTGTCTTTGAGGAAAAAGATCTAATCACAATTGACGGAAAAGAAATTCGTAAAAAAGATCCAAACAAGTGGACCTAGATTGAAACATACATTATTACTTTTAATTCTAACACTCCCAACTCTACTTGCATTGGATAATGTTTATGGTCATGGAGTTGGAAGTGAAACTTTTCCTCCTGTAGAGTTAGATGGCAGATTAGTTACATTGGAAGTTTCATCTTCAAAAAGTGATCCTAACACAAATGATGATCAACAAATTTCAATTTCATTAATTGATTTTGATTCAAAAATTACTCTGCGAGATGTTACTTTTCTGATAAAATCAGAACGTGGTGAGCAGTTTCTATTTGAGCAAGAATTCAAAGCTGATAATGGATTCTTAGTTTTTAATTTTGTCTCAGAAGAAAACAATTCCATTATTATTGAGGAAAATAATGAGGATAATCTCTTTGGTTTGTTATTGGGACTGGATAGTAGAATGATTAATGTCAAAGGACCAAAACTTAGTGAAGGTGGTCTATACAAATTTGATGTTACAGTACTCACTGCAGACGGATATTCCAAAAAGCTAGTTGAGCCTCTAGTTTTCAATGCAGGAATATCTATTGCACAAACAACACAATTTCACTTTGTTGATACTAACTTTGGAGAACAAAATATTCAGGTGATCTCATATTATGATGAAATTTCAAATTTCCAATATGACTCTGATTCTAAAGAAATTAGATTCTCCATGCCTTTTGAATGGAGCCAATCAAACATTAATCAAACATCCGTAGTTCATGAAGAACTTGTAATCCCAAAAAGTTTTGGCGATTTACTTGTATCAGGATTTTCAATGTACATTAATGGCATAAAGATATCTCAAGATGTTGTAAATATTGATGACTTTTTTTCTGATGAACGTGTAGTTCATTTTATCATATATCAAAGAGAACTACAAAATGTATTTGAAAATAATTTCAACCAGGATGAAATGAATTTTATAATTAAACCAGATCGTGATTACACTCATTTAAGCTCAGTTACTGAAAATGGACAGTTTAGAATTCTAGTTTCTTGGGAGCCAGAGAATCTAAAGTCTAACTCTGATGCAAAAATAATTTTTGATATTACTGATATTTTCTTAAAGAATAGACCTGTTGCTACAAACTATGAATTTTCAATGACTCAAAATGACAGAATAATCTTTGAACAAAATGGGATTAGTAATGATTCTAAAGACGGTCATAATATTGTAGAATTTTTAATTCCTCAAGATGTTACAGGAACTGCATATCTGAATTTTAAAAATTTAGATAATAACAATCTTGCAAAATCAACAATTCCAATTGTGATTAATAGAATAATAAATCAAGATAACGAAATCTCAATTCCTGATTGGATTAGAAACAATGCATTATGGTGGTCTGAAGCACAAATTGATGATAACACATTCATCCAAGGGATTGAATATTTAATTAAAAATAAAATCATTACAATTCCACAAACTCAACAGGAATTTTCCCAATCTCAAGAAATTCCTGATTGGATTAGAAACAATGCTGCTTGGTGGGCATCAGGCCAAATTGATGATAAAACATTTGTTCAAGGCTTGGAATTTTTAATTCAAAAGGGAATTATTAATGTTTGATTAACTCTTGTTCGAGAAATGAACCAGTCCTTTTAAATCTCAAAAATTGTAATTTTGATCACTTTGTTTAGACCTGAAAGAATTGTTGAAAGAAAATCAACACTATTCTCAATTGTAGTTACAGGGGTTGTTGCAATTCTTGCATTGCCAATCATAATTCCACACCTATTACATGGATATCATCTCGCACACATTTTCTTACATGTTGGAGGAATTACACTTGCAGTCTTTATTTCTATATTAGCAGGAATTGCATGTTACAGGTTACGAACAAAAAGACTTTTGTTAAGCGCTGTGGCCTTTACCAATTTTATTGCAGCTGAAGTTATTTTACTTGTTGATGCCACTTGGCCAAACATCTATGATCTTAGTGAATTATCGCTTTCTGAAGTCGGACATTTATTGACATTTATTACATTAGGGTTGCTAGCGTTAGGAGTGTTTAGAAATGACTGATAGGGATATACAATTGCAACAAATCATTGAAGAAAATCCTGGAATTCAATTCCGTGAGATTATGCGCTCATCAGGACTAAAAAATGGCGTACTTAGTCATTATTTAGGAAAATTAGAAAAAAATGGAATCATCAAGGTTATTCGTGGTCCACGACAAGCTAGATTTTATCCTCCAAGAATTACAGAAGATGAATCTACTGTAATTAAAGCACTAAGAAAACAAACTCCGCGAGATTTGTTACTTGCATTAATCAAAGAAGATGGATTAGAATTTAGTCAATTAGTCAAGGAAGTTGGAAAGTCACCATCAACTGTCTCGCTTTATCTTTCACAAATTGTAGATGATGGACTAGTTGAAACAAAACTTGTGCAACTCAAAAAGAGATATTATATTAAAGCAAGAGACCTTATAGATAAATTAGTTGAAGACTATAAACCAAGTTCACTTGAGAACCCAATATCTGGATTCGAAGATATCATTAATTCTTTCTAGAATTTTAAAAACAAAAATTCCATTTCTATTAGGATTGGCATTTCTAGTATTAGTTGTACCTCAAGTAGCATTTGCAGATGTCTATGTTCCTTTACATGAATATTTGGGATACTTTGATTCAAATGGGATCTATACTGTAGTTGGAAATGTTAAAAATGAAAATAGTTTCGCAATAATTCCAACAATTACTGTATCTGTAATTGACGGCGCTGAAAGAATATCCAAAACTATCGAACATGTTCCAATAGGACCTGACAAGGAAATTCCATTTAAAATAAAATTTCCTGAATTAACATCTGATACTCCAGTACTAGTGAATCCAGAAATTATATATGAAAAGACAATCACCCATGAAATTCCAATTCAAGTACTCTATGATAATACTCTAATCAAACATGATGATGGTCACATCACAGGAAGAATTCAAAATATTGGTGATAAAACAATCTTTTATCCTAAAATCTATGCTGTAGTTCACGGGTATGAATTAGTATTAGATATTACTCAAAATATTGAATTCATTGAAAAAATTGAACCAGGGCAAATTTTAGATTTTTCAATGTATCCTGATCCTGCAATAATTGAAGATATCTTCTACTATAGCTGTTTTGCACCAGTAGATACAACTGTAATTCCTGTAACTGCAAAGAAGAATGATGGAAATTTTGATTTCAGATATGATTCAGGAGCATGGTATTCTTCTGCAAAATTTGATGAAAAAGGAACTACGTTAAGCATTAGAGGATACAACAGCTATCCACTTGAGACTTATGCAAACTTTGAATTTCCACCAATCTCCGGAGATGAGAAATTTTCTGTTACACTAAATGATGAGCCTATAGAATTTATCCAAAGCATAGATGATATGGGATTTTGGCATGTAGCATTCCAAGTAGAGCCAACCTCACAAGGAGTTTTAAAAATTTCAGGCTTTGAGAAAGGATTACCTCCTGAATTGCCAAAAATCCCACAATGGATTAAAGTAAATACTGAATGGTGGATAACAAACCAAATTTCAGATTTAGAATTTCTTGAAGGAATAGATTTTTTGTTTGAAAAACAAATAATTTCTGTTCCCGAACGAGTTGTGATTTCTGAATCCAAATGGAAGATTCCTCATTGGGTCAAAACATCTACTGAATGGTGGTATGAAGAAAAAATCTCTGATGATGAGTTTCTAAATATTATTGAAAATCTAGTCAAAAGAAAAATAATTGTGGTTTGATTGGTCATTCAGTGAATAAACCAGTTATATTTTAATCCAATAATGAGAAAATAACCATCAGACCATAGTTTGGTGAGAAACAAACAAGTCACTATTTTTCATCATATTTTTTAAAATTAAATAATGTTATTATACAAATTTCAATCAACGAAAATCACTTATGTTTCCATTAAGAGATGAAAATCCACATCCTCCAGGATTCAAACCAACTGTAACTTATGCACTAATCATTGTCAATGTAATCGTATTTTTTATTGAAGTTGTATTCACTGGGCAATTTTTTGATTTCACAAATCAAAATGCATTTAATTTATTTTACAACTGGGGAGCTGTTCCAAATTGTATAACGGGAGGCACTGTTCTAAATGTTGATTTAGGTGCAGGTCCATTACGTGTATCTTGTCCTGATGTGCCATACTTCTCATTACTAAGTTCAATCTTTTTGCATGGAGGTCTTATGCATCTTGGTGGAAACATGTTGTTTTTGTGGATATTTGGTGATAATATTGAACACAAATTTGGAAAAGTAAAATATCTTGGAATTTATTTAATGTGGGGGATTCTCGCAGGACTTATTCATATTTATGGTGATGCTAGCAGTGCAATTCCTGCAGTTGGTGCCTCTGGCGCAATCTCTGGAGTACTTGGGGCATATCTGGTAATTTTTCCAAAAGCTAGAATCCAGACATTTCTGATGATGGGATTCTTTTGGAGAATGATGCATATTCAGGCTAGATGGTTCTTACCTTTCTGGTTGGTTTTCCAAAATCTCTTACCCTTTTTCATAGGTGGATTTGGTGTTGCTGGAGGTGGTGTAGCTTATCTTGCTCACATTGGTGGATTTGTTGTGGGTCTTGCAACAGGATATTTCTACAAAAAGACACACAGCTCAGAGTTTACGTATGGTACAAGATATGGGTATCGACCAGATTATTGAAAGAATAAATCTCCGAATCAATTTGAAATTCTTATGCCGTTGATTACAGTGTCAATGTATCCAGGCAGAACTCAGGAACAAAAAGACGAATATGCAAAAGCAATAACAAAATCTGCAGTAGATATTCTCAAAACAAAAGAAAATCATGTTATTGTTGTTTTTGAAGACAATCCTAAAGAAAATTGGTTTTTAGCAGGAAATCAATTGTAAAAACTAGGTTCATTCTTTCTTTTTTATCTATGCAAAACCGAAATGTCAATTATTGTTAAAGAAAAGAAAAAGAGAAAAAAATTAATCAATGATTAGATAAAATCATATGGAATTGGATTATGTTTACTTGAAATACATGGAAACAAGAAATTATTTCAAATCATAATCTTGGTTAAATCAAGATGAAAAATGTTCTAATTAGAATTGTGTATTTAATTTTTGGATCTTCTGAATGACTTGGTCATGATTTCCATTATTATCAATTGAAAGAATCAACAATCCATCATCTAGAAAAAGAGTTATCATTTTCACTAATTCCTTACAAGTTATCATCCAATTTGTTTTTCCCAGTTGGCTGTCAAACATCTCTTCCATATGGGCTTTGACAGATGCCTGGTAATGTGCCAAATTACCCATTTCTTCATCAATTAGTGGTTCAGATTCTTCTCTTCTAACAAATGCCACAACTTGGCGATTTTTTATTCTGCCCACAAATCTTATTGATTCATCAAGATCAAGGACTTTACGACATTCTTCTTTTGTATAATGTTCAGATACTTTCAATCTGCACGATTGCTAAAATAACAATTAATATTTTTTAGTGATGCTATCTTCGTTTTCATATTTAAGATCATGGAAATATTCTATCTGGGATTCTACACTCTCAATATCCTCTTCAAGAAATGGGATGTTACTATACCAAAATTCATTTTCAGGCATTAAATTTAAAGAAATTTCATGAGTTTATAGATCTAACGATTAGGTTTGTATCAGATCTTAAGACCAAAAACTGTGTAGTTGTTTGGTGACAGTTCTAATACAATCTTGATTAAACAAATTTGATATTTAGGCAATACTGAGAATTCATACTTTTGTTTTACAAATCAAGACTCTATTTTTATGAACTTTTGTTTGAATTAAGTTGATATCTTTAAAAGAAACTTGATAAAATCTATCAATTTGTAACTGGAAACCAACTCTAATTATTTTTAAAAATAATGGACTGGAAAAATTCCCAGTTAGAGATTGACATACACATTATGGTCGGTTTGATCTTTGTTAATCAAATTTGTATAATAAGAAAATGGTACATTTTATGTTTGTACCATGAGTTTATCCTTTTATTGCGATTTAATTAATTCATTTTATGAGAGTCGCAGTTGTTCAATTCAAAGCATCAACCAAAAAAGAAGATAATTTAAAAAAAATTATTTCATACATTTCAAAAGCAGCTGCAAAAAATGCAACTCTGATTGCATTTTCAGAATTTATGATGTTTTATACAAACTCTTCTCAAACTCCAAAACAATTAGCAAATTTAGCTGAAACAATTAATGGAAATTTCGTTACAATAATTGCAGAAGCTGCAAAAAAAAATCAGATCCAAGTTATAGGATCATTTTATGAAAAAAGTAGAAAGAAAGATCGTGTTTATGACACATCATTTGTAATTAGTGAATCAGGTAAAGTAATATCTACATATAGAAAAATTCATCTCTATGATGCATTAGGATTTAGAGAATCCGATAAAATGACTGCGGGCTCTAAAATTGCAAAGCCAGTAAAAACATCAATTGGAAAAATTGGCATGATGATTTGTTATGATTTAAGATTTCCAGAGATGTCCAGATCTTTAGCTGTTGCGGGATCTGAAATACTAGTTGTACCTTCTGCTTGGGTTAAAGGTAACATGAAAGAAGAGCATTGGATTACAATTAACAAAACACGTGCAATTGAAAATGGATGCTATGTAATTGCTCCTGATCAAATTGGAAATATCTATTGTGGTAGAAGTTTAGTTGTTGATCCATATGGAAAAATTCTACTTGATATGAAAAAAAAACAAGGAATAGGTTTTGTAAATATTGACTTGAACAAAGTAAAACAAACAAGAAAAATTCTACCATTACTCAAAAATAGAAGGACAGATGTCTATCCTATTTTGAAGGCTTGATTTCTCTACTTTCACAATTAAAGTTTGAACACTGTTTAGTCCATTTTTGATTTCTTGAATAACGAAAAATTATCATTGGCCATTTACAAACATCACATGGATTTTTTGTTGCCCTCAGTCTTGCCTTTTGTAATAATGGTGAGGAAGCCTTACATCCATTATAAAAATTTGAACACCCTATGAATCGTTTTTTTGTAACTCTTGATCTAATTACCACCAATTCTCCTATCTTGCATTCAGGACATTCCACCAGTCCATTTTTTGGAGAATTTGTACCAAGAATAATGTATTTTTTCTCTTTTGATGACCAAGAAAGATATCCATTTGTATCCAAATACTGAATGATCTCTTTTTTGAGTATGCTAGTTTTTGATTTTGTAGTTTTTGCTATATGTCTTATAATAGGTTTCTTGACCTGAACAGTTCGTGGTTGTATTCTCTTTAATGACTTCAATAATGGGTTTACTAAAACAATTTTTATAGGGACTTGGGTCAGTGTTAATTATGGAAAAGGTTTGTGTTCTTGGCGCTGGTAGTACAAAATATGGAAAATTAAGTGAAAGTATTGCCGATATTACTACTCAGGCATCAGTAGCAGCCATAGAAAACGCAGGCATTGATCCAAAAGAGATCAAAGCATCTTACATTTCAAACGTCTTTGGTGTTGCTGACAAACAGGTCCATATAGGTCCTGTATTGATGAGCAGATTAGGAATTCCAGATAAACCATCATTAACAATAGAATCTGCATGTGGGAGTGGTTCTGTATCTTTTAGAGAAGCATATGCCAATGTCGCAGCTGGATTTTATGACTGTCTAGTTGTTACTGGTGTCGAAAAAGTAACTCACACAGGAACTGAATGGACAACAACTTACTTTGCATATTGTTCTGACTTTTTTTATGAAGGTCAGGCTGGTGCATCATTTCCTGGTTTGTTTGCATCTATGGCAAGAGCTTATCTGACAGAGTTTGATGCAACTGAAGAAGACTTTGCAGCAGTTGCAGTAAAGAATCATGATAATGGTGTTCTTAATCCAAAAGCTCACATGCAAAAGAAAATTACTGTTGATGATGTAATGAATTCACCAGTTGTTGCTAGTCCGCTAAAACTTTATGATTGTTGTCCATTCTCTGATGGTGCAAGCTCTGTAATTCTTTGTTCTGAAAAGTTCGCAAAAGAACATGGTGGTAATTATATTGAAGTAATTGGTTCTGGCAGAGGTGGTTCACCTGCTGCATTACAAGGTCGTGAACACATGACAACCATTCCTAGTACAAAGATTGCAGCAGCAGATGCATACAAAATGGCAGGAATCACCGCAAAAGATATTGACTTTGCTGAAGTACATGATTGCTTTACTATTGCAGAGGTAGTTGATACTGAAGACTTGGGATTCTTTGAGAAAGGACAAGGTATTCAGGCTGTTCGTGAAGGTAGAACAAAATTAAATTCTGATATTTCTATTAATCCATCAGGTGGTCTTAAATCAAAAGGACATCCAATTGGAGCGACAGGTGTTGGGCAAGTCGTTGAAGTATTTGATCAATTAACTGGAAAAGCTGGTGAAAGAACTGTTAAAGATGCAAAAATTGGCCTAACTCATAACTTTGGTGCAACTGGCGCAAGTTGTGCTGTTCATATATTCCAAAGTGTGTAAAATGACTGTTGAAGAACAACTAATTGAATATGCAAAACAAGGCAAACTACTAACTCATAAGTGTACTAAGTGTGGCTACCTTCATTTGTCTACTGCCTATTATTGCCTAAAATGTGGAAGTAAGGGATTTGAAGATGTTATTTTAGACGGTGTAGGCTCAATTGCCACTTATACAATAATTACTGTAGCTCCTGCAGGCTTTGAAAAATATACTCCGTATGCCTTTGTTGTACTTCAACTAGATAATTCAGATTTGAGAATCTCTGGATTTATGGCGGGAATTGCAACCCCTGCAGATCTACCAGTTGGTACTAAAGCCAGAATTACTGGTTTTGAAGATGGTTGTGGAATCATCATTAAAAAGCAGTAAAATAATTTATTTGAATTATTAAAAAAAATCAAAATCGATTCTTAATAATTCTGTATCCTGATCAACTTCATGTCTGTTGAAATAACATGCGGTAAATGTGGGGAGAAGATCACAAATATGAAAATGCTAAAATCTCTAAAAGATGTTATGAATCCAACTAATGGAAAATGTCCCTCATGTGGACAAAAACTTTCCACATCAGAATTTTCACTTGATGTTAAAGAAAACTGATCAAAAAAGATCTTCAAGTGGATTATTTTTTAGATTTTTGAAAAATAGCTATTACAGTTTCAAATTTTTAATCAATAAATTAAAAATCTGATCAAAAATGTTCACAAATGATCTAGTCACAAGTCTTATTTACTCCTTAGTCAAGAAAAAAAAACATGAAAATGCGTGATAAAGATTTAGAATTAGATCTAGATGTTGACTTAGATGATGACGATGATTTAGATTTAGAATCTGATATGGATTCCGATTCATCACCAAAGAGAAGTGGAATTTTACAATCTACATCAAAACGTGTAAGGATGATCTTCTCTGTAATGGCAAGTCCAAATAGAATTGATATTCTTAGAATTTTAAACTCTAAAGGCCCTTTGACCTATTCTGAATTAAAATCTCTGGCAGGTTTCAAGTCAAAAAAGGAAAGTGGAAAATTTGCATATCACCTGAGAAAATTACTTCGACAATCCCTTGTTGCACTAAACAAATCTGAAAGACGATACACCATTACAAATCTTGGAAAGCTAGTTTTGAGTTTGGCAAGACAAATTGAAGAGAGATCAATTATTGAAAGTGGAAAAATGTACGTTAGAACATCTCATCAATCAATTGAGGAATTTAATTCACACAAAATTATTCAATCATTAGTTCGTGAAGGAAGTCTGCCATTGGAGCTTGCACAAAAAATCACCGAAGAGGTTGAAAATAGAATTTACAAATATCAGACTACCTACCTTACTGGTTCACTTATACGAGAAATGGTGAATTCTGTTCTTCTTGAGCATGGTCATGAGGAATACAGGAACAAACTTGCACGCCTAGGCCTTCCTGTTTATGACGTTCAGGAGATGATTTCTAATTTAGATGATGTTGACAACGGTGCTGAAGGTCTTCTCTTTAACACAGGACAAAGAGTATTTGCCGAACATCTACTTACAAACATCCTGCCAAAAGATGTGGCAGATTCTCATCTTTCTGGAGACTTGCATATTACTAATCCTGGAATCTGGTCTATGATTCCTGATACAATATTTGTAAATGTCAAAGAATTAATCGAAGATGGAATAAACCTTGGTGGAAAATATCTTGATGTATCAAGAATTCCTGCATCAAAACAACTTGATGATATTACAAGCTCATTGTCTATTGTCATTGCCCTTCTTTCAAAAGAAGCTTCACAAGAAGTTGTAATTGACGGTCTGGTACAATTATTTACAAAGCACTCAAAATCTCTTACCGAACTCGAACAAAAACTCACTGATGCATTTGCAACTGCATCGACAACTGCAAAATACAATAAAACAAGTACCAAGATATCAATTAGATTACAATTAGGAAGTGATGCAAAAATAATTAATTCAATTATCAATGCGTACAAAAATTACACAAAGATTACACCAATTCCAAAAATTGGTTTAATAATAGATGTTGATAAAGGAAAAATTACTGATGTTTCAGAATCAATATCTGAAATAATTTTCATTGGTGGGCATGTAATGTTTGCTAAAGGTCAAACTTCTAGCTCTGGCGTTACAAATGGATCTACAACGATCACATCTCCACTCTCAATAAATTTGGAATCTGTTTCAATAAATCTTCCAAGACTTGCATTTGAATCAAACAAAGACGAAACTTACTTTAGAGCAAGACTTGCATTACTAATGAAACCTGCACTATCCTCCATGGCATTAAGAAAGAAAGATATCTCAGATCTTACCAGAAGAGGCCTGAATCCAATTCTTGCAAAGAACACCCAATACATGCAAAGAAGTTCTGTTTCACTTGTTGTAAATTTAGTCGGCCTCAAAGAATCTGTGTTTAACATACTTGGATTCCAAGATAATAAAGAAGGGCGTGGTATTCTTCATAAGGTTATTGAAACTGCAGTTGATGTTGGAACCAAAAAAGGCAAAGAATTAGGTGATACTGTTACCATCTGTATGACTGAAACTGAGGCATCTGCCCGTTTTGCTACTTTGG
>Ga0224496_10001815_pt1 | contig 13071 bp, 12 predicted proteins | sample SF_Jul11_sed_USG_2_FD_168127 | JGI IMG/M metagenome (GOLD analysis project Ga0224496, IMG submission 168127) | Sediment microbial communities from San Francisco Bay, California, United States - SF_Jul11_sed_USGS_8_1 | ecosystem: Environmental > Aquatic > Marine > Sediment | place: USA... | reverse complement strand
ATGCCATATGGGTGAAGATTGCGTTAAATAGAGGTTGATCATATTAAATCATGCAACCTTTGAACCGAATCTTAATAAAAAAGGCGTTATTTGAATGAAAATAATCTGGCTTTACATGGTTTTTAAAAAAATGATATATAAAATTTCCATGAAGATGTATTGTCGTGTTGTATTAGTCTTGTTATAAAGAAATCACCTGTTATTGATAGCCTTATATAAACGAAAAAACAAAGAATAAGTATGGATCTAGCGTCGTTAATTGGTTCGTTGGGGGTATTGGCAGTATTTATATTCGGTGTCGCTTTTGAGAAAGGGGCCTTTCACTTTGAATATCTGCAATACATGTGGAACGCCCCGAGTGTTATTATCGTCATGTTTGGTACGGTCGTAGCCACGATTGGTTCATATTCCATCGAACAGATCATGGGTTTGCCGAAATCGTTGGGCCGAATCTATAAAGCAAAATCAGTTCCCCTGATCGAAACCCTCGTGATTATTGTCGATGTCGCAAAGGTTGCCAGGAAAAATGTTTTGGCGATTGAAGATACTTTACCGAGCATTGAAAACCTCTTTTTAAGAAATGGATTGAGGCTGGTTGTTGACCGGGTGGACCGGGAATTGATTACCGATATCTTGATGTCGGAAATGAAATATGCGGCATTAAAAAAAACGACCGATCAATTGGTCGTTAAACAAATGTCGGTTCTCGCGCCCGCCTTTGGGATGATCGGCACCCTGATTGGTTTGATCTTGATGTTACAAGCTCTTGATGATGTCAGTTCCATCGGTCCAAAAATGGCAGTCGCCTTGATTACCACCTTGTATGGAGCTTTGTTGTCGAACGGGATATTTTTGCCGTGGGCGACTAATTTGGATGCCGCCAACAAAAACGACAATCTTCTAAACGAAATGATCCGGGATGGAGTTTTGTTTATCGAAAAGAACGAACGGGCCGAATTTATCGAGCAAGATTTGATGAATTATCTGACCCCGACCTTGAAATCAAAATATGAAGAACTCAAATTCAGCAACGCCGATAAAGGATAGATAATGGCGATTGAAGAAGAACAGGAATGTGAATGCGGTGAAGAACGGGTCGAGTGGATATATACCTACGGGGATATGGTCACGCTGTTACTCGCTTTTTTTATTTTACTTTTTGCCATGTCCAAGACCGAAGAGAATCTCTTTAAGGCGATTAGCGCTTCATTTAAAGGGGGGCCTCCAGCATCTCCCTTTGTTTTCTCAGGTCTTCCTACCTTTATGGAAAATATTGAAGCTGCCTTAAAAAAAAGTGATATTTCCGAAGTGACGGATATAACGGTGGATGATCGTGGAATCACCGTTTCGTTCTCGGATACCGTGATGTTTGCTCCAGGATCGGCAACCCCAACTCAGCTGGGTAACGATGTCATAGAGAAATTTTCCAGAATTCTTCACGCTATCTCAAACCGGGTTATCGTGGAAGGCCATACCGACAACACCCCGATCAGAACACCGATATTTCCATCAAACTGGGAGCTTAGCGGAGCCAGATCTGGTTCTGTCGCGCGCCTTTTGGAGTCGTTCGGGGTGAAAAGCAAACGTATTGAGATCGCCGGTTATGGCTCGACAAGACCAAAGGTTCCCAATGACAGTAGCGAACTTAAAAGCTTGAATCGAAGGATCGATATTTTAGTCAAGCCGGACGGGTTTTAAGCGGTTTTGTATCGCGGGATAAAAGCGGCGATACTTTAAGCCAAGGCCAAGAGTTCCAATCATAAAGTGATTTATGAGACCCAAATGTTCGTTTTAAAGATTATCTGTTGGAAATGATGAATGTAATGCCTTCAAATGCCGAGGATTATGTCCAGCGCTATCAGTCACCGCTTCCGCCATACATGGAAAAGATTAAAAGCTATGGCTTAAGTCATAAAGTGCCGATAGTTCGAGACGACATGGGGCAGATGTTGCGTTTGTTTTGCAGAATGCTCAAGCCACAGAAAATCCTTGAGATCGGATGCGGGATATCTTATTCGACCCACTGGATGCTATTGGGCGCTGAAGAGAGTGAAATTACTGCGTTGGATTATAATTACGACCGCTTAAATTGTTGTGTGGATTACCTAAATCAATCGGGTTTTTCTAAACAGGTCAAATTGGTTCAGGGCTGGGCGGAGGATTTTTTTAAAGACAATCACGGGCAATACGATTTGATTTTTCAGGATTCAACTAAAAAAAACTATGTCGAAATGATCGGTGACTGTTATCGGTTCCTTAAACCGGGTGGTTGGTTGGTGGCGGATAACATATTTTTTAACGGGAAGGTTTTTGGCCTTAGCAAGGATCAGGAAAGAAAATATTCCAGGGGCGTTGAAACGATTAACGATTTTAATTTAAAGATGTCTGAGCATCCAGGGTTTCAAACTGATTACTTTCCTTTTAGCGATGGCATTTTGGTTGCGCAAAAAGTAGCAAATTAAATTTTATGGCTGTACCAATTCAGAACTTGGATGAAGAGCAAAAATTCTGGTACGCGAATCTGGTGGTCGCGGCTGTTTTGGCTGATGATAAGATTTTTCTGTCCGAAATCGAGTTTCTGAAACAGGTGATAGCTATTATCACTAGCCAGGAAAAGCGTTCCGAGCTGATGGAGATAATCGACAAGAAAAAACCGCCCCAATTAACGGCACCTCCCCCTGGAATACCCCCTAAAATTCTGGTTGCGATTTATATCGAACTGATATTAATCATTATATCTGATTACGATTTTGCGGATGACGAGAGGAAATATCTCAAGGAAGTCGCTGACCTGTTTAATTTCGATGAGGGTTTTTACCGGGAATTAATGAACTGGTGCGAGGACGGTTTGAGGTGGAAAACCGATCAAAGAGAGTTGGTGTCTAGCGATCTTCAGATCGAAGGTATGCAAATTCCGTTAAAAAGGCTGAACGACAAGCAGAAAAGATGGTATTCGCAGACTTTGGTCGCGACCGTTATGCTGGATGGTTTGGTGGATCAGATCGAGAAAAGTTTTTTAAAGATGGCCATATCTTTTTTGGAGGACCCCCAGGACAAAAAACAGATGCTGGCTTACATCGGCAACAAGATCTCGCCACCGATGGTGAGACCCCCGCCCATGCCGAAGCAGTACCTGATGATCGTTCTTATCGAGGTCATCTTAATCATTTCGGCGGATGAATCGCTTTCATACCGTGAGATAGAGTACCTGCAAAAAATATCGGATAACTGCGGTTTTTCCAAAGAGGAGTTCAACCGTCTGATGGATTGGTGCAACCACGGGATCAACTGGAAGCAGAACAAGAATTCCCTTTTCGTCAAATGCCGCTTTAAAGAAAAGACAAGGATCAGGGACGTTGAGGGTGGACTGGAGGATCACCCTGAGAACAACTCGGTGCAGACCCGTTTTTTCGAGTGCTATCTGTGTGGACCTGAAGTCAAGGTGCAGGCCTTTCATCTCAAGCCCAAAAGCCAAAAACTCCGACAAAACATCTTTGGCATAACTATCTACGATGAAAGCATGCCGAAATTCGACTACATTAATTTTAGTTTAATCAAGGTTATCGTCTGTCCCACTTGTTTTTTCGCCTCACCCCATAAGGAATACTTCAAAAAATCCAAGGATGATAAAGCGCCCCATGAGATGAACCTGACCGCCTTAAAACAAAACTGGATGGAATCGCTCAAGGCAAGAGAAGAGTTGATCGGGGATAACCCGGATGAGTTACTGGAAATCAAACGATCGATTTCGACAGTGATCAAGACCTACCAACTCGCGATTTTAACGGCCGAGGCTCTCGTTAAAAACGATCATTCAGATAACTTGAAATGGCAGCTGATTCTGCTTAAGCTGACCCTCGCGGAAATCACCATGTCCGCGCAACAGGAAAACAAGGCGGAGGAACTGCTAAAGCAGGTCAATGAACTGGCGGAAACTCTTTTTAACCAAAGCAGCAATAATATTGTTTCGTTTAAGGCCGCGAAAATCCTTTTGATCATCGCTGTTTATGAAAAAGACGACCGGAAAGCAAACCAGTTCTATGAATTCTTTACGAAAATGCTTAAAGAAAAGGTTCGGTTGCTTAAAAAAACGGAACTCAGCGTTCTACAGAAGGTCTATGGTGAGGTAAAGGAAGTGTACTTAAACCGCAACAACTACGCGAAAAAGAAGCTGGATGGTTTTTTACCGCCGTAAAATACAATTATCCCCGCTTAAAATACCTTTTTCGTTTTTTTGAAATAAAAATTATTGATGGAAGGATCAACCCTGTTTTTATGTCCTTGAGTTAAAATAAAAGGCTCTCCTTTAACCGGCTGGAAGTAGAATTCCTTTAACTTTGTATTAGATAAAATCTCCCCGGTTTTATAAATTCCAGTCCCAGACCAGACCGCGACGGTTTTGCCTTCATTCTCGATAAAATCTTTAACCCCCCAATTCTCATAGCCTCTTGGAGGTGGTCTGTCGGTTGGAATTTCGGGTTTTGAGATGAGTTCATGCTGGAATTCGTCCAGGACCGGTTCTTCGGCAATATCTGTCTTCTGGGCCAAATCTTCGGCAACGCCACCAATTCCGGCCTCCTTCAAGGCGAGATGGAAATCATCCCCGAACCTGACTAAAAGCCTTTTTAGGGACTGCGTAAATTCATCAGTGTGCTTGTCGGCCTCTTTCAGGTTAAGGAGCAATGCTTGGAGATCGACGGTTTGTAAATTTTCCAATTTTTTGAAAATCGCGACCAGTTCATCGAACTGCCTTTTTTTATCCGAAGCGAGATTGTCGTTCATCTCTTATTAATCCGTTTTATCAAAAGCGGGTTAAGAAACAAGTAGTATCAGCCCAGTCTATAAGCTATAAGACCATCCACCAGTTTCGGCTCAAACCAGGTTGACTTGGGCGGCATGATTTCTCCGGCGTCGGCGACCTTAAATATCTGTTCGATCTGGGTCGGAAATAAGGAAAAGGCCAGGGCCATTTCACCGCTGTTGACCCTGTTCTCCAGTTCGCCAAGACCGCGGATTCCACCTACAAAATCGATGCGCTGATCGGTCCTTTGATTTTCAATGCCCAGGACAGGCTTCAAAATGTATTGATAAAGCAGGCTCACATCCAGTTTTTCGGTCTGAGGTGATTTGGAAAGTTCTTCTTTTAACCAAAACCGATACCAGCCAGATGCGATAAATAATCCGAATTCGCCCGGTTTGGCCGGTTTGACGGGTTTAGTTTCCGGCTTGAGATGAAAACTCTTTTGAAGGGTCAAAAGAAATTCATCTTTGGACAAGCCGTTTAAATCTTTAACAACCCGGTTGTAATCCAGGATTTTCATCTGATCGGCAGGGAAGATGACCGATAAGCAATAATCATGACTAAGATCTTCTGATTGATCCGGGTTTTTCTGACTGCGGGTTTGTGAAATCCTGTAAGCCGCGGCCGAGCGATGGTGTCCGTCGGCAATATAAATCGCGTCGAACTGATTTTTATCCGAGTCGAGATCAAAAAGCTCAGTAATAAGCTCGGTCTCGGAAGGCTGATCAACAAGCCAAATCTTATGCTGAACTTCCCTTTCATCAAAAACGCTCAGCAGGGGCTCTGAAACGGCATTTCGGTTTAAAACATTGTTGAGGTCGGCTGAAGGTTTACAGGTTAAAAGCACCGGGCTTGATTGAGTGTTAAGGCATTCGATATGGCGAACCCGGTCGTTTTCCTTATCCGGTCTGGTCAACTCGTGTTTTTTTATGAGGTTCTCATGATAGGCCTTCATGGAACACACAGCGATCAAACCAGTCTGGATATGGTCTTTGTCGATCATCTGATAGATATAATACCCCGCTGTCCCGTTTTGTCTGAGCACGTTACTTTTGATTAAATTCTCCAGGTTTTCCTTACCCTTTAGATACACTTTTTCCCCATAAGGGTCCGTGTCATCGGGTAAATCGATTTCAGGCCTGGAAATGTGGAGAAAACTGTAGGGCTTGTTCTTGACCAGATCCTTGGCCTCTTTTTTAGACACCACGTCATAAGGCGGCGCGGCGACATCCTGAGCGAGCTTCGGGTCTGGAAAAAGTCCCTTAAATGGTTTGATTAACTTCATTTGAAAATGCTGGTTTGATGATAAAGGGTTGTTAACAGGATTATGTGCCTGGAATCCACAACAAGAGTCGATTTAAGGAACATTTGAAAAAATGATTAGGATCACGGCGAGAGTTCGGTCCGTAGCTCAAATAGCTCTGATCATGATGGCGATTTCCTGTTTGTTGATGATGATGATTCTCGCTTCAAAATTGGTCGAGTCGGGGTCATCCGGAAGCTGAAAGACCAGGGTTTTGTTTTCCTGAGATTCCATCGCGTCGATGAGGGAATTGATCGCAAGTTCCTTTAGATCCGAAGGAACATTTTGGATATCAGCGATGTTCTCGCCTACATATTTCTGGTGATCGAACGCAAGTTTTTCATGAATACTGGGTTTGATTTTTAAGATTTTCCCATCCCGGTCAAGATAGATGACCAGTTCGGGAAGTGCTTCCAGAACAGCCAAAGCCTTGAACTCGTTTTGCTTGGTTTCGGTTTTAAGATGTTTTAGAACCTTTCTGGTGTCGCCTAATTGGCGGGTCGCGACCTGGAGTTGTTTCGCGAGTTGCACGAAGATCTTGAGTTTTTCGATGAGAGCCCTATTGGTGATGGTGGTGCAATCCTCCCTGAAAAAGATGTCTTTTTCATTGCTGGAGTTGTTGGAGATATCCTGAACGCTCAGCCTGAGTAGCAAAACCTGGGACTTGGCGATAACCGAGTAGAAAAAAACAGGCTCCGTGGTGATGCAGACTTCGCCGAATATATCCCCGACTCTCGAAAAATCGAGAATCGACTCGCCACCTGCGCTGATCTCGATTTTTCCCTGAAGCAAAAAGTAAAGGTATTGGTTGAATTGCCCTTCCCTGAGAATAACGTTGTTTTGGGAAAAGTGGACGACTTCGGACCTGGAGAGCAACTCCGTAAAAAACATTTCCGATAAACCCTTAAAAAGTCTTGATTCCTTGAGATCATCGGCCAACTGCTCGTTTTCAAGCAGCCAGTTGGTTTTAGTGTAGACCTTGTCGTCGGTATGGCTGTTCATATAATAAGGTAACGAAGCTGGGTGTATATTAAATTGAACAAAATCGATTGTAATCTCATTAATTTGTTTTGATCATTATTTTTACTGATTTTCGGACGCTTTACAATCTAAAAAGATAAAAAAGATATTTCCTGTCTGTCGAAGAGTTAAAAAATAATATTTCAAGTGAATTGCGGTTGATAAAGAGTATCGTTTTTTTTATACTTGATTTCAAAACAGTCCAATTTCCCTTCCTGATCGTTTTACGGGCACTCATCCGGACACCATGATGTCAAAGGATCATCTAGGTTGAAGACAGGTGATTTAATTAATCTTTATTATTCGGCAGTCAGGTTAAGTTATGTTTAAGACAATTCCATCGAAAGCTGGTTTTCCACAATTGGAAGAATCGATTTTACAATTTTGGGAAGACAATCAGATTTTTTTAAAATCCATTGAAGAAAAACCGGAAAAAAACCGTTATTTTTTTTATGATGGACCACCCTTCGCGACAGGACTGCCCCACTACGGGCATCTCCTCGCCAGCACGATCAAGGACGTGATCCCCCGCTACCAGACAATGCTTGGAAACAGAGTCGAGCGAAGGTTCGGTTGGGATTGTCATGGACTTCCAGTGGAATTCGAGGTGGAAAAGGAACTCGGATTAAAAGGTAAGGCCGATATAGAGGAATTCGGTGTCGGTGAATTTAATGAGGAGTGCCGCAAAATAGTTCTGCGCTATAGTCAGGAATGGCAAAGAACGATCCGCCGCATCGGCAGGTGGGTCGATATGGATAAGGATTACAAGACCATGGATTTAAGCTTTATGGAGTCCATCTGGTGGGTGTTTAAGACCCTTTGGGACAAGAAGTTGATCTATGAAAGCAAAAAAATCGTCGCATACAGCCCGCGTTTGGGAACCCCGTTGTCTAATTTCGAGGTCAACCTGGGCTACCGCGATACGCAAGATCCCTCCATCACCATCAAGTTTAAGCAGAAAGGTACTGATAACCAATATTTTCTGGCCTGGACAACGACACCCTGGACCTTGCCCTCTAATCTGGGTCTGACGGTTCATCCGAACCTGACTTATGTTAAGGTGAGATTGGACGAGAGCGTCTATATCCTGGTGGAGGATCTTCTCAGGGAGGTTTTTCCAAAAGAAGATATCGAGGTGATGGAAAAAATGAAGGGCGCGCAGTTAGAAGGAATCGAGTACGAGCCCTTGTTTCCCTATTTCGCCGATCTGTCCTCTCAAGGGGCCTTTAGGGTCTTTTTGGGTGATTACGTCACGGTGGATACCGGAACCGGGATCGTGCATACTGCGCCCAGTTTTGGCGAGGATGACTTTATTACCGGAGAGAAATATAAGCTGCCCCATGTCTTTCCGCTGGATGATAACGGTTTCTTCACGCAGGAAGCCCCTGATTTGAAGGGGATGTTTTTTAAAGATGCGGATAAGGCCGTGATCAGAATGCTGAAGGAAACAAAATTACTGGTTAAGAACGAGACCATCACCCACAGCTATCCATTTTGTTGGCGTTCGGATTATCCCCTGATGTACCGTACGATCAGGAGTTGGTTTTTGGATGTGGAAGCGATTAAGGAGGTGATGCTTAAAAACAACCAGGAAATCCATTGGTCACCCGCTCACATAAAAAACGGCAGGATGGGGAAATGGCTCGAAGGGGCCAAGGCTTGGGCGATAAGTCGTAACCGTTACTGGGGTAACCCGATTCCGGTATGGATTTGCGATCATTGCGGTCACCGACACTGTATCGGCAGCAAGCAGGAGCTGGAGGAACTATCGGGAGAGACTATCGAGGACTTGCACCTGCATTTCATCGACCAGCTCAAGATCGTTTGCCCCGGCTGTTCCAGTGAGATGAAAAGGACCTCCGAGGTGTTGGACTGCTGGTTTGAATCCGGCTCAATGCCCTATGGCCAGCAGCACTACCCGTTCGAGAATAAGGAAAAATTCGATCAGGATTTCCCGGCGGATTTCATCAGCGAAGGAATCGACCAGACCAGAGGCTGGTTTTACACCCTACTGGTCTTAAGCGCCGCACTGTTTGAAAAGCCCGCCTTTAAGAACTGTGTCGTCAGCGGGATGCTCCTGGCTGAGGACGGTAAGAAGATGAGTAAAAGCCTGAAAAACTATCCGGACCCCTGGGATATCCTTAACCGCTACGGCGCGGATGTCGTCAGGCTTTATATGCTCAACTCCGGGGCGATCAAGGCGGAAGAGTTGCGGTTCTCGGAAGTCGGGCTCAAGGAGACCCTGCGCAACACTATGCTGCCACTGCTGAATGTTTTGATCTTTTTTACCACCTACGCCAATATCGACAACTGGGAGATTAAAAAGCTCAAGAATCCCGAGTCGCTTAAAAATCCATTAGATCGATGGATTATATCGAGGCTTCAGCATTTAATCCTTGAGGTCCGAACGAATATGGATCTTTACGATTTAAACCGCTCGGTTTCCCCTTTCGTGGGATTCATTGATTACCTGACGAACTGGTACGTGAGAAGAAGTCGAAGACGATTTTGGAAAGGAGGTGAGGGAGAGGATAAAAAACAGGCTTATGAGACCCTTTTCACGGTGCTTTTTGAACTCAGCAAGGTCATGGCCCCTTTTACGCCCTTTCTGGCGGAGAATATCTATCAGATTTTAAAAAAGGACGAAGATCCCTTAAGCGTACATCTCTGCAATTATCCGGTTTCGATGGAGAACTGGATCGATCGGGAACTGGAGCGGGAAATGGATCTGATCTTAAGGACGGTCAAAATGGGGCGGGCTCTCAGGGCCAAACACCAGATCAAGATCCGCCAACCCTTAAACAAGGTCGTACTTTTGACCAAGGACCAGGCCGTCAAGGGTGTTTTGGATAATCTTTCCGAGTTGATTACCGACGAGCTGAACGTCAAGAGGATCGAGATCGCCGAGAATGAGGAAGATTTGGTTCATCTGACGGCCAAGCCTAACCTTAGAATTTTAGGCCCGAAACTGGGCAAGAAAATGGGTGAGGCCAGAAAAATAATCGAGAGGTTGGCTCCCGAGGAGATTATTCGGATTCAGCACGGAGAAAAACAGACGATTCAGCTAAGCGATGAAAGTATCGAAATCGGCATGGAGGAGATTCTTATCCAGCGGGATCAAAAGGAGGACATCTTTACCGAGAGTGATGAGGACCTGACGGTTGCGCTTGATTGTCATCTCGATCCCGCTCTGGTGAACGAAGGGATGAGCAGGGAATTCGTCAGCAAGATTCAGCAGACCCGAAAGGAGAAAGATTTCGATGTAACAAACCGGATTCAAATCCATTTTCACTGTGGACAGAAGCTGATGGAATCGCTTTTAAGCCACCGCCCTTATATTGAGCAGGAAACCCTGGCAGACCGTTTGGAGTTCGTCGAATCGCGCAAGGAATCGATGACAACGTGGGATATCAACGGGAATGACTGTTATATCGAGGTGGAGAGGGTCGATAATCAAAGCTAAAATCGCCACCTGCGGGTGGGGACGTATTCCTTGACGCGGTATTTCGAGGGTCTATGGTAAAGTTGAAACCCGATGATAAGGAAAGCCGAGATAATAATGCCGATGACTGAAAAAATCCGATCGGGGTTGACATCGAAAAAGTAGAGGTTATCGGCACGGAGAAACCCGATCGTGAAATGAATGAACGAGTAGAGAAACAAAAAGACACAGGCTAAAAATCCGGGCTTGAATTTAAATTTTCTTAAGTTATAAATCGAGACAAAAGCGGCTAATTCCAAAACACCCAGGTAAATCATGACTGGGTGTAGCGGGGTTCCTGGAAACTCATATCCGGCGGGTCCGTATTCGAAAACAACCCCCCAATCAAAACCGGTCGGCAATCCGTAAAACTCTCCATTGATATAATTCCCTATTCGGGTAATCGCCAGTCCTAAAAACAGACAGGTGGCGATAATATCGGCTAACAGCACGAACCTCAGGTTCTTGAACTTGCAGATGGCTAAAAGAACCAAACCTCCAAATAGCAACCCTCCATAACTCCCCATTCCGCCCTGCCAGATAAATAAAACCTCCTCAGGCTTAGTATCCGGCTTGAAATAGTATTCCAGGTTACACAAGACATAGTAGGCCCTGGCCCCGATGAGGCCGGCCAGGATCGATAAGATAGTCATGTCCAGCATATCGCTGATCGAGACTCTAAATTTAGTTCTGCCAACCTCGGTTTTGATAATATGAAAAGCGAAAAGCAAGGCGACAGCGGCAATCAACCCGTAAAATCGCAATTGGAACCCGGGTAACTCGAAGATCACCGGATCAATAGCTTGATTCCAGACCATAAAATGAAATAAAAGATGGATTCTAATAAACTTGATCGAATGTATCACTTTTAATCGAAAACCGACGCTTTGACAATCAAGTCCTTTACAACTAAACGGGGATTTCGTTATTCAACTGAAAAAATACTTTATTTTACGCTGGGTGTTTTTTGGATTCAAGACAGATTTATAAAAGCCTTAATTCAAAAGTTTTAAATGAGAAGTGAAGCGGGCTATGGAGAAATATGAAAAACCGGCCTGTATGATCGGCTTTGTTTGAATTTTAGGGTTATTTAAGCATTGTCCAGGCATGGACAATCGCCTTTGATTATTTTAGCTGTTTTATTTTCCACCTCTTCTTAATAATAATATTAGGGGCGCAAAACTTGCGCCCCTAATATTTATTGGATACTAATGAGTTTGGGTTTGGCTTGTTCTGCCTTGGGCAGAGTCAAAGTCAAGACGCCCTTTTCCATTTTAGCCAGGATCTTGTCCTGATTGATCTCGCTGGAAAGCTGAAAGCTGCGGCTGTAATGACCGACATTGTATTCGGCGTATTGGGCTTTCAAATTTTTATAGCGGTCCTGGTCTATCCGGCCATCAACAGTCAGAACGTTTTTTTCCAATTTAACTTCGACCGCATTCTTCGCGACACCGGGCATATCCATATACAGGGTTAGATTTTGCTCGGTTTCGATGATGTCGGTTGAAGGCTTGTAAAAACGAGCCTGTTGAGTTTTTTCTTCCTTGGCTTCCAGCTCATGTTTGGAGCCTGGAACCATGTCTTTTTTGTTGGTTTCCATAATGTCCTCCCATTATTATAACAATATTTTTTAACTGATGGCGATGGACTTGGGTTTGTGCTCTTCCGCTGGTGGAAGCAACACAGCCAAGACCCCATCTTTTAATTCGGCCTTGATATTGCTCTCATCGACCTCGTGCGCAAGCCGGACAGTGCGGTCAAAACTGTAGCTAGAACGCTCCCTTCGATGAACACTGGCCTTTTCAGGGAAGTCGATTTTGCGTTTTCCGCTGAGCCGCAGATTTTTCCCTTTTACTTCAAGTTTCACGTCTTCCCTATTCAATCCTGGCAGCTCAACCGTGACCAGGGTGTTCTCCCCATCTCTGAAAATATTCATTGATGGACTGCCATCGGCAACGGTAGATAGCCCGAAATAATCATTATGCATTGCGTTCTCCATCGCCCTTTGGAGAGTCCAAAGGTTATCAAACGCAGAAGTTATTCCAAACATGATATCCTCCTTCAAAGGGGGTTTAGATAGGATGGACCATCCATCCATTCTGTAAATATTATTGCATCTAGTGTTCCAAATATAATGCCTTAAAAAACAATAAGGTGCTGAATATAAAAGCGATAATGATCAGTTTGGCCTATCGTTTCTGTGTCAAAACAACCTCAAACGGCCAATTTGGCCTAGAAATTATGAGAATCATAGTTTTTAGTTTTCGCCTCGTTTTAGTAAGGGAAATGAATTTAAAATTTTGAGTAATTTAAACAGAAAATGTGGATAATTAATAAGACGAGGTTTGATAATCGAGTTCTTTATTGTACGCGTTGGGCTTGAACTCTTTATTCATCGGCTCTTTTGGGGGCTGGGAATTATCGTGATCACTTTAATATACCTATTGGATGTTAATCATCCCAAAT
>Ga0224496_10001814_pt1 | contig 13073 bp, 17 predicted proteins | sample SF_Jul11_sed_USG_2_FD_168127 | JGI IMG/M metagenome (GOLD analysis project Ga0224496, IMG submission 168127) | Sediment microbial communities from San Francisco Bay, California, United States - SF_Jul11_sed_USGS_8_1 | ecosystem: Environmental > Aquatic > Marine > Sediment | place: USA... | reverse complement strand
GCCAATACAAGATGGAGCAGCCCGGACACCCATCACAAGCAATATAACTTTTATATATAATTCAGTGTTTTAGTTCATTTGTTAGTATGGGTGTCCAGTTAATATCATCATCTTTGGGCGTTCACTGGGTGGCGCCATTGCGGCCTGGCTGGCAAGCAAGCATACGCCGAGAAAATTAATCATCGAATCCAGTTTCAGCTCAGTGTCGTCCATGGCCAAGCAACTCTATCCCTATTTGCCCGTCGGCTGGTTGAGCCAGTTTAAGTACGACACCGAATACCATGTACAGAATCTGCGTTGTCCAGTGCTGGTGATACATAGCCCTGAAGATGAGATCCTGCCCTTTGCTGAAGGGCGTAAAATTTATGACGCGGCAGTGGATCCAAAACAGTTCCTGCAAATACACGGCGGTCACAATGATGGTTACATGCTCAGTGGTAAAATCTACCTGGATGGCCTCAGGGCGTTTATTCACCCAGGTACCTAATGACATTACTCAAGACCACAGCACGCATCACAGGCTGGAACACCATGCACTTTTCACCCGGAACGCAACAACTGACCCGACTATTCCATGATTTATCAACAGAGATCAAACTCTGATTATTTATTTTCAGTTATTATTTTAATGGCTAAACCCGTGTCTGGATCTGTTATGGATAAGAACCTGAATCGCATGCTTGCCGACATCGAAAGCGAAGTGAAATACACCCGCGCCTTTATTGGCAAAAACAAACTCGATGATCATGTTATGGACGCCATGGCAAAAGTGCCTCGCGACACCTTTGTGCCGAAACCTGTTAAATACCTTGCCTTTGATAATGGCCCGCTACCGATTGGCCATGGGCAAACTATATCCCAACCTTATATAGTTGCCCTAATGACCGATTTACTCGAGTTAAAACCAGAACACAGCGTACTCGAAATCGGCACCGGCTCCGGCTATCAAACCGCCATCCTCTCAGTCTTATGCAAACAGGTTTATTCCATGGAACGAATACCTGAATTATACCGGGCAGCCAGGGAGCATTTTAAGGAACTGGGTTATAACAATATTGAAAGCTGCGTAGGCAATGGCTATGAAGGCTGGCCCGAACACGCACCCTATGACGGTATTATTGTTACTGCTTCTGCAAGCCACATACCAGAACCGTTGATGGATCAGCTTAAACCCGGTGGCAACCTGGTGATTCCCGTCGGCCTGCCACCGATGCACCAGGAATTGTTACTGGTGAAAAAGGACCTGCAAGATAAACTCACTGTTGATTCGATATTAGGCGTCGCTTTTGTACCACTAATAGATGACAGTATTCCGCCACCCAGCGAAACCCGTCACTAAACAGGTACGATTGAGAAACTGATTATTAACGGGAAATTCAGATACACCATGTTTGTTAGAGATTAATTAGGACCTGCACAGCCTAAACAAACAGGCATAAAGATGAAACGTAAATTCACAGGTGCTGCACTCGTAACCATTGGCTTTATACTTTCGCCCCTGAGCTGGTGGAACGACCTGGTCATCAATGTTCCCCTGGCGTATCTATTTTCATATCCCTTTTCGCTGCTTGACGAACAATTGTTTTTACCGGGCTTTATCCTTGGTTACTGGTTAAGCAACCTGCTTGGATTTTTAATGCTTCACTGGGGTGGTAAAAGGCTTCTCCAGCCAAACCCTAACACCATCAGTATCAGGCGTAGCCTGGTTATTTCAATGATCTATTCCATCATCGTAATCACACTGGTTCTACTTAACTGGTTATCGCCACCAACAGAAATGTTAGAGCAATTCAAACAGGGAGTTACTCATGCATAAACTGACCATCACTGCCCTGAATTCAGCATATTCAGATCAGGCCATAGAAATTGTTTAGCGTAAGGGCATAGGCCATCCAGATACAATGTGTGATGCGTTAGCAGAGGAATTGAGTCGATCCCTGTGCCCGTTTTATCTCGAACATTTTGGGTTTGTTATGCATCATAATGTCGATAAAGCCCTGTTATGGGGTGGTCGCTCTGAACCCAGATTTGGCGGCGGCACCATTATTGCACCCATAGAAATATTTATCGCTGGTCGAGCCACCTGTGAATATAAAGGCGTCAAGGTACCATCTATTAACCAGACACCCACCATAAAATTTTTCAGCGAAATTCTTTTAATAAAAGCATAACTAACAGCTTAATGTACAAATAGAGGTACTTTTTAATCTGCAACGCGACGCTGTAGGGTGATAATCACTGGTTTATGCTTTTCCAGGCATGGGTGTCTATTTAAGTTTTATCAAGAATCGGTCGAGAATGCCATCAGGCCTAACTTTGAGACGGCATAACACTAAATACATCACTAAGTATTGAATTGTCCACCAGGCTCGTACCATGCCATATTTGAGACCTGGTAATGTATCCTGTAGGGTGATTTCGGGACATAACCTAATAATATTTATAGTCTTAATATAGTAATTGATTTATGGGTATTAATATGTACTAATATTGCGATTAGCGAGATCGCTGTATACATAATATATACTTTGACCTTGAGCACTTATTAAACAAAACTCAACCCATAACCTAAAGGTAAGACCTGGATTACATCTGATGACAATTAGTTAAGGATTGTGATGGTAAATAAGCAAGACAATAATCCCACGAAAAAATCAGACAAGTTTGTTACTCGCTGGCTCTTAAGCTACCCTGCCTGGATCCTGCTGATTACGATAAGCGTCAGTCTATCCTGGTCATGGAATCTTCATACGCTTGAACAACACGTCCTGTCACTGGCGCTTGAACGTGGCCGCTACACCTTTAAAATAATTGAAGCAACACGTTTCTGGCTTGCAGAACATGGTGTTGCCTATGTTGCCCGCAGTAAAGCAACACCCTCAAACCCTTACCTCGATGTACCCGAGAAAAATATAAGCACACCTTCAGGGATAGAACTTACCGCTATTAATCCTGCCTACATGACGCGGCAACTCACCGAAATACTCAGGAACAAGCATAACCTCCTCGTTCACCTGACCAGCCTCAAACCCATTAACCCCGGCAATGTTGCTGATCCATGGGAGACACGCGCCCTTACCCAGTTCGAAGATGATGAAGAAGAGAAACTTGAGTTAATTCAAAATAACAAAAAAGATCTTGTTCGCTATATGGCACCTCTTTATGTTAAATCAGCCTGCATGGAATGTCATGAGAAACAGGGATATAAGATAGGAGATGTACGCGGCGGCATCAGTGTCACTTTTGATTTTGCCCCATTCCTGAAATCGACCACGGCTCAGCGACAAAACATTCATAACATACACATGACAGGCTGGACCATTCTTAGTATTTTAACAGTGATCACACTCAGGCTCATCAGGCGACACGAGCTCACCCTCGAACATGCTCGGGATCATGCTGAACACCTGGTTAAAGAGCGTACACGAGAACTTCAAACGGCTCTCGATGAAATAAAAAGCTTAAAAGGAATTATACCAATATGCTCTTACTGTCATAAGATACGTGATGACGAGGGCGCATGGGAACGTATGGAATCATATATCTCCAAACATTCTGATGCGAGTTTTAGTCATGGCATTTGCCCGGAATGTATGAAAACTGCACGCAAGGATGCGGGTCTTGATGAGAAGTAACCGTATTATGCTTTCAGCCACTGCATGGCTTCATCGTATAAATAAAATGCCTCGAGCGATCTTGATTTAACCGGCAATAATAATTTTGCCGACCTGTAGAAATCAGTTAATTCTTTTTGCTTGCCTTCCAGGACGACCCAGGCCAGCTTTGAATTAGTATCAATAGTTTTTAGTTTTGCCGCTGTTTCTGCCACGGAAAACAAATAACCAAAGTCAAACTCGCTCCAGTCACCCTGTACAGTATCAAACAGCTCATTAAAACCATAATATTTATAATGACTCCATATCCTGCTAACGTAAAGATCAAAATCTTCCCTAACCATTAACCCTTCACATATGGAATAGATTATTTTTTCTTCCTGATTTATAGTGTTCTTAATGGGCATAAAGATCTACAACCTGTCACTACACTTATATTCCATTTTATTTATACTTTAGCTTCAAATCAATAATCAGATTTATAAAAAATTTAACCCAACAGACACCCACAACAAGTTTGTTTAGCAAGCAATCAATGCAGTTTGAAATTTTTTGATTTGTACTTTTCCTGGGATGGGTGTCTATTTAAGTTTTTAAGTCTCTCTTTTTTTTCGTTTGAAGACGATTAACCCAGCTAATGCAGAGCCAAATAACCAAACAGACGCAGGAAGTGGCACTGCTGTTAGCTCATCATTCAAATAAAAAGCCAGGTCGAAAGGAAATTCTCTTCCAGTGAAAGATTGATCTCCTGAACGATAATAAGAACTACCTTCTTCATATGGTGATGCCAGAACCCAATACGCATTGGATCCAACCGCGTCTGTTAAGCCTAGCCAATAATTTCCAGGATCTAGACTTACTGTTGACTCTAAATTGAATGCAGCCAGATATGCAATCCCACTATACGAAGGCTGTCCTGAATCTTTGACAATGAGTGACTGACTTGTACCTGTAACAATCAAACTATCAGGCTCATTATTATTATCTGAATATATATTATAAGTTATTCCCTGATCCCAAAATGGTTCGCTACCAGAATATTCAATATAGAATCCAATAGAATTTATATTACTGGCTGTACTTAAACTAAAGTTGTCCGCCGGCTCGTTACGCAAAGAACCAGATATGCTATGTCCGCCGAAGATAGTGGGGCCTCCGTTGTTATAAACAACTACTGCGCTTACAGGCAGCGATATAATGAATAAAAATAATGAAACCGGCAAGACAAGATGTACATGCTTAAACCTAATCATAGTAAAATATCCTTTTATAATTTTTTATACTTATATGAATCTTTTGGACGCCTAACGCCAAGTAAAATGGCAAATCTATTTTTGTTTGACCGTTAAATATAAACTAATAAGACCAGAACAAAATAGCCATACAGCAGCAGGTATTGGCACTACTGTGGCGCGTACCATATAGGCTCCAGTCGTTGACGCAGCAATTTCTCTGAAATCTTCTTGATTATTGTAATAGTCAGGGCTAAAGATTATTGAGTCGTAACCTATAACTGCTGTAGTACCTGATAATATATCAAAATTAATGATAGGTGATATATATGCGCCCATGAGATGTAGTGTTTGGTTTTCATCTTCAAATAAACCATAAGTGGCTACATACGGGTCGTTAAAGGTATGACCAAAAAGCTCCTGAAAAGCAATAACATCTGTATTTTGATTGATATAACCAGAGTTGCTATCTGATAGGTGCTGGGTTGTATCTGTATCAAAATATCCGTTAAAGAGAGTTGTAAATAAATTTTCTATTTCTGAATTAGTTGCATAACGCCATCCAGGATTTAAGGATTCAACAGAATTATAGGCCTGATTAACTGTTAAACTTAAATCCAGCCAATCTAAACCACTGATTGTGTCGGTTGTATACGTATTATTATCAATCAATGCAGCACTTAAGCTAGTCGAAAATAATAAAGATATTACTGTGGATATTGATTTCCATAATTTCATTTTAAGTTTCCTTTCTACACATAACGGCCTAATATGTGGCCGACCGCTGTTTGGCCGGTCCAGGTGCGCGTACTTTTCGCACACGAACTTAATTTACTTGTGATGTAACTCACTAAAACTTATAACCAACATTTAAACCTGGGAAAGGAATAACGCCAGTGTCTGTTGCAGATTGCCCTGATGCTGGATTAGAGTAGTCATCATTTGAATATTCCAAAGCTATACTTACGCTCGTATTCCAACCAGATGGCCACTGCCATCTATAACCTATACCTGCACCAATATAAGAACGCTCAACATTAGCATAATTTACGCCTTCATGTGAATATGTTTTGTTATTATCAGCCCCATTTAGACTATAGCGACCTAAATACATACCCAAAAATTTTGTGTCTTGATATGGTTCATAATAATAACGATATGAAATTCGTCCCGGAAGACCAATTCCGTAAGCATTATTACCGCTTTGGTATTCAAAGCCTAATATACCTAAGAATGGGGAAACTCCAAATATTAGATTATAATATGGATCTATTGCATCAGTTATAATATTTTCATTTTCGGTAACATTACTACTATTTGCAAAGAATGGTGTTGCCAAGAGAAGCAGGAAACTGGCTTTATATCTATGTCTCATTAAAATGCATATTTCCTTTTGGTTTTATTTATTTACATAACGTTATAAATAAGTGGCGCCGCGTATTTTGCGGCGTCCAAGCACGTGCATTTTACGCGCGAACCTGATTTATCTTGTTAGCGGATGTTTTTATCACGCACTAAAACCCAGCATCGTTCGTTGTTTGTAAAGCCAATATGCTCGTAGTATGAATTAGCATTTGGAGCGGCTATTAGTATTAATTTACACTTTGGACCCAGCTCTTCTTGTGTTATTGCTTGCAACTTCTTGCCTATGCCTTTTTTCTGATGATCTTTAGAAACTGCTAGATCAGAAAGATAGCATGCATAATGAAAATCAGTAAGCGAGCGTGCAATGCCGATTAGTTCATTATCCTGCCAGGCAGAAACAACAAGATTACTGTTACTTAACATGCCTTTAATGCATTCAAAGTCATCAACTGGCCTACGTTCCCCGAGCGTTGAGTTTTGTAGTAAATCGATAAATTGCTCGGTAGTTATTGGTGTATTAATTCTGTATTGAACTTCCATTTTGCATTTATCTTTGTTCAGCTAATGACTGCATAAGCGGCCCTTAATGCAGCTTAATAACGAATTTCAGTATGCTGCAAAAACCACACTCATTCAACAACCTATCTGCTATATTAAATAAATCTAATTGGCAAAAAGAGGAACCTGCCCATAGTTTTTTTACATCCCCTCCCTTTCGTCTATTCTTTCGCCTGCAAGATTAAATCTCGACAAATCATCACCTTACATTACAAGTAGTCGTTGTCACTTATTTTATCCCTCATTATTATCCATAGTTTTGCCTGTTATAGCTGTCCGTTATTGTGGTGTGATGCCTGAATTTTACCAACACCACAAACTGAACATCCATAAACACCAGCACTGAGCCATGCCACCTACGTTGATTTATCTCCGTCTCACAGGTGGCCGAGCATTGTAGGTAATAGGGATAATCCGCCAGGGATGGTGGATTAAGTTGTTGAGCAGGGAGGTGATAAATTTGTCTGGAACAAATTTAAACAGGCTCTGCCTGGCCCGAAGGGTGAATCACATGGATGTGATTCATAATCGAGCCGACCCGGCAACGAAGCCAATACATTATCAGCATATTAATAAACCTAATATAATCATGTTAACAATGCTCGGCAGCTTTCACCTGTGCCAGGGCGGCGTTTTTGCTTACTTTTTGAGCTGCAGCAAAAAGTAAGGCGCCCCAAGGCGAAACCTCACCCCAAAAGAAACCACTACCAAAAAACACAGCATAAGATACCCACATATCACAATACTGAGTTTGAAGGTTGGCTTCACGCTATGCGTTCCCACGCAGAGCGAGGGAACGAGAAAAGATCCCTCGACTTCGCTCGGGATGACAAGATGAAAGAATCAGTGCCCCATACGCCCCTTCAATAAAAAAAACAAAAAAACACAAATTCCCTGTCAACCAATCCTCTCCCCCCGCGTTATACCCATTGAAACCACAACAACTCAGGAAAAATAACCATGAAAACCAAAAACCTACTACTCAGCTCTGCCCTGTTACTCATTATGTCTGCACCGGTTATGGCCGATGAAACCACGCCCGACACCAGCGGTCAGCAGCCCAGCAACCGTGGCGAACAGATCAATCAACGCCTCGATGCCCGTGGTGAAGCCATCAATGAACGCCTCACCCAGCGCGGTGAAGCCATGGAACAACACAGTGATCAGGTCGCCGAGCGGCTACGTGAGCAGGACAAAAATAAGGCCGCAGCCCGTGTAGAACATCGCGGCGACATGGCCGAACAGCGCATGGACCGCAAGGGTGACCAGATTGAAAACCGTATGGATCGACGTGGTGACCGCATCGAGAACAACATGGACCGCAACCAGATGCGCGGCCAGGTACGTAATCAAAACCGTAACCAGTTCCGCAGCCAGGTGAGCAGCCAGCAGATGAACCGTAACACGGTGCGTAGAGGCCAGTAATTTCAGGTAGAATAGCTTGCTAACTGTTTGGAGATAAACGTCTGGATACCGCACCGACACTGGATGAGTTTCTTGCTGCCAATGAACGCCGTGCCTACCGCATGGCGTTGATTGCCACGGGCAAGCGTGAGGACGCGCTGGAAATTGTGCAGGATGCCATGTTAAAACTGGTGCAGAAGTACGGTGAACGGGACAGTGCCGAATGGCCGCCGCTGTTCCACCGCATTGTGCAGAGCACGATCCGTGATTGGTACCGACGCAGTAAGGTGAAAAACAGTTTACGCCTGTTCTTCTCGGCAACGGATGCGGATAAGAGTAACGATGACATGGATAGCTTCGAGCACGGAACGGCTGCGCAACCGGACCAGGCACTGAAACAGCAGCAGACACTGCAGGCACTGGATCGGGCATTACACCAGTTACCGCTACGCCAGCAACAGGCCTTTTTATTGCGACAATGGGAAGGCCTGGACGTGGCACAGACGGCCGCGGCGATGGGCTGTTCCGAGGGTAGCGTAAAAACCCATACATCCCGAGCCATAGCAGCTCTACGACAACAACTGGAGGCACACTGGCCATGACAGAGCAGGATAAAGAACAGGCCTTTCTCGAAAAGACGCGGGACATACTGGATCATGGGGTGGATGAGCTGGAGACAGCCACGGCCAATGAGCTACGGATGATACGCCAGAAGGCATTGCAGCCACGGCGGCAGGACTGGTTCAGGCTGCCTGGCATTCCGGTGTTTGTGACTTCGGCTGCGGTACTGGTGATCACCGTGTCACTGATGCTGACCCAGGGCACACAGCCAATCGACATGCCGGAACTGGAATATTTATCACTGCTGTCAGAGACAGAAGAACTGGATTTTTACCAGGACCTGGAATTTTACGACTGGCTGGATGAAGAACGTGCTAAGGGTTAAAACGATTTTGCTTATCAGCTGCTGTATGGGCAGCCTGCTGCTACCGCAGCAGACACGGGCAGATGACGACACCCCACCCAGCCTGGAGTTTCTCGAATTCCTCGCGGACTGGGAATCGGACCAGGGCGAATGGATCGACCCTTTACAGATGCAACAACTGGAAAAAGATGAACACACCGAGGTACAGGCCAATGATTAAGTCAACTTACAGGCTGGCAACTGGCACACTAATTTTATGCGTGGCCCTGCTGCTACCCGCACTATCACAGGCGACCGAAACAAGCGACTGGGACAGCTTGCCTAAGGCTACGCAGCAGCAACTAAAACCCTTTGCCAAAGACTGGGATGCCCTGCCGGCTGAACGTCAGGCCCGTTTATTAAAGGGCATGGAACGCTGGCAGCAGCTAACACCGGAACAGCGCACACGGGCAAAGGCACGCTTCAAACACTGGAAGTCTTTACCACCCGAGCAACAGCAGGCCCTGCGTAAACGCTTTGAGCATTTCATGCAACTGCCCGCCGAGGAACGCCTGCGTTTACGTAAGCGTTACCAGTGGTTCAAGGACCTGCCAGAAGATGAACGCGAACAACTCAAGCAGCGCTGGCAACAGATGTCGCCCGAAGAACGCCAGGACCTGCGCCAGCGCCGTGAGCAAATGCGTCAGTTGGCGCCGCAGCAACGACAGATTATTCGTCAACGCAAGATGAATCGATAAGTATTAACGAAGGAAGTAGCGGTAATGATTAACAAGTATATTAGTTATGTTTTTTTAACCAGTTTAAGTGTATTAACTTTACCTGTTGCCAGTGCGGCAACGGACTCCAGTTTTAGCATTGAACTGGGCAGTGACAACAATGATGGCGATGAGCGTTATCTCGATTTATCCCTGGGCCTCGGCGATGGCCGACAGTTATTCATCTCACAGGGAGAAAGCACCACCACGGATAGCACTGGCGAATTAAAAACCAACGCCTGGTCCATAGGCATGTCAACCGACCCGGCAGCCGACTTCGGCCTCGCTGTGTATTACAGCTACTGGGGTGATAAAGACGCGCTTGAAATCGATACACTGGCTCTCGACTTAAACATTAATACCGACAACTGGGCCTTTGTTATTACACCACAGACACGTGATATCGTGCTGGTCAGCACCACCCGGCGCAATACCACATTCAGCAGCCAGGGCCTGGGCCTCTCCGTTGATTATTATGGCATCAGGGATTTTTATTTTTCTGTAGCCTCTTTACTCAATAGCTATCCGAGTAATCTTTCGCTACTGGCAGACAATCCCCTGTTTTCTGGCCGCAACTTTTCGTCTACTACACTCGATAATGCACTGGGCCTGGAAGACAACCGCACCACGCTGGGCATGGGTTACAGCTTCGGCAGTGCTACCGCAGGTATCCAGCACACCGATAGCGTATCCGCTGTCGATGACAGCAACTCGACCACCGATACGATTTACCTGAGCTGGAACATGAATCAACAATGGCGACTCAAGTTGAGTACCGGTACAGCATCCACCGAGGGCAATCCCGATGACACGCGATTTACCAACATGGCAGTAACCTACCGCTGGTAGACACTGTTTGAATTAGACTTGTTAAGAAAAAATACATGGGCCTAAAAAAACGCTGGGGTTTAGTTTACACACTGACACCAAACCATATCTAATCAGGCGTTTTTTGGGGCAATAGGAGGTCTTTGTATGCCAGGCCTATTTATCATGAAAATAAAAAATGCCCAACCACGCTATTTATTATGTTAGGAGCCTGCCAATAGATGAAAGGAGATCATCCCTGGCAACCGGCTTTTTCATAAATACGCTAACACCTAACTGTTGCGCTATTTTTTCATCAAGAGTTTCACTGTAGCCTGTACACAGTATGACCGGGAGACCGGGCTTTAATGACAGCAACTCACGGGTAAATTCAACACCACTCAAATTCGGCATGGTTTGATCCGTAACAACCAGGTGGATCGAAGCGGGATCAGATTTAAAAGCCTCCAGCGCAGCTAAGGGATCGTTAAAGGCACGAACCTGGTAACCCAGACTACCCAGCAGCTCTGAAAGATAACCGGTTATCCCTGTTTCATCGTCCACCAGCATAATACATTTATTTTCGACAGCCGACGTAGTTAAGGTCACGGTATTGACTGAAGCATCAACAATATCCGTTAAGGCTGGCGGAAAGAAGAGTCTAAAATTACTACCCACACCCTGCTCGGTGTCAACCTGGACATGGCCGCCACAGGAATGCACTATGCCATGCACCATGGGTAGCCCCATACCACTGCCTTTACCCACTGGCTGGGTAGTAAAGAATGGCTCGAAGATTTTATCAAGACAGTCTTTCGGGACTCCCTGACCATCATCACGCACACTGATTTCTATGAACTCACCGGAAAACTGTTGATGACAGCTGCTGCACACACCTTCATAGGTATCCGGTCCACTGTGACCCAGGCTTATATTGCCGCGCTCGCCAATCGCATGATAGGCATTGACAATAAGGTTGGTCAGCACCTGGTGTAGTTGTACTGGATCGGCCTGCAGGGGTGGCACATCATCGGCAAGATTAATATTAATAGACAGGCTTGCGGGTAGCGTCGCAAGCAGTAATCTGGTGACCTCATAGATGATCGACACGCCGTCTACGGCCTGCAACTCACCAGGGGAAGAACGGGCGAAGGCAAGCATCGCATCAACCAGGTCGCGCCCGCGTTCACCGGCACTTAGAATCTGGTGCAAATATTGAGAAAGCTTAGTCTCCGGGTCAGTGGCGAAATGACTGATGGATAGCTCGGTATATCCCAGTATGGCCGCGAGTATATTATTGAAATCATGTGCTATACCTCCGGTCAACTGTCCAATGGTTTCCATTTTCTGTGTTTGTTGCAGCTGTCTTAACAGCCGCTCTTTTTCTGCCTGTGCCTGCTTGTGCTCGGTGATGTCGGTATGTGTACCACACATTCTAACGGGGCGACCGTTGGCATCACGTTTGACAATTTTTGCCTGGTCCAGGGTCCAACGTATACCGCCATTTTTAGTGAGCATCCGATACTCGAGCTTATAGACGGGCGAACGTCCTTCCAGGTGGTCATTAATGGCAGCCCAGGCAGCTTCCCGATCATCCGGGTGTATATTATCTGTCCAGGTGTTGGTATTGGCGTCAAACTCGCTGATTGATGAATAGCCCAGCATCTCTGCCCAACGCTGATTACGTTGTACTTCGCCCGTTTCTATATTCCAGTCCCAGTACCCCTGTTGACTACCTTCCAGCACCATCGCCAGGCGCTCTTCATTGGATACCCGCTCAGCGGCACGTTGCCGTGTCAAATCGTCTGTCAGGTCTTTTAGTAACTCCCTTGCATGGGCAAGAGACAGGTGGGTATTTACGCGGACGATCACCTCTTTCTCTTCGAAGGGCTTGATGATGTAATCAACACCACCGGCCTCGAAGGCACGCAGCTTGTCATGGATATCATTAAGGGCACTGATAAATATAATTGGTATGTCACGTGTTCCGGCATCAGACTTAAGTTGACGACATACCTCGATACCATCCATCCCTGGCATCATGACATCGAGCAGGATCAAATCCGGCCTACATTGTTTTACTGACTCGATCGCATCTTCGCCATTGTCTGCAAGGCGCACCGTATAATCACGACGGCGAAGCAGGGCAGCCAGTAACTCGAGGGTGTCCTGGCTATCATCGACAACCAGAATATCAGCAGCCGTAACATCTAACTGTGAATTATACATTTATACCTTTCTCTGGATAGCCTGTATCCAGAAACCTCCAGTTTATTGCACCGAATAGCTTAAACACTACAAGTAAGAACAAACTTAAACAAAAATTTCCTTCTCATAATTCAAGTGTAGCAAAATTATAAACTATAACGACATAATATAGATTTAGAGTGCATAAAAAAACCATCATGCAAAT
>Ga0224496_10001812_pt1 | contig 13080 bp, 13 predicted proteins | sample SF_Jul11_sed_USG_2_FD_168127 | JGI IMG/M metagenome (GOLD analysis project Ga0224496, IMG submission 168127) | Sediment microbial communities from San Francisco Bay, California, United States - SF_Jul11_sed_USGS_8_1 | ecosystem: Environmental > Aquatic > Marine > Sediment | place: USA... | reverse complement strand
CAGCAAGGTGGCACGCACCTGTGGATGCGGGATAAACCAGGCATGCAGTTGTTCACCGTCGGCGGTGCTGAGGGTGAGCTCCTCGTAATCCATCCCGATGACCGCAGGCGTCGCCTCGAGCGTGCGACCGGGGACACCCGGGTAGTAAATCAGCTTTGGCTGCATGAGGAACACATACAGCGCCAGGGCGCAGTAGCCGCCGACGATGACGATCAATAGGTACATTAGTGTGTTCATGGACATGGTTGCTGGTCCAGCCATGAGGCAGGATAAAACGGGACTGAGGTGTTATTTATTCTGCGGCAAATGATTTAATCCCTCCGTCCCCTTTTACCACCAGTCACCGGCCTTCACAGCAATTTACCGGTCCCTTTTGCATCGGATTCAGAATCATGCGTGTAGATATGCATATCCTGTTGCGGGAACGGTATCGAAATACCTTCTTCGTCGAAGCGTTTTTTCACCGCCCGGGTGATATGCCAGTAGGCCTCCCAGTAGTCCTCCGACTTCACCCATGGCCTGACGATAAAGTCGACGGAGGACTCTCCCAGCGTGTGCAGCCGTATGACCGGCGGCGGGTCATCCAGGGCCAGTTCGTGATGATCGACGATTTCATGCAGGATGCGGTCGGCGAGATCGGGGTCATCGTCGTAGCCGATACTGAACAGCATATCCACCCGGCGTATCTTTTCTGCATTTATGTTGCGGATCACATCGCCCCAGATCTTCCTGTTAGGCACGATGACCCGCTGGTTATCAAAGGTGGTGATCGTGGTCGAAACAAGGTTCATCTGCTTCACTTTCCCGCTGATACCGCCAGTTTCAACAGCATCGCCCACATCGAAGGGCCGATAGATCAGGATCATGACGCCGGCCGCAAAGTTGGACAGGGTTTCCTGCAGGGCGAAGCCGATAATAAAACCGACAATGCCCAGGCCGGCGAGCACCGGGCCGATCTGTATACCCAGCTGGGCCAGGGCAATGAGGATACCGACCAGGAAGACTGCTTTTCCCGCAATCGATGCGAGCAGCTCCTGCAGGAGTTTCGAGGCATGCACCCTGGACGAGGCAAGCGCGCGGCCGACTATTCGCCGTGCAATATTGGCCAGCAGGGAGAAAACAACCAGTATGAGCACAAAAATAACGAGCTTGAATGCCCATTGAGGCCCGTTTTCAACAATCCATTCCTTGCCGCTATCGAGCCATTGCTGCAACAGGCCAAGGGCAACCTGTGTCTCGAAAATTTCCTTGGTGATTTCACCCGTCGATGAAATAACGATCTGTTTGTATTCGGTCGTATCGAGCTTGCGCTCGCTCATCAGCTCGATGGTGAGTTTCAGATTATCCGCGGTCGCGGCGACGCGCCCGTTCAGGGCAGCCACTTTTTCCTTCAGCAGCTTTTTTTCATCATCGCCGGCCCCGATGCCTTGTTTGCGTAAACCATCCCGTTGGTCAATCAGATATTGCAGCCTCGCAGCCAGGTTCTCGGCACGTTGCACCAGGGTTTTATCGAGATAGGTAAGATCGGGTTTGTTGTCCAGACCCAGTTGCTCCAGGAGGTCGGTATTCTCGAGCAACCCGGTAAGCTGTTCGTCGACCGCCGTCCTCTCGGAGGTGACCTGTTGCCTTAATTCAGGGATGTCGGATTCGGATGCTGACTTGATCTTTTCGTCAAGGTTGGCCAGCAGCGCCAGTGAATCATTGATCTCTGCCTTGAGCCAGCTTGATACCTGCCCGGCAACCGCGGCGGCTACCTTTCTGGCCTCACGCGTTTCCTCGCCCGCCGACTCCAGCTCGACAATGTTACTGACCAGTTTCCCGAGCTCATCACGTAATTCGGTATATTTGCGGCGCCGGTGGTCACGCAGTACAACCTGCTCCTCGTCTTTTGCCTGCTTCAGGTCTGCGCTCAGCTGTGTTATGTCGCCTCGCAGTGAACCCAGAGTCGCCGTATGGGCCGCCGTTTTTTCCTGCAGCTTCCGGGCTTTATCCGGATCAATTGTTACGGTCTCCGACTGGCCTGCTGTCGCCTGTTTATCAACAGGGGCATTCTCTGCGCAAGTGCGCGTAGCGGCGCCCAGCGAGAGCGCCAGGGTCAAAACAGTTACAGCAAGAGTGGAAAAATTCATAACGCTTCCTTACTCCCAGTTAGCTCAGGGCGGGGATGCCCGGGTCTGCACCCTGGCTTAATGCCGGATTAACCTTATTAAAACACGGACGCCCCCAACTCATGCACCTGACGAAAGGGGAAGGAGGCGTTATTTTCTGCGGGAATTAATTTAATCCCTCAGTCCCTGTTTTATTAAAGCACAATATGAGCGTGCTAAAGGCCTGTTCACAGCGGCATTAGCCGTTTGTGTACAGGACATGCGCAGGTCTGATTCCTGTTATCTTGTTATTCATCTGCATCGACACCCATTTCACGTGCGCGTTTGCGCCAGCCCCCGCCCGGCCGTGCCCCCTCAAAATAAATCCATCATGATTTACATGATTTAACAAAGTGTTAGTACCTTTGTACTATTTAAAAACGCCCGGTTTTTTATACAATTCAGGGACAATAAATTTTCAGCGCACAAACGATGGACGTCTGGCGCGCAGTAATAAGTAGTTATGGAGAATTCAAATGAAAGTATTCGGCCGTATTGCCCTCGCGGGCATGCTGGCAGCTGTTGCCCTGACAGCCAATGCCGCGCCTGTTGTACTGGATAACACCTTCAGCTGCACGGCAGGCAATGCCGTCAATGGTATTACCATCGGTGACGTGACCGGCAATGCAGGCGGTGCTAACGAGTGCTGGGGCACATTCGATGGAAATGATCCGGGTCCGTCCGGCGATGGCTTCGATGTCGGCGGCACCATTTTCAACTTTGTCGCCAGGGAAAACACCCCCGGCTTACTGGAAGGTACAGACATTGGCCTGGCGGTAGATCCCGACACGGGTGATGCATCTGCCGGAAACTGGAGTTTTGATTCCAGCACGTTTGCGCCCACCGGGTTCCTGATCGTACTCAAGTCAGCCAGCAAACCGGGCTTTGCCGCGTGGCTGTTCGATGGTCCGGCGGCCGCCTCTGATGCCGGCACCTGGCTGGTCGCCTGGACCAACCAAAATGGTGTTCAGCACGACCTGTCGCACCTGTCCATCTACGCACCGACACCTGTTCCGGTACCCGCCGCCGTCTGGCTGTTCGGTTCAGGCCTGCTTGGACTGGTCGGCGTGGCACGCCGGAAGAACCGGCCACTGTAAAGCACCCGCCAGTTACAGCTTGAAAAAAGCCCCTCGCGCAGGGGCTTTTTTTTGGCTTGCACGCACAGCCGACCAGGAATATTCGCACCCGCTCGCAAGCCAGTCACGCGCGCCTAATACGTTTGTATTAGTTCCTTTTCCCGGGACATCCTTATAATTAACCAGTAACAACCAGGTAATTTCCGCGCCCAGCAAGGGACATGCCCGACGCATAAAGGTAAACAAGTGCACATAATAATGAGCAAACATGGACGGATCACGCTGTTTTCGGTCCTCCTGCTTGTCTGCATCTCATCCCGGGCAAGTACGGTTACTCATCATCCCGACAGCGTCTTCACTAGTGGCCCGGTTGCCGCCATCGTGCAAACACCTGGCAGCACACCCTTGCCGGACAACGGGGACACATCAACACCGGACTCACCGTACATGGCCTCCAGCACCCCCGGTCCGGCGCACTCTCAAGCTACCCCGGTTCGCACCCTGGCATCCCCCACCGCTGCTATCGTGCTCGGCTGCATCTTGCTGGGACTGGCCGGTTACACATACTTCAGGCGATTCCGCGACCTGTCGTAAACCCGCACGGCTGCCATATGGCTGCCTGGGCCTATGGTGTTATCCCGCGCAAATGCGCCTGACCCATCCCGGCATAGCGACATAAAAAGCCCCTCACCGAGGGACTTATCAAACCGGCCGACTGGCGCGGATCACGGTGTCAACCACAAACTGGCGTTATCTGGCCATTCTTCATATAGTCAGGCATGGCTGGCGGACAATTGTGGAGGTGACCCGTGACCGATGCGCTCGACCCCGTGGTAATGAATTTTTTCTACGCGGCCATTGGCGGCCTGATGACACTGGGATTCATGTGGCTGGGTTGCGCCATGTTCAACCGCATCGTCTGCAGCTTCGACATCGGCGAGCAACTGCGCAAGGGCAACACGGCTGTCGGCATGATGGTCATGGGAATGTTTATCGGTATCGGTGTGGGCATCGGCCTGGTCATCGGGATGGGCCTGAACTAGTTACGCCGCCCGCCATGCAGCCAGCACCGCTCACTATTCTCCTGCTGTTGCTCGCGTCCGCGGAGCAGGTACTCGCTGCCGGCAAGAAAACCAGCGTTACCGACTGGACCAACAAGTACGACGCGCATTTTAAAAAACAATCGAAACACTATTTCGGACCCAACCACGACTGGCGCTGGTTCAAGGCCCAGGCCATAGCCGAATCCGGCCTGGACCCGAAAGCGGAAAGCAAGTCCGGTGCGCGCGGCATTATGCAGATAATGCCCGCCACCTACCGGGAGATTCAGGAGAAGAATCCGCACCTGAAAGATATCGACTCACCGCGCTGGAACATTGCCGCCGGCATTTACTATGATCGCAAACTCTACAAGCGCTGGGTCTCCCCACCCGATCAGAATGAACGCCTGTATTTCGCCTTTGGCAGTTACAATGCAGGCTATACACGCATCATAAAATCACTCAAGCGTGCCGACCCGCCGACCGCGTCGTGGGAAAAGGTCGAGCACCACGTGCCCGGTCAGACACGGCACTATGTCCGGCGCATACGCAGCCTGATGGACGACCTGTAACCCACCTGCCGAGTAACCGGACCCGTGCGCTACCGAATTGGTGAAACACCGACACAACCGGGAGAACCGGTCGGCGACGGCGCCATTACCGCCGGGGCGGTACTGAGTTTCCTGATCGGTATCGGTTTCATCATCGCCGGCCTGCGCAGCCGCCACTACTGGCTCACCATCTGGGGGAGCGGGCTGTCCCTGTGCAGCGCGGCTTACCTCGTGTACACCACCCTGCTAATCTGACCCGGACTACACCAGTCTACTGATTAATATAGCTATTCTACTACCACTGCACCGCGCCCTGACGGCCATCGCCGCGATCGTCCCGCTATAAACCAAAGCCGTCTACGGCCGATAGCCTTTAAGGTGCAGACAATAACCGCCGCATCGATCGACCCATGGAACGGGACCATTGACCAGGGAGCAGGCCGCCACATGAGCACGTCACCAGCCACCTTCGCCTTTGTGCAGACACTTGCACAGGAACTCTCACACCAGAATTTTGATATCCCGCCGTTTCCGGATGTCGCCATTCGCATTCGTGATGCCATGAGCAACCCGGACGCCACCATCGATAGCGTCGCACGCATCGTCGTTGCCGACCCGGTGTTGGCCAGCCGCCTGCTACGCATGGCCAATTCGGCACTGTTGAAGCGCGGCACTATAGAAATCACCGACATTAAAGTCGCCGTCAGTCGACTGGGCTTCGACCTGGTGCGCAACACCGTGGTCTCGCTGGCCATGGATACCACCTTCGACACCCGGCATGCTGACGCCGGTGTGCGCGAGTATGTGACTGCCGTCCGGAAGCACAGCACTCACGTCGGGGCACTGGCCTATATCCTGGCCAAACGCCAGGACGACATCGACAATCCCGAGGAGGTCATGCTTGCCGGTCTGCTGCACGATATCGGCAAGTTCTACATTCTGAATCGTGCAAACGATTTCCCGGACCTGTTCGGCGAACCCGAACAGTTGCATGAACTCCTGAAAACATGGCACACCGGCGTCGGCCGGGCGATCATCGAATCCTGGGGATTTCCACCGCACATCGCAGAGGCCGTGGATGACCACGAGTCGCTTGGTCGCAATATTCCCGGTAGCGCGGACATGACCGACCTGGTGCTGGCAGCCAACCTGTTCGTCAACCTGCACGAGCATCCCCCGGAACAGATGCCGGACCTCGCCGCGATACCCGCCTGCAGGAAACTGCGTATTGATCACCTGGCCATGGAAGGGATCCTGCAGGAATCAGAGGAAGAGATCCGCTCCCTCGAACAGGCGCTTGGCGGCTGAGTTACCCGCCACGCGGGCGCAAATCGCGCAAAAATAGAGGTATTACCACCCCACCCGGTTCACCGTAGCCACCACGCCGTTGACCTGCCACCACGACAGGCGGGTAACGGCGATGCCATCAGACTGCGCATGATGCACAGCCGGTTTCGCCGGACAATCTACGCACAACCGCCTCCAATCCTCGCCCGCCGGGTATACACGGTAGCGCCAATCGGCGCCGGGATGGTAACAATGGCTATAGTTCAGGGAGATTTACCAATAAGTCCTCTGGTATCATCAGCCCCTTTGCGGCGGGTGTACCGCGCCAGATAACGATGTGCCACCATGACTGACTCACGAATAGAAGACCTGAATATCGCGTCCTGCAAACCGCTGATACCGCCGCATGACCTGAAACGGCGCCTGCCCGTCACGCACACGGTGGTGGATTCCGTCATTTCTAGCCGGGCTATTATCCGCGATATTCTCGACCGCAAGGACACGCGCCAGATGATCGTGGTGGGTCCCTGCTCGATTCACGACCCTGAGGCCGCCGTGGAATACGGCAGACGCCTGCATGAACTTGCGCGCAAGGTCGAGGACCGCCTGTACCTGGTGATGCGCGTTTACTTCGAAAAGCCGCGCAGCACGGTCGGCTGGAAGGGCCTGATCAACGACCCGCATATGAATGACTCTTTCGAGATCGAGGAAGGATTGCACATCGCACGCCGGCTGCTGCTCGACCTGTCGGAACTGCAACTGCCGCTGGCAACCGAGGCGCTGGACCCGATCTCGCCGCAGTACCTGCAGGACCTGATCTCCTGGTCGGCCATCGGCGCACGCACGACTGAATCGCAAACACACCGGGTGATGTCCAGCGGACTGTCCTGCACGGTCGGCTTCAAGAACGGTACCGATGGCGGTTTTGCCATTGCCATCAATGCACTGAAATCCGTGTCACACCCGCACAACTTCCTTGGCATCGATGAATTCGGCCATGTCTCCACGGTCAGGACGACCGGTAATGACTATGGCCATATCGTGTTACGCGGTGGCAACGGGCAACCTAATTACGATGCGGACAATATCGCCCGCTGTGAACAGGCACTGCGTGAAGCCGGCGTGCGTCCGTACATCATGGTCGACTGCAGCCATGACAATTCATGCAAGAACCCGGACCTGCAACCGGGCGTGGCCGAAGAAATTACCCGCCAGATCATCGCCGGCAACAAGTCGATTATCGGGCTGATGATTGAGAGCAACCTGCATGCGGGCAACCAGCCCATTCCGGAAGATATCAGCAAACTTAAATACGGCGTATCGGTTACCGACGGCTGTATCGACTGGGAAACAACCGAGGCATGCATTACCGAAATGCATGACCGGCTGGCAGGCGCCTGACCGCAATCCGGAGGGAAAAGGGTACTGACCCCTTTTTATTGAATCTAACCTGTAGGAGCGCCTTGCAGGCGCGATTCAATGCCTGAATTTTTATCGCGCCTGCAAGGCGCTCCTACAGGTGTTTATTCAACACTCGATTACGTTTACTGCCAGGCCGCCCCGCGAGGTTTCCTTGTACTTGGTCTGCATATCGGCGCCGGTATCACGCATGGTCTTGATGACCTTGTCGAGCGAGACGAAATGCGTACCGTCACCGCGCATTGCCATGCGCGATGCATTGATGGCCTTTACCGCACCCATTGCATTGCGTTCAATGCAGGGCACCTGGACGAGACCGCCGACCGGGTCACAGGTAAGACCGAGGTTATGCTCCATTGCGATCTCCGCGGCATTCTCGGCCTGCTCGGGTGTGCCGCCGTTTACCTCGGTAAGCGCCGCAGCCGCCATCGAGCAAGCGGAACCGACTTCGCCCTGACAGCCGACTTCGGCACCGGAAATCGAGGCATTCTCCTTGTACAGTATGCCGATCGCCCCGGCCGTTAACAGGAAGCGTACGATGCCGTCTTCACTGGCACCCGGACAAAATCGCCAGTAGTAATGCATGACCGCAGGGATGATGCCGGCCGCGCCGTTCGTCGGTGCCGTTACCACGCGCCCGCCGGCGGCATTTTCCTCGTTGACCGCCAGTGCATAGAGGTTCACCCAGTCCATGGTGCCAAGCGGGACTTTGTGCAGCTCCTGTTCATGCGACAGTTGCCGATGCAGACGTGCCGCGCGTCGCTTGACCTTCAGACCACCGGGCAGGACACCCTCCGTGCGGCAGCCAAGCTCGACACATTTCTGCATAATGCTCCAGATATGCAGCAAGCCGGTGTTAATCGCCTCTTCCGTGCGCCAGACCCGCTCATTACGCAACATCACCTGGCTGATCGAAATACCTTCTTCTGCACACAACGCCAGGAGTTGCGCACCGGTTGTGAACGGCAACGGCAGGACGGTCGTATCCTCTACAATCCGGTCTTCACCGGCGGCATTCTCGTTCACAACGAATCCACCGCCGACAGAATAATAGGTACGCTCAAGCACCATTTCACCGGCCGCATCGAAGGCGCTGAAGGTCATGCCGTTCGGATGGAATGGCAACGTCTCGGTGCGATGAAAAGTCAGGTCCAGGTCTGCATTGAAAGCCAGCTCACGCTCACCCGCCAGCAGAAGATTGCCGCTGTCAGTGACGCGCGCGAGCCGTGCCGGGATGGACCCGGTATCGATAGTCTCCGGGTCATCACCTTCAAGACCAAGGATCACTGCCTTGTCGGTGCCGTGCCCCTTGCCGGTTGCACCCAGCGAGCCGTACAGGTTGACCTGTAGTCGCGCTGTCCGCTCGAAACCGCCGTTCCTGCGCAACGAGTCGATAAACATAGCGGCCGCACGCATCGGTCCAACGGTGTGTGAACTGGATGGACCGATCCCGATCTTGAACAAATCAAATACGCTGATTGCCACGCTTTACCTTGCAGGTCTGGTTACTGAATTACAGTGAAGATACAGCAAAATACCACTGCTACCTAGCTCCCGCATCCGGCCGCCGAAATAACGCGCGGCCTGACCGTCCAGGCAGGACATCTACCGCACAACTGGTCTACAATCCCCCGGGAACCATGCCGTTTTTACCCGCAAAGGAGACTGTTTATGGACGGTTTTTCACAATTCGCTATCGTGCTGCTGGCAATTGCCGTCGCCACGGTCTTTATGGGCGTGAAGACTGTCCCGCAGGGCTATGAATGGACGGTTGAGCGTTTTGGTCGATATCGAAAAACGCTGCGGCCGGGCCTGAACCTGATCGTACCGTACTTCGATCGCATCGGGCGCAAGCTGAACATGATGGAAACGGTGTTCGATATTCAGAGTCAGGAAGTCATTACGCGTGACAACGCCATGGTCAGGGCCGATGGCGTGGTGTTCTTCCAGGTGCTGGATGCCGCGAAGGCGGCCTACGAGGTCAACGACCTGGATCGCGCCATAATGAACCTGACCATGACCAACATCCGTACCGTGATGGGCAGCATGGACCTCGACGAACTGCTGTCACAGCGCGACGCCATCAATGCGCGTCTGCTGGATGTAGTCGATGCCGCCTCAACCCCGTGGGGCATCAAGGTCACGCGTATCGAGATCAAGGATATCCAGCCACCACAGGACCTGATTGATTCCATGGCGCGGCAAATGAAGGCCGAGCGTGAAAAACGCGCCGTCATCCTGGATGCCGAAGGCATGCGGCAGTCGGAAATCCTGCGCGCCGAGGGTGAGAAGAAGGCCGTCACGCTGGAGGCCGAGGGCCGCAAGGAGGCTGCTTTCCGTGATGCCGAGGCACGCGAGCGATCGGCAGAGGCCGAGGCGAAGGCAACCACCATGGTGTCCGAGGCAATCAGCAAGGGTAACGTCAACGCCATCAATTATTTCATTGCACAAAAATATGTCGAAGCCCTGAAGGAAATCGGCTCGGCGCCCAACCAGAAACTGGTACTGATGCCACTGGAGGCATCCAGTGTAATCGGCTCACTGGCCGGCATTGCCGAAGTGGCCAGGGAAGTGCTGCATAACAAGGAAAAAGCCTGATGGAGGCGCTGCTTGCACAGGTCGATTACTGGCACTGGTTGATACTGGCCGGCATCCTGCTACTGATCGAGATGCTGGCGCCCAGTTTCTTCTTCCTGTGGCTGGCGATCGCCGCCGCCGTGACCGGGATAGTCATGCTCGCTATACCCGGGCTCGACTGGCAATACCAGTTGGTGATCTTCTCCGGACTCTCGGTTGTCAGTATCGCGTTGTTTCGCCGTTACCAGCGCCGCAACCCGGAACTGACCGATCAGCCGACCCTGAACCGCCGCGGCGAGCAGTACATCGGCCGCACCTTTACCCTTGACCAGCCGATCGTCAATCGTGACGGCAGCCTGCGGGTTGACGACTCCACCTGGCGCATCGCCGGAGACGACCTGCCTGCCGGTACGCGGGTCACAGTTACCGGTGTCAACGGGGTGGTACTGCAGGTTGCCCGCGCCACCGATTGAATTTCATCTTATTGATATATATAAAATATTTATTAATTCCGGCCGGCGTCATGCGGCCAATCTGCCACTCTACCTTTGCGCCTGCCTGCCGATATAAGGCATGCGGCATTATGGCCGCGAAACAGTACCCGGTCACAGCGCAGAGGCAGGCAGGACATGAAACCCGAACAGCAAGGCAAGAAATTCAGTGGCCAGGAAATCCTGCGTGACCTGATCCCGTTGAATGCACTGGGTGATGATCGATACCGGGAGGTCTCGGCCAAACTCGCTATCCGGGATGTCAGTGCGGGCAGCTACCTGTTCGGCGAAGGCGACCGGGACAATCGCTCTATTTACCTGCTCGATGGCGTGGTCAATTTCATTGACGCCAGGGGCAAGGTGACCGGCGTGGTCAGTGCCGGTACGGACCCGGCCCGTTACCCGCTGGCCAATCAGCAACCGCGAATTACTACGGCACGTGCCGCGACCAAGTCGGTCATTGCATCCATTGACTCGTCCCTGCTGGATGTAATGCTGACCCTGGACCAGGGCGCAGAGACCGGCAGTGTCGACGCCGGCGCAAAGGCAGAGGAAGACTGGATGTCACGCATGCTGCAGTCCGAGGCCTTTTCGCGCATGCCGCCGGCGGATATACAGCGACTGATCCAGTCACTGCAACAGGTCAGCGTATCTGCCGGTGACACCATCATCCGCCAGGGCGACGAAGGTGACTATTACTACATTATCCGCGAAGGCGCCTGCTCGATCACGCGGCTGGCAGCCGGCAAAGGCTGGGACGTTCCACTGGCAGAACTGGGGCCGGGCGACAGTTTCGGTGAAGACGCGCTGATCTCGGATGCAACACGTAACGCGACCGTTACCATGCTGACAGACGGCGCCCTGATGCGGCTGTCCAAGCAACAGTTCATCGAAATCCTGAAAAAACCGATGGTGCACTACGTCGACTACGCCATGGCCGTCACGGCAACCGGTTCGGGTGATATCTGGATGGATGTCCGCACGCCGGATGAATTTATCAACAATGCACTTGAAAACAGTATCAACATGCCGCTGTCCACTATCCGTGAAAGCATGAAGAAACTTGATGCGACAAGGAAATATATACTTTACTGCGATACCGGGCGACGCAGTGCAGCGGCAGCCTTCCTGCTTGGACAACGCGGCTTTGACGTTGCCGTTCTGGAAGGCGGTCTGAACAAGGCTCCGGCACTCGCATCGTCATCCGACACAGGCGCAGCGCGCTCGCCGGCGTCAATGGATACCGCCTCACCCGCAGTTAAACCGGTTACGAAAAAAACGGCGCCGGCAAAATCGCACAGCGGCAACGAGGTCGAATCACTGCGCCAGAAACTGAAGGCGGCGGAGAAAGGGGAACAGGCCGCCCGGGCACGCCTGGGGCAGCTGGAGGACGAGGTTGCCAGGCTGAATTCCGAACTGAAACGCTATACCGACAAGGTAATGCAGGTCAAAATTGCCCACGAAGGCGAGCGTCTGGCACGTGAGAATCTCAGCGAGCGGCTTGAACGGGTGCTGGCGAACATCAACAGTAAATAAGCCCCGTCAACACCCCACGTTACCCGCCGGCACCGGTATAATATTCTGCCTGGTGCAGAGGCAGAACCCGGCGGTCACAATGATACAAATTCCCACAGGCATACTGGTGGCACTGTTGCTGGCAGGCTGTGCCACCATCAGCGATAGCAAACGACAGCAATCGTTCGATGAAACCACGCTACTGTATGAAAAGGCCGTTCGATGGGGTGACTTTGTAGCCGCCAGCCAGTTTCAGCAACTCGAGGGCGAACCACAGGACAGGCCATTGCCGCAGGCAGGCATCAAGATCACTTCTTACCGGCAACTCGGCAAGCGCGTACTGCCGGATAACAACATGATTGCCGTCACGGTACAGATCGATTACTACCATAAAGACACACTGAAGGTGATTACACTCACCGACAACCAGCTCTGGAAATACACACCGGACGAAAATAGCTGGCGCATCACCACACCCCTGCCGGCGTTTCGCTAGGCTTGCCCGCTCAAGTGACAAACCTGCGCACGCCATCCTTCGCCAGCCTTCAATGGCGGCATAAACCGCACAGCCGGAAACTACACTGATGGCATGGTGGGGCACGTTGCTGGGTGGCACTCTCGGCTACATGTTCGGCGGTCCTCTGGGCGCACTGCTGGGCGCCGCGCTGGGACGCAATTTCGACCGCGGCCTGTCGGTCACGGACAAACATGCCGGCTTCGATGTCGGCCAGCAGCAACGCGTACAGGCCGCTTTCTTCACCACCACCTTTTCCGTCATGGGCCACATCGCGAAGGCGGATGGTGAGGTCACAAAAGATGAAATCGCCGCAACCGAATCCATCATGTCGCAAATGCAGCTCGACCCGCAACAACGCAAGGCGGCGATCCAGTTGTTCAACGAAGGAAAGAAACCAACCTTTCCCCTGCATGATGTTCTAAAGCAGTTCCGTACCGAGTGCCACCGCCGACGCAATCTC
>Ga0224496_10001811_pt1 | contig 13081 bp, 10 predicted proteins | sample SF_Jul11_sed_USG_2_FD_168127 | JGI IMG/M metagenome (GOLD analysis project Ga0224496, IMG submission 168127) | Sediment microbial communities from San Francisco Bay, California, United States - SF_Jul11_sed_USGS_8_1 | ecosystem: Environmental > Aquatic > Marine > Sediment | place: USA... | reverse complement strand
CGCGGTTGGCCGCGGCCAACACACCAGGCTCAAAATGGCGCTCTCCTTTCTGGATCGCTTTTTCGATATCCAGTGTGCCAACCACGCGGTCTTCGGTGGCCGAGATCGGCAGGTTCACAAAGGGGGTGTTTTTTAATTTGGTCTCGGGTGTTCCGCTTTCCGCAAAGCGCTCGCGGCATTCCGTACACCAGGCACTGGGAGTTTGCGGGTCACAATCAAAGCGGCAGTCCTCCACAACCTCAACTTTTGGCAGCAAAGCTGCCAAGGCGCGCGCCGAGGTGGATTTGGCAGTGCCGCGCTCACCGCGAATAAGCACACCACCGATATTTGGGGCTACGGCATTCAAGACCAAGGCACGCATCATGCGTTTTTGTCCAACAATTGCGGTAAATGGGTAGATAGCAGGCATATTCCTTCTCGTTTATAACAGTATTTCCGAAGGCTAATCTTATCATAAAGGTTGCCAACTTGCACCTTACACTTTATAATGTGGCCCATATCTTATTCGACGGAGTATTCTATTAATGGACCAGAGTGATGCCCACGACGGGCAGGAAACAAAAGAGAGCACCCAGGAGGCAGAAAGCGAAAACGAATTCCTTTCAATGGAATCATTGTTAGCGCAGAGCGATTTGTCTCTTGACCTTCCTCACCAAGGTGAGATTCGCAAGGGAATGATCGCCAGCATTTCCGATACTGAGATATTGGTCAGCATCGGAGCCAAATCAGAAGGGGTCATCCCCTCCAAGGAATTAGAACAAATCCCCGAGGAGGAACGTGCCGCTTTCAAGGTGGGCGAAGAGATTTCTGTATTCGTACTCAGTCCAGAAAGCCGTCAGGGAACCTTGTTGTTATCCTACAACCGCGCTTTGGAAGAGGATGATTGGACCCATGCTGAAGAGATCATGGGCACCAACGAGCCTTTCGAGGGCACGATTGAGGGCTACAACAAAGGTGGGTTGATCATCCAGATGGGACGCTTGCGCGCCTTTGTGCCCGCCTCTCAGGTGAGCATGTCCCGCCGCATGTCCTACCGCGGCGATTCCCCGGAACAACGCTGGAGTAAAATGGTCGGCGAACCCATGGTTACCCGGGTTATTGAAGTAGACCGCCAACGCCGCCGTTTGATCTTATCTGAAAAAGCTGCTTCACAAGAATCTCGCGAATCGCTCAAAGAGCGTTTGCTGGAAGAACTTGAGGAAGGCGAAGTCCGCACCGGCAAGGTAACCAGCCTGGCTGAATTTGGCGCTTTTGTCAACATTAACGGCGCGGATGGCCTGGTGCACCTTTCCGAAATTTCCTGGGAGCGGATCAATGACCCCAGTGAAGTGCTGGAGGTCGGTCAGGAAGTTAAGGTCAAAGTGATTAGCGTGGACCGTGACCGTAAACGAATCGGCCTTTCCCTGCGCCAATTAGAAGATGATCCCTGGAAAGATAAGGTCGGCAATTATACGGTTGGCCAGTTGATCAACGGCAAAATCACACGACTGACCAAATTTGGGGCTTTCGCCCGCATTGATGATGACCTCGAAGGTCTTATCCATGTTTCCGAGTTGAGTGACAAGCGCGTAGAGCACCCCAAGGAAGTCCTCAGCGAGGGCGATGAAGTGACCTTGCGGGTGATTAAGATCGACGAAAACCGCCGCCGCATCGGTTTGAGCCTGCGTAAGGTCGAATCCGGCGCGTACAGCGAAATGGATTGGGAAATGACCCTGGCCGAGATCGACGATATTGATGCTTCCGGCAATGAGGACGACTTTGAGGATATTCCTTCGGCAACAGCGGAAAGCGATGTCCAAGAAAAAGAAACCTCTCCAGTTGAGGCTGAAGAGCCAGACAGCGGTGACGCTGAAGAAAATGAAGATGCCGAATAAGGCATTCTAAAGAGAAAATTGGGCGCACCAATCATATGGTGCGCCTTTTTCTTATTAATAACCCAAACTGTAATTTCTTAGAGTTTTGTTAGACTTTACCCAGGACATCATAATCTTTGGTAGAATCAAATCATCAATATGATCCATCACGGCCGAAATATTAAAAGATATGAAGCATGATTACTGCAGCAGCGAGTAATTAGGAGGTCCTACTTTGTCTGGTATGGAGCGACTTACCCAGCGGGCAAGGCGCGTTTTGAGCTTGGCACACCAAGAAGCCGAGCGTATGCGCCATAATTATATTGGAACTGAACATTTGCTTCTGGGATTGATCCGAGAAGATGGCGGAGTGGCCGCGCGCGTGCTGCGTGAATTGGGATTGGAAGTAAAGCGCGTTGAAGAAATCGTCGAACGGCTCACCGGTACCGGTCAATACGAGGGAGGCAAGATCGATCTTTCTCCTGGGACCCAACAAGTTCTAGAATATGCATTTGAAGAAGCAAAGCGACTCGGCAACCACTATGTGAGCACCGAGCACTTGCTTCTTGGATTGGTGCGGTATGGCGATGGCATTGCGCTGAATGTACTGCGTAAACTGGGTGTATCCCCGGAGCAGATTCGCCGGCAAACCCGGCGGGTGCTGCAGGAAAGCAGCGCGCCGCGGCGCGCCGCAACCGAGCGCCGGGCTACCCGGCGAGAGAACCGTCCAGCCAAGACTCCAATGATCAGCCAATTAGCAACCGATCTGACCGGGATGGCCGAAGAAAATAAGCTAGACCCGGTTATTGGCCGCCAAATGGAGATCGAGCGCGTCATCCAGATCCTGGCACGCCGCACCAAAAACAACCCGGCTCTGATGGGCGAACCCGGCGTCGGCAAGACCGCGATCGTTGAGGGGCTTTCGCAGCGCATCATCGAAGGCGATGTCCCCGCGCCGCTGCTGGGCAAACGGGTGCTGCAGTTGGACGTAGGCTCCCTGGTCGCCGGCACGATGTACCGCGGCCAGTTTGAAGAACGACTTAAGAAGGTGATTGATGAACTAAAAGCCTCTGAGGCGATCCTGTTCATTGATGAGGTCCACATGTTGGTTGGCGCCGGCGCAGCAGGTTCATCCGTAGATGCTGCCAATATCCTTAAACCGGCACTCTCACGCGGTGAGCTGCAAGTCATCGGTGCAACCACCCTGGACGAATACCGCAAACATATTGAAAGCGATTCGGCGCTGGAACGCCGGTTCCAACCCGTACTGGTAGAAGAACCAAGCATAGATGAGACCATTGACATCCTCAAGGGTGTGCGCAGCGCTTATGAAGAACACCACCGTCTGCGGATCTCAGACGAAGCTTTGGATGCTGCCGCCAACCTCTCGGCCCGGTATGTGACTGAACGCTTCTTGCCTGACAAGGCGATCGATTTAATCGACGAATCTGCTTCGCGAGTACGGATGTACAAAAGCCCAGCCGCCCAACAAGCCAAAGAGATCGTGAGCAAGCTAAAAGATACTCGCAAACAGCTCTTGGTGGTTTCTGAGGAAGGCAGCGACGAAGAACTCGCCGCGGCCCAAGCCAGTGAAGCCGACCTTGAAGCGCAGCTTGAAACCCTGCGCACCACCTGGGATCGAGATACCAGCCCCGTGGTTTCCGAAGAGGACATCGCCGAGTTGGTCGCCATGTGGACGGGAGTACCGGTAATGCAGATCGCCCAAGAGGAATCAGAACGCCTGCTGCACATGGAAGATGAACTACGCGATTCGATTGTTGGGCAAAGCGAAGCGATCGAGGCCATTTCCAAAGCAGTCCGCCGTGCGCGTGCCGGCTTGAAAGACCCCAAACGGCCCATCGGCTCGTTCATCTTTTTAGGACCCACCGGTGTGGGCAAAACCGAACTAACCAAAGCGCTGGCGCGCTTCTTGTTCGGCAGCGAAGAAGCCTTGATCCAGTTGGACATGTCGGAATTCATGGAACGCCATTCGGTGAGCCGCCTCGTGGGCGCGCCTCCTGGATATGTGGGCTATGAAGAAGCCGGCCAACTGACCGAGGCCCTGCGCCGCCGGCCTTATTCGATCGTTGTATTTGATGAGATCGAGAAGGCCCACCCGGAAGCCCACAACATGCTTTTGCAAATCATGGAAGAAGGCCATTTGACAGACGCCCGCGGCCGCAAGGTGGATTTCCGCAACGCCATCATTGTGATGACATCCAATGTGGGCGCCGATATGATCATGCGCCAGACCTCGCTGGGATTCAATTTGCAGCGCGATGAAGTGGTCGAAGAAAAGCTGGCCTATCGCGATATGCGCAAGAAGCTTACCGATGCGCTGCGCCGCGTCTTCCGGCCGGAATTCATCAACCGGGTAGACTCGGTGATCGTGTTCCGTGCTTTATCCCAGGAAGACATCAACATGATCGTCACCCTGGAACTTGAAAAAGTTTCCCAGCGGTTGAAAGAACACAACATCAAGCTGGTTGCCACGCCAGAGGCGGTTACCTTTATCGCCGAGTTAGGCTATGACCGCGAATTTGGCGCTCGCCCGCTAAAGCGGGTCATCCAACAAAAGATCGAAGACACGCTCTCGGATTCATTGTTGAGCGGCACATTTGAGAACGGAGACACCATCATCGTGGATGTTGAAGTTGGCGAAGATGATGCCGATATCGTGTTGAACCGCGGGGAACCGGAAACAGCATCTGAAGAGATACTGGCCACCCCCTAAGCCCTTTTGGTATTCAAGAAGGGAACGCAAGCAGCTGCAGTGCGTTCCCTTCATTTTTTAATCTGGGATGGTGAGCGGCAAGAATTGTGGAAGGGAAGCCTAAACCGCCCCCCCAGCGCACGGCTAAACCCAGAGGGGCCGGCGCCGGCTTTCCAAGCAAAAGGTGCCGCACCAGTTAGTTCGCAAAAGGTTGATTATGGTAAAGACACGCACCCAATTCGTTTGTCAGGAATGCGGCCGTACGGCAGTCAAGGCAATGGGCCGCTGCCCCGGCTGCAACAATTACAATACCATGGTCGAAGAGTTGGTTGCCGAGGCGCCCAAAACCCAGGCGGCGCGCGGCCTCAGCGGCCGCTCAACACCCCGGCGCTTGGGGGAGATCAGCGATGATGGCGCCGACCGCCTGCCCCTTTCGATCAAAGAGTTTGGCCGCGTTTTGGGCGGCGGGGTCGTACCCGGCTCACTGGTATTGATTGGCGGGGATCCTGGGATTGGCAAGTCCACTTTACTGCTGCAAACCGCGATCGAGATGGCCAGCAGCAGCACCGTATTGTATGTCTCCGGGGAGGAATCCGAAGCGCAGATCAAGATGCGGGCAACGCGCTTGCTGGGCCGGGAGGACGGCGGGGCGGCTGAATTCCCCCACAACCTGTATCTGGTGACCGAAACCGACCTTGATGTCATCTTGGAGCATGTTAGCGCGGTAGGTCCGGCTTTGCTGATCGTTGATTCGATCCAGACCACATATTTGTCCGCGCTGCAGTCATCCGCCGGGTCAATCACCCAGGTACGCGAAGGCGCGGCGCGCTTGCGCGAACTGGCCAAGTCCAGCGGGGTAGCGGTGTTCCTGATCGGGCATGTAACCAAAGAGGGCACCATTGCCGGCCCGCGTGTCTTGGAGCATATCGTCGATACTGTGCTGTACCTTGAAGGCGACCGCTTCCAATCATATCGCCTGCTGCGTTCGGTAAAGAACCGCTTTGGGGCCACCTCCGAAGTGGGCGTTTTTGAAATGCGTGAGCGGGGCATGGCGGAGGTCTCCAACCCGTCGGAAGCCTTCCTGGCCGAGCGCATGATCAACGCTCCGGGTTCGGCGATTGCGGTCACCATGGAGGGCACGCGCCCATTGCTGGTCGAAATTCAGGGCCTCACCAGCCAGACGTCTTTCGGCAACCCGCGGCGCACCGCCAACGGGGTGGATTTTAACCGCCTGCTGCTGATCGCGGCGGTGCTCACCCGCCGGAACAGCCTGCGCCTTGGAGAACAAGACGTTTTCGTGAATGTGATTGGCGGCCTCAAGGTGGGAGAACCGGCCGCCGACCTGGCCGTAGCCGCCGCGATCAGCTCTTCGATGCGCGACCTGGCGCTGCGCGCCGATACCGTCCTCATTGGCGAGATCGGCTTGTCTGGCGAGCTGCGCATGGTTGGGCAAATGCCGGCCCGGCTGCGAGAAGCGGCCAAGCTGGGATTTAAGCGCGCCGTGGTGCCGCGACGCCTGCGCAAGGGGGAACCTTGGCCTGAGGATATCGAGATCATCGAGGCGCGCACGGTGCGCCAAGCCCTAGAACAGGCAATGCTCGAAAATAAATGAATCTTATATGAGAGATTTCGGCAGCTTATTACATTTTCCGCCGAGATACATTATAATAGGAAGGATAGGGGCATATTAGACAGAAAGGAGAAAACGATGACAAATAACAGCGCATCCTATGCAAAGGGTGATTGGATTGTGCATCTTTACTATGGCGTAGGGCAAATAAAAGGGATTGAGAAAAAAGCCATTGGCGGTGAAAAAACCGAGTACTTCAAAGTCTCTACCGGCAGCAGTACTTTTTGGGTGCCGGTAAAGGACCCGGACACAACGCGCATCCGGCCGGTGGCATCCAAGCAAAAAATGCGCAACGCGATCAAAGTCTTTAAATCAGCGCCGGAACCGCTCAGCCAAGACCACAACGAACGCAAGCGCCAAATTGGTGAGGTGATGGCGGACCTTTCGCTGATCGCCACCGCGGAGTTGATCCGCGATCTATGCGTGCGCAAGGTAGAGCACAAACTCAACCCCAGCGAGGAAAAAGCCTTGCTGCAACTCAGCGAGAATTTAACCCGCGAATGGTCGGTTTCTATGGAAATCGAGATCGAAAAAGCACAAACCAAATATCAGGACATCATTCAAGAGCTTCAAGCAAGCGTGTCATAAAGTTCGGGGAATCCGATTGACCAATCGCCAGGCAGCCATGCCGGTTAACAACACGCCCGCATTTTGGGTGGGCAGCATCCCCATATTTGGGGAACTGATCCTTGCGCCCATGGATGGGTTTTCCGACCAACCCTTCCGATCCCTAGCGCGCCGCCTGGGATCAGCAATGAGCTATTCCGAATTTGTAAATGCCTTGGATGTAATCCATGGCCATCCACTTTTGGACCAGCGCTTGGCTTTCCTAGAAGAGGAACGCCCGGTTGTGTTCCAAGTCTTTGATGACGATCCCGAGCGCCTGGTACAGGCCGTGTTAAAATTGAGCGCACGCGGCCCGGACATCATTGATATCAATATGGGCTGCGCCTCGCGCACAGTCGCCGGGCGCGGCGCCGGCGCCGGGCTGCTGCGTACACCCGACAAGGTTGCCAAGATCTTCAAGCGCCTCAGTACAGCCTTGGATATTCCGGTGACCGGCAAGATACGCCTCGGCTGGGATGATGACAACCGCAACTACCTTGAAATTGCCCGCATAATTGAAGACAACGGCGGCCAGCTGATAGCGGTGCATGGACGCACCAAACGACAGAACTACACCGGCCAAGCAGATTGGGACGCAATCGCCGAGATCAAACAGGCCGTCTCCATACCGGTGATCGCCAATGGCGATGTGCAGCGCGTGGCGGACATTGCCAGCATCCAAGCGCAAACCGGCTGCGACGGTGTGATGATCGGCCGGGCGGCGATTGGCAACCCGTGGATCTTCGCACGGCTCGATCGGGAGCACGTGCCTGCCGACAAGGTGCGGACAACCATGCTGCTCCACTTAGAGGCTATGCTTGCTTTCTATGGCGAGGAGCACGGGTTGGTGCTCTTCCGCAAACATGTCGCCCGCTACATCAGCCCATACCGTTTATCGCCTGATCAGCGCAAACGGCTGCTTACCAGCCAGCAAGCGGAGGATTTTATGGCTGTGCTGGACGAGATGATCCCAGCTGCCTTACCAGGCTGACCCGAATCTGTTAATTTCTATATAAAACTACATTTTCTTTTAATTTCTATATTGACGCGGTTTGCTTTTAAAAGATAATTCGGAGTAATCCCCGAATTATTGGAGGAAAACTTGACCGCTAAAGAAAAGCGCTCGCAGCAAGGGCAACTGCGCCAAAAATCGCACATGCCAGAAAAATCCTTGTTTTTCGAAAAGGTCATCCCTGTGCTGCTGGCAGCCATGACCATACTTACCGTGCTCTTGATCTCATTTGGGGTTGCAATACTGTTGGGGTTGATCAACATATAACCATCTAATCCATTGAGGAGAATAATTGCAGATGTCAATCCAGCTTTTCCTGCCTTTCATCACAACTGTAGTTATGCTTGTTTTTACCGTTTCTGTTTTGAAGCGCTATTTTGCCACCCGCCAACTCCAAAACCTGTTTTGGGGAATCGGCTTGGCCATGTTCGCCATCGGCAGTTTTGCGGAGGCTTACCTAGCCCTTGCCTGGAACAAGTGGGTGTTCTTTAGCTGGTACTTGTTCGGGGCGATCCTTACCGCAGCCTGGATCGGACAGGGCACGCTGTATTTAATGGTGCGCAAAAAATGGCGCGAAAAAGTGACCTGGGTTCTGCTGGCGGGCAGCCTGGCAGCGGCTTATTTGCTGCTGCAAACAATGCCCGAACTAGATTTGGAAGTGTTTTCCACAGATGTAGCAATCAGCGAGCAATACCGCACCAAAGAAATCAAAGAGGGCAGTGAAATCCCAACGGAAGCAAAAACCACAACCGTGGTCAATCGCGATGGGCAAGAAGTGACGGCAGTCCGCGGGCTGCTGCCCTTCGACGCTCCAATCCGCACGACAACGCCATTATTCAATATATACGGCACATTGACCCTGGTCGGTGGGGCAATCTACTCCGCCTTTTTATTCTGGCGCAAGCGGGTGATGCCCAACCGGGTGATCGGTAATATGCTCATCGCCTTCGGCGCCATCCTGATCGCCTCGGCAAGCTCCATCACAAGGTTGGGCTACGGCCAATTCCTATACATTGGCGAGCTGCTCGCTGGTGTGATCATGTTTGCCGGGTTCCGGATAACGGCACGCCCGCAGGTTGGCGAAGCGCCGTCTGCTGCTGAATGAAATCCATTGCCTTCCCCGGCAATTGGAAATTTACAATTCATAAAAGAGAGATTATGAAAGATTATCGAAAACTATCAAAAATATTTTTCCGCATTGGATTCATTGCCTGGGTGATGTATTTTTCGTATTTGCTTTTTATCGGGAAGGTATCCATAGTCCCTTTTCTTAGTCTGCATTTATTTGGTGTGCTCGGCGGCATGTGGACACGTGCGAAAGCCAACCAGCAAGATGGCCAACAGGTTGATGAGTTTGGCCGATCCCGCCGTAAGATCGGCGGCTGGATGATCTTTTTGGGAGTCCTTGCATGGACTCCTTATATTTACATGAAGAACATTCTGGGCCAATCAATCGAAATTACTCCCTATCTAACAGCCCATTTGACCGGTGTTTTGGGAGGCCTAGCAGTTTGGGCAAGCATCCGGGTTGAGAAACATTACCGGCAGAAATCGGCATCATCCTGAGGCGCTTTTTCGTCGTATCGCGGCTTAGGGCATAGCTCCGGTTAACCGCCCAATCCTGAGAACTTCCAGTTTTGGCTCCACCTCCACATTACTGGTTACCCTCGGGGAAAACCCTTGAATTTGAAGTACAATCACTGCAATGTGTTAAACTATTTAAAGTAAGGTGATGAGGATATGCCAGGAAATTGGTTGAGTCTTAGCGAGGTGGCCGAGTTATTGGGTGTCCATCCCAGCACAGTGCGCAATTGGGCAGACCAAGGGCAGCTGCCAGTACACCGCACACAGGGCGGCCACCGGCGTTTTATGCGCAGCGAACTTGAATTATGGAACAAGTCGCAGCACGCCAGCACTGCTGACGATACTGCCGTTATCATCCAGAGCGCCATGGGGTATACCCGCTTGCAGATCGGCGAAGGCCATCTCGAGGCACAGGAATGGTATGGAAAGCTCAACGAGAATGCCCGCAAGGCATACCGCCGCGGCGGGCGCGCCCTGATGCAAGGATTGATGGCTTTCCTGAACTCGGATGAGGACGGCGGCAAAGCCGAAGCCCACGCATTGGGCTATGATTATGCCACTTTAGGCCGCCGCCACGGCTTGACCATCCCCGAAGCATCCCAGGCATTCCTCTTCTTCCGCACCGTATTGCTCGATTCGATGATGACCGTGTACGAATCCGCCGCGGTCAATTCCGCCTTCGCTTGGGGAGGTATGTTCCGCAAGATCAACCAATTTACCGACCAAATCTTGCTTGCCCTGCTGGAAACCTACCAGGCATTTGAACGCGGCAACGGCAGCCATTCTCCTACCGAAGAATAGCTGCCGCATCGCTGATAGCCAAGTAATTCCAGGGGCTTCTGCCCAGACCACTTCTCCCTTATCCTGTTCCCCCCGCATCTCCAGCACCATCCCTTTTTTTCAACACCAAATCAATTATCACCCCCATCATAAAATAAACCGCCGGGGGAACCAAAACCATGAGCGCCCAGCCCAGATCGGTCAACCCGGGTGTCCCCGCTTTGGTGGCAAACCTGATGCCAAACAAGATGCGTGCTTCCTCCATTCTGGGTGCGAACAACATCACCAAAACAAAGCCCAACCAAGCTGCCCCCAATTGGATCAATTTGCGCTGATCTCTTATAAAACGCATGGTCAAGTATGCCTGTTTTGCTTGGCAGGGTAGGCCCTGGGCCTACCGGCGGGCCAGCACCTGCTTGGTGGCTTCGGCGGCAAATGCCGGCACAAATAACAGTGGGATGAGATATTCCCAGTGGATAAGCTGCAAGGGGACAGTATTGAAGATCGTTTGCATAACCGGCACATAGATCACGGCCAACACCAGCACGCCGGAAGACAACACTGCCCAATTCATGCTGCGGTTGCTGAACAAACCGATCCTGAACACCGAGATACGTTCCGAACGTGAAGTGAACGCCCGCAGCAGTTCAGAAAAAGACAGCGTCACAAAAGCCATTGTGGCTGCCAGATCATTGAATTCCCCGGCGGCCACCGGGTGCAAGGTCAATCCCAACCAGTAAGCGCCCAAAGTCACAGCAGTGATCGCCATGGTCTGTACAAAAATGCCTTTGAGCATAAACCGGTTGATGATCGGTTCGCTGGCTGGCCGCGGTGGCTGTTCCATGATGTCCGGGTCGCCCTTTTCCATGCCCAACGCCAAGGCTGGCGCGCCGTCGGTGATCAAGTTCAGCCACAGCAGTTGGATGGCGTTCAAAGGCGAGGGCAAACCAGCTAAGGTCGCCAGGAAGATGATGGCGATCTCCGCCATGTTGCACGAGAGCAAATAGTACACAAATTTGCGGATATTGCTGTAAATGATGCGGCCCTGTTCCACCGCAGACACGATGCTGCTGTAGTTATCGTCAGTCAGCACCATATCCGCCGTCTCTTTGGCAACATCGGTCCCGGTAATGCCCATGGCCACCCCAATGTCGGCCTGCTTCAAGGCCGGGGCATCATTCACCCCATCCCCGGTCATTGCCACAATCTGGCCGTGGGCGCGCAGTGCCTGAACAATACGCACCTTGTGCTCCGGCGAAACGCGGGCAAACACATCGGTGTGCACGATCTCTTTTTGCAGGGCTGCATCATCAATTTGGTTGAGGTCATTGCCGGTCAACACTTTATGGCCGGGCTGCAGCAGCCCGATTGATTCGGCAATCGCCCGGGCGGTCTGCGGATAATCACCGGTGATCATCACTGTACGGATGCCGGCATTACGCGCCTTTTGCAGCGCAGCGTTCACCTCAGGCCGCGGCGGGTCGATCATCCCGATCAAGCCAACAAAGGTTAAATCCTTTTCGATCACTTGGCTGTCCATTTCGCTGGGGATCTCTTTGCTCAGCCGGTAGGCCACACCGATCACGCGCAGCGCGGCTTGGGCCATCCGGTCGTTGGCCGCCAAAATTTGCGCTCTCATCGCCTCATCTAACGGCGCTTGGCTGTCATCCATCCGCTGGTAATGGCTGCACAAATCCAACACCATATCCGGGGCGCCCTTGGTGGTGATCGCATGCCATTCGATCTGGCTGTCGTCCACAAAAGGAGAAATGTCCTTTTGGTCAGGCCCCTGGATGCGGTGCATCGTGGTCATGCGTTTGCGGTCCGAATCAAAGGGGATTTCTTGTACACGCGGGTAGGCGCCGTTCAACATATCATAGCTCGGGTCTGCCTTGGCCGCCGCCACGATCATGGCCCCTTCGGTAGGGTCGCCAACGATGCGGAAAGTGCGCTGCATATCACTGGCGCCAGAATCTTCCAGCACGGCGTCATTGTTCAGCGCTCCCACCCACAGGGCGCTCAACACCGCCGGATAGTCCATCAAATTGACCTTGGATCCATTGATCCGGAACTCGCCGCGCGGCGCGTAACCGCTGCCGGTCACCTCAATACTGTGGGCGTCAATCCACAGCTGGGTTACGGTCATCTCATTCTGCGTCAGCGTGCCGGTCTTATCCGAGCCGATCACCGTGGCCGAGCCGAGCGTCTCCACCGATGACAGCCGCCGGATGAGGGCATTACGGCTGATCATCTCACGCATGCCCAGCGCCAGGCTGATGGTCACCACCGCGGGTAAACCTTCCGGCACGGCCGCAATCGCCAGGCTGATCGCAATAATGAACATTTCCAATGGGTCATTACCCCGCACCGTACCGATCACGAACACCAAAGCACACACGAACAACGCGGCCCAGCCCAGGGTTTTGCCCAGTTGGTCCAAGCGGCGCTGCAGAGGGGTTGGCTCTTGCTGCACCGCTTGCAGCATGCTGGCGATCAGCCCGATCTGGGTGTGCATGCCGGTGCTCACCACCACACCGCGTCCCCGCCCATAGCTCACCATCGTGCCCATAAAAGCGGTATTCTTGCGGTCCCCCAAAGGCACATTACCCTGCAGTTGAATGCTGGCGTCTTTCTGCACCGGCACCGATTCTCCGGTGAGCGCGGCTTCTTCTATACGCAAGTTGACCGCCTCCAGCAAACGCACATCCGCGGGAATGAAGTTGCCGGCTTCTAAGAGCACAATATCACCGGGCACCAATTCGCGCGCCGGGATCACCTGGCGGTGACCATCGCGCAGCACTTGGGCATCCGGGGCGGCCAATTGGCGCAGCGCCGCCAGGGCCTCTTCGGCGCGGCGCTCCTGCACAATTCCCAGTCCGGCATTCAGCACCACGATCGCCAGG
>Ga0224496_10001810_pt1 | contig 13083 bp, 9 predicted proteins | sample SF_Jul11_sed_USG_2_FD_168127 | JGI IMG/M metagenome (GOLD analysis project Ga0224496, IMG submission 168127) | Sediment microbial communities from San Francisco Bay, California, United States - SF_Jul11_sed_USGS_8_1 | ecosystem: Environmental > Aquatic > Marine > Sediment | place: USA... | reverse complement strand
GATCAGCGTGGGCGCAAGAGCGGTGGAGATGATCCTGGATGTGCCGAATCCGGGTGGATGGAAGCCTGGCGGAACGGTCAAGGGTATCGTGACTCAGGAGGAGAGGCAATCGGCGGTGATGGTACCAGAGACGTGCGTGGTGCTGCGTCCCGCCGGTGCTGTTGTGTATGCCATAGATGGAGGGATAGCCCGTCAGCGCATAGTGAAAATCGGTGTAAAAAAGGGGGGGCTGGTGGAGATCATTTCCGGAGTGAAGGATGGGGAGTCCCTGGCCATGGACGGGGCCGCGTACCTGACCGATAACGCCCCTGTTTCGGTATCGGAGGCCGAATAAATGAACCTGCCGGAGATCTCCATAAGACGACACGTCCTGGCCCTGATGCTCAACGCCGTCCTGATCCTATTCGGTGTCATAAGCTATCAGCGGATTGGCGTGGACCGGTTTCCATCGGTCGACTTTCCTGTCATAACCGTCACAACGGTCATGATGGGGGCAAATCCTGACATCATCGACTCTAGCATCACCAATATCATAGAGACCGCTGTCAACACTGTGCCGGGTATAGATCACATAAGAAGCGTCTCCGCACCCGGAGTTTCCTCTGTCGTTGTCACCTTCTCCTTGAGCAAAGACATTAACGTGGCCTTCAACGAGGTGCAGTCTAAAGTGAGCCAGTCGATCCGCAAGCTGCCCAATGACGCAGACCCACCCATGGTGGCGAAGATGGAGATGGGCGCCCAACCTATCATATGGCTGGCCCTCAGCGGTGACAGAACCCAGCAACAACTCAACCAATACGCCCGCCAGGTTGTAAAAAAACGCCTGGAAACAATTAACGGCGTGGGGGAAGTGCTAATCGGCGGCGGAAGGAACAGGGTAATACGCGTGGAAGTGGATCTGGACCGCATGGCCTCTTTCCGAGTGGCCGCCCAGGACCTTATCCAGGCGTTCAATACAGAGCATTTCCAGTTTCCAGGCGGCTTTCTGGTCAGTGACTGGACGGAGAAAATGATCAAGCTGGACATGGAATTCCACGACCCGGCGGCTCTGGCGGAAATGATAGTTAGCTACCGGGGCCAGGCGCCGGTGAAACTGGGCGATTTGGCCGACATTACAGACGGCCTGGCGGATAACAGGCAGGTGGCCAGGTTCAACCAGTCTCCCTCGGTGGGCATTGGCATCGTAAAGGTGGCCAACTCCAACGCCGTGGCGGTGGGAGACGAGGTGATGCGCCGGGTGGATGAGGAGCTGCTGCCAGCGCTGCCTCCGGGAATGACCCTGACAGTGGCCACCGATACCACCAAATATATCCGGGAGATGATCGAGGCTCTAAACGAGCATCTGATACTTGGCACTCTGCTGGCCTCCCTGGTGGTGTGGCTGTTTTTGAAAAGTATCCGCTCCACCATCATCATCGCGTTTGCCATTCCAGTCTCGCTGCTCGGCGCCGTGGCGGTGATGTTCTTCATGGGATACACCTTCAATGTGCTCACGCTGCTGGCCCTGCTTTTGCTCATCGGCGTGGTGGTGGACGACGCCATCGTGGTCCTGGAAAACATATACCGTCACAGGGAGAAGATAGATCCGGACCCGCATTCCGCCGCCGTCAATGGCTCGGCCCAGGTGGTGTTCGCCGTAATGGCGTCCACACTGACACTGATATCCATCTTCGCCCCGGTGGCGTTTCTGGGCGGGATCATAGGGCAGTTCTTCAAGGCTTTTGCCCTGGTGGTCACCTTTGGAGTCGTGGTGTCGCTGTTCGTTTCCCTCACCCTCACTCCCATGCTCTGCTCCAGATACCTGCAGGTGGCGGAAAAACATAACCGGGTCTATTACGCGCTGGAGTGGATTTTTCTGGCCATGGAAAGGTCATACCGGCGCATACTGGCCATGGCGCTGAGCCATCGCTGGCTGGTGGTGACGCTGACCGTGCTCGTGGTGCTCCCCAGCGGATTCTTTTTCTCCAGGATAGGAAAGGGATTTGTCCCGGATGAGGACGAGGGAAGATTCAATATAATCTTCAAGACACCCCTCGGTTCCAACATCGAATACACCGATGGCAAGCTGAAGAAGATCGAGGCGATCCTGCGCTCCCAGGAGGAGGTGGATAAATTCTTCTGCGGAATCGGCCTGGGCCAGGGAGCAGGCCAGGTGAACCAGGGGATGGCCTTTGTAAACCTGACCCCCAGGCGGGAGCGGAACAGAAGCCAGAGCGAGGTGATGGCCGCCCTCAACAAGGAGCTCTCGAGCCTTCCCGGCGTGAAGGCATTTGCCGTGAAGATGCCGATAGTGGGCGGCATGCGGGGCGATCCGTTGCAATTCGCCCTCAAGGGGCAGAACCTGGCGCTGGTGGCAAGGACCAGTGACAAGCTGATGGAGGAACTGGTAAAGGCGCCAGGCCTGGGCAGGATGGATCTGGATCTGCAACTGGATCTGCCCCAGCTGGATCTTAAAGTGGACAGAATCCGATCCGCCAGCCTCGGCTTTTCGGCCAGGGATGTGGCCTTGGCTGTGAATGTACTGGCGGGAGGTTACGATGTGGCCAAGTTCAACGACGAGCCTGGCGATGGCGACAGGTACGACATCCGCCTCAAGGCCGCTGAGGGCCAGCTGAAAAGCGATGAAGACCTGAAGAGAATATATCTTCGCTCATTGGACGGCCGCCTGGTCCGGATGGACACCATAGCAAAATTTGAACAAAAGCTGGGGCCGGCGGTGATATCGAAATACGATCTGCAATACGCCTCGTTCTTCTTTGGCTCCCCCACGGCGCCGCTGGCCGAAGCCATCGACATGGTGAAGGAATCGGCGGCCAAGGTATTGCCCATGGGCGTCTCCATGGTGATGATGGGTCAAGCCGAGGAGTTCCAGAAAACAGCCAAGTACATGATCTTCACATTCATCTTGGCCACGGTGCTGGTCTACATGGTGCTTGCCAGCCAGTTCAACTCCTTCCTGCAGCCGTTTATCATCATGACTGCCCAGCCATTGGCCATGATCGGCGGCATAGGAGCGCTGTATATAACCGGTATGCAGCTGAACATATTTTCCATGATAGGTGTGGTGCTCCTGGTGGGGCTGGTGGCGAAGAACTCCATACTGTTGATAGACCTCACAAACCAGTTCCGGCAGGAGGGGATGGAGGTGAACCAGGCGCTGATGGAGGCGTGCCCCATCCGTTTGCGGCCGGTGCTGATGACATCTTTTACTGTGATACTTGTGCTTCTCCCCGCCGCGCTGGGGTTGGGCGCTGGCGCGGAGGTGAACGGGCCGCTGTCGGTGGTGGTCATCGGAGGGATGGTCACCTCCACGCTACTCACTCTGGTGGTGGTACCATCGGTTTATTCGCTGGTGGAGCGCGGCCTGCTGCGCCTGGGCGCCCACGGCAAGGCTAGTAAAGCTGTAACCGGGAAGGTGTGACAATGTATAAATATCTCGTATTATTGATGATTCTTGCGCTGGCTCCCTGGGCCGGGCAAGCCCAGGCGCAAAGCCGCCGCCTGGATTTGATGGAAGTATACTCGCTGGCCCTAGAGCGCGACGCAGCCCATGCCGCCGACAGGGCCGCCCGGGACGCGGGGGTGGAAAAGGCCGAGCAGGGCGCCGCAATCATGCTGCCACAAGTGTTCCTGGAGGGGAGCGTGGGCTACACGGACCAGAACATCACATACAAAGGGACCGAGCTTCTGCAGGGGGGGCACACCAATTACCCAGGCGGTGGATACTCCATATCCGTGGCCCAGCCCCTTTTCCGGATGAGGAACATGGCGGTTCGCCGACAGGGAATGGCCGCTGCCCAAATGGCCCGGACCGCGTACCTGCTGGCCAGCCAAAATATGATCCAGCGAACGGCGGCGGCATACTTCAATGTGCTGTTGGCCCAAAACGCCATAGATTTTATCGACGCCCAGAAGCAGGCCATATCCGAGCATCTGGCCAGGGCCAGGAAATCCTATGAACTGGGGGCAGCTTCCATTACGGATACCCACGAAGCCCAGGCCAGGTTCGACATCACTGCCTCCCAGGAGGTAATGGCGCGACAGGGACTGCTGATCGCCATGGAGGAGCTGGCAAAGATTATTGGAGAGACAGGTTTCACCCTGGCGCCATTGAGGGAGGATTTTACCCCGGCCCCACCCATGCCGGACGATATAGAAAAATGGACCGAGGAGGCGCTTGCCACTAGCCCATACCTGGAGCTGAAGCATAAAGCGCTGCTGGTGGCCGCCGAAGAGACCGCCAAAACCAAAGGGGAGAGGCTCCCCGCGCTGGACGTTGTGGCGAACTACAACTACTTAAACCAGGGGGGAAGCAGCTTCGGCATAGGAATGGAAAACACCACCCAATCGGTGAACCTGAGGATATCGGTCCCGCTATACACTGGCGGGGCAATTTCATCCCGCATACGGGAAGCCCAGGCCAACGAGGAGAAGGCCAGGCATGAGCTGGAGGAGGCCCGGCGCCAGACCCGGCTGTGGGTCCGTGCCGCCTTCATGCGGGTGGTCAGCGCCAAAGCGGAGGTGAACGCCCTTAAGCAGGCGCTGGTATCCAGCATCAGCGCTCTTGCTTCCACACAGCAAGGTTTCGGCGTTGGCCTGCGAAACGCGGTGGATGTGCTCGACTCCCAAAGGCAAACCTTCGAGGCCAGGCAGGCGCTGGCCAAGGGCAAGTATAACTACCTGTTGAGCATGCTGGCGCTGGAGGCGGCCGCCGGCAAGCTGGACGAGGATGGGCTCAGCAGGATCGCGGACTATATGGCCCCGTGACACCATCGGGCGGGCCTTGACATCAACACCGGATCAGTATGTTACCGCCGGTTTTAGGTTTTTAGCTTGGTCTATCCAGCCTGCCACAACCTTTTCGCCGGGGCACACATTGCACAAGTTCTTTGTGTCGTTGACTTGCTTCATCTTGGCCGCCAGGCTGCTTGCCTTGCGCTTGCCCAATTCCTTCACTGTGTCCACACCGGAGGCTTCAAGAAGCTCGGCGTACTGGCTGGCCACTCCCCTGATACGGAAAAGGTCCGCCATGTTAACGCACCGCATTATGATCTTCGGGCTGATGCCTGTGGCCTTGGCCAGGTCGTTGCGCCCCTTGCGGGAGCCGCCAGCCTTCAGGAGCGATGCTACGCTTACGGATCCCGCTGCCCGAAGTTTGTCGCCGTATACCTTCCCGATACCCTCGATATCCACTATTGATTTGCCCATGATGCCCCTCCTGTTGGAAATAAGTGTCACGAATACAATGAATGTGATGGTCCATATAATACCTTAATTATGCAAAAGTTAAAAGCTTTGGATAATGACTCGCAGGATCCTGGCCCGCTGGCGCCGGCTCTTCCCTACTCCTCCTTGACACAAAGGGAAACTCGTTATAATCTCAATCGGTTATATACATTGATTCACAATCGGCCTTCCACAGGGTTTGCCCCCGCAGGAAAGCTTTTCTCAATTTAAAGACTGAACATGGATTACAAGGACACGCTCAACTTACCCTCCACCGGGTTTCCCATGAAGGCCAACCTGGCTGTCAAAGAAGTGGAGATCCTGGAAAAATGGACCCAGATGGATCTGTATGGCCGGATCGACAAGGCTGGCAAAGGGAAAAAGAAATATATCCTGCACGACGGGCCGCCATACGCCAATGGCAATATCCATGCTGGCACCGCGCTGAATAAGATTCTAAAGGACATAGTGGTGAAATCCCGCACCATGGCGGGCTACCATTCACCCTATGTGCCCGGATGGGATTGCCACGGTCTCCCCATCGAGCACGCCGTGGATAAAAAAATAGGCAAAGACGCGGAGAAGCTCTCCGTCAATGAGAAAAGGGAGATGTGCCGCCAGTTTGCAGACAAGTTCGTAAACGTCCAGCGCGAGGAGTTCAAGCGGCTGGGTGTGCTGGCGGACTGGGAAAATCCGTATCTGACCATGAATCCGGATTATGAAATAGGAATCCTGCGGGAGCTGCAAAAGCTGGTGGAAAAAGGCTCCGTATATCGGGATTTCAAGCCAGTCCACTGGTGCTCCTCATGCAAAACCGCGCTTGCGGAGGCGGAGGTGGAATACGCAGACAAAACCTCCCCGTCGATCTATGTCCGTTTCAAAGTGCATAACGCAGACGCGGAAAAGCTGGGCCTCTCCGCCGAGTCCACATATGCGGTTGTCTGGACCACCACCCCATGGACATTGCCGGCGAACCTGGCCATAAGTGTTCACCCGGACTTCAAATACATGGCGGTGGAGACGGAGGGGGGGACGCTGATCGTGGCAGAGCCGCTGGTTGAGTCTCTTATGGGGGCCTTCGGTATCTCGGACTATAAAATTGTACAGACTTTTGCGGGGTCCGAACTGGAGAACGTGAAGACCACCCATCCGTTTCTGGATCGGGTGTCCGCGCTGATCCTGGGAACGCATGTCACCATGGAACAGGGGACCGGGCTTGTCCACACGGCCCCCGGTCACGGACAGGATGACTATGTGGTGGGCCAGAGATACGGCCTGGAGGTGTATAACCCTGTGAACTCCTCCGGAGTGTTCATGGAGGAGACACCTCATGTGGCCGGGCTCCACGTGTGGAAAGCCAACGAAGTGGTCATAGACCTTTTAAAGGAGAGGGGCGCACTGATGGCCAGATTGGACATCAGCCACTCGTACCCCCATTGCTGGCGCTGCAGAAAGCCGATCATATTCCGCGCCACGGCCCAATGGTTCATCTCCATGACTAAAAACGATCTTCGGAAAAAGTCGCTCGATATTATTCGCAAGGCGCAGTGGATCCCTAAATGGGGAGAAGAACGGATATTCGGGATGGTGGAGAGCCGACCTGATTGGTGCATCTCCCGGCAGCGCGTGTGGGGAGCGCCAATTCCTGCTTTCATATGCTCAAATTGCGGCGATGCGATCCTGGACGCGGACGCGCTCACTGCGGTAGTGGATATCCTGGAGAGGGAAGGGGTGGATGCGTGGTTTGGACAACCGGCCTCCCATTTCATGGCCGATGGGGCCAAATGCTCCAAATGCGGAGGGGCGGAATTTGAGAAGTCCCAGGACATTCTGGATGTATGGTTCGACTCTGGCGTGTCCCACGCGGTGGCCATGGAAAGCAATCCTAAGCTAGGCTGGCCTGCGGACCTTTACCTGGAGGGGAGCGACCAGCACCGGGGGTGGTTCCACACTTCCCTGCTGGAGTCTGTGGGGGTTCGTTCCCAGGCGCCATACAAGGCGGTGCTCACCCATGGTTATGTGGTGGACGGCGCCGGGAAGAAGATGAGCAAGAGCCTGGGCAATGATGTGCCCCCGCAGAAGATAATTGACAAGTATGGCGCGGAGATCGTCCGGCTGTGGGTTTGTAGCGAGGACTACCGCGAGGATATCCGCCTCTCCAACGAAATTCTCTCCCGGCTGACGGAGGCCTATCGGAAGATACGAAACACCGTAAGGTTCATGATGGGAAATATCAGCGACCTGGACGCTGATAAGGGATATATTCCGGTCAAGGAGCGGTTGGAGCTGGATCGCGTTATCATGATAAGGTTTCACAAGCTGTGCCGCCGGATAGCCAAGGCGTTTGAGGACTATGAGTTTCACGTCTTCTACCATGGATTACACAACTTTTGTGTTTTGGATCTTAGCGCCTTTTACCTGGACATCATCAAGGACAGACTATACACCTTCCCGAAGGACAGCCATGGCAGACGTAGCGCCCAGTCCACTTTGGACGATCTGACCCGCGGAATGCTGAGGCTGATGGCGCCGGTGCTCTCTTTTACGGCGGAGGAAGCGTGGTGGAGCATGGACCAGAGTGGAGACAGGGTATCCAGCGTACATATGGCGTCTGCTCCGGCGATGGACCTGGCGGAGGAGGAACAACCGCTGGCCGCCGAGTGGGAGCGGATCCTGCTGATTCGCGGCGAAGTGAGCGCGGCGCTGGAGGTCGCCAGGAGGGATAAAGTGATAGGGCACTCGCTGGACGCCAGAGTGGAGCTGTCCACTTTCCAGTCCGACTACGAATTACTGGATAAGCGCAAAGCCGATCTGCCTTTTATCTTCATAGTGTCTCAGGTGGAGCTTCTGGAGAATCCTTCGGAAGGGGAGGGGGGCTTTATCAGCCAGAAAGCGCCGGGACTGACGGTGAAGGTGCGCAAGGCGCTGGGGGCAAAATGCGCCAGGTGCTGGAACTATAGCCAGTCGTTGGGGAGCGAGCAGGCTCATCCCACGGTATGCTCCCGGTGCGCCGGGCATTTGGCGGGCTGAAACATGAAAGAGCAGGGCGGATCCAACGTGAGGACAGTATCCATCATAGCGATGGTGATAACCACCCTGGCGGTGGCGGACCAATACACCAAAGGGCTGGTGGAGGCGAGGCTATCCCTGGGTGAAAGCATGAATATCATCCCGGGTTTTTTCGATATCGTATACATCACCAACAAGGGCGCCGCCTTCGGCTTTCTTTCCGGCGTTGACAGCGTATGGGTTCATCGTGGATTCACCGCATTCACTCTAGTGGCAATGGTAGCGCTGGTCATGATGTACCGCTCTTTCCCTCCGGGTGTCCGCCTGGGCCGGGTGGCGGCGGTCATGATCGCCGCAGGGGCGGTGGGCAATCTGATTGACAGGATTGAACAGGGCTACGTCACCGACTTCCTGCTGGTCTACATAGGCAAATACCAATGGCCCGCCTTCAACCTTGCGGATTCTTTGATCTCCGTGGGAGTGGTCTTTATGGCGTATTCCCTGGTCTTCCTCATGGGGCAGGGCGAAGAGCGGGAAACTGACGGGACGGAGGACGACATCTGACCGGGTTTGCGACCTCTATTCCTCATTTGCGTCTTCATGGACCATCTCTGGCATGGGAGCGCCGTCCATAATATGGGCGCGGAACACCTCCAGCCCGATCTTCTCTATGATGCGTCCCAAGCGAGCGCTTCTGCGGCCATGGGTCTTGCAGAATTCGACTATCCTTCCCACCACGTCCACCACTTCCTCCTGGGTCCTGACCATGCCCAGATCCCGGCCGATCATCGGCTTGAATCCTGCGGCGCCGCCGGCCAGGATCTGGTAGCCTTCCGGATGAGCGATAATCCCCACATCCTTGGTGGAGGGTTCGCTGCATGAGCGGCGGCATCCTGCCACGGCGATAAGCAATTTCATCTCCAAGTGAGTGCTGTGGAACAGTTTGTCCAGGTTCATGGCCAGGTCCAGCACCGGTAGCTTGTTGTTTTCGCAAAATGTCTCCGCCGAGCACATTTTCACCGGGCGGACACCCCCGAACTTGAACTGATTGGCCTGGTAAATGGCGGCTTCTTCAAAGCCGGGGGGCTGCTGGGTGCCCTCCCACACGAAGACGGTCTCTCCCGTCAGCTTCACATTTTTGGCGCCTATATCCTTCATTGACTGTGCCAGGTTCAAAAGATCGTCCACGGAAATAACTCCCGCGGAGATAAACGGGCTGTACTTGAACCTTTTTCTGGCCGATCTACTCATTGTTTAGAATCTCTCTCCTTTTGCTTCCCGGAATTGGCTGCCGATGGGGCGCACCCGAGACCATATGTTCCACGCGAAAATAATACCGGCCGCTATCTGGCAGAGGGAGCCGATGACTGTAGGCGCAAAGGCTCCTGAAATCGAGTAGTAATCAAGAAACTCGCCCACTGTTCTAATAATCGTGCCCGCGGTGGCCAACCCATAGTTTATCTGGGCCGTCCGAGGGCTGTAGCGCAGGTCCTCCTTGCCAGGCCTGGGGAACATCCAGTACGCCACACCCATGATGAGAATGATCACAAAGCCGTAGAGGAGCAGGTGGGTGTGGGCGGAGATCAACGGCGCCAGGGCCCTGGAGGGCCCCATGGCCATCTCCACCATTATCCACGCCCCTGTCAGAAGCCCGGCCACAAAAAACAGGAGGGCGGTCTTTATATACCACCTAGCAAGGGTGTACATCAGCCTGTATCAAGAAACGTCCGGCGCCGGGGGCGGGTCCACCCGCGGGCCGGACGGCTGGATAATCAAAGTGTGATCTTGGCCGAGCAGGTAGAGGCGCCATCGGCGATGGTCTTTTCGACTTTATACACCGCAGCCTCGTTGAGCCCGGAGATAAAGCCTCCCAGCCAGGCGTTATGAATTCGGCACATCTTCTGGTTGGAGCATCCGGTGTACTCCCAGTTGGGGATATGGTTGCAGGTGGAATGATTGTAGGTCATGTTGTTCTGGTCCAGCAGGTTCACTTCAGCCCCAGGATCACACGGCATTCCCTCCAGCTGGGTGTCGGCCACCAGTTGGTATAGCTCTTCCAGATTCCCAGGCTTCGATCCCTTATGCTCCACCAGTTTCTGTCCGGTGCTCCTGCCATGGTTTTCCACCACCTTTGCCACTTCGTCGAACTTCTCATCCTTCACAAGCTCCATCAGGCCGGCCTCGAAAATCTCCACCTTGGAAATGAGTCCGTACAGGAAGTTGTGGATTGAGTTGTTCCCAAGAATTTCGCCCAGGTCGGCGCCCGCCAATCTGTCACCATATTCGTTCACTTTCAGGGATGCGGATTCCTTTGATCCGTTCTCCTGCAGGTAGGACGCTACGGCGAAGGATCTCTCCTCCATGAATTGTATCTTGTTGAAAAGCCAATAATGTATTGGACCTAAAAATGCGCTCACGTTATAAATGTCCTTTAGTTGAAAGTAATGCCATGCCTCAAATCTATCAAAGCGGGTCTGCAATCGCGTATGACTTTTGACATGCCTGGAAAAGATATTGGAGGTAATTGACCAATCGTTCAAAAAGGTCCAGGAAACTGGATAAATAATGCCAGGGGCATGGCCAGGAAGTAGTTATTGGGATATGAAACCGGAAGATAGGGTATTTCGGCGGCTGGGAGAGCAAAAACGCCGGACAGCGTGAAAACCGCCCGGCGATATATGATTCTTCTGCTAACCGATTCCCGGATCGGATCTACTTCCCGTCTTCGGTCAGGTGCTCGGAGCAAAGTTTCATGATGTCCACCACCTCGATATCCTCGGCGTATCCTTCCCGGGATTCGTTGACTTTCTGGAAGCATGCCGGGCAGGAGAGGACCAGCTTTTTGGCGCCCAGTTCCCTGGCCTCGTCGATGGCGATCCGGCCCATTTTGATGGCGTTGTCGCTGAAGACCTTTTTCACGGCTCCACCAGCGCCACAGCATCGGGCCATTTCCCTGTTATCTTTGAATTCGACCAGATCCACACCAGGCAGATGCTTTAGGATCTCTCTCGGCTCCTCGGTGATGCCCACGCCGCGGGCCAGGTAGCATGGATCGTCATAGACGATCCTCTCGTTGAGCGGTTTGTTGAACTTGATACGCCCATCCTTCAGACCCTCCAGGATGAACTGGCTCATGTGGCGGATTTTGAAAGGGAGCTTGCCCCCCCACCACCGGGGCCAGTCCCGGGTCATGACGTTGCAGCAGCAGGGGCATGAGCTGATCAGGGTTTTCACGCCTCGGTCGATGTAGTCCTGGATCACGGGCCGCACCAGGTCCGGCAGGATCTTGTGTTGACCGGAGACGTATAGAGGGAATCCACAGCATATCTCTTTTTCCGGAGGAAGCATCATGAAGTCTATTTTGTTGGCTGTGAGCATACGCACATCACCGATGGCCATAGGCTGGGATTCGTAAGCTGTGGTGCATCCGGTATAATAGGCGATCTCCCCCTCTTCCTTGTACGGGGGGCAATCCTCCGGCCACCAGTCGTATCGATTCTCCGCAGGCTGGTTATACACGTTGCCTGTCCGCATCGCCACCTCCTCCATCATGTTTTGCGGCTCCCACGGCCCATAACCCAGTTCCACCATCTTGGCGCGAAGGAAGGGCCATAGCCTTTGGGAGAATATCCCGGCCTCGCACATTTCGCCACACCTGCCGCAGGTGGTGCACTCCCAAAGCGAGCGGGAGAGGTGCTTTAGCTCGTCATCGTGGATATTGGCCTGGCCCATGAACTTGGCCTGGAAACCCTCCGACCTGTTTATCAGGGAGCGGAAAAGGGCGATCTTGTCCGGCGGGGAAATAGAAGTGTCCCCGGTGACGTCCTGGATCGGGCATTGAGTCAGGCAGGCGCCGCACCTGGTGCACGCTTCCAACTCGATCAACTGGCGCTTTGACAGAGTAGATGTGAAATTGAAGTTTTCGGTGACCTTCGGATTGTTCGGCTTAATCGGCATCGCTAATTCCTCTGAACGGCAGAATATCCTGCGATAATTGTTGTAACTTATCCGGACCTTTAAGCGGCCCGGCAAAATGCTGAATTATCATGGGGCAGCAATGGAGTTCTCATCCACCTTTGCCGTGAGCCATCATCCAAGCTTGGCTATCTGGTTCTCCCTTGATTATTTGTCATTATATGCCGAGAAACAAGAAAATCTTTGAGTAAACAGCTTCAGCCTGAAAAAATATGCCTCCAGATTGGATGTCTGATTTTCAAATAAGATCCATTTTTTGGTCTACTTGCTAAATTATAAGAAAATATGCCTAAACCAGTATTGCGGAATGCACGAAGCGCATAGCCCCGCCATCCGTAAGTCTCACACCTTGTAGTAGCTTCTGTACCACTCCACGAATTTGGGAATCCCCTCTTCTATGGTTGTTTTCGGTTCGAATCCATACTCACCTCTGATCAGGCCGATATCCGCCGCTGTCTCCTTCACATCGCCCGCCTGCATGGGCAGCATACGCCTATCCGCCTTTTTTCCCAGGCTCGCCTCCAGCACCTCCACCATTTTCAGCAGCTTTTCCGGTTTGTTGTTCCCCAGATTGTATATTCGGTAGGGCGCATAGCTGCGGTCTGGCCGGGGGGAGTGTCCATCCCAGGAGTGATCCGCCGTCGGGGGCTTTTCCATAACTTTGGTCACTCCATCCACGATGTCCCCCACATAGGTGAAGTCCCGCAGCATCAATCCATGGTTGTATATCTCCACCGGTTGATCATCCATAATGGCTTTTGTGAACTTGAAAAGCGCCATATCGGGTCGGCCCCATGGGCCATACACCGTAAAAATTCGCAGACCAGTGACAGGCAGACCGAAGAGGCTGCTATATGAATGGGCCATCAGTTC
>Ga0224496_10001809_pt1 | contig 13084 bp, 10 predicted proteins | sample SF_Jul11_sed_USG_2_FD_168127 | JGI IMG/M metagenome (GOLD analysis project Ga0224496, IMG submission 168127) | Sediment microbial communities from San Francisco Bay, California, United States - SF_Jul11_sed_USGS_8_1 | ecosystem: Environmental > Aquatic > Marine > Sediment | place: USA... | reverse complement strand
TCCGATCTCCTTTAAAATAAACAAGTAATGAGAATACTATTGCTCCAATAGATAATATTGGGAAATGAGTTTTAAGTTCACTAAATAACCACTTCTCTAAATCTATGGCAACTTTCTTTCTTTTTTCTTTTGTTTCTCTACCAATTCTTTGAACAACAATCATTCCAAAAGTAGTTATTGGGACAGAAAGAAAAAGTACATACGACATCGCAGTCATATACTCACCATAATTAGCTAAAGAAAAAGCTCTAGCAATTAAAAGATTAATCACATAGCCAATGACACTAACTACAAAGTTAGCTACCGAAAATATGACACCTGAACGGATAAAACTGCTTTTGAAAATTCTTTGAAACATTATCTATAGGTTATCACTTTTTTACCTCTGATAATAGAACTATATTATAAACTTTACACTCTCATCCTTTTTCCTATATACTAAATATTGTATGAAAAAATCACCTGCCCCATCAAAAGAAAGAGATTATCTTCTACTTGGAACTCTCTTTCTTTTAGGCTTAGTAACAGCCTTCTTATTATCTAGTTATAGCTTTAATCCATTGGAATATACTCCAACTACGGAAAGAGTAAGTACTTATGGCCATATGGGTTATGGCAGAGGGATGATGTATGACTATGGCTCTGAAAATAGAGATACTTGTTTAATGGATGGTTGTCTATTAGCAGAGAATGCAGAATACCCTGTCGAAGAATTAGATGAAGTAACCATTGGATACTTAAACGATGCTCTCACAGATGAAAGAAAAGCTCTTGCTACTTATGAAGCAGTAATTGGGAAGGAAGGTAATGTTAGACCATTTATCAATATCATCAGAGCTGAAGAACACCATATTAGTATGGTAAAGGCATTATTTGATAAGTATGGCCTGGATATCCCAAGAGATACTACCCGAGCTACTAACATACCAAACTCACTATCAGACTCCTGTACTATGGCTGTCCAAGCTGAAATGGATAACTATGATTTATATAAATCAATGTTACCAAGCATTAAGCATCAGGATATTAAAGAAGTCTTTTCTGCTTTAGCAAATGCTTCTAAGTTCATGCACTTACCTGCTTTTGAAAAATGTAGTAACTAAATTAATATAAATTTAAACTAAGCTCTCCTAGAGATAGGGGAGCTTTTTATTTATATTCAAAAAAAAATCTTCTTATAAGAAAAATGCATCTTACACCTTATAAAATTTCATACAATTTGTTATATTTTTAATATGATATTAATTGATACAGAACACATTACCTCAAACAAAAATTCATTAAAGAACTATATCGAGCAATCTGACTTAGCAGATTCAGAACGACTTGAGAAATTAAAAGAGCTCTTTAGAAATGCTAAATGGGTTGGAACAGGTACCGAATTTGTATATTTATTGAAGAAGTCAGAATCTAATATGGGTCCTCATGATCCATTTGTACTAGGCTTATCTAAAAAATTCGATATTACAGGTAGTTTTGCAAAAGAGTTAAGAGGGGATGAATGGGAAGCATCATACGGTAAACTTGGGATTAATCCTGACGATCCAAACCATACCAGTAACTTTATGGAAGCAATTACAGAGCTACCAGATCGAGATATTGTTTTCTTTATCCCTCCTCAAGTATTTTCACATCCTGAAGTACTTTCACGAGGAGGAGGCCAAGTAACAAGAAATGAAATTCAATGGTTATTAGATAATCCAGAAAAAGCAAAAAACGTTTTTCTTGTGTTTGGTGGATATGATCTAGTGGACAAAGAAGGACATAGACAACTATATGGAATAGTAGGTAAAGACTATCGTCAAGAAGAAATACAAGAAGAACTAACACAAATTATTAAAGATTTATTTTCTGTAGAAGATAAGAGATAACTAATTAATTTGAATTTTAAATAAGCTCTCCTAGAAATAGGAGAGCTTTTTATTTGTCATTTTAGTGAAAGATTATCTATTTATACTCTCAATTATGTGGGGGTGTTACTGGTGTAGGACTTGAACTACGAACTTGAGTTAGCGGGTTCGATCCTCGTCACCTCCACACTTTAAAATTACTGTTGAATAAACCTATACAAAGTGCTTTAATACAAATAATCGTAGTTCGAGCTTTGCAATTACACCAGTAATTAACTCAGGAAAAACACCACCCTAACAGGTGGTTTTTTTGTTCCTTAGCCTTATTGCTTAATTCACCAGTTTTGCTAGACTAGTAACAGACAAATGACTACTAAGTTAAAATCAATTCTCCATCATCTAGATAAGAATATTTTGTTTTATTTAACAGCCTTTCTTTTTGTCTTTATTCCTTTGTACCCCAAATTACCTCTCGCTGATATTATTCCTGGTTATTTAGTCAGAATTAGATTAGAAGATATCTTTGTTCTTCTAACTGGAGTTATTTGGGCTATCCAATGGTTTAGAAAGAAAATAAAATGGAATACTTTTTTCTTCTGGGCTATTGTCGGTTATTTATTGATTGGTTTTGCTTCTATTATCTCTGGTATCTTTTTGAATCACACAATCCCTGGTCAACTATTACATATAGGTAAGAGTGGTCTTCACTTCTTTAGATATGCCGAATACTTCTCTTTGTTTGTAGTAGCCTTTGCCGGGTTAACAGACCAAAAACAACTCAACGTTATCTTCAAACTATTAATTGTCAGTTTGATTGCGATCACTATTTATGGGGCGGGTCAGAAATATTTAGAGTGGCCTTTATATTCAACAATGAATAGAGAATATGCAAAAGGACAAGCTTTAACCTTAGGAGAAGGAGCTAGAGTTCAGTCAAGCTTTGGTGGTCATTATGACATGGCTGCTTATATGGTAATTACTTTACCAATTATCTTTGCTTATATTCTTTATACAAAATCCTGGAGAGCAAAAATATTTTTAGCGATAATTGAACTTGGTGGAGTATGGATGTTAGTTCTATCTGGATCAAAAACTTCATTAATTGCTTATGGGCTAACTCATTTAGTAATAATTGTTAATTATTTAAGACTCAAGAAACTTAACTTTAGCAAGTTATTTAAATACTTATTTGGTCTTTTAATCACTGGAACTATTTTAGCTGTAACAGTCTTTACTTTAAATAAAGAAATGGCCACTACTTTCTTAGACCTTTCTCTTAAGATTCCTGTTGCTGGTAGTGTAGTAGGGAAATTTTATACCTCTGATACGGATGCCTCAAAACCTAAAGACTGGACAAGTACTGAACCAGTTTATGAAGAAAAAATAATTCTTTTGGATAATGGAGAAGAAGCTATTGAGTATACGCAAAAAGTTGAACAATGGTCACCCAATGCAATTAAGTATGGAATCTCAATGGGTATTAGACTAGACACTCTTTGGCCCAATGCTATTACAGCCCTTCGAAGAAATCTTTACCTTGGTTCTAGCTATGCTAATTTAAATAAAAGTGCGCTTAATGAGTTTACTGATAGTGATAGTACAGACAACAACTTCCTCAGAACTCTTGGAGAAACAGGATTGTTAGGATTTGTTAGTTTCTACTCAATTATATTCCTACTGATTATCACCTTGCTTAAAGTAAAAGCAAAGCCACTTACTCCAGCCTTTGTTTATTCTCAAGCATTACTCGGGGGAACTATTGGCTTACTATTTAATGCTATCTATATTGATGTTTTTTCTGCTTCTAAGATTGCCTTTACTTTCTGGCTTATTACCGGATTAACATTGAAATCATTTTATTTAAACCAACCTGATTTAGCTAAGCAATTAGATAAACACAGATCTATTTGGATAAAGAAGTTCTGGAATAAACGTTGGCCATTCTTACTAGCACTATTAGTAATGGGGTTATTCCTATGGAGGAACCCTTACCTTGAAGAATTTACTATTTTAAATAAGTTTAATTTTAAAGGAGATAACTATCAAAACTTAGTCTTAGCGAAATGTATTGTAGAAAAGAATGACTTTTCACTATGCAGAGAAAATAGTAGTCTACCTGTTAAATTTGCGCCTCTTTACTCACTGATGATTGTGCCCATTTATAACCTAATGAGTAATCCAAATGCATACTTCTTTATCAATTACTTCCTCTTTAGTTTAACTATTATTTTCCTCTATGGAGCCTTAAGAAAAATAGTCAAAGGCCACTGGTGGCAACTCTCATTCTTAACTCTATTTATTATCAACCCATTGATCAGAGAGTTTGTCATGGAGTCTACATCAATAAATGCTTTGATGATGATTGCTGCGTTAGCTCTCTACTTAAAGATCTTAATCATCCCACATTTTAAAAAGGTCTATAGAACTTTCTTCTCCAGTAACATTACTTTGTCTGTGGTGTTTTTAGGGATGGCTTTCTTTACCTATAGTAGCTTTACTCATCATCCAGACCCTTTGTTTACAGACTCTTCTTTAGGAGGTAAGGCTCTTTCATATCAGACAATTAAAAGAGCTAATCTAACCTTTGGAAGAAAACTAAAAGACAGACCATATCTAATTACAGCCGGTAATCCATATCACTTTGATTTATATGGAAATAATAATTATTTATTACTTCCGTACACTCCACACCAAGATTTATTTATTCAAGCAAAAAATGTTTGGGGAGAATTTAACCTAAGTAATGGTAATACTTTTGACTATTCACAAGTAACTCGTCCAACTGACTTACATCCCTTATATAAACAAGTTCTCAAAACAAATCCTCTCTACTTTACCAATGCAGACAGTGGAGAATTTAAAGACCTTAGAAGAGACTTCAACACAACAGTAATTGACTTAGAATGTGATGAACAATGTAATTTCTATCAATTGGCAGACAAAACTCCTCTAGGCCAAATATTTGAACTTAGTATCTATAACCAAAGTATATTTGGACAAACTATTCCAGAGCTCTTTACCCAGCCAAAAGAAGATTTATCCTTTATTGTTACAGCACATACTTATCCTGATCCCACTCTGAAAGAGAACCAACCACTCCCAGGGCAACCAGACAGATATTATGCCAAGCACTTAGCCCAAAGACTTTCATCTCTACTAGAACAACCCTCAGACTTCATAGTTATGCTAGGTGACTTAATCAAAGAACCAGCGAAAAGTCAGTATTCCATCTTTGATAAATACTTTACTTCTTTTTATACAAAGCCCTTTATTAATGTCGCAAATAATTTAGATCCAAAGAGGAATATGCCAGGATATCAGAAATATACTATTGGAGATAACTACTTTATTAATTTCAGAGGATCGGATCAACACACATTAACAAAAGCAGAGAAACTTGCTTTTTATAATAGTTTTTATGAGTTAGAGTTCTCTGATACAGATTATGTCTTTATCTTTAGTTACAAAAATCTTAGATATAACTCTGACTTTATGGATCTAGTGATGCCAAAGCTTAATCAATTAAAAGATAAAAGCATTTATGTTATAGCAGGTAATAAAGGTGAAAAACAAACTTATGGTACAGATTTAACTCAAGTTTTGAATGAGAAGAAAACTAAAACTGTCAATGACTATGATAATGTTATCTTTATAGAAACTGGCTTTAATGAAGAAACCACTCCTCAGGCACTTAAAATTGATATCAGCAAAGATGGAGGATCAACTATTACTCCAATAGAGTTTTAAAATTCAAAAATGAAAAAAGTATTAAATAATAAAATAATCCAAATGTTTCTCATTTGGAGAGTTTGGTTATTTATTCCCATTATATTAGCTAGTATATATATTCCTTTTAGAGAAAACTCTCTCTTTACTACACTGTGGCAATACGTCCCCAAGTACCAACTAGTTGAAAATGATTTAGTTTATCCTTGGAGCAACTTTGATGGAGTCCATTACCTAGCAATTGCTTCCAGAGGATATATTAACGAAGGAAGATTTCTACCACTCTTTCCGATCTTAGTTAGAATATTAATATTACCGCTAACTTTAATTTGGCAAGTTAAACCATATGGCCACTTAGTCTTTTGGAGTAGTTTATTATTATCAAACTTTTTCTTTATTTTAAGTTTATTTTATTTAAAGAAATTACTTAAATTTGATTATAAAGAGAAAGTAATAAATAAAACTATATTGTTATTTTTACTATTTCCAACTTCTTTTTTCTTTGTTGCTATTTATACAGAAAGTTTATTCTTACTATTAACAATTCTCACCTTTTACTTTGCTAGACAGAGAAAGTGGTATAAAGCCATCTTCTTATCATTGCTTCTTACTATTACACGATTGCCTGGAGTTTTAATTTTAATTCCACTCTTATATGAATATATTTCTTATGAATTAAGAATTAAAATTCAATTTAATAATCTTGTAAAAGTAACTAAAAAAGTATTCACACTTAGAAATATAATTAAACTATTAAAGTTTATCCTCATTCCATTACCTTTACTCATCTATGCCATCTTTAACTACTATAAGTGGCAAGACCCTCTTTATTTTGTTCATGCTCATGGAGCATTAGGGAATAGTAGGGAAGTCAGCTCGATGGTTTTTCCTTTAATAACAATCTATAGATATATCAAAATCTTTTTATCAGTTTCTATTAAACAATATGAATTCTGGGTAGCACTGATTGAGTTTATTTCCCTTATCTTTGCAATAATTGGAATTATTTTTGCATACTTCAAAAAGATTAGACCTTCTTATATTATTTATTCTATTGCTATTATCTCTCTGCCACTCCTCTCTGGAACTCTAACAGGCTTTCCAAGGTATCTATTGTTATCTTTTCCTATCTTTGTTGGGATATCACTACAATTAGACAAAAATAAATGGCTCTGGAGAATACTTCTTATAATATCTATTACTTTCCAAACCATTTTTCTAGCTCTCTTTTCTAGAGGCTGGTTTATAGCTTAATTTATTTTTAATTAAAAATCAGACAATCATACTTTGTCATATCTTCCTGTTGACAACATATTATTCATTTTTAATAATCACCATTAAGCAGTTGGAACCTATCTTAAACCTATCTATCAAAGGAGCGTTATCAAATGGGAAACAGACTGCCAAAAGGGTTCAATCTTGGAGAATTTGAAGGTCGAGTAACTTACATTGAACAATGCAATTGTGATTGCTGTTGGTGCAGCGCTCCAACAGTATATTATCAAGGCACTGATGAGGTATGTTGGCCTCAAACCGATGAGGTAAGAACCCAGCCAGTATTATGTGGACATACCCATGATATTGAAGCGTTTGAGCAACAAAGTGGTGGAATGTCAGAAGCTCTGACCCACTCTAGTTATTCAACACCTCAAGATTATGGTTACTGGGCAAACAACTAGCTCAGCCACAATCAAACTATGAACTCCTTGTATACGATATGAGGAGTTTATTTTTTTATTAAATAAAGAGACATTTAAGCATCATAGTAAAAACTATTGACATGTCTGCGTGATATATATATAATCCGAACTTGCTTTACGAACACTTCATATAATTCAGATCTAAGGAGAAACACCTTGAACGAATTACCCAGCAAGGAAAGTAATGGCGTATTTGAAGGTCGGGAAACATTCATCGGTTATGATGGTCGTGTCTACTATGTTGACAATTTCTTAGTCTGCGAGGAACAAACCGAAGCCATGGCTGAAATGATGACCATAGAGGTCGAAATCACCATTGGAACAGGATTCATTCAGACCAGTGAAGGTCTAATGCCTGTTCAATTCGGGATTATTGATATCTCACTCGTCACAGAAGAAGAATTCGACATCTCGACATATGATGATGATGATACCGCCGAATACGAAGTCCCGGATGAAACCGACGACTAACTCTTCCTACCGGTAAAGCATTACACCCAACTCCCGCATGCTATTCGCGGGAGTTTTGTCATCTATGACCATTTTCTTGATTATTTTAATTTAAGACATATAATCTAAAATATCTGTCAGCCAAAATTAAGAGGATGTGAAGTAATGAATCTTCAAAACCCGATCTCAGATTTTGTTAACAAGTATCTAGACTGGAGTCCTGAATTGGGAATTCGCCCGACTGGATTTTTAGACCAGCCAGAAAAATTTGGCAGGTTTGAAAAACAAAATACTTACTTGGACATCTGTCCCTGTGAGAATGAGGGTTGCAATGCATACGTTGCTCGATATACAGACGACGCAAGCATCTGCAAAGAGCAAACAATTGCTTTAAGACAAGAGGTAGCAAATACACTTTCTATCTATTTGTCTTTCAAAGGTAAGGTAGAAAAATTACGTTCAACTCGTGATGAGATAGAAGAGGCTCTACTAAACCTTGATATGCGCCGGGAGGAAAATTTAGATAACTATCTAAAAATTTCAGAAGTGATATTCAACATGGTGACAGAAATTATGGCACAGTGGGATAGAATATTTTCTTCTGGAAGTATGCAAATGCGTTGGGAAAGAGCAGACGGGGATGAAATGGAACTAGGTGTCGCATATTGGATTCCTTGTCCACTCTATACACAACTAACAGAAGTAAAGCTTCTTTCAGCGCCTGTTGATGAAGCAAAGCTGATAAAGACTGAAATTGATGACAGTGAATTTACCGAGGATGACTGGACAACTGTCTTAGGATTCTTTCGGGAGGGAAGCTCGCTATCAAATACAGACTCTAATACTGAAGAAGACTGATTGAAACACTAATAGCCACCCGGCAACAATTGGGTGGCTATTTACTTTTTCTTGACAATTACTTTTTTTTAGATATTATCCATAGACTTGTTTACAAAAAGAATCGAGGTTACCCAATGGCTTTTCACCTTGCTGACATTTGTTTTAGTAACTGGCGGGATCGTATCCCAACAGGAAAATTAGGACAATTAGAAGAAGATGGTTTAACTATGGCAAAGTTACAAAATGACCATAGTAATGTCCTCCGTCTTTTCGTTAAAACAGATTCAGGGATTTATGTGTCACAGACAAGTGGGATGATAACAAATCCTATTGCTGTGTTTGCCTCAATGGCACTAAACCCTGAGATAGAAATGCCCGGTCCAGTTCGTGTCAAAGCTATTAATATGCTTGTAGATAACGAATTATAACCGGGATACACCAACCGTCTCTACTCTTAGGGGCGGTTTTTATTTTATTTATCAAAGAATATTTAGATAATATAAATCACTATTTGACACATTAATAACTTATTGATAATATACTAATTCTGTTTTACAGACATTTGTTGACCATGGCATGGTTAGTAAAAAAATAAAACAGTGGCACATTCTTATCAACCTCAATTTAAAAAGAGGAGGCAATCGCCTAATTCCATTCCATATACTTGTTTAAACATACTATGGTCCGCGAAATTCAACCCAAATTTGATAACCGAAAGGTCCGCGTAAAAAATGATGTATGGTGATGAGCGTTTAGACGGCTTGTAGCTGAGTTAAACGCCTAAAAAAATTGCTGACAAAATGATGCCAACACAAATCAAGGCCCCACCAATCTACATCGGTGGGGTTCTTTCATTTTATACAGCTATCATTAGAAATCATTCAAAAACTTTGCTATGATAAGTTTATGTGGCTTATACTTATCAAACAAAATTTCCTTATCATCGTAGTTTTATTAGTAGCCTTTGGGCTAAGACTACCATTACTTAATGGCTCTTTTTGGTTAGATGAAGCTGCTCAAGCTCTTGAATCTTCTCGTCCATTCACCCAGCAATTACAGATTAGAGCTGACTTCCAACCTCCACTTATTCACTTCTTAACTCACTTTGCTTTATATATCTCATCAAACGAATGGTGGCTTAGAACAGTTGCTGCTCTTATTCCTGGGTTAATTACTATTTTTGCTGTTTATAAAGTGGGAGAAATTCTATTCTCAAGTAAAGTCGGACTAGTTTCTAGTATTCTATTAGCGACTTCATCCTTCCATATCTTTTATTCACAAGAACTCAGACCATACTCATTACCGGCCATGTTTGGTTTGTTATCGTGGTGGATGTTGCTGGCTATTATTTATCAAAGAAAAAATAAGTTGAAAATGAAGCTCAAAGAAATAGAAATCAAGCCACTTAAACTAACATTTGATCGAAGAATTATTTTCTTAATAATATTTAATATCTTAGGATTATATTCAAGTTATTTATATCCTTTTTTACTCCTTAGCCAGCTAATATATGTTTGGATGATGGAAAGACAATATATTCATAAACTTATCTTCTCATTAGTAATAACTTCATTATCTTTCCTACCTTGGTTACCTAGTTTCTTGGGACAACTTCAAGAAGGAAGAATGGTTCAAGCACAACTTCCTGGTTGGGATAAGGTTGTCTCTATTACCCAAGTCAAAGCAATTGGCCTAACGTTTGGCAAGTTTATCTTTGGAGTATTAGATATTAACTTTACATTACTCTTTATTGTTACAACAATAGTATTGTCTTTAATTGTCTTAGCTATTTATAAAGATATTGATAAGAAAGATTTATTTTCCTACTTCAAAAATCTGGTTGTAACAAAAACTAAATCAAAAAAAGAAACCCTTAAACCACTTTTTGTCTTATTAATTGCTTTCTTTGTCCCACTGTTAGCCGCTTGGATTATCTCTTTCTGGGTACCCGTTTTAAGACCAAAAAGAGTTTTATATTTGTTACCTTTCTTCTACCTGATTATTTCTAGTACGATTGTTTTTGCAAAAAAGAAATTATTTGCCAATGCTTTGATTGGAATTTTATTATTGGTAAACTTTTATTCAACAGTAAGCTACTACATACATCCATCATTGCAAAGAGAAAACTGGCGTAGTCTTCATGATCATATTACATCTCTTTATCCTAAAGAACATTCCATTACTATTTTTTCTCATCCAGCAGCATTTTCTCCATGGAGATGGTATGACGATGGTAATTATCCAGAAATAAGTACAGGGACACTCCATATTGATCAGGTACAAGATATGAAAGAGAAATTTAAAGAAATTAATAACTATGATTATGTTTTAGTATTTGATTATTTAAGAACTCTTTCTGATCCACAAGACAAAATTATTATGGAAGTAAATGCCTATGGATACAAGCAAATAGACATTATTAACTATCCAGGGATTGGTTTTGTCAGAGTCTTTTCAAAAATTGATAGTGTCCTTAGTTATCATTCCGAGCAGTTTTAAGATAAAATGTAACTTATGAACATTGGAATTGATATCTCTTCTCTTATCTATGACCGAGGTGTATCTCGTTATACCGCCAACTTAGTCAAAGCTCTAGCGGAACATAAAGACTTAAATCTTTTTTTATATGGAGCATCTTTAAGACAAGAAAGTAAATTAAAAAAAGCAGTTAAAGAAATAAATAATGATAGTAAAGCCACTATCAAAAGTAATATTCAAAAATTACCACCAAGTTTATTAACTCGTTTTTGGGATTTTGGATTTAATCCAATTGGAAATATTTTTCCAAAACTAGATCTATTCCATTCATGGGATTGGATTCAACCTCCAGATAAGAAACTCCCTTTGGTCTCTACTATTCATGACCTAGCAATATTAAAGTATCCAGAAACTGCACATCCTAAGATACTCAAACGCCACCAAAAGTCATGGAAAATTCTCAAACAAAGAAAAGCCCATATCATTGCAGTTAGTCAGGCTACTAAAAAAGACATTGTAGAAGAATTAGCAATACCATCTAGCCGTGTCCATGTTATTTACGAAGCTCTTCCACAAGAAACAGCAAAAGTCGCCAATGAACTTAGTGAAGATAAATACAATAAAATAAAAGACAAACTTAAATTAGACAGACCATACTTACTCTTTGTTGGGACAAGAGAGCCAAGAAAAAATCTCAAAAAACTTATTAAAGCCTGGGGAAGTTTTAGTAAAACCCATGATTTAATCATTGCTGGGGAAGAAGGTTGGGATGAGACAAGTAATACAAAATCTTCAAACAATCCATCCAAACAAAATAATGATGAAATTAAACCGCGCTTCCTAGGTAAAGTCACTGATCAAGAATTAGTTGTTTTGTATTCTGAAGCAGAGTGCTTTGTATATCCTAGTCTCTATGAAGGCTTTGGGCTACCTATTCTGGAAGCTTTCTCTTTTGGAACTCCAGTTGTAACTAGTAACATTTCTTCAATGCCAGAAGTTGCTGGTAATGCAGCAGAGTTAGTTAATCCAAATAGCATTGAAGATATCAAAAATGGAATAGAAAAGATTCTTCATGAACCACAAAAGAAACAACAAGAACGCTTACAAAAGATGATCATCAGATTACAACTCTTTAGCTGGAAAAGAGTAGCTAAGGAAACCAGAGAAGTCTATGAAAGAATTTATAGAGAAAACCAATAAATACAATCAAACAGTTAAAATTGCCATTGATGGTAACGAAGCTAATGTTTCAAATCGTGTCGGTAGTAATGTTTATGCCTTTGAAATAATTAAAAGCCTTCATACTCTAGTTAGAAATAAACAAGTTAAAGTCACTATTTTACTTTCATCACCGCCAATTGATGAGCTTCCAAAAGAAAATAAAAAGTGGAAATACAAAGTAGTAACACCACAAAAGTTTTGGACACAGTGGGCATTACCAATCCACCTATTTTTAAACTCAGACAAGTATGATGTTTTCTATACTCCTGGACACTATGCACCAAGATTATCTAGTATTCCATATGTCAGTTCCATCATGGACCTGGCATTTCTAGATTATGAAAAGCAATTCAAGAAAAAAGACTTTATCCAACTTAAAAAATGGACAAAATACTCTGTTAAAAATGCAAAAAAAGTAATTGCTATTAGTGAAGCAACCAAAGAAGATGTTATTTCCAAATATGGAAAAAATAGACAAGACGTTGTTGTTGCTTATCCAGCTGTAAACTACACAAAACAAAAAATTGCCCCCATTCATGTAAAAAAAATATTAAATAAATTTAAAATTGATCAACCATTTATTCTATATGTTGGCACTATCCAACCAAGAAAAAATTTAATTAAACTAATTGAATCGTTTGAAAAGGTCTCCCGTAGACTTCCGGTTGGAAAAAGAAAGAAAATAAAAACTCTCCAGCTAGTCATCGCAGGAAAAATAGGTTGGCTTGCAGATGATTTATTACAAAGAGTAGAGGACTCACCTTATAAAAACCAAATTATATTAACTGGCTTTGTAACTGATTTTGAAAAAAATGTTCT
>Ga0224496_10001808_pt1 | contig 13087 bp, 14 predicted proteins | sample SF_Jul11_sed_USG_2_FD_168127 | JGI IMG/M metagenome (GOLD analysis project Ga0224496, IMG submission 168127) | Sediment microbial communities from San Francisco Bay, California, United States - SF_Jul11_sed_USGS_8_1 | ecosystem: Environmental > Aquatic > Marine > Sediment | place: USA... | reverse complement strand
CGGCTTGCGGACACGCCGGCGCAATTTCTGTCGTCCGGGCAGCGCCGTCGCCTGTCGCTGGCGCGTCTGGTCGCCAGCGAGGCTGAATTGTGGCTGCTGGACGAACCCACAGTCGGCCTGGACCGCGACGCAATCGGCCTGCTGGAAGGGCTTGTGGCGGCGCACCGCGCCACCGGCGGCATGGCCGTGCTGGCGACCCACCAACCGATCGAACTGGGGGGCGACGAAACCAGGATGGATATTTCAGTCTACACCGCGAAAAGACAAATATTTGACGATGCGGAGGCAAAGCAATGACGCGGATCTTCAGGCATCTGGTGATGCGCGACCTGCGGTTGGCCCTGCGTCAGGGCACCGACGTTGCCATGGTGGTCTCTTTCTTCGTGATTACCGTGACGCTGTTTCCGCTGGGCGTTGGACCCGAACCCAACATACTGGCGCGCATCGCCGCCGGCGTCGTCTGGGTAACAGCGCTACTGGCAGTCATGCTGTCGCTGGAGCGCATGTTCCAGACGGACTACGAGGACGGATCGATCGATCTGCTGCTGTTGACACCGGCCCCGCTTGAACTTGTCGTGCTGGCGAAGGTTACGGCGCACTGGCTGTTGACCGGGTTTCCCCTGATCATCACCGCACCGGTGTTGGCCGCCCTGATGAACATGCCGCCGGAAGGCTATCCAATTCTGATCGTGACGATGGCGTTGGCAACGCCGACGCTAAGCCTGGTCGGCGCGGTCGGCGCCGCCTTGACCCTGGGCGCGCGACGGGGTGGCGTACTGATCTCGCTACTGATATTGCCGCTTTACATCCCGATATTGATCTTCGCGGTGGCGGCGGTGGACGCGGCGATCACGGATTTAAGCACACGCCCGCATCTCGCGATACTGGGCGCCATGCTCGCAGCCGCCCTGCCGCTCGCCCCCTGGGCGTCGGCAGCGGCGCTGCGGCATAGCCTGAGATAAATATCGCCGGGTTTATTCAGCGGCGTCGGCTTCTTCCGCCTGATCCTCGGACGGCGAGAAGAAAAACAGGCCGGCGCCGACGACTACCATGGCACCACGGATGACCCAGCCAACCGTCTCGCCCCAATTATCGATCCACATGAGCAGGCTGAATTCGTAACCGATCATGTTCAAAACAAAGCTGCCAGCACCTAATATCATAAGCAACGAACCGAAACTCTTCATGGCATACCCCTTCACAATACAGTTGTTGGTTCCAATATTCCTTTGATACTCATGGGATTCTCGGCCAAACAGGTTAACGAGACGTTATTGAATCCGGTTATTGCGAAGATTTTCTGTCTCGATCAGCGAAAACTTGCGCTGGATCAAGGATTTGTGAAGCTGATTCAAGAATCTTGGAAGCCGAGACCAAGGCGCACTATATAAGGGCACGACAATGATGCACCGATTTGCAAATCCAACTCGTTTCATGCGCGTGGCAAACGCGATTCTACCCTGGACCGCCGGGCTGACGCTTTTGTTTCTCGGTGCGGGACTATATCAGGCGCTGTTTGCGTCACCCGCGGATTACCAGCAGGGCGAAACCGTGCGCATCATGTATGTCCATGTGCCCTCGGCCTATATGGCGATGATGATATATGCCAGCATCGCCGTTGCCAGCGCCGCCTCATTGATCTGGAAACATCCGCTGGCCGACATGATTGCACGGGCCAGCGCGCCGATCGGCGCCGTCTTCACCTTCCTTTGCCTGTTATCGGGATCGCTGTGGGGCCAGCCGATGTGGGGGACCTGGTGGGTCTGGGACGCCCGGCTGACCTCGGTATTGATCCTGTTTTTCCTGTATCTAGGCTATATCGCGTTACTGAACGCCTTCGACGACCCGGCACGCGGGGCCAAACCCGCCGCCATCCTGGCGCTGGTAGGGGCGGTGAATCTGCCGGTTATCAAGTTTTCAGTGGATTGGTGGAACACGCTGCATCAGCCCGCCAGCCTGGTCAAGATGGATGGGCCCGCGGTTGATCCCGCCATGCTGCTGCCGCTCTTGTACATGGCGGTGGCCTTTACCCTGTTCTACATCAGCGTCGGCATCCTGCGCCTGAGGGCGGAAATTGCCGGCGCGCGCATCCGAAATCTGCGATTGGGGATGACCCATGACTGACAAGCGCTTTACCTTCCCGCAAGGGGAGACCGTAAGCTATCCGCGCGAACAACGAGGGGACGACCTGCGTCATGAATGAATTCATTGAAATGGGCGGATATGGCGCCTTCATCTGGCCGGCCTACGGCGCCGCGGCCCTGTTAATGGCGGGTGTGACGATCCTCTCCTGGAAAAGCATGCGCCAGCGCGAGGCGCTGGTGGAGTCACTGCGCGCCAGTCGCCGCAAGGCACCGGACGAAGCAATGGAGACAATATCTTGACCAACGAAGCCACTACGCCGAAATCCAAAACCAGCCGCGCCGCGACCCGCAAGACGCGGCGGCTTTATATAGTGCTGATCGGGATGACCATGCTGGGCCTCGCGGCAGGGCTGGTGTTATTCGCCTTCCAGGATAGCCTGGTATTTTTCTATACGCCCAGCGATGTTGTGGGAAAAGATATAAAGCCTGGCCAGCGCGTTCGCCTTGGTGGACTGGTGGCCGAAGGCAGCGTCGAGAAGGACGGCACGACAGTGCGCTTCGTGGTAACCGACATGATGGCGGAACTGCCAGTTTCCTATACCGGTATCCTGCCCGACCTGTTCCGCGAGGGCCAAGGCGTGGTAGCCGAGGGTTCGCTGTTACCCAACGGCAGCCTGGAGGCAACTTCGGTACTTGCGAAACATGACGAAAATTACATGCCGAAGGAAGTCGCCGAGAAGCTTAAGGAATCCGGACGCTGGCAGGAGGAAGAAACACAATGATCGCCGAACTTGGACATTTTGCCCTGGTGCTCGCCTTGATGGTAGCACTGGCGCAGAGCATCGTGCCGATGGTTGGCGCAATGCGGGCCAACGCGCGCATGATGGCAGTGGCCGAAACGGCAGCCGCGGCGCAACTGGCACTGGTTCTGGTCGCCTTCGGCGCGCTGACATATAGCTATGTGGTCAGCGATTTCAGCGTCGCCAATGTGGCCGCCAACTCCAACTCACTGCAGCCGATGCTTTACAAGGTCAGCGGCGTATGGGGCAATCACGAGGGTTCCCTGCTGCTGTGGGTTCTGATCCTGGCAATTTACGGCGCCATGGTGGCGATATTCGGCAACAACCTGCCACCTACGCTGAAAGCGCGCGTGCTGTCGGTACAGGCGATAATCGCGGTTGGTTTCATGGCCTTCCTGTTGTTGACCTCCAATCCTTTCGATCGCGTTTTCCCGCCTCCGGTAGACGGCAGGGACTTGAACCCGCTTCTGCAGGACCCTGGCCTCGCCTTTCACCCGCCGATGCTCTATGCGGGCTATGTGGGGCTCTCCACGGCCTTCAGCTTTGCCGTCGCGGCCCTGATCGAGGGCAAGGTGGACGCGGCCTGGGCGCGCTGGGTGCGCCCCTGGACACTGGTCGCCTGGGGGTTTCTGACCGCCGGTATCGTGCTGGGAAGCTGGTGGGCCTATTACGAGTTGGGCTGGGGCGGTTTCTGGTTCTGGGATCCGGTTGAGAACGCCAGCTTCATGCCCTGGTTGGTAGCCACGGCGCTACTGCATTCGGCGATCGTGGTGGAAAAGCGCGACACGTTGAAAGGCTGGACCATCCTGCTGGCTATCGTCGGTTTCTCGCTAAGCCTGATCGGCACCTTCCTGGTGCGATCCGGCGTATTGACCTCGGTCCATGCCTTCGCCACCGATCCCGAACGCGGCCTTTTCATCCTGCTACTGCTTGTCGTCGCCATTGGCGGCAGTCTGACGTTGTTTGCCGTTCGGGCCCCGATAATGAAAGGCGGCGGCCTGTTTCGCCCAATCAGCCGCGAAGGTGGCCTGGTGCTGAACAACCTGTTGCTGTCCACCGCGGCCGCCACGGTGCTGCTGGGCACGCTCTATCCGCTGTTTCTCGATGTACTGGAAATGGGCAAGGTTTCCGTCGGTGCGCCCTTCTTCAACGCTACCTTCGTGCCGCTGATGATACCCTTGATCATCGCCGCCGGGTTCGGTCCGATGCTGTCCTGGAAGCGCGGCGATATTGAGGCCTCGCTACACCGATTGAAATACGCGGCGCTGGCCGCCGTGATCCTCACCATTTTCGCTACCTGGATGAGTTGGGGGCTTGAAGTGCTTGGAGTCGCCGGGATGGCACTGGCGGCCTGGCTGGGCTGCGCCACGCTGGCCGAATTCGCCGACCGTATCGGCCTCGGACGTGGATCTCTGGGTAACAGTCTGCGCCGGGCCCGGGGTTTGCCCCGGTCTGCCTGGGGAATGACGGTGACCCATTTCGGTCTTGCCGTGGTCGTCGCCGGCATCACCGGCGCCTCGCTATGGCGGACCGAAGCAATCCAGGAAATGAAACTTGGCGAAAGCGTGGACGTCGCCGGCTACAACTATACCCTCGACAAGGTCGAAAACCTGCGTGGCCCCAATTATTTCATCGAACGCGGCACCTTCACGATACGTCATAACGGTGAGATCTATACGGTGATGGAGCCGGAGAATCGCCGCTTCTTCGTACAACAGCGTGAAACCACCGAGGCGGCCATTCACACCACCCTCATGAAAGACCTGTATGTGGTTCTGGGCGATGGAGGGGACGGCGTGTGGGTCACCCGCATCTACAACAATCCGCTGGTGCCCTGGATGTGGATGGGGTCGCTGATAATGGTCCTGGGCGGCGCTCTTTCGCTAAGCGACCGAAGGCTGCGCGTCGGCGCACCGAAACGTCACGCCGCGCCAGTCGCGGCGGCACAGCCAGCCGGAGCGGAATAACCCATGAACTTCCGTCATATTCTGTATCTCCTGCCTTTGCTGGTGTTCCTGGCAATGTCGGTCTATTTCGCCATCGGCCTGAGCAAGGATCCGAGCGAGCTTCCTTCGGCGCTGATTAACAAGCCAGTGCCGGAGTTCGACCTGCCACCGCTGATGGAGGACATTCCAGGCCTGGCCACGGCCGATTTCGGCGGCGAGGTGGTGATAGTCAATGTATTCGCCTCATGGTGCGTACCCTGCCGCATCGAACATCCGATGATCAGCCGCATGGCCAATGAAGGCATCGTCCCCGTCTATGGGCTTAACTGGAAAGACGAAAAGACCGATGCCAAGGCCTGGCTGAAAGAACTAGGCAATCCCTACAGCCGAATCGGATGGGATCTGTCGGGCCGAGTCGGCATCGACTGGGGCGTCTATGGCGTTCCCGAGACTTACATCATCGGCAAGCAAGGCCGCATTCGCTACAAGCATGTTGGGCCGATATTACGGGATACGCTGAACGAAACCCTCATACCGATTATTCAGGAGCTACAAGCCGAATGACATTCTGGATCATAGCCGCCCTGATGGTCGGCGGTACAGCTGCCGTACTGGCCCTGCCACTGCTGCGCAATCAGATGCGCGGCACGGACACCGCCGACTACGACCTGGAAGTCTATCGCGACCAGCTTGCCGAGTTGGAGCGCGACCATGACCGCGCCAACATCACCGATGACGAGATGGAGGCCGCCCGGATCGAAATTTCCCGGCGCATGCTGGCGGCCGACCAGCGCAGGCAGAAATCGTCTGCACAAGGCGCGTTGGAAAGCGTAACCGGCATCCGGATATTTGCGGGCGTACTGGCCATTACACTGTCCATTGGCACGGTGCTATTCTACCTGCAAACCGGGACGCCTGGGGCGCCGGACATGCCGCTGGCCCAGCGCACTGATCTGGCGGCCGCGGAACAGGCCGACCAGCAGATTGCGGAGCAGATTGCTGAACTGGCGCGTGCCGCGGAAGAAAATCCCGAGGATGCCGGCGGCTGGATTCATCTGGCGGGCGCCTACCGGTCCGTCGATATGTATGACGATGCCGTGGCAGCCTATCGCAAGGCCATCGCCTTGGGGCCCGTAACCGTGCAGATCAATGGCAATTTTGCCGAAACGCTGGTGATGTCGGCGGAAGGAACAGTTACCGCGGAAGCCTTCGCCATCTTCGAAACAATATTGGCTTCGAATGCCAGCGACCCCCGGGCAAGATTTTATCTGGCCACGGGTGACTACCAGGCAGGACGGACACGCAAGGCGCTGGACCGTTGGGCGGAAATGATTGCATCGTCCCCCGCGGACGCACCCTGGATGGAAGTTGTGCAGGCGAACCTGACCGTTGCAGCACAGGACCTTGGCCTGGATGTTGCCGCAGTCATGCCCGAACCGCTGCCGGCAAGCCAAGGCGCCGATGGCGCTCCGCAACTGACACCCGAACAGCGTGCCGAAGTCGACGCGATGACCCCTACCGAACGCGAGGCCATGATTCGCGAGATGGTGGACAGGCTGGACGGAAAATTGCGCGACGACCCAATGAATCTGGAAGGCTGGGAGCGGTTGATCCGCGCCCGCGTGAGTCTGGGCGATAACGACGCAGCCCAAGACGCATTGGGCCGCGCGCTGGAGGCTTTCGCCCAGGCACCGGTTCCCAAAAAGAGACTGGTGGATCTTGCCTCTGAACTGCAGCTCGACATGCCCGGGAACTCCGTTGATGCCCCTGACATCGGTGACATGGTGGCAAGGCTCGAGGCAAAGATGCAGTCCGACCCGGACAATCTGGAAGGCTGGATGATGCTGGCACGGTCCTACACGGTGCTTGGCGAAACCGGGAAGGCCCGCAAGGCCATGGACAACGCCGTCCGGCTTGCCCCGGACAATCCCGACGTACTGGTGCTGCAGGCCCGTGCCGTCCGCGACGAGAACGGCGGCAAGGAAAATGACGAGACCATCGCCTTGCTGCGCCGAGTCCTGGAACTGGCGCCTAACAATCCCGACGCACTGTGGTTTCTTGGTAACGCCGAGGCGGAAACTGGCGATGAAGCCAAGGCTCGTGAATTGCTGGAACGCCTGCTTGCCCAGATCCCGGAGGATAGCCCGGACAGGGATTTCGTCATAAAGCGGCTCGACCAGTTGGGCGGCTGACCTGACAAAAATATGCCTGGACCCCGGTTGAACAGAACCGGGGTCCAGGCGCCTCTTCTTTCGCGACCGCGCTAGCGACGCACTATCCACGCGACATTTCCCCATGACCAGCGTTGCGGAATCAAATTCAGATTCATGCTCTTAATCGCTGCAATCCGTATGACGACCAACATAATGCGTGCCCTTTTCCGAAGACCGCATTATCGTTAAGGAAAAGAGGCAGCTGCTTCCGCACAAAACAGGGAACTCACTACACATGCCGGTGGCGACGATCAAAACACTGTTTGCCGAACAGGCCCTGCTGCCCGATCGCTGGGCCCGCGATGTGCTGATCCATTACGATACGGCGAACGGGCAAATCGTGAAGATCGAGCGGGACGTGAAGGCCGGTGGCGACGATCGGGCCGGAATTGTCATTCCGGGCATGCCCAATTTACATTCCCACGCTTTCCAGCGCGCAATGGCTGGCCTGGCCGAACGAGCGAGCGGCAAGGACGACAGCTTCTGGACCTGGCGCCAGACCATGTACGGACTGGTTTCAAAAATCAGCCCCGACGATATCGAAGCGATCGCCAGCCAGCTATATGCGGAAATGCTTTGTCAGGGCTACACCTCGGTCGCGGAGTTCCATTATCTGCATAACCGGCCCGATGGTGGACGCTATGCCAACCCGGCGGAGACCGCGCTACGTGTCGTGCGTGCGGCCGAATCGGCCGGCATCGCCTTTACGCTGCTGCCCGTACTGTACAATCAGGGCGGTTTCGGCGGTGCGGCCTTGAACCCTGTGCAAGAACGTTTTCGCAGCGATCCCGCTTTTCTGGAAGATATCGCCAACAGGGTTGCGCAAGGCTTTGCCGAAAGCGCTTTCAACCGGACCGGCCTGGGCATCCATTCCCTGCGCGCGGTCGGAGAGCGGGAAATGAGGGAGGCCGTGGAGAGCAGAAATGCACGGGATGCACGGACACCGATCCATATCCATATCGCCGAGCAGGTTCGTGAAGTGTCGGAATGCTATGGCTGGAGCGGGAAGACCCCCGTGGAATGGCTGTACGATAATTTCACGGTCGGCGAAGACTGGTGCCTTGTCCATGCAACCAACATAACGCGTGGCGAGATCGACCAGATCGCCGCCAGCGGGGCCGTGGCCGGATTATGCCCGACGACCGAGGCCAATCTGGGGGACGGGCTATTCCCGTTCCGCGATTTCGTGGATCAGGGTGGCAGTTTCGGCATCGGATCGGACAGTCATGTTTCGGTCAGCCCGGTCGAGGAATTGCGCTGGCTGGAATATGGGCAGCGGCTGGTGCTACGGCGACGCAACATAGCCACCGCCCCGAACAACCCTTCCATCGGTGGATCGCTATGGCGCGCGGCGTTGGCCGGCGGCGCGAAGGCATTGGGCATGACAGTGGGGGCTATTGCGAAAGATCATCGCGCCGACCTGCTGGTCCTTGATCACGACAACCTTCTGCTGGAAGGCCGCGCCGGCGACGATATCCTCGATTGTCTGGTTTTCGCCGGCAACACGCCCCTGATAAAACGCGTATTGGCAGGCGGTCAATGGGTAGTGGAAGACGGCCGGCATATCCATGCCGAAGCCATCAAGGAAAAATACCGCAAGGCAGTGCGCGAACTGTTCTGACGAAGTTCCGCCCGCTCGCGCTATTCCGCCGCGGCGCTTTCGGTATCTTCCTGTTCAGCGATGAATTTTTCGGCCTCCAGCGCCGCCATGCAGCCCATTCCCGCGGCCGTGACGGCCTGGCGGTAGATCTTGTCCTTCACATCGCCGGCGGCGTACACGCCCGGGATGTTGGTCGCGGTCGAATCGGGCCTGGTATTGATATAGCCGCTTTCGTCCATATCCAACTGGCCCTTGAATATCCCGCTCGATGGCGTATGGCCGATGGCGATGAATACACCGTCGACGGCCAGTTCGCTGATGGCCCCGGTCTTAACGTTTTTCAGCCTCAGACCGGTCACCACCGGGGGCGAGTCCTCGCCGAGGATTTCCTCGACCGCGGTATCCCAGATCGGCACGATTTTCGGGTTCTTGAACAGTCTGTCCTGCAGGATCTTCTCCGACCGCAATGTATCGCGGCGATGAATCAGGTAAACCTTCTTGCCGAAATTGGTCAGGAACAGGGCCTCTTCAACAGCCGAGTTTCCGCCGCCGACGACCGCGATATCCTTCTCGCGGTAAAAGAAACCGTCGCAGGTGGCGCAGGCCGACACGCCGCCGCCCTGATATTTCTGTTCCGATTCCAGACCCAGCCAGCGCGCCTGCGCACCGGTCGCAACGATTACCGTGTCGGCGATATAACTGTCGCCGGAATCGCCCGTGGCCGTAAAGGGGCGCTTCGACAGGTCGATATCGGTGATGATGTCATGCAGGATTTTCGTGCCCACATGCTCGGCCTGGGCCCGCATCTGTTCCATCAGCCAGGGCCCCTGCACCGCTTCGGCGAAGCCGGGATAGTTCTCGACCTCGGTAGTGATGGTCAATTGCCCGCCCGGCTGCAGCCCCGCCACCAGCGTCGGCGCCAGATTGGCGCGCGCGGCATAGACCGCCGCCGTATATCCGGCCGGGCCGGACCCGATGATGAGAACTTTCGTGCGATGTTGTTCAGCCATGGCGACCTGCTTTCCCCGTGATAACGTCCATCCCTCGGAGTTAATACGTCCGCCGCCGCCGCGCAACCCCGGCAAGCCAATTCGCCGCACCGAACGCACAGTTATGTGATAAGGCTGAAACGATAGCATGCCTTATCCTGGCGGGTGAGAGGGAAAACAGATGATGCAGAATGGCCGCGGCGCCTCGCTCGCGCTAATCGCCTTATGCCAGATCGCGGCAATGGCGCTGTGGTTTTCAGCCTCGGCCGTGGTGCCGTCGCTGAAGGCAGACATCGGACTGGACGGGACGACGGCATCGCTGTTTACCAGCGCGGTGCAGGCCGGATTTGTCGTCGGCACGCTGGTCAGTGCCTTTTTCAGCCTCGCCGACAGAATCGACCCACGGCGTTTCTTCATGGCCGCGTCGCTGGCAGCCGCCATCGCCAATGCCGCAATTCTGCTGGTCGAGCCGACCTCGTTCACCGTGATTATTCTGCGCTTCGCAACCGGTATCTGCATGGCCGGGATCTATCCCGTCGGCATGAAGCTGGCCACAACCTGGGCAAAAGGAGATATGGGATACCTGGTCGGGTTGCTGGTCGGGGCGCTGACCCTGGGCTCGGCCGCGCCGCATTTGTTCAACGCGCTGGGCGGCATCGACTGGCGTTTCACGCTTGGGGCGGCATCCATCTCGGCGCTTGTCGCGTCGGTTGGCATCCTGTTTACCAATATCGGCCCTAATGCGGCCAAGGCGCCGCCCTTCGATCCCGCCCATGCGCTGGCCGGTTTCCGGGTACAGTCGTTACGGCTCGCCAATATCGGCTATCTTGGCCATATGTGGGAGCTTTACGCCATGTGGGCCTGGATTGGCGTATTCCTGAATGCCAGCTTTGCCCAGACAATGGGTGCCGGTGGGGCCGCATCGACATATGCGGCGCTGGCGACCTTCGCGATCATTGGCGCGGGCGGTGTCGGCTGTGTGCTGGGTGGCCTGTTCGCCGACCGCATGGGGCGGACTACGCTGACCATTCTGGCAATGGCGATCAGCGGCGCCTGCGCGCTGGCCGCAGGCTTTCTGTATGGCGGCGATCCAGTCTGGCTGGTCGCGCTCTGCATCGTCTGGGGCTTCACGGTCGTCGCTGATTCACCGCAATTTTCCGCAAGCATCGCCGAACTGTCGGATCGCCGCCTTATCGGCACCATGCTGACCGTACAGACAAGCATGGGATTCCTGCTGACGCTGACAAGCATCCATATGATTCCCTGGCTCGCGGAAACGGTGGGCTGGCGCTATGCCTTTGCCGCGCTGTCGGTGGGCCCCCTTATTGGCGTCATCGCCATGGCCCGCCTGCGTGCGCATCCCGATGCCGTGAAATTGGCCAACGGGCGGCGCTAAGATAACCAACTGTTTTTCAGCCTTGCTCTGCCGCCATTGCCTCCGCGATCAAGGCTTGCGTCTCGATTGTTGAAAAATCGAGCTGTTCCCCGATCGCGTTTATGGCCGCCGTCCCTCGCACATCGACCTGGCCATCCGCCATCAGCACCATGACGCAGGCATTGATTATCGCCTTTCGCCCGTCGATGTTGAGCATTTTCCCCTCATAGCGAATTTCCTCGAGGATGGCATCCCCTCGCTCCTTGATCAGATTTGCGATTCGGCGGATCGAATCGGGATCAAGATGTTCATCCACAACTGCTTCACAGGCTTCGGTGATCGTCTCGACCTCTTGATCGTCGAGATGACCATCGGCCAGCGCAGTGGTCAGCATGCTTTGCATTAGCAGACGGGCCGTCGAATTGGTGTTGTAGGCCTCCGTCGCGTCAACCGTTATCCTGGCGACGACCAGCATCTGGTACAATCCGGCGGCGAACATCAAAACACCGACGACAAGGATACCCCAGGCGCCATATTCCAGCATGCCGCGCAGATTGGCGGTCATCAGAATGCCACCGCCAGCCGCGATAAGCACACTACCCAAAACAAAATTCTTGATGCCTTGCATTGGTGAAACTCCTCGAGTCGCAACCAAACCTTCTTGAATCCCTTAATTGCCCGGCAAGACAACCGCATCAACCGAGGCTTCTTCCAACAACCACTCCCTGAAAGCAGCAATCTTGGGATGATGGCTCGTCGCCTTGGGACTCAATATATAATACGCATATTTTGTGGGAATTGCGATATCGAATGGCTTTACCAGTCGGCCAGCCGCGATATCCCCGGCCGCCAGCGCGCCACGGGCAAGCGCCACACCCTGGCCTTCCACGGCGGCCTGGATCACCATGGCCGAATCGGTGAAGAAAGGCCCCTGACGCTGACCGATCCCCTTTACACCCGCCACCAGCAGCCACATTGCCCAATCCACATAGGCATCGTCATGCAAGAGCGTGTGCCGGCGCAGATCTTCCGGCTTGGATAATGCGTTCGGCCCTTTCAGAAGGGAGGGGCTGCAAACCGGAAAAATATCCTCCGTCATCAGCCGTACGCTGTGCAGGCCTTCATATTCGCCCTCGCCATAGCGCACCACCAGATCGACATCGTCGCGCCGAAAATCGGTCAGCTGATTAGACGGGTCGATCCGCACGTCGATTTCCGGATGCTTGTCGCGGAATCGGCCCAGCCGCGGCACCAGCCATTTCGACGCGAAAGAGGGCAATACGCTGACCGTCAGCGGCCCGCCGGCATCGGGCGCGGCGAGCTTTTCCACGGCGGTCGCCAGATGGTTCAACGCCATGCGAACCTCGCTGACGAACTCCTGCCCTTCCTCGGTCAGACGGATGGCGCGATTCAGGCGGCGGAACAGCCGCACCCCCAGTGCCTGTTCCAGCGTTTTGATCTGATGGCTCACGGCCGCCTGGGTAATGTGAAGTTCTTCGGCGGCGAGGGTGAAGCTGAGATAGCGGGCTGCCGCCTCAAAGGCGCGCAGTGTGTTCATCGGGGGCAGGCGCGTCACCATGGCGATGCCTTTTCGGATTAATGTTACTTATCCGATACATGAAAAAGGATCGTTTGTCGACAACTCAGATTACCTGTAATTTTGCTGTCATGAATGAACATTATCCTGCATTCGGGGCCGTCAGAGGTTCCGGTTTCAGATAAGGACACCGAAGATGAGCCATATCATAGATCGCCATATTCCCTGCAACCCGACCAGAACGTCCGATCTGCCAGACGGCCTCGGCCGCCTCTTTTTGGCATCTGTTCAGACCCTGCAACTGTGGTATGAGCGTGCTCGGCAGCGCCGCTGCCTCGCCAGGCTCGACGAACGCCTGCTTCGCGATATCGGAATCGACAGAATTACCGCCATGGAGGAGGTATCCAAGCCCTTCTGGCGCTGCTAATCCGCCAAGGGGGGAAATTGGGAAATAACCTGCTGTATGTCGGCACGGTACTGATCTGGGGATCGACATGGTACGCCATCAAGATGCAGCTTGGCGTGGTCGATCCCGACCTGTCT
>Ga0224496_10001807_pt1 | contig 13089 bp, 12 predicted proteins | sample SF_Jul11_sed_USG_2_FD_168127 | JGI IMG/M metagenome (GOLD analysis project Ga0224496, IMG submission 168127) | Sediment microbial communities from San Francisco Bay, California, United States - SF_Jul11_sed_USGS_8_1 | ecosystem: Environmental > Aquatic > Marine > Sediment | place: USA... | reverse complement strand
TGGAGAAGACGCACAACCGTTTCAACTGTGACGGCAATCATTTGAGCTAAATCTTCCCGTTTAAGCTTGAGAAGAATCCGCATTCCTTGATCCTCTTCTTGCCCGAACCGCTCACTGAGTTCTACTAATAATCGAGCTAAGCGTTCCCTGGCCGGGGTAAACGCAAATTGATCAGCCGCACTGACAACCGCGGTCATCTCTTTACTCAATACTTGAATCAATTTCACCGCCGCATCGCCATGCTCTTTTAAAAAATTCAAGAAACTAGTGCGATCTAAGAGGCATACGTGTGAAGGCTCTAAGGCTTCGCAGGTAACTTGATGAATCGGTTGTTCTTGAAACGCCTGTTTTTCCAGAAGTTGCCCTGAACCTAAAATCCCCACCAATCGTTGTTGGCCCTTGCGATTAAGCCGCGTAAGCTTCACTCGTCCCTGACAAAGGATATAAAGACCGAGAGCCACATGTCCTTCGTAAAATATATGTTGACCCGGTTGGTACATCGCCCGGCGCTTCACAAGGCCGGAGGACTCTTCTGAGGATGGCACAATCTCACAGATATCGGAGGATTCTCGATGTCGACAAGCCTCACAATCCTGAATAACTGGAGAAGGAAACGTTTTCATAAAAACCGCCCCGTTATTGATGCCCCCGACTATACCTCAATCCACCTTCTCGTACCAATCCCTCCAATGCCGGTATTCGGACAGCATCAGTCTGGCCACACCATCTAAATTGGCCCATTCCTCATGACTGTCGTAGGACTTTTTCTTGGTATGACAGCAGTTTCAATTTCCCCAAAGACTCTTTATAATTCTGGCCACTCCCTCTCTTTCATGGGACCAGTATTTCAATGACAGATCCATCACACCCATCCTCTGGGCTTACTTTTTCCTCGGCTTACCGGAGAGCCGATTCTGATTCGGAGTTTCTTCAACGAGACGAACTCCGCGCGGTGCGTCTGCAATTGGAATGGTTTAAACCGGAGCTGACCCAACAAGACGAAGGCATTGAGTCAACGATTGTTGTCTTTGGCAGTGCCCGCCTTCTCGAAGCCCAAGCCGCGCAAACAAAATTAGCTGAAGCTGAAGAATCTTTAGCTCAATCGCCACATGATGCTGACAAACAACAGGCTTTCGCCATTGCCAAGAATCAATTAACCTTAGCCCCCTACTATGATGAAGCGCGCGAATTTGGCCGCCTCGTGTCTTCGGCTTGTCAATTGGATGGACGCTGTGAATATGTGGTCGTGACGGGCGGGGGGCCAGGCATCATGGAGGCCGGCAATCGTGGGGCTGCAGATGTCGGAGCCAAATCCATTGGGCTGAATATTGCCCTACCATTCGAACAAACGCCGAATCCATACATTACCCCAAGCCTGTGTTTTCAGTTTCGGTATTTTGCTCTTCGCAAAATGCATTTCCTGAACCGGGCCAAGGCGTTGGTGGTTTTCCCCGGCGGGTTTGGAACGATGGACGAACTGTTTGAAACCCTGACTCTTCTTCAGACAGGAAAAGTAAAGAACGTATCGGTCATTTTAATTGGGAAAGACTATTGGGAAGACCTGATCAATTGGAGGAAGCTTGTAGCGTTTGGCCTGATCAGTCCGACAGATTTGTCCTTATTTCATTACGCCGAAACGGCGGTTGAAGCTTGGGCGATTATTGTGAGAGAACATCAGCAGGAGTCTTCCCCATGAAACTTACTTTTTACGGTGCCGCCAGATCTGTCACCGGCAGCCGCCATGTGGTTGATGCTGGCAAGACTCGGATCCTGCTTGATTGTGGCATGTTCCAAGGCAAGCGTGATCAGGCCAGAGAACGCAATCAACATTTAGGATTCGATCCCAAGTCCGTCGAGGCCGTCTGTCTTTCTCACGCGCATATCGATCATTCCGGCGCGCTCCCCATGTTAGCGAAGGGGGGATTTAGAGGTGCCGTCCATATGACCGGAGCCACAGCCGATTTGACAGAGATTTTGTTGGCTGACTCCGCACGCATTCAAGAAAGTGATTGTCGCTATGTCAATAAACTGGAGAGACGCCGAGGCCGACAATGCGTCAGCCCCATATATTCGCGCGATGATGCACAAAAGATTGTGAAGCACTTTCGAGGCGGAGGCTATGAGCAATCGGTTCCTCTTGCTCCAAATGTCACGGCACGTTTTCATGATGCCGGACATATTATTGGATCATCAGCCGTTTGGCTCCGACACCGAACGCGTGGAAATTCAACCACGCTACTGTTCTCTGGTGATTTGGGCCGTGCCAATATGCCGATTCTTCGAGACCCGCATCCCCCGCCTCCATGTGATGTCTTGATCATTGAATCCACCTATGGCGACCGCCTCCATGACGATGAGGGAAATCAGCGGAAGGAAATGGCCAAAAAACTTGTCCAGCATGCCATTCAACATAAGAGCAAAATTCTTGTGCCAGCATTTTCAGTTGGGCGCACTCAAGATATCGTCATGCGTATTAAAGAATTAGTTAAAAACGGAGAAGTAGATCCCATTCCCATCTTTATCGATTCCCCGCTCGCGTTACAAGCCACGAAAGTTTTCCGGCAACACCCCGAATGTTATGACGAGGACACGTATCGAACTTTCACTTCAAAAGGTGATATTTTTGCTTCCAAATATATCAATTTTGTCTCGACCACAAAAGACAGCAAGCTATTGAATCAACGCAAGGGCCCTTGTGTGATTATCTCCGCTTCCGGCATGTGCGAGGGTGGGCGCGTGGTCCATCACTTGAAGCATATGATTGAGGATGAAGCCAATGTCATAGTCTTAGTCGGCTTTCAGGCTGAACATACTCTGGGACGGAAACTGGTCGAAGAATGGGAGACGGTACCGATTTTTGGCGTGCCCACTAAACGTCGTGCGCAAGTCGTTCGGCTCAATGGGTTTTCAGCCCATGCCGATCGCAATGATTTATTGGCTTATGTTCGTGCCATCACCCCTCACCCTAAAAAAGTCTTTGTGGTCCATGGAGAAGAACGTCAATCGCTCGCGTTCGCGATGACACTTCGAGAGGAATTCCCCGGAATGGAGATCGAAGTCCCTAAGCCATCTTCTACTCATGAAATTTAATGCCATGCCCTATCTCCATCCCATTCATTTTTTCCTTCACGGAACCGATGCAAGATGCCTTCACGCACTCTCGGTCGATTACCACACTGATCGCGTCATTTAGTTGCTTGAAATCCTGCAAGAGGTCATGGAAGACATGAACCCATCCGACCTATCAATAGAAAATGGCCAATGTATTGCCATTTTCGCCTATGATGTGGGGTTTTCAATACACATCGAACAAGCGGAACGCCGGATCACCACGATCAAAGCACGAGAGCGAATCAAACGAACCCGGCCAGCGCCAGACTATTTTGATTATCAACCACCTCCCCTACGAATCATCCAAGAACAGCCCCCTGTCAGCGTCGGAAACCACCAAACCCTTCCCACGATTGAAACCGTCTTGTATGACTTTGGAGCCATGATGGTCATGTATCGAATTCCCTTCCAAGGCTTATTCTCGACTCTGCTCCCATTGAGTGAAGCCTTATATGAGCATCAAGGCCTTCTGAAGGCTTCACAAACCCATGTCCAACACCTTCTTGAAACGCTAGAAGATGGAGTAGAAAAACCAGAACTCTCACCCCTTGTGGAAGACTATGTTATTTTTCATCTTCTCAAGACTCAACCCTCCATCAACCCCACTCACTTTTTGACAGAATACGGGTCAGTGGTAGCCCAAATTCTCCGGTGTAAAGATCAACCACTATCCGAGCAAGAGATTCGCGACGCCACCGGAGCCCAAATCGCGTTTGGGACAGAAGACCTCACCCTCATTGATTGGAATGCGGCACTGGTCATCGGACAAGACATGGATGATGTGCGGGGAGTTTTGGCATTCGCGAACGTGGAGTTAGTGGAACGACGATTCTTGGACCATCAACTGGATAAAGCATTAGATGAAGCCTATAGGAGATTCACCAAACGGCCATGGAACACCTATCGCTGGCCCGCATCAATAGATGCAAACCTTCGGCACATTGCCGGGCTTCAGATGGACAGTGCGATGTTGTTTGAACGAGTCACGAATACGCTGAAATTATTCGGGGATCAATATCTCGCCCGAGTCTATCGAATGACCTCCCAACGTTTCCACTTGCAAAGTTGGGATACGAGTATCGTCAGAAAATTAGAGACCCTTGAAAATCTCTATGGGAAAATGGCGGCTAACGCAGGCAATCGACGCATGGAAATTTTGGAATGGATCATTATCATCCTCATTGCCATCTCAATCCTTCTACCCTTCATCCCTGGCTTTCCAGGGTATTAGCCATTTTACATGATCACTGTTTGCGGAACCCCCTGTTGAGGAATAGCTATATGCATAGGGCCATACCAGGACGGAATAACTGAACGTCAGCAACTTGATGTGAAACGGGTATGATTTTAAGAAATATTTAATGATTGAACAGGCCCAACAACGAAGTGCGTGAAAGAACAGGGAGGGATGAACAAAACAAGAAAGAATACGAAGTCTTACTCTAAGACAACTTGATCATCGACATTTCGGATAAACATCGCACGACCGGCTTCATCAACATAGGCATCAATCCAATCCCCTTTATGGGCCGGTCGATCGATTCGAGTCGTTTCATCGACCGGAAGCCGAATTTCGCTATGGGCTTGCGTATGGACCACATATGCCGCTCCTTCGATTTGGTGAACTTGCCCTCGAATCCTTTCCACCACATCATTTCTCAGCATCAGATCTTCCTTCAATTGCTGATACCCTTTCGTGCCTTCCACAATTCCTAATCCAATATCCGCTTGACGTGTGCTCGTTTCTGGCGTGTGTGTAACGCAACCCATGAATGCCAGCCCTGCACTGAACAATCCGAAACCTAGAATACATTGCTTCATCCCGCTTCCTCCTTAAGCTTAATATCCATCCTATTTTATCAATCGTATCATAATCTTCACCCCTGTCCAGGCTTTAAAGAACATTCCCTATCCTGGCGCCATTCATTGCACCACGGGCCTTTCAAGACTAAAAAATCTCGTCTTTCCGGCACTTGCTCCTAATAACACTGACCCCCATTCGGATTCATTGACGTATTGAGAGATTTCTTTTACCCTTTCCTAAATATTTTCTTACTGCAACTTATGTAGTTCTTGAACATTCTCTCTTGAAACTCACCAAGCCACTTGCATCTCATGCTTTCAACCAAAGCAGCATGAGAAAATCTCATCATTTCCTCCATTTGTGAAGGCCCAAGGAAGTTCAGATGGGTACGATGACAGGCATAATCGAAATTATTTTCAGCTCATTCCAAAGAATTTGACTGAGAGCATGAAGTCTCATACCCATCGTCATGAACCCCTGGCTTTCTGTTGGCCTACAACGTTTGACACTATCGTCCATATTCACATGATCAGAATCTTTTGGAATCACCGCACGAGAGAACATAGACTGAGCTCCTCTTGGCTGTCTCTGGTCATGCTTCGACACCCTCAAGAAGGAACAATTTTTAATGATTGAAGGATTTTGGCAAGAAGTTCATAAAGTCTGGGATATTGGGATTTTCGGAACCAACTTAGGAGACATTTTTCTCGCTGTTGGCATTTTCCTGGTTTTCCTATTTGCACGCCGCCTGTTTTTTCAGACCACCATCAAGTCACTCAAATTGATGGTTCGAAAAACCAAGACCGACCTGGACGATCAAGTCCTCGCGGCCATTGGGAAACCATTGGAATTTGCATTTGTGGTCGTGGGGCTCTACGTAGCCGGACAATTTGTGGCACTGTCCGATACCCTCGCACATATCCTAGGACAAATGGTCCGATCAATGATTGCCGTCACCTTATTCTGGGCGATCTTTCGGGTCATTGATCCTTTATCCAGCTTATTTGACCGAGCCATTGGATTATTTGGCAGTGAAAGCATGCATGAAACGATCAAAGGCTTTTTTGTCAAAGTCACAAAGGCTATCGTGGTGTGCTTAGGAATCGCCGCCGTCTTCCAAGAATGGGGGTTTAATATCGCCGCCGTCCTGGGTAGCTTGGGCTTAGTAGGAATGGCCGTCGCACTGGGGGCTCAAGACTTCATTAAGAATATGTTTGCGGGACTCACTATTTTCCTCGATCGCATGTTTGAAAAAGGCAATTGGATTAAAACATCTGAGGTGGAAGGCAATGTTGAGGAAATCGGATTTCGAGCCACTAAAATTCGTCAATTTGACAAAGCTCTCGTGACCATTCCCAATTCAAAACTCGCCAGTGAGGCCCTCATTAACTTTTCTCGCATGACGCAACGGCGCATTTACTGGAACATCGGGGTGGAATATCGTACCACGAAGGAGCAACTCGCTGGCATCATTCAAGATATTCGTGAGTACCTTCAAAATCAACCTGACCTTGAAACCGACCCCACGCTAACCAAAACCTTTGTGTATTTGAATACTTTTGGAGCCTCCAGTGTCGATATTCTGCTGTATTGTTTTACAAAAACCACTGATTGGGGGGAATGGTTGGCCATCAAAGAACAATTGGCCTACAAAATCAAAGGGATTGTGGAAGGGCATGGGGCCAGCTTTGCATTTCCGTCAACGTCACTGTATGTGGAAACCCTCCCGCTTGGCACACCTGAACCCTTCACTCCTCCACAAGCCACGGCTCCTTCATCTACTCCCTCTCCACCATAACCAACCCATCTTCATTCAGGTTCCCATCTTCTCCCGACATGATCAGCTCCAGATATTGACCACTTCCCGGTTCTGACCTACTATGTCGAATTAAGGCAACACACATCAGTCTTTCCCGTTCAACAGCACTTGTGCCAAACGTGAATCAGTTCATCTATGGCCACTTCCACACACATCTTCCGTTTCGTCTTAATTAAGCCCTCTCACTATGACGACGAGGGCTATGTGATTCAATGGCTTCGGTCTTCTATACCCTCCAACACCTTAGCCGCGCTGTATAGCCTCGCGACAGACTGTGCGAAGCGTCACATCCTTGGAGACAATGTGGCGTTGGTCGTTGAGCCCTACGATGAAACCAACACCGTCCTGCCCATCAAAAAAATCATTCACCAGATTAAGGAGGCGGACCATGGACTCGTTGGCTTTGTCGGCGTACAAACCAACCAATTCCCGCATGCCGTTGATCTCGCTGATCACTTTTTACAGGCCAATATTCCAGTAGCCATTGGCGGGTTTCATGTCAGTGGCTGTCTCTCCATGCTGCCTTCACTGCCGCCTGACCTCCAACAAGCCCTGGATAAAGGTATTACCTTGTTTGCCGGAGAAGCCGAGGAACACCTGGATAGACTGCTCCAAGACGCCTATCAGCATCAGCTTAAACCGCTCTATAATGTCATGGACCAACTTCCCGGACTGCACAACGTTCCCTCCCCATTTCTTCCCTCTCATATCATCAAGAACACGTTAGGCCGGCTGTCGAGTTTTGATGCAGGACGCGGGTGTCCCTTTCAATGCAGCTTTTGTACGATTATCAATGTGCAAGGACGAAAGTCCCGTTGGCGGTCAGCGGATGACATTGAAACCCTCATCCGGACCAATCTGACACAAGGCATTCGTCGCTTCTTTATTACCGACGATGATTTCGCCCGCAATAAGGACTGGGAAGCTATCCTTGATCGCTGTATCACCATGCGAGAAGACGAAAAGCTTCCCATTTCCTTTACCATTCAAGTTGATACACTCTGTCATAAAATCCCTAGATTTATTGAAAAATGCGCACGGGCAGGCTGCCGCAATGTCTTCATTGGCTTAGAAAATATCAATCCTGACTCATTGATAGGCGCCAAAAAACGTCAAAATAAAATTTGGGAATATCGCAAAATGGCGCAAATGTGGAAGGACCACGGGTGCACGACGGTCGCTGGCTACATTCTTGGATTTCCCAACGATACGCCGGAGACGATTGCCCGTGACATCGCCATCATTCAAAAAGAACTGCCTTTAGATTGCCTTGAATTTTTCTATCTCACGCCTCTTCCTGGATCAGAAGATCATCAAAGGCTTTACAAGCAAGGGGTGTGGATGGAACCTGACATGAATTTTTATGATTTAGAGCATGTTACCGTCGAACATCCGATTATGTCAGCGGAGACATGGCGACAGGTTTACCGAGCAGCGTGGAACCAATATTACACCCCGGAACATGTAGAAACCGTCATACGGCGAGCCGCAACCAAAGGGCAAAACATCAACAAGGTGACTTCCCTTCTCACCTGGTTTTATGGCTGCACCACAATTGAAGGTATTCATCCTCTTGAAGGCGGCATCTTTCGACGAAAAATTCGAACGATGCGTCGTCCGACATTCCCAAAAGAAAACCCGCTCTGGTTTTATCCAAAGCGGGCTTTCGAAGTGCTTCAAACAGGTCTGAAATGGGGAATGCTCGTCTGGAAATTTCAAAGAATTTTAAAACGGGTCAAGGCCGACCCAGACAAAAAGGCGTATATGGACCTCGCCTTGACCCCGGTCTTAGAGCAGGACGAGGACGAGTTAGGACTCATGCAAGTGTTTGCGGATCATATCCCTCTGTCCCGGCAGACCAGCCCTTCCCCATCCAGATCTGCTTCTGGCTCATAACACGAGTGCCGTTTTTATGGATTCTGCGGCTCTTTTCCTTGAGGGGTCACGGCTTGCGGAGCCGGCTCTGACTCTGAAGGAGCGATGTCATCATCAGGTTCACCCTGATGACGTTGATGCTTGCGTTCGCCTTTTCCTGAATTCCGTTTGTGCTTTTTCTCTTTTTCCCCCTTTTTGATTTTTTTGTTGTGCGGCTTAGAGACGGCATCTTCGTCATGGTCATTTTCTGCACGACCATGACGAACCTCACCATTCTCTCGCCCTTGCCCCTTCAACGCTTCCATTTCCTCCTTGTGCCGATCCCGCAATTGCTCTCGTTCCTGTTGGTGCCTGTTTAATAATGATTTCATTTCAGAAGACATCTTATCGTGATCGCCAGATTTTCCCTTTTTCCCATTTCCCCGTCCTTTGCCTTTGTTCCCATGGTTGCCCCGTCGAGAACCACGATCTTTCGAAACGGCTTTTTCTTCTTGATCATCAACCAACACCACCTTGGAAGGTTGAGCACGATCTACCATCCAGAGGTGTGACCCACTCGCGGTCATAGCCAAGCTTGGCACGACAGTCAACGCCAGACTCCCGATCACACTACAACACCCAATCGCCCACTTCATGCGACAATCACTCATTTGGTGAAACTCCTCTGTTGATGTACATTGGTTCCCATAAATTTCTCACGATCTTGGCAAAACCGGCATCTAAAAATATTCTTACTCCCTATTTTTGACCGGAGGTTGATACGCCCAATCCTCTTTCCCTTCAACCACCGGCTTCAAAAAGAGTTCGACTCGTCGGTTCACACTTCGCCCATCTTTTGAGGCATTGGAAGCAATCGGATCCTGTTCCCCTCGCCCGGACACCAGCAGCCGCTCCATGTTCACTCCGCTACCAGTGAGACGGTTTGCCACCACGTCGGCCCGTTTTTCGGAGAGCCTTTGATTATAGGCATCCGCTCCCGTATCGTCGGTATGCCCAATGACATGGACCACGGTGCTATCATAGTTACTTAAGATAGTTCCCACTTTACCCAAGCTTTCCTGGAATCCAGGCTTAACCGCCGCACTATTCACATCAAACGTGGCCTCACTCCGCAAATTGAGTTGGAGCGTATTATCCTCAAGCCGTTTCACCTCAATAGCCTGATCCTGCATTTCCTTGGCTAATTGAGCTTCGATTTCCCGTTGCTGACGATCCATGTAATACCCCACTCCACCCCCAGCTAACACACCCACTGCCCCACCAATCGCAGCCCCTCGCCCTCGATGTTTTTTATCGACAATTGCCCCAAGGCCGGCTCCAGCCGCTCCACCAATGACGGCACCAATTTTGGTTTGCCGATTAGGGTCATCGGCACAACCCCAAATGCCTAACAGTCCACAAAGCGTAAAAAATACCACCACCCGATTCCCCTCCATCGCCATCCTCCTTCCCCTGAACATGCCAAAAAGATACGTCAAATGGTTTATCGACCATTTTCTGGCCAAAATTAAGAACATTCCGGAATTTTAAGAACGGAAACCGAATGTTCATCAAGAAAGGAGACAAGAGGCAAGACCCGTTACGGTGAAGCCGGTTGAAGTTGACGAATGATATAGTCCCGCTAAAAAGAGGGCAGACTATCCAGGCGATCCTGAAATGTTCGTTGCTGCTGTGAAGACACAACCTTATCCAAACCTAGTTCGCGTTCCAATGTGAATCGCTTGTCTACCGGTAACGCTTGAAATTGACTCCATAAGATATCGGTATCTTCATATTGCTCGCGGTTTCTCCTCTTACTCATTAAAGATTCACGCGGTTTTTCCTGTTTTTTGAGGTGATCTTGATACTGGGCATTCAATCGTTGCTGCTGATCGATAAATGTCTTTCGTGCGCGGTCAATTTTTTCAAGCGCCTGCGCTTGCTCCTCCGAAGTCATGGTTTGCCAACGCGGGGATTGCCGTAACCGCTCTTCATAGCCCGCAAACGGGGCCGCAGCACTCGGCTTTTTTGTGGTCAATTCCCTCTGGCCCTCTTTCAAGACATGACGTGGAGTATCTTGAGCAGCAGATTCGCCACCGAGGCCGTTACCACCCATCCCACAAGCCAAGACCACAACATGGAATATCATGGTTTTCGACATCCTATGATGGCCCATTAGTCACCCCCTTTTACCTCAATCAGGAATCTTTGTTCAGCCTTATTCCCTCACGGTTTACATCGCCCATTGATAGCGTCAATCCCAAGGCCATGGGAAAACTGAAGAAAAAAGTCGTGTGAGTGGCCAGAACTCCTGGTTGGGAATGAAATCTTGTACCGTGAACTTTTTGATGAATAATTGCAAGCCCTCTAAAATTTCCTCTTTCTACTCTTTTTTCAATAGGTTAGAATCCCCATGAGAAATGATCTATATTCCTAAGGTAAGCACCGGCACAAATGAGGGATGTATCCTTTTATATGAAATTTATTTTCCAACATGTCGTTGGGCATTACACAAAGGAGGTTAGGTATGACTGAAGGTACTGGAGGTATGTTTAGTGGGCACGTAACCAAAGGCCGTGTACTTATTGTGGATGATGAGCCGGATGTCAGAAAAGTTGTCAAAATGACGCTGACCAAAGCCGGGTATGATGTGATTGAAGCCGAAGATGGCGAAAAGGCTATTGCGGCCATTAAAGAAGGCGAAAACCCTCTGCTGTTGGACGTCATAATTTCTGACATTCGCATGCCCAAGGTCAATGGTGTCGAAGCCATCAACTATTTTCAACAACAATGGCCAAGTGTTCCATTAATCGTTCTCACAGGTTTCCCGGATATGGAAATGGCCACGGGGTTCCTGAAAAAGGGTATCGTCGATTATCTGGTAAAGCCGGTTGAAAAAGAAAAATTGATTAGCGCCGTGGCCAAAGCCATTGAACAAAGAGAAATCACCCGGTTGTAATATCTCTCATTGCCCGTCGTTTCCATCTTGGCCCCACGGCCTGAAAGGGAACAATACTCAATGAGCACAGTTTCACAAAACTCCGTAACGCCCTATCATTTTGATAGGGCGTTATGCTTTGGGAACAGGCGAGCGTTACCTGACGCACGGAGGGCCGCGATCTACATATTCCACGGCCTGCCAACATGAATCCGCAACATGGAGAACAGGACCAGGTGTCCGAACTGCTACCGATGACCGAATCACCAATCAATGTGGTCATTTTAGGGGCCGGGAAAGGGGGAAAGGCGCTACTGGAATCGCTCCTCACCCTGCCTCGTATTCATCTTATAGGAGTCGCGGACCACGATAGGGAGGCCCCAGGGCTGAAATTTGCCCGTCATCATCACATTCCCACGACCCAGGATGCCATCCAGCTCATTCAACAACCCAATGTTCACTTAATTGTGAATGTGACAGGAGACCCCTCACTTCAAGACAACATTCATCGCCATAAACACCCCAACACCGAAGTCTTAGGAGGAGCCGCCTCCAAGGTACTCTGGGAGATCATCCAACATGAATCCCTGATGCAAGCACAATTATTCCAAGCCGAAAAATTGGCGGGCATGGGCACCTTTGCCTCTGGGATTGCCCACGACATTAACAATCCGTTGTACATTATTCTCGCCATGGCCGAAGCGATTCAAGATGAGTCCGACCTCAACACCATTCATCAACATGCCACCGGCATCAAAGACGCCGCTCAACGTATCCACATGATTGCGAAAAATATCACCCTCTATGCCCGTGCGTCCCAAACCACAGAGTCAATGCCGGTTCCCGTCCAGCCAACCCTTGATGAAGCGCTCAAGATCGCCCTGTTTGCGAGCAAGCTGCATGAAATCACCGTGGTGAAAAATTATCAAGAGAACCTGGTCGTTGAGTCCAAACCGGAAGAACTGTTCCAAGTCTTTGTCAATCTCATGACCAATGCTATTCATGCGATGGAGGGCCATGGGCTCCTCACCCTCACGGCAGAAGCAGAGAATGGGCAGGTTCGCATATCAATCACAGACACAGGCAAGGGTATTGCCTCCGAACATTTACCGAAAATTTTCGACCCGTTTTTCACCACCAAAGCCCCTGGGCAAGGCACCGGCCTTGGCCTCTACAATGTCCGAACCCTTGTCCGTAAATATCAAGGCGAACTCACCGTGAACAGCACGCTGGGGAAAGGCACTACGTTCTCCCTTATCTTTCCTGATGCGGACCCCTCTCCCAGGTGAAAGGCGATGAGTAACATTCTCACCAGCGAGACTCCCATTCAACGGAAAAAAGGCCTGACCACGAAATTGGTCCTGTCCATGCTGTTGGTTGGCGCGTTACCCCTCCTCATCGGGTTATTTCTAGCATTTTACCAAGGAACCCAAAAAATTCAGGAGGTCAATGGAGCCAGCTTTGAAGCCTTGGCCACGGAAACCGCCAGAAAACTTGACATTGTGGTAGCCGATGAATTAACGCGAACCGCACTACTGACCACGGACGTCGACATCGTCAAAT
>Ga0224496_10001806_pt1 | contig 13089 bp, 13 predicted proteins | sample SF_Jul11_sed_USG_2_FD_168127 | JGI IMG/M metagenome (GOLD analysis project Ga0224496, IMG submission 168127) | Sediment microbial communities from San Francisco Bay, California, United States - SF_Jul11_sed_USGS_8_1 | ecosystem: Environmental > Aquatic > Marine > Sediment | place: USA... | reverse complement strand
GTCGGCACGCTGGTAACGCCGCTCGAGTTCCAGGGCTTCGGCCATGATCGAATGGTTGTGTTCGACGAAGGCATGGGTCGCATCCCATTCGCCAACGATCAACGCATGCCGGATAAAAAGATCGCGAGCCTGTTCAGGGTTGATCGAACCAAACTGAACCGGTCGCGTCGTCTGTAAAGGTAGGCCATAGAGCGACACCGATTCGTTGGCAACGGCCGCGCCTTTTTCGGGATCCCACCACGGTTCTGAATGTGAGCGCTTCACCAGGTGCTCGGCCGCGGCCTCGATCTCTTCGGGCGATATTCCGGCGACCTGTCGGGCCCACATCCTGGCGGTCTCGACCAGTTGACCGGCCATCACCCAGGTCGGTCCTCGCTTGAACAAGGTCGATCCTGGGGAAATCGAAAACCTGACACCTCGCGCCCCTCGATACTCGTAACTTTCCGGATCTTTCGTGCCCACCTGCGAAAGCAGCCCGGTGAGCAAGGCCTGATGTATCACCTCGTGAGATGCCGGATTCCTGACCCGCTTCATCCCGAGATCCTCAGTTGCCCGAACCAGCTGGCTGTGGACGTCTTGCCATTCGCGAACCCTGCGATAGTTCAAGAACTCTTCGCGGCACATCTTGCGAAACTGGTTCGATGATCGGCTCCGACGTTCTGACCCAAGATGACGCCATAGGTTCAGCCAGCTCATGAAGTCGCTTTGTTCGTCACGAAAGCGGGCATGGAGCTGATCGGCTTTGGCTTCGGCTCCGGTGGGCCGCTCCCGCGGATCCTGGATCGCCAGTGCGGCGACAATGATGAGAACCTCTCGCAGCGAGCCGTTACGGTCTGCCTCGACCAGCATCCGGGCGAGCCGAACGTCCACCGGTAGCCGGGTGAGCGACCGGCCAATCTTGGTGACCCAACGCGCCGACCCGACACTCCGGGGATCGACAGCCTGCAGCTCTGCCAGCAGCGCCATGCCGTCGCGGATGGTGCGAGCATCTGGCGGGTCGAGAAACGGGAACGTTTCAATGTCACCAATGCCCAGGGCGGCCATACGCAAGATGACCGAGGCAAGCTGTGTCCTGAGAATCTCGGGGTCGGTGAACTCGGGTCGACTTTCGAGATCGTCTTGTGAGTACAAGCGAATTGCAATGCCAGGTCCCAGCCGACCACACCGGCCGGCTCGCTGAGCTGCCGACGCTTGGGAGATGTCTTCGATCGGAAGACGCTGGACCTTGGTACGTTTCGAGAAGCGCGAAATCCGGGCAGTCCCACAGTCGACGACGTACCGGATACCCGGAACGGTCAACGATGTCTCCGCAACGTTGGTGGCGACAACGACCCTCCTCCCCGTGTGTGCCTGGAATACCCGATGCTGTTCGGCAGCCGACAGGCGACCGAACATGGGAATAACTTCGGTGTGGGGCAGGCGCAACTCGTCGAGTGCTTCGACTGCGTCTCGTATCTCCCGTTCTCCGGCGCAGAACACCAGGATGTCACCATCGCCTTCGGTGAATAGCTCTTGGACCGCCTCACAGATTCCCTGAGGTTGGTCTCGTACCTCGTCACGATTGGAATCGTCAAGCGCCCGATACCGGATTTCGACGGGATAGGTCCGGCCCGACACCTCCACGACCGGCGCCCCATCAAAGTGGCTGGAGAAGCGCTCCGTGTCGATCGTGGCTGACGTGATGATGACCTTCAGGTCCGGTCGTTTCGGCAGGATCGTCTTCAAGTACCCGAGGAGGAAATCGATATTGAGGCTCCGCTCATGGGCTTCGTCGATGATGATCGTGTCGTATTTCGACAGAAGGCGATCGCGGTGGGTCTCATTGAGCAGAATGCCGTCGGTCATCACCTTGACTCGGGTGTCACTCCCGACCTGATCCGTGAAGCGGACCGTATACCCGACCAGGTTACCGAGCGTGGTGCCCAGCTCTTCTGCGATTCGTTCGGCAATCGTTCGAGCGGCGATTCTTCTTGGCTGGGTGTGCCCGATCAGACGTGTTTGCCCCCTGCCCAGCTCCAGGCAAAGTTTGGGGAGCTGGGTGGACTTGCCAGACCCCGTTTCGCCCGCCACTACTACGACCTGGTGATCTCGAATAGCCGACAGCAACTCTTGGCGCCGCTCCGTGATCGGTAGGTCGGGATAGGTGACGGTGATCATGCCCTCATGATGGTCGATGGGCAGACACAAAAGAATCCCGGGCTAGGCCCGGGATTCTTACTAGCGGGATCGCTAGACGTCGGTTAGACGCCTGAACCAGCCAGAACTCGTGGTTCGATCTCTTCCTTGCGGGGTTCCGCACTCGCAATCCAGACCAACCCAAACCCGCTCAGCATCGTTACGAATCCGATGCCGGCTACCAAGGCGACCACGCCGGTTGCCAGTTGCAGAGTCGATGCCGTCACGGTGCCAACACCGAGCTCAGCGATCAACGCATGGGCCGTGCCGCTCCACACCTGTGAACGGGCGGGGCCTTCCAGTGGGTGCATCCGGTCAAAGTCCGTCCAGTACCGACCGTCGGTTTCGACGGTATAGGTGCCGGCAGCGAAGGTCTCGCCGTTGTACTCGACATCAGCGTCAAGGGTGACCTCGGTTGATCCATGCAACGTGTGATAGCCAATGGTGGCCATCTGGTACATGTACTCGCTCGGGGTGTTGACCACCGGATCTGCTGGATCAAGCTGTGACATAACGACCGGGTAGCCCCAGTCTTCGGTCAACAGGGCCATGATGGCGTCGGCGCCTTCGGTGGTGCCGCGGTCGATGAGCTTACCGTCGTCGTTGTAGCTCAGCGTGACGTTCTGCGCCTCACTGAAGGCCTGCAATGACTTGTTGCCGTCTCTGGCGATGTTGAATGCAATACCGGCTCCGACCAAAAATCCGAGGCCAATAACCGCTAGTACATAACCGAACTTCTTCATGCGGCTGTTCATGGTGCGATCCTTTCTTTACCGCTTTTGATCTACCAATGAGATCTTGTGATTTATTTCACAAATGAAGTATCCCATGTACCCTCCGCATCTTCTACGCCAAAAAGGCCCAGCCGTGAGAGCCAAAAGACCTATGCGCCAATCTGCATATACAAACCTGGATACCGAGAGGGACAAAGGCGGCGAGCGACCTGAAGTAGCGATCCTGGCAAATCCGGCGGTAACGTGACCTGTATGAAACAAGCACTCGCCTGCCTGTTGTTGGTTGTCAGTAGTTGCACCAACCCAGCGACCGCACCCACCACCAGCGGCGGGCCAAGTTCTTTCTGCGATCCGGTGATCGCCGCATATGCGCGGATCGATCCCTCCGACTCTTCGACGGTTCGAGCCCTGGTGGTGGCGATATCAGAGACTGCAATGGCGCTGGACGAAATCAACCGGGCGGTGTTTGTTGCTCACGGAGCGGAGCTGCAGGTCACGGTAACCGGCGGGGTTTGGTCGACTGCCAAACTTGCCGACGACCTCGGCATCGTCTGCGCCGTCGATCTGCCGGTGCTGGCCTCGCCGTAGAAGGTCGAAAGTTGCTCAGCTAAGCCGGGTTTGCGCCGATAATTACTCACGATGAGTATGAGGAAAGTGCTGGCATTATCGGCGATCCCGTCCGCCCTGCTGGCGTACGGATGGGCTCGTTACCAGAAGGCAGTCGATGAACTTGACCGCTACCAGCCGGCCTCGCCCGTTCTCCCTGGGACTCTGCACGCCATACCTACAACGTTTGGTACCGTGTCGTACCGCATCATCACCGGCGACCCAAGGCAACCACCGCTCGTCCTCATTCACGGATGGGGGCGCACCGGAGACTCGGCCTGGTGGACGATCGTCTGGAAGACCGACCGGACGATGATCCTGGTTGACCTCCCCGGCCACGGCCGGTCCCGTCTCAATGGTCCCTTTAGTTTGGACCTCGCTGCCGAGTCGGTGATCCGGATCATCAAACACGCCGAACTTGAGGATCCGGTAATCGTCGGCCACTCCATGGGTGGGGCCGTCGCTCTTCTCGTGGGCCGCAAGCTCGGGCGCCGGATTTCGCATATCGGGATCATCGCTTCTTCGGCATTTTGGGTGAGACCAAAGGTGGCCGTGACGTTGGCGGCTGCGCCATACGTCATGGCGCCAAACTCGCCGATCATCATCCGGCGCCAGCATCGGCAAGCCATTCAGGTGCCCAACGAAGCCGGACGGGTCGTTTGGGAGTATGCGGCACGTCCGGCCCGAAGCACGCTCGAGGCGACCGCTCGAGCGCTCAAGTCATTCGACGCGCGCAAATGGGACCGATCCGATATGGCGCCAATCACCTGGATGGTGACCAAAGCCGACGGCATCATCGACCCCGACGAACAAGTGACCTCGGCGCGCATCTTCACGGAAGACATCGTCGAAGTTCAGGCTGAGCATTCCGTCGTCATGGACAATCCCGACATCGTCGCACCCTTCCTGGAACTATTGGGCGCCCGAACGACACGTCCAGCCCATCAGGTCGTGGATCTTTAGACTCGATTTCACGCCAAATCGGGTCACAAGCTCGACCTAGCGCGTAGCCTTGGATCAGAGGTATGCGTACACGAGGGCTCGGAATCTCTACAGTTGCCTCCGCCGTTCTCCTGGTGGGAACGGTTCTTGTCTCCGCGCCAGCCGCCGCCTCCGGCACCTTCTCAGATGACGACGGATCCGTGCACGAAGGCGCCATCGAAGCGATCGCCGCCGCCGGTATCACCATCGGCTGCAACCCACCCACCAACACCAAATACTGCCCAGACCGCCCCGTCACCCGCGCCGAAATGGCCACCTTCCTCGCCCGCGCCCTCGATCTAGAGGTGGTGGTACCACCTCTACCGCCTCCACCACCTCCTCCACCAACCGGATCGGCCGTCACTTTCGCCGCAGCTGGAGATTTGGGTGCCGAGACCAGCACGGCCGCGGTACTCGGTCACATCGGAAGGTCGGAGGCGGAGTTCCTGTTGGCACTCGGAGACTTGAGCTACAACCAGATCACCCCGGAGTCGTCATGGTGTTCCTGGGTCAGATCGAACCTTGGCGCAAGCTTGCCAGTGCAGATGGCCGTAGGCAACCACGAACACGACCACGGCTCGGACGGGTCCTGGGACAAGTTCGCGCAGTGCCTACCTGACGCCATGAGTTCGACCGGCAACTACCCGGCCCAGTACTTCTTTGATCTCCAAGGGACCGTTCGCATGATCGTGGTGAGCGCCGGACTCACGATCGACGGCCATCCTTACACCTATGAGTCCGGCTCGGCCGACGCCGAGTGGTTGACTGCGGCCATCCGGTCGGCACGGACCTCTGGTATCGAGTGGGTTGTGGTGGGTACGCACAAGCCCTGCATCTCCGTCGGAAAGAAGAGTTGCGAACCCGACCGCCACCTCACCGACCTGGCGGTCAGCGAAGGCGTCGACCTCATGCTCCATGGCCACGACCACAATTACCAGCGAACCCACCAGCTGTCCTGCATATCGGTGGACTCGTTCAGTCCTGCGTGCGTGTCAGACGCCGACGGGAATCACCGGGCCGGAGACGGAACGGTACTCGTGGTCTCGGCGGCGGTGCGGGACACGTCCCTGTACGCCGTGTCGGGTTCTGACAGCGAAGCCGGATACTTTGCCGACTCTATGGGTGCCAACAGCGTCGATTCGGGGGCCGGGTACGTGGAAGTCACGGCAACGCCCGACTCGCTGATCGTCGAGTTCATCGGCGTGACCACCAACCATTCCGATGCATTCGAAATTCGCAAATAGGCGGGTTCAACGACCAACCCTGCCCACCTAGAGTGGCGACATAACCATGCGCACCATTGCCCTTCGCTTCGTTCTTGCATTTGTCGTGGTAGCAGGCGCCGCAGCTTTGGTGATACCTCGACTTCCGAACCAATCTCTCCCAGAGGCAGCGTCAACTACTTCGACGACCTCGCCAGACGAAGCTTCTGCTTTGCTGTCCACAACCACAGCCGGTTTGACCCCGCCGACCACGACGGGTGATGCCATCCCGACGACCGAACCCGAGCCTACGGTCACGTTTGCAGCCGGAGGCGATCTCGGAGCGACCGAGCGAACGGCCGAGGTGCTGACGGCAATCGGTGAATCGGCGGCCGAATTCATGTTGGCAATCGGTGATCTCAGCTACAGCCATATCGAACCTGAATCCGCCTGGTGCGATTGGGTGAACGAACGCATCGGGCCTGACATCCCTATGCAGGTGGTTGTCGGGAATCACGAGGACGACGGTGGGCCAGACGGCCTAATCGGCAATTTTGTCGCATGCCTGCCCGACCGGATGAACTCTACGGGCAAGTACGGAGTCCAATACTTTTTTGATATCGATTCGACCGTGCGAATCATCATGCTTGCGGCCGATACGCGCGTCGACGGCGAAAAGTACAACTACGACCCAGACTCAGAGCAAGAGCAATGGCTGATTGATGCGGTCACCGGGGCCCGGGCGGCAGGCATTCAATGGGTAATTGTTGCCAGTCACAAACCATGCCTGTCGGTTGGCGAGAAGAAATGTGAGTCCGGGGGGCATCTTGCCCAGTTGCTCGTCGATCTGGGTGTCGACCTGGTCCTCTATGGCCACGACCACAACTACCAACGAACCCACCAACTGTCCTGTATAACGGTAAATTCATTCGATCCGGACTGTGTCGCCGCAGAGGGGAACGACCTGAGCGCCGGCGACGGGACAGTGTTCGTCACTGCGGGAGTCACCGGTAGGACGGGCATGTACAAGGTCGACCCGAACGACTCCGAGGCTGGATATTTCGCTGACTTCATGGGGCCGGATCATCCCGAAGCCGGGAACGGCTATGTGGAGATAGCTGCAACGCCCCGTTCACTGGAGCTGCGCTTCATCGGCGTCACGTCCGATTTCTCGGACGGGTTCATAGTCCACAAATAGCCCCTGGCATTCAACGGCGGAAAACCCGAGAGCACGAGATGCCATCTTGTCACCAGGTCGGCACTTCGACGCTCGGCAGCTTCTAAACGTAGTCGCGGCAGAACCGTTTGCACCACCCGCTCGTACTGGTCACCGAAGTGCGTGAACGAAGTCAGAGGAGAGGATCAACATTGAAACGTCTTGTACTCGCCACCGCGGTTCTCACTGCTATCACGGCCTGTGGGACGAGCGGGGTCACCGAGTCGACTGTGGTGACACCATCGTCAACGACTCCGACGCCGACCACTCAGCCAACTCCAACCAGCACGACCGTCGCCGACACGACCACCACTAGTACTGCTGAGGTCGAGAACGTCCTAACCGTGGTCGAGTCAGAGTTCGGCCCGATCTTGGCCGACGGCGAGGGATACACCCTCTACATGTTCGTCCCCGACAACCGAAGCGACAGCGTTTGCTACGGCGACTGCGAGGCGGCGTGGCCAGCGTTCTACGCGCCAGCTACTTCAGCTGACGATGTGGACGACTCGCTTGTCGATACCACGCAACGCACCGATGACACCTCCCAGGTGACGTATAACGGTTGGCCGCTTTACTACTTCGCCAATGATGAAGCGCCGGGCGACACAACCGGGCAAGGCCGCGGACTCGTGTGGTACGTCGTAAATCCGGAAGGCGTACCACTCGTCGCAGCGGAAACGCCGGTGAACCAGCTCACTGTCATCGAGTCATCCTTCGGTCCGATTCTTGCGGACGAGACGGGCAACGTGCTTTACGTGTTTCTCCCCGATGAGCAGAGCGAGAGTACCTGCTACGACGACTGCGAAGCTGCTTGGCCGCCTCTTCTGGCCCCGGCCTACGCCGGAAACAACATAGACGGGACACTGGTCGAATCGACGGAGCGGACCGATGCCACCGTACAGATAACGTACAACGGCTGGCCGCTCTACTACTTCGCCAACGACGAAGCGCCAGGCGACACCAACGGACAAGGTCGCGGCGACGTCTGGTACGTGATCGGTCCCGACGGCGAGGTGATCGAGGGCTAATCGTCAAGATACGAACCGGTTGACACCCAATTGCGTACTGTTGGGGGTATTGAATGACGCAAATCTCATCCGTCGGTTTCAGCGGGGTGACCCTGAAGCGATCCGGGCGCTCTACCGCTCGTACTCTCGCTCGGTCTTTACCGTCGCCTATGGGGCGCTCGGAGACCGATCGCTTGCAGAGGAGGCCGTGCAACTGACCTTCACAAAAGCCTGGCGGGCCGCCGAACGGTTCGATACGGCCAAGGGAATTGCCCCGTGGTTATACACGATCGCCCGGCGAGTCGCCGTCGACTTATACCGGCGCGAGCGCCGCCACGAGTCGTCGGAACTCGATCGAGAGATCGCCGTAATGCCGCCGAGTTTCGAGGGGATGTGGGAGGCCTGGGAAGTTCGTGGAGCGCTCGACAAACTGCCGGACGACGAACGTGCCATCATCGAAACGACCCACTACCGCCAACTCACGATGACTGAAGCTGCCGAAGAGTTGGGAATCCCGGTCGGCACCGTGAAGTCTCGGTCCCACCGAGCGCACCGGCGACTGGCTGAATCATTGAGCCACCTACGAGAGGAGACCGCATGACCTGCGACGACTTTCAGGCTCAGTACCTGGCGCGCAACGGTGGAGCAGATGCTGACGCTCATCTGGCTGGCTGCAACTGGTGTCGGAGCCGAATCGAGGAGCTTGACGCCATCCGCCTCCAACTCGAAGCGACTGCCATGTGGGAAGCCCCCTCGAACGAACTCGAGGAAGCCGTCGTCGCCTCACTGAGGCGAACGCGCAGCCCTATCGCACCAACCAACCGGGCCTGGATCGCCACTGCCGTCGCCGCGCTTGTGGTGGTTTTTGCGGGAGCGTTCGTTCTTGTCCAGAGCCGCCAACCAGACTGGGACATCGCCCTGCCCGCCAGCCCTGGCATAGGCGCCACGGCGTCGGTTGCAGGATGGAATACACCCGCAGGGACGCGCATGGTGTTTTCCATCGACGGGCTGGAGCCAGCCGGCGAAAACGAGTACTACGAAATCTGGCTCACTGCCAACGACGGCCGCCATGTCTCGGCCGGAACTTTCACCGGGTCTGGCAAGATCGCATCATTTGCCGGTGTTTCACGGCGAGACTTCCCACGGATTTGGGTTACCCTTGAGCCAAACGACGGCGACGAGGGCATCGGCGGACCGACCGTTCTCGATACGGGCAGCTGACTGCTTCAGTCCTGGAGCGCCGACTCGTAGCTGTCGAGAATGGCTTCGAGATCGGCCCGTGATCGGGCCGCCATCCGACGGACGATCCATCCCAAGCCGCGTCGGGGTTCGGCTCGGAACCGCATCCGGATCGTCGATCCTGCTCCGTGCGGTTCGACTTCCCAGGTTCCTTCAAAGGCGCGGAACATCAGGCGTAGGTCGATCGGATAGCTCGAAACGTCGACCTGCATCGAAACGAGGCGCCGCGGCGACGTGCCGCTCCACTTCCAGGATCACCGAGCCGCGTCCCCATCCGGATACGCGTCATGCCGGTGCAGCCAGGCCATCGGCCACTCGAGGTCGCCCTCGTCGCGACCTCTAGCAGTGAGATCGAGCATGTGATAGGCCCCATTGATCATGTCGAGTCCACGCGAGAACGTCTGATAGGTGAGGAAGATCCGGCCATCATCCTTTCGATAAAAGGCGCTCATCCCCGGGGACTCCTCGCCGTAGTTCGTCTGAGTCCCGAAGTTGTAGGCGGCAGTCTCGTCCCCGGGATCGAAACTGACTCCCATGTCGAAGTTGAAACGAGACTGCGCCGACGAGACCCACCGGAACGTCCATCCCATACGGGCCTTGTACGACTCGATTTCGTCGATCGGCGCACGGGAGACGGCCACCAAAGCGGTGTCCCGGTGCGCCAGGTGCACGTCGACGCCGTCGAAGTTGTCAGCCCAAAACGAGCACGACGGACAACCCTCAACCCAACCGGGCCCCATCATGAAGTGATACACGAGAAGCTGGTGATGGGGTCCGAACAACTCTGCCAACGACACCTGTCCGGTTGGAGTATCAAAGGCGTACTCGGCGGCTACTTCCACCCAGGGCAGAGCCCGACGCTGCCGGCTCAATTCATCTCGTTGGCGGGTGAACGCTTTTTCGGCTGTCAGATGCTCAAGTCGGGCGGCGGTCCATTCCTCCATCGTTGCCACGATCTGTTCCATGTCACCTCCGAACGATTGGTCATAAACGTACCAGACCCGTCTCGACGGAGATCGGACACAGCCGGCACTCATCAACGAACGGGCCCTACCGGATTCGACAATCCGGCCAGGATCTCAATAAGTCGCCAAGCTGAATGCGGCTTTATGCCCTACCGCGCCATGAGATCGGCGAGTACCGTCGATCCATGTTGTCGTTCGATGGTCTAACCAAACGGTACGGTGACGTGGTCGCGCTCGACAGAGCCTCGTTTGACGCTCCGGCCGGTCGGATCGTCGGCTTTCTCGGACCGAACGGGGCGGGGAAAACAACCGCCATGCGATGTGTATTCGGCCTGGCCCAACCCGACGCCGGGACTATCACCTGGGACGGCCGACCGGTAGCGGAGGCCGATAGGCTCTCGTTCGGGTACATGCCTGAAGAACGCGGTTTGTACCCGAAGATGCGCCTTAGTGACCAACTGGTGTACTTCGGGAGACTGACGGGACTAACTCCGAGCGAAGCCAGTAGGCAAGCCGATTACTGGCTGGGCCGCCTGGGCCTCGCAGGCCGGGCTGGTTCAAAGGTCGACGACCTGTCTCATGGTAACCAACAACGGATGCAGCTGGCCGTCGCCGTTGTCGGTCACCCCAAATTGCTCGTCCTCGATGAACCTTTCGCTGGCCTCGACCCGCTCGGAGTCGAAACCATGGCTGACCTGCTCGGGGAGCTCGCCGGGTCCGGGACCGGGATTCTGTTTTCGAGCCATCAACTCGACCTGGTGGAGGATATCTGCGAGGACGTCGTCATCATCGATAAGGGCAGAGTGGTCCTCTCTGGCAATGTCGAGGAACTGAAATCGCAATCTGACCATGTTCGCGTCGAAGTCATGGTCGATGGCCGCCCGTGGGCCCCCGAGTCACCAGAATATGTGCCGGCCAGTCGCAGCGTCAGGGGCGGCAACTTCGTCGTCGACAGCCACATAACGATGGAACAGGTGCAGACTGAGGCCGAACGGTCCGGGTCGGTGACTCGGTTTAGCTACGGACCGCCTCATCTGTCTGATCTGTTCCGTGCCGCGGTCAACCATGAATAGCCTCCAAACCATCTTCCTCGTCGCCGGTCGGGACTTCAGCCAGCGAATCCGGAGCCGGGTCTTCCTCATTTCGATGGCGATAATGATGTTGCTGATCCTCGGACTTGGGCCGCTTATGGCTTCCCAAATCGAAGCGGCGACTTCTGCCGCCACCGTGGGCGTGATCGGACAGCCACCGTACGCCGCCGCTCTGTCCGAGTCCGCCGACGCCCTGGGAATCGACATCGAAGTTGTACCAGTCTCGAGTCGTTCGGCTGGTGAGACGATGCTCTCCGACGGCGATCTGGAAGTGCTGCTTGCCGGCAACGAAACCATCTGGCAACGGTCCGTGAGTCCGTCGCTGAACGCCTTGGTGCTAACAGCCGCGCAAGCAACGGCTCAGCAGGAGGCCATCACAACACTTGGCCTTAGCAACGAAGAGGCAATGTCCCTACTGGCTCCGGCCTTGCCGAAGTCGGTGGTGCTCGAGCCACCGGACGACGATGCCGCGGTTCGTGAAGGTCTTGCCTTCTTTGGCGTTGTCGTTCTCTTCATGGCAGTCGTGCTTTCGGGTCAATTCGTGCTGCTCGGGGTCATGGAGGAAAAGTCGAGCAGGGTCGCTGAGGTGGTACTCGCCAGACTCCGACCGATGCAATTGCTCACCGGGAAAGTCATCGGCATTGGCGCGCTCGGCTTGCTACAACTCTCAGTTCTCGGCGGCTCCCTTTACGCGTTGACACGGATGGTCGACCTCGATGCGATTCCCGGTCTCGGGACCTGGACCGGGCCGATGATCGGGTCGCTCATCATGTGGTTCCTGCTCGGTTACGCCATGTACAGTGTTCTGTACGCAACGGCAGGCTCCCTGGTCACCCGCCAGGAAGACGTTCAATCGGTGTCGTGGATCCCGATGCTGGGACTCCTCCCTGGCTACTTCATCGCCTTGATCGTCAGCGAAGACCCCGAGTCAACGCTTGCGACCGTCGCGTCGATCGTCCCGATCTCAGCTCCGATGGTCATGCCAGTTCGTGCTGCGGGCGCCAACGTTCCCGGCTGGCAGTACGGCCTGGCTGTCGCTCTTTCGATCGTGACCGCATACCTGCTCATGATGGCGGCGGGCCGCGTCTACCGGGGCAGCATGCTCCGGACATCGAAGACGAAGATTCGTGATGCGTGGCGGGCAGCCGGCCCGAGCCGGCCGCAATAATCCACAATGTTGGTTAGCGGTCTTCAGGAGCCTCGTCGTAGTAGTCGAGCCGTTCGATCGGCATCACAATCGCCGTGAGCATATTCATGATGTGGGCGGTTATCCGCTTCAGATAGCGGTAGTACAACGCCCGTGCCACCGCTTGGTCCGCCGTGCCTTCTGACCGGAAAGCCGCCTTGATCTTGTGGTCATAGTCGGTGAGAAACCCATCGGCCTTGTCGATCAGCTTCTGAGCCTGCGCTTCATCCTGCGAGGCGAAAGTAGCGGCCGCATCGTCGATCAGCTGGCCGACCGCATCTCGATATGCGAGCAACTCATCGTGGTCTTCTGCGAGTTCGAAGTTGGCCCCGTACTTGGCCAAATCGTACATATTCTTGGCGTAATCGCCGATCCGCTCGGCGTCTTTAACAATGCTCATATACGCAAGGACGGCCGGGAGGTCAACCGTTGTGACAGCGGAATGCATCATGAGGGATCGTCGGACTCGCTGCTGTGCCGTGTTGATCTCCTGGTCGGTGGAGCGCACTGTCTGCTTGGTTTGCTTGCTCTTGCCGCCACCGAAGACGGCGTCAGTGGCGGTATCGAAAACGGTGCGCCCGTCCGCCAGCATGCTGACGAGAGTACCTTTGACCTCATCGAGAGTCGATTCGCCTCGTCCGCGGAAAAATGCCATCACCATGGTCGTCTCCTATCTCAAGACCAGAA
>Ga0224496_10001805_pt1 | contig 13095 bp, 12 predicted proteins | sample SF_Jul11_sed_USG_2_FD_168127 | JGI IMG/M metagenome (GOLD analysis project Ga0224496, IMG submission 168127) | Sediment microbial communities from San Francisco Bay, California, United States - SF_Jul11_sed_USGS_8_1 | ecosystem: Environmental > Aquatic > Marine > Sediment | place: USA... | reverse complement strand
GCATTCACCCCCAGCCAGGTTTCGGCGAACTGCAGTGCGTCGCCGCGGGAGGCAACTTCGCCGGCGGCTTGAGCTTCGCGCAGGGCTTCGAGCAGCGCGCCGATGCGCGGGCCGGGCTTTAGATCGAATTCTTTGATCAGGTCTTTTCCGTCCAGCAGCGCCGGAGGAAAGAGGCGTTCTTCGGCTTGCTCCCAATAGGCTTCCAGGAGGGTGCGCAGTACGTCCAGGTGGGCTGCCAAGGTCTCCTGTGGCAGGGTCTTCTGGTAGGTGGCCAGCAGGTCGGCCAGGGAGAGCAGGCAGACATCTATCCCGGCTGCTCCTGTATCGCGGAAGAAGCGGTAGACGGCACGGCGGGAGGGCGGCATGGGCGCATTGGCCAAGTGCAGCGGGCGCATGTGGTGGCGAATGATCGTGGACAGATGTTGGTTCTCGAGATTGCTCAGATGTAGGGCGCTGGCGCGGGCGGCAGCGGTTTTTGCGCCGCGGTTCTCGTGGTCGAGGAAGCGAATGCGGCCATCCTCGTCTACGCTGCGGGTTGGCGGCTTGGCAACGTCGTGATACAAGGCGGCCAGGAATAGCAGCGGGCGCAGGCCGCGCTCACGGGTCAGGCAACTGGAGAGGTGGGCGCTGATCTGCTGGCGGTAGCGGCCCAGGCGCAGTACGACCAGCCCCATTACCAACTGGTTGGCCGTTTTTTGGTCATAGTGTTCGTCTAAGGCGGCTAGTAAACTCTCTAGGTGTTGGACGGTGTGCAGGGTGTGTTCCCACACATCGGAGACGTGCGGTGGAGACTGGGTGACGCCTTTGAGGGCGGCGAGTTCGGGCAGCACAAACGGCAGGACGCCAAGCATTTCTAAGGCGCGCAGGGATGCGGCAGGCTGTGGATTGGCGAGCATGCGAAACAGCTCATCGCGCCGTCGTTCGGGTGAGGTGTTCTCTATGCCGGTGACATTTTGGCGCATTGACTGGCGGGTTTCGGGAACGATCTGCATGCGGTAGGCTGCCGCAAAGCGCACCGCCCGCAGGATGCGCACGGGATCGTCTTGGAAGGCTGTGGGGGAGCAGGCGCGCACTCGTTTGGCGAGCAGATCGGCCATGCCGCCCAGCGGGTCGAGGATGGTTTGGGGTTGGCGAATATCCACTGCAATGGCGTTGATGGTGAAGTCGCGGCCGCGCAGATCGCTTTCTAGGTCCGGGCCACGCATTGCGGCGAAATCGAGCACCTGGCGGAGGCCATCCTCTTGGGTGAGCACGACGCGCCCGGTCTGATGTTCGTCGTCCATGCGGTAATATGCGCCGCCAAGCTTGTTGGCGACCCGGCGGGCGATCTTGAGGGCTTCCTTGGGCAGGGTAAAATCGAGGTCGTGGGAGGCGCGCTGCAATAGGGCATCACGCACGGCGCCACCGACCAGATAGACACTGGCCTTTGCGGGCAGGGCGGCTTGAACCTGTTCAAGCAGAGGGGAAAAGATCAGTTGGTTTGAAGTTGGCACGTAGGAAACCTGGGGTTTTTCTTTGAATCTCGCAGCTTGGGCGGCCTGCAGCGCTTGGAGCGGGGTACCGCCCTGGCCGACAACGCGCTGGCCGACCCGGGCAACCCAACGCCCGGCATAGGGGTGGTGGGGGTCTTGCGAACCCGGCACAGACGGCGGCTTTTCGGGCATGGCCTTATTCTGGGGGAGTGTATTCATCCAGGTCTACTACGCCGATGAAAGGCAGATTGCGGAAATATTCATCGAGGTCAAGGCCATAGCCAAAGACGAATTTGTCTTCAATATTAAAGCCAGTGTAGTGGATGGGAACAACGGCTTCACGGCGGGAGGCTTTGTCCAGCAGCGTACAGACGCGCAGGCTCTTGGGGTGGCGGGTCTCGAGCATTTCAAGCACCGAGGCGATGGTGTGTCCGCTGTCAACGATATCCTCGACGAGCAGCACCTCCCGGTTGTGGATATCGCTGCTCAAGTCCAGGGTGATGCGGACTGTGCCGGTGGAACTGCGTGCGCCAGAACCGTAGGATGAGACGGCCATAAAGTCAATGGCGTGGGGTGTAGAAACATTACGCATCAGGTCGGTGAGGAACATGATCCCGCCGCGTAAAATGCAGATGAGCAGCAGGTCCTTACCGGCATAATCTGTGCTGATCTCAGCGCCCAATTCGGCAATCCGGGCTTGCAGCTTGTCTTCGGGGATGAGAATCTCGGAGAGGAATTTATTGTAATCTGGATTGGGAAGCATGGCTTGGCTCCGATCATTCATGGGGGACTTGGTGGTGCGCGCGGCAGCGCGCTTCGTACATCTCTTCGGCGCCAACGATGACAATCGGGTCGTTGTAGCGGGCGGGTTTGCCATCCACCAGGCGTTGGGTGCGTGAGGCGGGTTCGCCGCAGACCATGCAAATGGCGTGTAGTTTGTCGACGCGCTCGGCTTGGGCGATCAATGCAGGCATTGAACCAAACGGCTCGGCGCGGAAATCGGTATCCAACCCGGCAACGATGACCCGCAGGCCCTTATCGGCCAATTCGCCCACCAAAGGAACGATGCCGTCATCCATGAATTGGGCTTCGTCGATGGCGACCACTGTGGTATCGGGGTCCAGGCTGGCGCGTATGGCGGCAGCATTCTCGACTGGAGTGGCCTGGTATTGGCTGCCGGCATGGGAAGTGACGTGATCGATGGCATAGCGCGTGTCAATGGCGGGAGTGAAAACTTGGACCTTTTGGCGGGCGATGCTGGCGCGGCGCAGACGGCGGATCAGCTCATCTGTTTTGCCGCAGAACATGGAGCCAGTGATGATCTCTACCGACCCGTTGTGGTGTTTCATGGGCACCTCGAAGTGAATTGCGAATAGCAAACAGCGAATGAGGAATGGTGAATTAAGTTGGGTGTCTTTCTTGTACGGATAAGTTTACTAGAAGATGGGGCGCTTTACAACCAGATGCGCCTTAAAAAGTTCTAGGTGTGGACGATAAAAAAACGCCCGGTATTCACCGAGCGTTTTTAATATCATGTGTTTTGAATTGCTTATTATTCGTCTTCTGGGAGGGTGTAGCCCAAGCGGCGTAAAGCCTTCTTTGCGTCGGCCAGGGATTTGCGACCGATACCGTCAATTTCGAGTACGGCTTCATCGCCCTCGCTCAATTTTTTGAGGAACTCGCCAACGTTGGTGATCTTGGCCTTGGCAAATGAGTCCACGGTGCGTTTGCCCAGTTCCAATTCGGCCATGGGGCGATCTGGAGAGACCTGGGCGGCGGCGCTGGCTTCTTGCTCTTCAACGTATTTTTGGCGCGCTTCCAAACGTTTGTAGAAGCGGTCTACTTGGCCTTCGGTGTCGACGATGCGCTGCTCGCCGGTAAAGAAGGGGTGGCAGTTGGAGCAGATGTCCACACGTAATTCTGCCAGGGTTGAGCCGGTTGTCCAAGATTCGCCGCAAGCACAGGAGACCTTGGCTTCCGGGTAATAAGTAGGGTGAATTTCAGCCTTCATCGGGGTTACCTTCCTAAAACGTCAAGACGCCAATCCGTCCAAACGTTAAACATTTATTTTGCAGGATTGACACTAACTTGCTTGTGACCGCCGCGGATATTTTCATAGACGACAACGCCGTCTGCGGTGGCGAACAAGGTGTGGTCTCGGCCCAAGCCGACATTGCGGCCGGGGCGAATGGGGGTGCCGCGCTGACGGACCAGAATGTTCCCGGAGCGCACGACTTCGCCGCCGTATTTTTTCACGCCCAGGCGTTTGGAATTGCTATCACGACCGTTGCGGCTGGAACCGCCGCCTTTTTTATGAGCCATATTATCCTCTCAGCCTTATTTCTTGTCGTCGGTTTTCTTGGTGGTTTTCTTTGCTGCTGGTTTTTTCTCAGCAGGAGCGGCAGCTTTCTTAGCGGCCGGTTTTTTCTCAGGGGGGGCTGCGGCAGCCGGTTTGGCTGCTGGTTTAGCCGGTGCTTCGTCGGTTGGTTTTGCTGCAGCTTTGGTTTGGATCGAATCAATCTGCAAGCGGGTGTACTGCTGGCGATGGCCGCGTTTTAGACGATAGCGTTTGCGGGGGTGGTACTTGAAAACCAGAATCTTGGGGCCTTTGAATTGATCAACGATGGTGGTTTTAACGGTGGCCCCGGATACGGTAGGCGTACCAACGGTGATGTTGTTGCCATCGGATACCAGTAAGACACTCTTGATTTCTATTTTCTTACCGATCTCTTCGGGCAGGCGGTCCACCTCGATGGTGGCGCCTTCGACAGCCTTATACTGCTTGCCGCCGCTTTCAATAATGGCGTACTTCATTTCGCTTCCTCCAAGCTTCACTTCGCCGCCGGTTACGCGCCATGATATTTAGGTGGCGCCCAAGTGCGGGGAAGTTGGGGATATACAAGTTTATGCCCCAGCAAAGATCTGCCGGGGCAGTAGCAGGGCGTATTATACAGGAAGAATCTATAGACTGTCAACGATTTTTATGAATTTCATTGGGCAAAGATATGGCGATACAGCTAAACAACCATATCCATTATCAACCATTAGGGAAGTCCCGTTGATTTCTCGATAAATTTTAGGTCATATGTCCTAGTATATTGGGGTCAATTGACCTAAAAGTGGGTGGTCATACGGCAAAAAGATAATTTATAATACGTGGGTAATTCCACATAAACAAGGGATTTCCTGCGGAGGGATGCCATGACAGAGAAGAAGTGGGTCTACCGGTTCGACGAGTTAGCGATCGCGGAAGCTGATGTCGGGGAGGACTGGGAGGCGGTACGCGGCCTCTTGGGTGGCAAAGGCGCTAACTTGGCCGAGATGACCCGCATCAATGTACCCGTGCCCCCTGGGTTTATTGTCACAACCGAGGCATGCAATGCTTATTTAGCCGCCGGGGGCAATCCTCCTGAACGTATGTGGGATCAAATCCATACTTCCCTTAAACAAATTGAAAAAGAAACGGGTAAAACTTTTGGCAGCGCAGCGAACCCGCTATTGGTTTCTTGTCGTTCGGGTGCAAAATTTTCTATGCCGGGAATGATGGATACTGTGCTCAATATCGGCTTGAATGACGAGACCACCCGGGGTCTGGCGGAATTGACGGGCGACCCTGGTTTTGCGTACGACGCATACCGGCGATTGGTGCAGATGTTTGGCTGCGTGGTGTTAAGTATCCCGGATGAAGCCTTCGAGGATATCCTTGAAGAGCATAAGGAGGCGAAGGGCTTTAAGTCTGACACCGAATTGGAAGCTGAAGACTGGGAAGGGATTACGCAGAGATTTAAAGGAATCATCCAGGACCACAAGCAAATTGAATTCCCCCAAAAACCGCTAGAGCAGTTGCGAATGGCTACTCAGGCGGTTTTTGATTCTTGGAATGGCAAACGCGCGGTGGATTACCGCAACGCGGCCGGCATCTCCCATGAGTTGGGCACTGCGGTGAGCATCGTTACTATGGTGTTTGGCAATATGGGCAATGATTCCGGTACTGGGGTGGCCTTTACACGTAACCCGGCCAATGGGAAGAAGGTGCTTTATGGGGACTACTTGTTAAACGCCCAAGGTGAAGATGTGGTCGCTGGGATCCGCAATACATCTCATATAAACGTGATGGCCGAAGAGATGCCGGAGACATACCAGCAGTTTGTGGCGATCTGTGAGCGGCTGGAGCAGCATTACCGCGAGATGCAGGATGTGGAATTTACGATCGAACGCGGTAAATTATGGATGCTGCAAACGCGCAACGGCAAACGCACGGCTAAGGCTGCTGTGCAGATCGCCGTGGATATGTTTGCCGAAGGATTGATCTCCAAGGAGGAAGCTGTGCTGCGGGTGAAACCCGAGCAGGTCAACATCTTGCTGCATCCCCAATTTGAGCCTCAGGCAGAGAAACAAGCGGAAGCAGATGGATTGCGTTATGCCAACGGCGTGAATGCTTCGCCAGGGGCGGCGGTTGGCCGGGTGTATTTCGATGCCGATACTGCGGAACGCATGGCCAAAAAGGAACACCAGGATGTGATCATGGTGCGGCCGTTCACCAAACCGGATGACGTGCATGGCATGTTGGCGGCCAAGGGTATTCTGACCAGCGAGGGTGGTGCGACATCGCACGCAGCTGTGGTTGCCCGTCAATTCGGCGTGCCATGTGTGGTTGGCGCGTCGGCGGTGAACATTGACCTCAAAGCGCGGCAAATGAGCGTCAATGGGGTGGTCGTGTCCGAGGGGGATTGGCTTTCGGTAAACGGCACCAGCGGGGATGTTTATTTGGGCCAAATGCCGACGATCGAACCGGTGTTGGAAGAGCAAACCGAACTGCTCACCTTGCTGGATTGGGCGGACGAAATCTGCGCTACGGAAGATATCCGCCTGGCTGAAAACGGCCACCCGCGCCGCGGCTTGCAGGTGTGGGCCAATGCTGATTATCCCGCCGATGCCCGCCGGGCGCGCTCCTATGGCGCGCAGGGGATCGGCCTGTGCCGCACAGAGCATATGTTCTTTGAGCAGGAACGCTTGCCGATCGTGCAGCGCATGATCTTGGCAGAAAACCCGGTGACGCGGCAGGCAGCGCTGGATGAATTGCTGCCCTTCCAGCGGGCTGATTTCGAAGGCTTGTTCGAGGCTATGGATGGCTGCCCGGTAATCATCCGCCTGATCGATCCTCCGCTGCATGAGTTCCTGCCGGATAAGGACAGTTTGCTGGAAGAAGTGGTGACTCTGCGCCTGCAGGGAAATACGAACGACCTTGCAGCGAAGGAAGCCTTGTTGGAAAGTGTAAAAGGTATGCATGAGAGCAACCCGATGATGGGGCTGCGCGGTGTGCGGTTGAGCATTATGATGCCTGAGATCGTCGAGATGCAGGTGCGGGCGATCTTTGAGGCCGCGGCAAATGTGGCCGCTAAAAATATCCAGGTGTTCCCTGAAGTCATGATCCCGCTCACCGGGCATATCAACGAACTCAAATTCATCCAGCCGCGTCTTGAGCAGATCGCGGATGAGGTCATGGCTGCAAAAAGCGTGGCTTTTGATTATAAGTTTGGCACGATGATCGAGGTGCCGCGAGCCGCGCTGACTGCCGCAGAGATTGCGGAAGTGGCAGAATTCTTTTCGTTCGGGACCAATGACCTTACGCAAATGACCTACGGTTACAGCCGGGACGATGCCGAAGCCAATTTCCTGCTCAAATATGTGGAGGATGACATCCTGCCGGAAAATCCCTTCCAGTCTGTTGATACACACGGGGTTGGACGATTAATGCAGATGTGTGTTGACGATGGCAGGAAGGCTCGACCGGAGATGGAGATCGGCATTTGCGGCGAACATGGCGGCGACCCGGCGTCAATTGATTTCTGTCACCGCATTGGACTGAACTATGTGAGCTGCTCGCCATTTCGGGTTCCGGTAGCCCGTCTGGCCGCGGCCCATGCGGCGCTAAAACAGCGGGTTGGTTCATCTGAGTCTGTACTCGTAGATTAAATAGCATCGTAAAGATCACGGCAATAAACATAAATTTCGTTGCGGAATACGGCGTGCGTTCTGCTCCTTTAGCTGTTATCATTGGCGGCCTATCATGGTTGTTTGACCCCTAGAAGCAAGGAGCAAAAATGCAATCCGTATTCATCGCAGCAATCATTGGCTTGGCGGCCGGGGCCGCTGTTGGGTTTCAGGCCCCTTTGGCTAATTTGGTCAGCCGGCATCTAGGCCCGATCGAAAGTGTGTTTATTATTCATTTGGGTGGAGCGCTGGTGGCAGCGGTGCCGTTGATTTTCATGGGCGGGGGCAAGCTCAGCGCGTGGCAGGGTGTGCCCTGGTATGCGTTGGCGGCCGGGGCGTTTGGCTTCCTGGTGATCAGCGCGATCAGCTACACGATGCCGCGCATCGGTGTAGCCTCCACGGTTACCCTGATGGTTGTTGCCCAGCTGGCGGTCAGCGCGGTGCTGGATAAATACGGCATGTTGGGGTTAACTGAGCGCCCATTTGATGCGTCTCGCTTGACGGGTTTTGCTGTGCTCTTACTGGGGACGTGGTTGGTTGTGCGCTGAGTTAATCGCTGCTATAGAGTATAGGAGGGTTGCCATGAGATTCAGATTATCAGGCATTATTATTAGCTTGTTTGTACTAATTCTTTTGGGATGCAGACCTGACCAGCAATCCAGCATCGGCGAAAGCCCAATGCCGGCACCCAGCTTTGTGGATTCTCAAATCCAAGACCAATTCGCCCTGGAGAGCTTGAAGCGAAAGATCACCCCAACACAAACCCAAACCCCGCCTGCCACTCCGTTCCCAACGCCCACGCCCACACCGGTGTCTCCATCTCTTTTGGCATCCGCAGTCACACCACCCAGCCAAATCGAGTTTGAATTCCTAGGGCAGGTCGGCGGTTTGTCTGAAGCTGTGGCGGTTCATGGCGAGTATGTTTTTTTGGGGGTCGGCCCGCGTATCTGGGTTTTTGATTTAAGCAACCCAAAAAATTTGAAACTGGTCGGGCAAAGTGAGGTGCTTTCCGGATATTTGCGGGAAATCATTGTACAGGACCAATTGGCTTATGTATTGGCCGGGGATCATGCCATGGCTGTCTTGGATATTACGGATCCCCGGACCTTGACCGTCGTTGCCGAGTTGTCTAGTTTGGATAATTTCGATCACTTAATCATCAACGGCGAGTACGCCTACATGGCCGGTGCGGGGCACACTTCTACGGATGATGGTCAGGATCTGCTGACGACAGTGAAATTGAGCAACCAGCACAGCTTAGCGATTGTTAACCAAATTGTTTTGCCCACCAACATCACGAATATAAAAATTTGGGGTCAATATGCTTATTTCACGGGAAGCAACAATATATTTTATATCTATAACCTAACTGACCCAGAAAAACCTGTTGAAGTTAGCCAAGTAGATACTGGGGAATATCTTGGAAATTTTGCGCTCACCGAGGGCTATACATATATATATTCAGGTGGCTTGACGATTATTGATATCCGCAGTCCGCAAAATCCAGTCGTGATTCGGTCTAAATCAAAATTAATCTGGTCTACACGCGTAGTTGCTATTGAAGGCAACCTGGCATATTTTGTGGATCAATTTTGCGATGTATGTGGTTGCGCTACCACCCTAAATATTGTTGATATCAGTGACCCAGGAAATCCTCAGGTTATTGGCGAGCTTAATGGCGTACTTTCCGGAATATCCGATTTGGTGGTGAGTGATGGCTTTATTTTTTATATTGCCACCGGGAACTGCAGCAATCGCGGCGGTTTTCAGGTGATTGATGTGCGCGACCCTTCGAATCCCCGAATTGTTTACACTCAATATGCCACTGGTATTTCAAATATTGCCCTGTCCGATGGATATATCTATTCGGCCTCATGGTCTGAAATCCTGACGATTGATGTCCGTCAGCCCAGCAATTCAACTGTGGTAGGGAAACTAGATATGCCTTCAACAACCCATGAAATTATTTTAGAAAATGGTTATGCTTATTTGACTTCTTGGCCATACGGGCTTTTCATCGTGGATATTCGTTACCCGCGTAATCTACGTATTATGAGCCATCTCGATGGATGGTATGACCAAAGCTCACTCGCGGTCGATGATGGAATCCTTTGTATTCTAGATTTTAATTTTAGCGCCGTGGATGTTTCTAACCCCCTCGATCCCCACAAACTGGGCAGCGTTGAGTTGAGATTTGGGAGCGGTTCCCCTGTAGCAACGCGCTGGGGTTTTGCCTATGTCGCTGGTTACAAATTCTGGGTTATTAATATCGACGACCCAGATACCCCAGTATTGGTCTCAGACATCAAAACGAATTGGGACGGATTAGACATTGATTTCTTGGGCAGCTATTTGGTTGTCGCTGCCGGGAAAGATGGTTTGCGGATCATGGATATCTCAGATCCGGGTCACCCCGTTGAGTTCGGACATTTGCCCGTGGAGGGCGGTGCATATGCCTTATCGGTCATCGACAATCTGGTCTTCGTTGCCTCCGGAGAGGGTGGAGTGCTGGTCTTTGATTTCAGTAATCCTAGCGCCGTTCACCAAGTCGGCCATTATGATGGCCTTGCTAATGACATTTTGCTGGCTGGTGATCGGCTATATATCGGAAATTGGGAAACTGGGTTAACTATTCTGCGTTGGTCGATACCCTAGATTGCGACTTTTATTTTGGTATCTTGCTGTTTGGTGCCGTAATCCCCTGCTTTTTTATCGGGCTGGAGAGCACCACCGGGGTCTGCGTCTCACCGTAAGATGAGATTTGCTCAATGATCGTTTCGATATTCCCTACGGATGCAACCGCCACCTTGATGAGAAATGAGGCCTTACCGGTCAGATCTTGGCATTGCTGCACTTGCGGCATGGACTCCAGAATTGCCAACACAGCTGGGTAGCGGTTGGCGCTGGTGGTCATATGGGAATACCGGAATGTTGAAAGTATTTCCCATAAATATGTTAATTTCAGGCTGTTCAAAGGGAAGCAATTGCTCTATTATATGCCGTAAACCATGGAGCTACCCGCAAGTTATCTGATCCTATTATTATCCAGAATGCTTATTTCTATATTTCTATGACTCTATCATTTTTTCTGCAAGGATTACTCATCGGTTTAACAATCGCGGCCTCGATGGGCCCGATCAGCATTTTGTGTATTCAACGCACGCTGGTGCATGGCCGCAGTTATGGATTAGTTTCTGGCCTGGGGGCCGCAGTGGTGGATGGTTTGTATGGCTTTATCGGAGGGATGGGGCTGGCAGTGGTTTCCGCCTCCCTAGCCAACCAGCAAAGTTGGCTGCGTTTGGTTGGCGGCTTTGTCATAGTTTTCATGGGTGTGAACATATTCCGGGCCACTCCAGAATTTGACGCAGCTACAGAAGGGGAGGACAACACGGCTCGAACCACAGGGCAGTTTGCCGCCTTTTTTTCAATTTTTCTGCTGACACTTACAAACCCGGTAACTATTTTATCGTTTGCGGCGGTTTACGCTGGCTTAGACCTGGTTGAAGTTGGTGCGGGATTCACAAGTGCACTTGTGTTTGGCGGTAGTATTTTTTTGGGATCTGCAATTTGGTGGCTGCTGCTGACCTGGGCGTTGAATATTTTCCGCCAGCGTGTGGATGAGCGTATCTTGCGAATCATCAACAAGGCTGCCGGCAGTCTTATTGTGGGATTTGGTATCTTCTTGCTCGTGAGTCGCTAGGGCGCCTTAACCGCGAGAAGGCAGCAAGAGACAAACCAAGGGGAATGCTAGATATCCTAGCTGTCCTTTTCGTTTTCAAGTGCTTTTTTTACGCTGGCTTCAATTTGGTTGCGAACATCGTCTGGCAGGCTTTGCCAGTTGCTTTCGACAAAGCGCAGTCTAAAATCGGGGGGAGGCATATCCAGCACCTCATACACGCCAATCCCAAATTTTAAATATAGTAGATAGGCATTGTCTTGTCCCGGTGTACGCTTCCCGTTAAGATAGTTGCTGACCACTGGTTGAGGGATTTCCAACCAACTGGCAAACTCTGTTATGCTTTTACGCTGTCCTTGCTGCTGCTGCCATATAAAGTAGTGGTTTAGTAACCAAGTTGAAAACTTGGAGTTTTTCATAATATTATTGTAACCTTTAAGTATTCTCAACCGAACATTAGCCGCGGCACTCATGCCGCAGCATAATTAATCTGTAGCGCTATAATCTATGCCGTGGTATAATCTTTGTTGGGATTGCTTTTGCTTTTCGGATATTGTTATCAATAGGCCAAATTAATTATTGATTTCAGGCGCAATAACTATCGCCCGGGTTGTTTTGTTCATTGAATATGTTGTTCCCGTGTTTCGGGAAAAGCATTACACGGCACATTATTTTCTTTTTATGCATAACCTGGTTTACCTAGATTGAGTTTATTTGGTTTTGCAGATATGCATATCCGTAGTTCTACGTAAAAGGACTTGTAAGTTATTAGGAAATTTTCGTCAACTTCCATTTTGTCAGCGAGAACGACTATTTTTTTTATACTAAGAAGAGTTAGTCAAACTATCATAAGTACTGGGGCACAATGTAAATGCTCTGGGGTAACATGATGCACATCCTTTACATTGAAGACGACATTGAAAGCATCAAGATAGTAAAAAAAGCCATGAAATCCAAAGGCTATCCTTTTATGTGGGCACTGAACGGCGAGGAGGCTTTGGCTTTGGTAAAAGCCCATCCCGGATTGATCATCATTAACCTTTGTTTGGCAGGTGTGGACGCAGCGTTCTTGGTACGCCAACTGAGAGAATTTGGGGGATTTATTGACCAGGTGCCGATTATTGGGTTGACATCCCCGAGGCTGCCCAGGCAAGGCGCGAAAGCTTTGGGTGTGGGGTGCAACGCATACTTACAAAAACCGCTGGATATAAAAGAATTACTGTCGCTGATTGGCGACTATTTGCCCTCTCCTGACCAGCGCGCCCCCTAAGGGTGATAACAGACCGCCAGAACTGAACTTAAGCATCTCGGCTTGTATTTTCAAATTAAGAACAGCATGGCAACCCCGGCCAAAGCAACCAGCGTACCAACAATCGCCCGCGGGCTGATGCGCTCCTTGAAAATGAAATAACCAATTGGAAGCAAAAAGATAGGGGGCAGCGCCATCAGTGTGGTTGCAATACCTACGCTGGTGGCTTGGATGGCGATCAGCGAAAACCAAACTCCTACCAGCGGACCGAACAGCACGCCTAGAGTTGTAAAGCGTAAGGCCCCAGATTTATTCTTCATTGTCATAACGGTTGTTTTGGCTTGGCCTTGGAAGAAGGCCATGACCCAAATGACCAATGCTGCCGTTGATAAACGGATGATATGCCCGGAGATGGCCGGGAAATCCCCACCCAGACCTTTCTTTGCCAGGATCATGCCACCTGCCTGCCCCAAGGCCCCAGCCAGCGCGGCCAGCAGCCCTTTCCAGTTATTGCTGCGTACAGGCTCGCCTGGGTTGTTGCCATTGTTTTTTTCAGATACCACCCAGGCCACCCCCGCAATCGTGACAATCATCCCGGTGATCTGGAAAAAAGTCAGGTTTTCGTTGAGGAACAGCCAGGCCAAAATTGCCGCCAACACCGGAGAGATGCTGAAGACCAGCATCGTAAGTCGAGTACCCAACAG